>Ga0315286_10002548_pt1 | contig 17014 bp, 19 predicted proteins | sample YL17G10_0_MG_FD_205038 | JGI IMG/M metagenome (GOLD analysis project Ga0315286, IMG submission 205038) | Sediment microbial communities from Yellowstone Lake, YNP, Wyoming, USA - YL17G10_0 | ecosystem: Environmental > Aquatic > Freshwater > Lake > Sediment | place: USA: Wyoming | collected...
TGGACTGAACCCTTTAAATTAGACAATAAAAGAAAGCCCTCTGAGGACTACATAGATTGACACCTGAGTTCATAAGGTGTCAATCTTGTTTTCAATTGTATCCGTTCATAGTTGTAAAAGTAAATATAATCGGCAATCACCTCCTGAGCTTGATGAATGGATTTTAGCTTGACTTGGCGGATTGATTCTTCCTTGAGATGGCTAAAGAAATTTTCGATCGGAGCGTTATCCCAACAATTTCCTGGGCGGGACATGGAAGGGGAAACGCCCATCTTTTGGATCAGCGAGAAATAGTGATGAGAACGATACTGACCGCCTTGATCGCTATGCAAAATCAGACCAGAGAGACTGGCTGCCATCTGGAAAGCGTTGTTGAGAGTAGTGGTCACTAGTTCAAGAGTGTTTTGAGCACTTGTATGGTAGGCTACAATAAAGCCATCATACAGGTCCTTGATGACAGACAAATACAAAGTGCCTTGATCAGTTGGAATGTATGTGATATCAGTGACCCATTTTTGATTAGGGTGCCCAGCCTGAAAATCCTGATTCAGAACATTTGGATAACGATGCGGCAATGTTTTTTCTAACCACTGTTTATGGGTCCTGCGTTTGCGTGCCACCGAGCGGATCCCGAGAACCTGCATCAGTCGTAGCACGGCTTTATGGTTGATTTGCTGCCCTTGCTCACGTCTTATTCCCGCAGTTATCCGCCTATATCCATACGTGCGGTGGGAACGTTCCCAGATAGACATAACCAATTCTTTTTTCGCGGAGTCGCAATCTTTTCGATCCATACGGTCTTTCCAAGCATAATATCCAGAACGAGATACCTGGAAAAACTCACACATCTCTTGGATCGGGTATTTATCTCGATAACGATAGATCACTCGGTATCGTGCTTTCCGTGGGTAAGTTTTCGCAACTCCGCGTGGAATTTTTTTAGCAGATCATTCTCCATTTCTAAACGAGCAATATAGGCATCTTTATCTTCCGCTTTTCGTGGCCGCCCTTTCCCTTTATGCAAGCCTAGCTCCCCTTCTCGCCGATAAACTTGAACCCATTTGCTCACTCGATCTGCCGTCCGGAGCCCTAATGCTTCAACTATTTCCTGCCGCGTCATCCCTTCTTCAAGAAACATCCGCACAGCTTCTTGTTTGATCTCCACTGAATAGTGGGTACTTCCTTTTTTCCCTGCCATTGAAAAGCACCTCCTGTGCTCTATTATCACATGAGGTGCTTTCTTTTTGTGTCCATTTTTAGGGGTTCATTTCATAGAAACCCTTAGGGTCTTTCATTGGGGTATTCTCCGTAAACCCGGTCAGCCAATTCTTTACCCAGGGTTAATTCCGCCAGCAAGCGATTTATTCTTTGCGGAGAAGCCTGGGGGTGGCGCTGTCGCAATCCACTCAATGCCAGGGTACGCAGGTTCGCGTTCAATTGACTTAGAATCTCCATTTTTCGCCAGGCTGGGGTGCGCCGTAACAATTCGATCTGGAGATATTCGACCTCCGGTCGGGTGTCCGTAAGCGTTGTAAACATGGCTTGCCTTATACCTGACATACTTATATATTAGCATAATTTGACAGATTAACCGCCAGCCCTGAAGGTTGGCACCCAAAACCTCCGTCTTGCCTCCCCCTGCGCTTTCATGCTACACTCAGCCTGTATGACCCTCCCTTCGCCAATCCCTCAAAAATAATTCTGGATAATCGATAAAAAATGCTGAATAAGATCAAATACCTGTTCGTCGGCACGCCGCTGCCCAGCCAGATGATGGCGGAGAAGCAGCTCAACAAGGTGCGCGCCCTGGCGGCTTTCTCGCCGGACGCGCTCTCATCCCTGGCGTATGCCAACCAGGAGATCTTCCTGGGGCTGGTCATCGCCGGATCAGCCGGGCTGAGGCTGCAGTTCCCCATCGCCCTGGCGATCACCATCCTGCTTGGCATCGTCGCCCTGTCCTACTCGCAGACCATCCACGGCTACCCGAAGGGCGGCGGATCCTACACGGTGGCACGCGAGAACCTGGGCACCCTGCCCGGTCTGACCGCGGGTGGCGCCCTGCTGCTGGATTATGTCCTGACCGCCGCAGTCAGCCTGACAGCCGGTGTGGCTGCCATCGCCTCGGCTTTCCCCGAATTGTGGCCTTACCGCGTGCCGCTGGCGCTGGCTCTGCTGGTGGGCATCACCATTGTCAACCTGAGGGGCTTGCGTGAATCCGGCACAACCATGGCGGTGCCGGTCTACCTGTTCCTGTTCGCCTTCATCGGCATGCTGCTGCTGGGGATGGTGAAAGCCGCCATCCAGGGCAGTCCCACCCCGCTGGCAGCCGTGGCGCCGCCTGCCACCAGCCTGCTTGGGGTGTTCCTGGTCATGCATGCCTTCTCCGCCGGCTGCACGGCTCTGACCGGGGTGGAAGCCATCAGCAACGGGGTGACCGCCTTCCAGCCGCCCGCCTGGGTCAACGCCCGCAAGACGCTGGTCATCATGGCTTTCCTGATGGGCTTCCTATTCCTGGGAAGCATGGGGTTGACCCAGTTCTTCGGTGTGGTGGCGGGAGCGAATGAGACCATCCTGTCTGCCCTGGCACACCGCCTGACCGGCGGCGGTTTCTTCTATTACCTGGTGCAGTTCACCACCCTGGCGGTGCTGGCGGTGGCTGCCAACACCAGTTTTGCTGGCTTCCCGCGCGTCACAGCCATCCTGGCGGAAGACCGCTTCATGCCCCGCCAGCTTTTCAACGTTGGTGACCGGCTGGTCTTCCACAACGGCATCCTGCTGCTCTCGGGGCTGACCGCGGTGTTGATCATCGTCTTTAAAGGCGATTCGCACGCCCTGGTGCCGCTCTTTGCGGTGGGCGCCTTCACTGCCTTCACCCTCTCACAGGCGGGCATGGTGGTGCACTGGTTCCGCCTGAAGGAGCCCGGCTGGCAGTTGAAAGCCTTCATCAACGGGCTGGGAGCCTCGGTGACCGGTTTCACCCTGCTGGTGATCGGCATCAGCAAGTTCAGGGAAGGCGCCTGGATCTCGGTGCTGGTCATCCCGGGCGTGGTGGTGCTGTTCCTGCGCATCCGCAAGCATTACGAGGGCGTCTCCCGCCAGCTCTCCATGCACGGTCTGCCACCTTCACTGAAGCATTTCCCCAAGCCGCGCGTGGTCATCCCCGTTTCGGGCATTCACCGCGGCATGGTGGATGCGGTCAACTTTGCCCGCTCGATCTCGGACCGGGTCACGGCGGTTTACATCAATGTCGATCCCGGGTTGGACGAAATGGACATACGCAAGGATTGGGACTGCTGGTTCCCGGACGTGAACTTCGTGATCGTGCCCTCCCCCTACCGCTCGCTGGTGGAGCCGCTGCTGACCTTCCTGGATCGAACGGACGAGGAGAATAACGACGGGCAGCAGGCGGTGCTGATCCTGCCGGAGCTGATCCCATCCTCCAGCCTGCAGGAGATCCTGCACAACCAGTCGGCGGACGAGATCAAAAAAGCGCTGCTCTTCCAGCGGCGCCAGTCCGGGCTGCAGCGCATCATCATCGATGTGCCCTATCACTTAAAGGGCTGAACTGTCCTCCTGTTGGGCGAGGGCTTCAGCGGCAAGCAGTTCGTCGGGGGTGTTGACATTCATGAAGATGCGCCCGTGCGGGTCGAAACGGTTGACTTCTTCAACCGGCAGAGTGTGAACCTTGAGCCGTCCCGTGTGAGGGTCTGCGTAGGAGAACCAGGAGATCAGCTTCCAGTCGTTCGCCTGGAAGGCTGCCCGCACAGCCGGCAGGCAGGTGGTGCGGCGAAAGACGGCGTGCATGGGTTCGAGCCCCTGTGCGCTGGCCGGGATGACGACGTCCAGGTTTTGCTCCTGCAAGAGTGCCTGTTCGAATGCGAACAATTCCCGGCTGGCGAAGGGCATGTCACAGGCGACCACCGCCACCAGCGGGTGCGAGGCGGATCGCAAGGCGGTGTACAGTCCACCCAGGGCGCCGCGCCCGGGGATGATGTCTGCGAATAGGGGCAACCCCAGGAAGGAGTAATCCTGCGGGTGGTTGGTGGTGAGGATGACCTCATCCGCCAGGGGTGCCAGGCGGTTGACGACTCGCTCAACGAGCGGTCGCTGAAGGAAGGGCAGCAAGCCCTTGTCTGACCCCATGCGGCGGGATTCTCCACCTGCCTGGATGGCGAGTGTGAGCATGGTGATATTATATAATGAACGGAATTACTGAACTGGATGAACTGACACGGGAAGCCGAACTTGCCCAGACGCTGGAGGGTGGGGCGGTGCGCTGCCTGGCGTGTGCCCAGCGCTGCCTGGTTCGCCCCGGTCGGCGCGGCATCTGCCAGGTGCGCTACAACCGGGATGGGAAGTTGTACGCCCCGTGGGGCTATGTGGCAGGTCTGCAGGCAGACCCGGTCGAGAAGAAGCCTTTCTACCACTTCCTGCCGGGATCGATCGCCCTGACCTTTGGCATGCTGGGCTGCAACTTTCACTGCGGATATTGCCAGAACTGGCTGACCTCGCAGGCAGGGCGCGACCCGGCTTGCGACTATTCCATCCAGCACATCCGCCGCATCTCACCCTCGCAGATCGTGGATTACGGCACGAGCATGGGGGCACAGGTGCTGGCTTCTTCATATAATGAGCCGGTCATCACCAGCGAGTGGGCGGCGACGGTCTTCCGCCAGGCGGTGGAAGCAGGCATGCAATGCGTGATGGTCTCGAACGGTTACGCCACGTCCGAAGCGCTGGAATACCTGCGACCGTGGATGTCTGGCTACAAGATCGACCTGAAGTCCATGCAGGACAGGAATTACCGCTCGCTGGGGGGTGTGCTGAAGAATGTGCTGGATTCGATCCAACGGGCACACCAACTGGGCATGTGGGTGGAGGTGGTCACCCTGCTGGTGCCGGGATTCAACGACAGCAACGGCGAACTGTGGGAGATGGCGAAGTACATCCAAGGCGTTTCAGCGGACATCCCCTGGCATATCACCGCCTTCCACCAGGATTATCACATGCTGGAGGCGGATAACACCCCGGCGGGCAGCCTGCTGCTGGCGGCGGAGATCGGCTGTGAAGCCGGTCTGCGCTATGTATATGCCGGCAACCTGCCCGGGCGGGTGGATGAATACGAGACCACCTTCTGTCACAACTGCCGGATGCCTCTCATCAAGCGGCGCGGCTTTTATGTGCTGGAGAACAACATCACTCCCCGGGGGAGCTGTCCGAAGTGTGGGACAGAGGCAGCCGGGGTGTGGATCTGATGAAGGATCAGAATCAAAAAATGAGAAAATGGCCATCCGTCCTTATTATTATCGTGTTAATCCTGGCTGTGTCCGCATTGGCGGTCTCGAAACCGGAGAGCATGCCTGTCATTGCTCAACTGACTCATCAAAACCGTCCCGGGCACAAGTCTCTCACCATCACCAGCCTGCCCAGGTTTCCCGGCATTCCCCTTTATGCATCCCTGTTAAGCCGGGAAAAACAACTCGAATTGATCCAGGCGTTGATCAACAACAAGATCTCAACCTGGCCGGTTGAAACCTCTCGAGGTTACCGGGTTGGCAAATTCACATCAACCGGGATCTTCGGTGGCTTTCGCCCAACTGAAGAACAAGTTGCCAGGATCGCTCCCAACTACGACAATATTCTATTTGGCGCCAGCAACAGGGACCTCATTCCACTTTTTAAGAAATACAATCCCGATCTGACCTTTTTCATCTATGTCGACAGTGGTCTCAATCCCGATTTTGTCCAATCAGATGCCGGTGGCGTGGATGATGAAGATACCGAATGGATCATCGAGAACCATCCTGACTGGATCCTAAAAGACAAAGACGGGAATCTCATCCGTTCCGGGGGCGGGCTCTCAAACCCGGGCGAGTACTGGCCGGATCCGGGAAACCCGGAATGGCAGGATTATTTTATTGAAAAGGTCACCAAATTACTTAATGAAACGGGAGGGCAGTGGGATGGTGTCTTATTCGATCAATTCATCGGAACAGCTGATGGATATGCGCGCTATGCAGACGCTGCCCAACAAGTAAACTACCCGACTGATGAGGCTTTCCAGGCTGCAACCCTAGAATTCTTTGAGGTCGTGGCAGCTAGGATCCCCGTCCCCATCATCGTCAACATGGAAGGCGCAGCGATCGTCAGGAGGCCAGCGTTTGTATCCGAGGTATCATTGGCTGCAGGAGGCGCCGAGAACGAGATCTTTCCCGAGGAGATGCCAATCGAAGACCTGCGGCCGTACCTTGAGACTGTGCAGGATCTGCCCTCAAATATCCATATTCGCATAAATTCAAAACCAGCGGGTTGGGCTGGTGATATTGACAACACACTGTTCGCATATTACTGTTACCTTCTGATCGCCGACCGAAATCGGGAAGTCTATTGGACCAACAAAGAGGGAACATCAGACATTCCACACTATTGGTACCGCGAATTTGACCTGGATCTCGGCAGTTCGATGGGGAAAATTCATTTTGGCGGGTCCATCTGGAGCAGGGAGTTTGAGAATGCGGTGGTGATCGTCAACGCCGGTGAAGATCCAGCAGAATACTCCTGGTCAGCCACCATCTTCTACTATGATGTGCTGGGAAAACCACTGCAGTCACCAATCAACCTTGATGGACGCACAGCCATGTTGCTGATAAGCGATCCATCCATCCTGCCATAGCAGGCGGTACCCTTACAGACACAAGAATGCCTGAATTTTCAGGTTTGATGGTTTGCGCCGCTCAAGTGAAATGGAAAGCAGAAGTCAAAGGAGCGTAATGAAAAAAGGTGTTTGTCGCCAATTGAAATGCAAAGGCAGCCGGGGTGTGGGGAAATCAAAGTTAATCAATTTTGATATTTAGAGCAACTTGAGCAGTTCGTCGTATTCCTCGTCGGGCATGCCGAACCAGTTGTCCGGCTGGGGGAAGGATTTGTCGGTCACTTCCGCGGCATACTGCTTGAGACCGTTCAAAATGACCTCGCCGGCATTGCCGTAGACCTTCGCCATTTTCGGTTTGAACTTGGGGTACAGACCAAACATGTCGTGGTAGATGAGCAATTGACCATGGGCATGTGGACCGGAGCCCAGGCTCATGATGATGCAGTTCTCAGCCCGTTCGGTGATGAGCTGGCACAGGCGGTCGGGCACCATTTCAAGCAGGATGGCAAAAGCGCCGGCTTTTTCGATGAATTTGGCGTCGTCCAGGATCTTCTTGGCCAGGTCAGCGGACTTGCCCTGCACGCGGAAACCACCCAGGGCTGACACGGACTGGGGGGTGAGTCCCAGGTGCCCAATGGTGGGGATGCCTGCCGCGACGATGCCGCGCACACGGTCTGCCATGGCAGCGCCGCCTTCGAGCTTGATGGCATCACAGCCGGCTTCCGCCATAAAGCGCCCGGCATTCAGGATGGCGCTCTCCACCGAAGCCTGGTAGGTCATGTAGGGCATGTCCCCCACCAGGAAGGCGGTCGGGGCACCGCGCCGCACCGCCTGGGTGTGGCGGATCATGTCTGCCATAGTGACCGGCAGGGTGGAGTCATAGCCGAGCATGGTCATGCCCAGGCTGTCACCGACCAGGATCATATCGATGCCAGCCTGTTCCTGCAGGTAGGCGGTGGGATAGTCATAACAGGTCAGCCAGGTGATGGGAATTCCGTCGGCAACCTTTTTGAAGAGCGCGGGCAGGATTACTTTCTTGCGATCGGTCATGGTGTGCTCCTTGAAGACGGGAACGATGGAATGAAAAGGTTTTCCCGCCTGTTTAATTATACGCTGGATTTATAATGCCGATCAGCGCACGTCCCCGTCCCCGCCGATCTTGCCGCGCTGCTGGCGGTCGGAAAGTTTGACCAGGTTGGCTTCGGCGATCTCGTCCAGTGTGAGTCCCAGCTCGGTGGAGACCTGTGCCAGGTACCAGAGCACGTCGCCCAGCTCGGACTTGAGCGCCTGGCGGGTGTCTTCCGAGATCTGCCCTTCCTTGTCGCGGAAGACCTTCTTGATCTTGCCAGCCACCTCACCGGCTTCGTTGACCAGCCCCAAGGTGGGGTAGATGACGGCGTGCCCGATGGCCGGGTAGAGGGCGGTGCGGCGGGAGCGGTGCTGGTATTCGTTGAAGTCCATGGGTACCTCTAATTTGAAAAAGAAATAACGCAAAGGTGCAAAGACGCAAAGATCATTTTATTGGCAAACATGAATAACGCAAAGGTGCAAAGACGCAAAGATCATTTTATTGGCAAACATGAATAACGCAAAGACGCTAAGACGCAAAGATCATTTTATTGGCAAACATGAATAACGCAAAGACGCTGAGTCGCAAGAAATATTTTATTGGTAAACATGAATAACGCAAAGGTGCAAAGACGCAAAGATCATTTTATTGGCAAACATGAATAACGCAAAGGCGCTAAGACGCAAAGATCATTTTATTGGCAAACATGAATAACGCAAAGACGCTGAGTCGCAAGAAATATTTTATTGGTAAACATGAATAACGCAAAGATACTGAGTCGCAAGGAATATTTTATGGGAAAAAATGAAAAAAAACGCTAAGACAGAAAACCATTAAACTGTATGCGGCTAAGGATTGGTTCTTTTGTTGCGCATGTTGATTAGTCATTCCTGCAAACCATTTACAACTCGATGAAAGCCATTCTTCACGAGTTTCTCTCCAAAATTGATCACCAGTCCCAATTTCAACCCAGATAATCGTAAATATGTTAATAATTGAGCTTCGAAGATAGTATTGTAAACAGCAGCGGCTTTGCATTCGACAATGACCAGATCCTCCACCAGCATATCCAGCCGAAAAGGTAATCCCAGGTGATGTCCTTTATAAACGATGGGGATCTCCTTTTGGCGCTCAACCTTTTCTCCCCTGTGGGTGATCTCCCAAGCCAGAGCTTCTTCGTACACACTTTCCAAAAGCCCGGGACCTCCCAGGGTGCGGTGGACTTCAATGGCAGCCTCAAGAATAGTTTTACTTAATTCATTTTCGTTCATATTGATCCATTATTAAGAGATTCCAGAAATAGTATATGCAAGTAAAGGTTCGCAAGCTAACTTGGCGTCATTGCGTCCTTGCGTTATTCTTTTCTTTAATTAGGATGAAAATTTCTCGTTCAAGTTCTTCCAGAGGTCATCGCGCTCGCCGGGCACGAAGGGGATGTATAGCGACAAGCGGTCAGCCAGCCCGGCATATCGTTTTTGCAGTTCATCGGGCAGGCTGACCTGGTCGGTGACGAGGCAGAAGGTGTGCAGTATCTCGTCAGTGATCAGCCCGAACATCTCACCCCACTGACCGTGCCCCGCCAGAGCTGATAACTGCTCTGCCACATCACCCCAGCCGTGCAATGCCATGACCGGACGGTAGGAAGGCGTGGAGGCATAGAACGAGATCTGGGCGCGGGCGAAGGTCTCTTCCTCGGGGGTGGTGGCAGCGAACGCGGTGACCGCAACACTGACATCCGCCCGGTTGCGACCACCCTGGGCAGCACCCTGCTGGATGGCTGGCAGGATGACCTCGTCCAGGTAGCGGACGCTGTTAAGCGGGTGGGCATGAAATCCCTGGCAGGTCTCCCCCGCCAGGTGCGCCAGCCCGCGGTTGACGCCCGCGATGTAGATGGGAATGTCCGGGTGGGTGATGGGTCCGGGGTTGAAGAAGGGTGACATGAGGGTCAGTTTGTAATACTCGCCGCGGAAATCCATTTTTTCATTGCTCTGCCAGCAGTTCCAGAAGGCGCGCACAGCCTGGATCTGCTCGCGCAGTTTGCCGACCACGGAATCAGGCCAGGGCATGCCAAAACGGCGTTCGATATGGGCTTTGACCTGGGTGCCCAAGCCGAGCATGAAGCGCCCGTCCGACTGGGCAGACAGATCCCAGGCGGTATACGCCAGGTTGGCGGGGTTGCGGGCAAAGGAGACGGCGATGGCGGTGCCAAAGTGCAGTTTTTGGGTATGCTCGGCGATCAGGGTGCAGGGCAGGAAGGGGTCGTGCATGGTCTCGCTGGTCCACAGGGCAGCGAAACCCATTTTTTCAGCCGCTGCGGCAATGTCGGCGACTCCATTCAATCCGGCGGGAGGCAGGGCGGCATCCAGGTACATGGGACACTCCTTTTGGTGGAAATGCAATAAGAGATGGTTCTACATTAAGAATGAGATTGCCTACCCTGCGGGTACGACGACGCTTCGCTCGCACGAAGTCCCCACAGGGGAATGACAAGATCAATCCTCGAGCAGGTAAGCCAGCAGCCAGTTGGTGGTGGCAAGCAGTGCCTCGGTGTGGGTGCGCTCGTAATTATGCGAGGCATCCACGCCCGGACCGATGAGGGCGACAGCCACATCCCCGCCGGCGCGCCAGTAAGCCTCACCATCCGAGCCATAATAGGGATAGATATCCACCATGTAGGGGATCTTATGCCTGTCTGCCAGGTCGCGCAGATGGTTGGAGAGTGCATGGTGGTAGGGTCCACCGCTGTCCTTGACGCACAGGGAGGCATGGAATTCGCTGGAGTTCTGCCCATCCCCGATTGCAGCCATATCGACCACCAGCAGTTCGCCGATGTTCTGTGGCAAGCCGGCGGCAGCGCCGTGACCGACCTCTTCGTAATTGCTGATCAGGATGGTGGTGTCCTGCCTGGGTTTCAACCCGGCTTCGCTGATGGCTTTGACGGCTGCCAGGATGGCGGCGACGCAGGCTTTATCGTCCAGGTGGCGGGAGCGGACAAAACCCTCCCGTATTTCCACGCGCGGGTCAAAGGCGACGAAGTCACCGATGTCGATGCCCAAGTCCTGGGTCTCCCCGGAAGACTGCGTGCGGGTGTCCAGGCGGACTTCCATGCTTTCATCATCGCGTTCAGCTTTGGCGACCTCGGTACCATAGACATGGGTGGAGGCTTTATTCAGCAGGAAGGAGCCGCGCACACTGCTCCCGCGGCGGGTGAAGACCGTGCAACCCTCACCCTCGACCGTGTTCCAGGCAAAGCCGCCAAGCTTGGTCAGCTGCAGGCGTCCGTTGGCTTTGATCTCCTTGACCATGCCACCCAGCGTGTCCACGTGGGCGGTGAGGGCGCGCGGGGCGTCGTTCTTTTCCCCAAGCCAGGTCACCAGCAGGGCGCCTTTGTGGGTGAGTTTGATTTTAAGGGCAGGGAATTGTTTGAAGGCGGATTCACAGAAAGCGATGGCACCCCCGGTGAATCCGGTCGGGCTGGGAGTGTTGAGCAATCCGCTTAAAAAGTCGAGCAGGTAGGGCAGGTTGACGGAGGGCAGGGCGGTATCAAAAATCATAAACAACTCCTATCGAAGAATTCGCATCGGCTTTTTTTTGGAGAATGACAACAATACAGTCAATCTTCAAACGAACTGGCAGGAGGCAGGGATGGTCGGTGAAGCCGGTTGGGGTGGGGGGTGTTGAGCAGCCCGCCTGGTGACCCACATAAAAGGGGATATGAATAGATAGTAAAGTTGGCACGGGGGTTTAGTCTTATTCAATTTCCAATTTTAATCGGAAAACTCCAGTTTCATCTTTTTCCAAGTTTAGACTTTTTCGTAATTCAATTTCATTTTCTTTTGCCTTGAGTTCGTCCTGAAATGTTCTTATTGAAACAGGGATACCACTTCGAACTTCTACAAGTGCCCACACCGATTTCAAAGCCATCTCTTTATCTCCCGGTAATTCTTTGGTACCAACTATATACATCTTTATAATCAAAGAATGTACATAAATCCCCCAATCCGCTCGCCTTAAATGTTGGGCGATTCAATTGACGAATAAATAACGACCGCCTTTCATTATATGCAACAATACTGAATCTTGGTTTTAAATCCGGGGCTATCAAATGGATATCGTTAAAACGCAATAATCCTGAATAGATGGGGGTCGAATGTTCAATTTCATATAATGCCCGAATTTCATTCGATCCTTTCTGTAGCCAAATCACATCAATCTCACTTATGATATTACTTACCCTTTCAAATCCATAAGGTAACGAATCTTTCGGGGAAAATCGTTGAGCAAGATCCCAATCAAGTTTTACTCTATCTATTGGAGGAATCCATACATCTAAGTTTTGAGTATTTCCAATCGACCCAAGAATAGTTTGAATTTGGGAATGTGAAAGATCGGGAATTTTTACCCAATTTGTAGAATCTATGAGTTTTCCAATTTGATCCCAACCATAAAAACCATCCACATTGAAACGACCCATACGAGCAATATAAAGTTCAGTTGCATCCTCAGAGAGAATTATCTGAACTTTGTATTGTCCATCGTCTGCAGGAGTTGTGGTTTGAAATACATCTTCATAGTCTGCATACGGGATTAATAAGGGTTCAATTTGACCATCCCATAAAAAGCAAATTACAGACGGATTGCCTTCAAGAAGCTGAATATCTTTTTGTCGTAAACCATAAAATGTGAAGCGTCTATTATGGGTCTTGGAATATCGAATATATATTTGAACATTGGAACCAGAGATTCTATATAATGATTGACTATCTCCAATTTTCTCCAATTTGCCAAAACGATCTGACAAATTTATCAAGAACTGAGATTTCATATCATTAGGCATATATCCCTCTACTTTTAGAACTAATTAACCTATTTTATCAAAATCCAACAATTTCTCACGCCACTCGGGTGGGATGGGGATGGTGTGCCCGGTATGATAATCATAGGAGACCAGCACCAACTGTCCGCTGGCGAGGCGGGCGCCGCTGGCTTGATCGATGAGCGCCTGCTCGACATCGAAAGACTTGTTGCCCAGGCGGGTGGTGCGCACACCGCAATGAATGTCCATGCCGAACAGCACGGGAGCATGAAAGGTCATGCGGACATCCGCCAGGATGGTGCCGACATCCAAAAAGGACATACCTTTTCGGAACAATCCGAGTTGGGAAAAATAGAAGATGCGCGCCTGTTCAAAGTAGGTCAGGTATCTGGCATTGTTGAGGTGACCCTGCGGGTCCAGGTCGCCGTAGCGTACCTCGATGGGGTGGGTGAAGTTGAAATCGGTCATGGGCGGAATTATACAATAAACCCCGCCTGCAGTGGAAATTTGGGGAGTGGAACAGGCAAGCAACCCGAACAGGTGTGGAATAATTCTCATCAAACACTAATGCGGGTGATCTTTGAAACCCTGCCTGCCATACTATAATTGTGGGCATGTCTGCCAGGAATCGCATCGAACGGGAAGCCCAAACCCTGCAAGCCATGTTCAAGCTGTACTGCCGCGATCAGCATGCAAGCCGGAGCGGGTTATGCCCGGAGTGCCGGGAACTGCAGGACTATGCCGTGGCACGGCTGGAACGCTGTCCGTACCAGGAGGGCAAGACCACCTGCGTGCAATGCCCGATCCATTGTTACAAAACGGATATGCGCGCCCGGATCAAGGTGGTGATGCGCCATGCCGGTCCACGCATGCTCCTGTACCATCCAGTACTTGCGATCCGCCACACACTGGATGGTCGGCGCAAAGAACCGTTGGAATTGTAAGCCATACCCGGCATCAGCCCAAAAAGACCGTGTTAGAATGAAACCAGCATGGCAACGATACGCGCCTCCGAGATCGGCTCCTACCTGTACTGTGCCCGCGCCTGGTGGTATCAGCGCCAGGGGGTGGAATCCGCCAACCAGGCAGAACTGGCAGGCGGGACGAAACTGCACCAGCAGCACGGTCGCAGGGTGCTGGGCGCTGACCTGCTGCGCGGGCTGGCATACCTGCTGTTGATTGCAGCCCTGCTCCTGCTGGTCGCATACCTGACCGACCTCATAATTTAAGGGATCAGACATCGATGCAGTACCTCGCCCTGGTCCTCCTGCTGATCTCCCTGTTGTTGTTCTGGTTTTCCGCCAGGCAGCGCAAGATGGCCGGGATCCCGGGCGGACGCATCATCTACACCGACATGCGCGGCTGGGGGAAACTGGAGAAACCGCTTTACGACCCGGTCCTTGGATTGACCGGTAAACCGGATTACCTGGTGGAGCGCAATGAAACGATCGTTCCGGTCGAGGTGAAGTCCGGTCAGTCACCCACCGCTCCGTATGATTCCCATATCTTTCAGCTGGCAGCCTACCTTCTGCTGGTCGATAAGACCTTTCACAAACGCCCGCCACACGGCATCATCCACTATGCCAACCGGGATTTTTCGGTGGAGTACACGGCTGAGCTTGAAGCGGGGTTGTTGGAGCTGGTGGCTGAAATGAAGCGCAGCGGGATGCGCAAGGATGTGGCGCGATCCCATTCCATTGCCCAGCGTTGTGCCAGATGTGGTTACCAAAAAAGTTGTGATCAGAAATTGTGAACCTCTTGTCAAGCAATAGCGCCTTCAAGTAAGAAGTCCACTGAGTCTGCAGGGAGGGCAGACGAGGATATCTCCAGGTTGCACCTACGGTATAATAAACAGGCATGGCAGAACAATTGATCATCCCAAAAAAGATCGTCATTGCCTTCCACCCCAAAATTCCAGAAGCCGTCAAAGAGGCTGTTTCCATTGAAGGGGTGATGAAAGAACGCGGATTGGACGTGTGCAGCGGATTGCTGGATGACGCCAAACTGCGCCAGCAGGTACGCAACCGTGATTTTGACCTGCTGGTGGCGTTGGGCGGGGACGGCACCATGTTACGGGCAGCCCACCTGTGCGCGCCCGAAGGTGTGCCGATCCTGGGCATCAACATGGGCAGGGTGGGATTCCTGTACCAACTGGGGCGAACCGACTGGCAGGAGTATTTCACCCGGCTGATGGAAGGAAATTATTGGATCGAACGACGCATGATGCTGCGCGCCGAGCACTGGCGGGCGGGGGATGCGCTCAGTAACTGGCATGCGCTCAATGAAGCGGTCATCTGCCGCGGGCAGTACATCCGCCCGGTGCACATCTCCGCCAGCGTGGATGAACGCCTGCTGACGACCTACGTGGCAGACGGGTTGATTGCCGCCACCCCGACCGGCTCCACGGCGTATGCCCTGGCGGCGGGCGGACCGATCCTGCCGCCTGAACTGCGCAACATTTTGCTGGTACCGATCGCCCCACACCTGTCGGTTGACCGGGCTGTGGTGCTCTCGGAAGGTAGTACGGTCAGCATCCAGGTGCACAGCGATGGCGGGACGGTGCTGAGCGTGGACGGGCAGACACCCGTTCACCTGGAACAGAAGGATATCGTCCGGGTGCGGGTAGGGGACTTCAGTGCCCAATTTGTGCGCTTTGGCGATCCGGATTATTTCTACCGCAACCTGACCGCCCGCATGAACGAAAATTCCACTTCAGGTTTCCCCACATGACCCAGGCTACAACGCCCTTGTTCTGCGCCAATCACCCCGGCGTTGAAACCACTTTGCGCTGCAACCGCTGCGAGAAACCCATCTGCCCCCGCTGTGCCGTGCTAACCCCGACAGGTTACCGCTGCCGGGAATGCGTGCGCGGTCAGCAAAAAAAATTTGACACGGCGGAATGGCTGGATTACCTGACCGGTTTCGTCGTGGCGGGATTGCTCTCCCTGCTGGGAAGCTTCCTGATCTCGCTGGTGGGGGGCATCGGCTTCATCGGCTGGTTCCTGGTGGTAATGGCAGCGCCTACAGCCGGGGCGGTCATCGCTGAGGTAGTCAGACGGGTCATCCGCCGGCACCGCTCACGGGCACTATTTATCACCATCATCGCGGCGGTCGTACTGGGGGCACTACCGATGGTCTTATTGCACGTGATAACTTTTGACCTGTTCGGCATCCTGTTCCAGGGAATCTACCTGTTCCTGGTGGCTCCGACGGTGTATTACCGCCTGTCTGGCATGCAACTGTTCAAATAACTTCCCATGCTGACCGAATTAAGCATCCTTGATTTTGCCATCATCGACCAGCTTGAACTTACCTTTTCAGGCGGTCTGTCCGTTTTCACGGGTGAGACAGGCGCTGGAAAATCGATCATCATGGATGCGGTGGAAATGCTGCTGGGCGGCAAAGCGGATGCGACCGTCTTACGAGCCGAAGCCAGCCTGGCACGGGTGGAGGCGACCTTCAAACTGGAAGGCAGTTCGAGAGGGTCCATCCATGAACTGCTCAAGAGCCAGGAACTGCTGGAGGACGAGGATTTTCTAACCATCAGCCGTGAAGTGCGCCGGGAAGGACGCAGCACGGCGCGCATCAACGGGCACACTGTCAACCAGGCATTCCTGCGTGAAGTTGGCGCTCTGCTGGTGGACATCCATGGGCAGTCCGAACACCTTTCGCTGTTGGACATTCACGCCCACCTGGGTCTGCTGGATCGATTTGCAGACATCGAATCCCAGTTGGAAGCGTACCGGAAGAATTATCGAGAGATCAGCTCGGTACGGCGCGAACTTAAGGAAGCGCGGGCGAACCAGAAGGACGCCGAGCGCCGTACTGAAATGCTGACCTACCAGGTCAACGAAATCGAATCCGCCATACTTCAGCCCGGAGAGGATGAGGAACTACGCCAGGAACGCGAACGCCTGGCAAATGCCGAAAACCTGACCTCCCTGGTGCAGCAGGCATTGACCCTGCTGGACGAAAGCACTCCCGATGCCCCGGCGGCGACCGACCTGCTCGGGCAGGTCTCGCAGGCGCTTTCCAACCTGAGCCGCATCGATACCGGGCAGGAAGCCCTGGCGGAACAGGCTGGCACGCTGGAAGAGAACTTGTCTGACCTGGCACACAGCCTGCGGAATTACCTGGACGGGATCGAGTACAACCCCAAACGCCTGGAAGCGGTGGAAGAACGTCTTAACCTGATCTCGAATCTCAAGCGCAAATTTGGCGGATCGATCGAGGCGGTGTTGACCTTTGTGGTGGATGCCCGCCGGCAGTTGGACCAGATCGACCACGCTGAGGAGAAGATCGCCAGCCTGGAAGGAACGGAAAGCCTTCTGCTCAAGGGTCTGGCAGGACAGGCGGCAGAAATTTCGGAGCAACGGAAGCAGGCGGCAGACAAACTTGGCAAACGCATTGAGATCGAACTGGATGACCTGCGCATGGCAGGTGCACTATTCAGGGTCGATCTCCAGGTGCTGGCTGA
>Ga0315286_10002550_pt1 | contig 17010 bp, 15 predicted proteins | sample YL17G10_0_MG_FD_205038 | JGI IMG/M metagenome (GOLD analysis project Ga0315286, IMG submission 205038) | Sediment microbial communities from Yellowstone Lake, YNP, Wyoming, USA - YL17G10_0 | ecosystem: Environmental > Aquatic > Freshwater > Lake > Sediment | place: USA: Wyoming | collected...
GCCGTGATCCTCTTGGCGATTTTTCCCAAAATCGTCCACGGGACCTCGGTGGCCCGAGCGGCCATCGCGTCTTTGCTCTCCACGCTGCGGATAATGATGATATGCCCGAATTTTCTTTTTCCTTTCACGACCCCCGTGCCCTGGTCATTGAGCAGCACGGCGAAGGCCTGGAAGGGACGAAGCCGGGCAATCTCCTGTTCGACGATGATCGTCGCTTTCCGGACGATCGCGACCCGGGCGGGAGTGACCTCGCCGACGACCCGGGTGGCCAGTCCGGGCCCCGGAAACGGCATTCGGGCATGGATGTCCTTGGGTAATCCGATGGCTTTAGCCACCAAGCGGACTTCGTCCTTGAAGAGGTCCTTGAGGGGTTCGATCAACTTGAAGCCGTAGCCTTTGTCCGGGTCGATTCCGATCTGCTCGAGGATATTGTGCTGGGTTTTGACTCCGCCTTGCGTTTCGATGATGTCGGCCTTGATCGTGCCCTGGATGAGGAAGCGCGCCCGGCTCTGCCTCACGGCTTTCCCGAAAACCGAATAGAACGTGTGGCGGAAAGCCTTCCTCTTGTCTTCGGGATCGACTTTGCCCTCGAGCGCGGCAAAAAACTCGTCCCCGGCCTGGATGATGTCGACTTTGATCCCCAGGTCGCGAAAAATTTTCTTGACCAGCGCCGGTTCCCGCTCCCGCATCAGGCCGTCATCGATAAAAATGTTCTGGAGATTGGATCCGAGAGCCCGGGACGCCAGGACCGTGCAGACTGAGCTGTCCACGCCGCCGGACAGGGCGGAAATGGCCTTCTGTCCGCCGGCGGTTTTCCTGATGTCGTTAACCCGAGCATCGATAAAAGCTTTGATGTTCACCCTTCCTCCTCTCTTTTGAGAATTCCTCCGCTCTTCCCGCGTCTATCACCTTTAGAGGTGAAAACATCCCTGAAAAATCGCCATGCGTTTGACCCCGAAAGATGATTGACGCTCAGGAACATGCCTGCCATCATACCGGCCGATAAGTATATTTCAGATAAATGGAGGGCCTCATCCAAGGCGTAACCGGTTGATAAAGGGAGAATGAAACGCAACGTTTCTTCTCCCGGCCCTCCTTCTAAGGCGATTCCAGGAAAAGATCGCAATCCTTATTCATACCAGATATTGCGTCTCTGTCTAGGTAAATACGACATCTTGACACACTTGTCAAGGTTTTTGTCCAGGTTTTTTTATACGTTCGACGGCGCCAAACCCCGATTTTTAAATCGGGGTAAAAAGCGCCGCTCAGTATTAACCCTGAGCATACCCCGGGCTTTGCAGTCCTCATTCGCAAAGCAAATGAGGGCGGGCTTCAGCCCGGGGAGTCAAATGGGTTGATTTAATAGCCAAAATTTAGATGTTTCTCAGCGGCTAAATCCTATGTTTGAACCTTCTTACTTGGCTGAGGCGCATCATTTCAAATCCCACAGCAAATTGCAATTATTACGTTTTTGTATAGCAATGTGTATTTTCTCCCCATTTATTTTGCGTAATTTTACCACTTTTCTATTGACAAAGCGGCCCAATCCTATTATTTTTAAATCCTAGGGAATTAAGGATTCGTATTGACCGGCTCGAAGATCGCACTTAAAATCGCCTTCCGTTCCTGTCTGATTCATCAAAAATCGACCGTTCGTCGCGGTTATTTTGATAAAACCGATGCCATCGACTATTTTCCCGCAAGGAGCCTCCATGAAAATTCAAAAACACGTTAAGTACGAAGAGGAATTGGATCCGGGTTTTTTAGCCGAAATCAAGAAAACGTCGGGATGCGACGAAATCGATGAATGCATCCAATGCGGGACGTGCAGCAGCTCTTGCCCGATGTCCGTTTACATGGATTACCCTCCCCGCAAAATTATCGCCATGGTGAAAAGCGGTTTTAAAGACGAAGCCCTCGGGAGTTTTACGATCTGGCTCTGTCCGTCCTGTTATACGTGCCAGGTCCGCTGCCCGGCCAAGATCAAAATCACGGACGTGATGTATGCCCTCAAACGCCTGGCCATCGAAAACAAGGTCTACCCTTCGAGATTCCCCATTCCGGTCCTCGACCGGGAAATGTCCCGGCTCATTGCCAAGAACGGCCGGAATTCCGAGCTTTGGCTTATTCTCAATCTCTACCTCAAGTCAGGCAACCCTTTCGGCATGCTCAAAATGGCCCCCTTGGGACTGAAGCTGATGAAGACAGGCCGGATGTCGCTAAAAAAAGAATCCATAAAAAACAGGAAACAGTTGAAATCTCTCCTGAACGCCATTAAGGAGAACGCTTCATGAATCAATATGCCTACTACCCCGGTTGTTCGCTCAAAGGTAACTCCAAGCACTACGAAGAATCCATCCTCCCGCTCTTTAAGAAAATCGGCATGCCCCTTCAGGAGATGGAAGATTGGAACTGCTGCGGCGCGACGGCGTATTTCTCCGTGGACGACACGATGGCCGCGGCCATTTGCGGACGCAACCTGTCGATCGCCGAAAAAACGGGGAAGCATATCGTCGCGCCCTGCGCCGGCTGCTATCTGACCCTCAGGAAATCGAACGCCTTCTTCGCCAGCAAACAGCCGAAGGCGGCTAAAATCCTCGCTGACCTTAAAAAAGTCGGTTGCGAGTACAAAGGGACGATTGAAGTCAAACATCCGCTGGAAATCCTTGTCCGCGAGGTCGGCCTGCCGAACATCAGAAGTCAAGTCCGCCGTCCGTTGAACGGCCTCAACGTGGCCTGCTATTACGGTTGCCAGCTCGTCCGCCCCTTCACGGATTTCGACGATCCCGACTATCCGACGACCCTGGATTCCCTGATGGAAGCCGCCGGAGCCCACGCCGTCGATTTCGCGGCCAAGACCCGCTGCTGCGGAGGTTCCCTCACGGGCACGATCGAAGAAGTCGGGCTGCGGCTCAATTATCTCCTCCTCAAGGAGGCCAAGAAAAAAGGCGCGGACTGCCTGGTCACGATCTGCCCCCTCTGCCAGTTTAACCTCGAAATCCTCCAAAATAAAATCGTCAAACGCTATAAGGACGACGTCGCGATGCCCGTCCTCTATTTCAGCCAGCTCCTCGGGCTGGCCCTGGGCCTGGATAAAAAAGACCTGGGATTCTCCAGGTCGATTATTTCCCTCAAACCCGTTTGGGAAAAGCTCGGCAACGGAGGCGCGAAATGAGCCAAAACGGACAACCTCGGATTGGCGTTTTTGTCTGCCACTGCGGGACGAACATCGCCGGAAAAGTGGATGTGGCGGATGTCATCGAATTCGCCGCCAAGCTGGACGACGTTATCGTCGCCAAAGAATACAAGTTCATGTGTTCCGACCCGGGCCAGGAACTGATCAAGAGGAGCATCGCCGACCATGGCCTGAACCGGGTCGTCGTCGCCTCCTGTTCTCCCCTCATGCACGAGCCGACCTTCCGCGGCGCAACGTCCGAGGGCGGCCTCAATCCTTTTTATTTCCAGATGTCCAACATCCGCGAGCAGGTCTCCTGGGTCACGCTGAAACCGGAAGACGCGACGAAGAAAGCCAAGGCCTTGATTTCGGCGGCGGTCCGCCGCGTCGCGCTTCATGATCCGCTCACGAAAAAAGAGGTTCCGGTCCGTCCCGAAGTTTTGATCGTCGGCGGCGGGATCGCCGGAATCCAGGCTGCCTTGATCTACGCCAAGTCCGGAAAAAAGGTCTATCTCGTCGAACAGCAACCCTCGATCGGCGGACACATGTCCCAGCTCGACAAGACATTTCCGACGCTCGACTGCTCGGCCTGCATCCTCACCCCGAAGATGAGCGAAGTGGGAAAACACCCCAACATCGAGCTCCTGACCTGGAGCGAGGTCGAAGAAATTTCGGGGTACATCGGCAATTTCAAGGCGAAAATTCGGAAGAAAGCCCGCTACGTCGACATCGACAAATGCAACGGTTGCGGAGCCTGCTGGGAAAATTGCCCGACGACGGTCACTCCTTCGGAGCGGGTTATCCGCAAAGGGAAAATGATCATCAAACGCGTGAATAAAGAAACGGCCGACGCATGAAACTCAGGGACATCCAGCGACTTCTTCAGGCCGACCTGATCGCCGGGACTGAAGAGTGCCTGGAAACTGAGATCGACTCCGCCTGCGGCTCGGACCTTATGAGCGATGTTCTAGCCTTCGGCCATCCCGGCCAAGTCCTTCTCACCGGCCTGACGAACGCCCAATCCGTCCGGACGGCGGACATCATCGAGACGAAAGCCATCGTTTATGTCCGGAACAAACGGCCCGACGAAAACGTCATGGAAATAGCCCGACTCAAGAACATCCCTCTCCTGACGACCCGCTGCATGATGTTCGAGGCCTGCGGGATCCTCTATAAACAGGGGCTCCCGGCGGCGGGACACGTCGATCAGGTTGAGACCCGGACCGATATCAACGAAACGAACGGTTTTTCCCATGCCTTTGAAATTATGGGAGGGAATTTCGGCCGTGCCGGCAATGTCTCCACGACCGTCAAGGAGCTCCTCAAGGAACTCGGAGTCGACTCCGGCATCATCCGCCGGGCGGCGATCGCCGCCTATGAGGCTGAGATGAACATCGTGATGTACGCCGAGCGGGGGGAATTGACCCTCCTCGTCACGCCCGACCTGATCTCCATCCGCCTCAGCGACAAGGGCCCCGGAATTCCCGATATCGAGCTGGCCATGCAGGAAGGTTACTCGACGGCCACTCAGGAAATGAGGGAGATGGGATTCGGCGCAGGCATGGGGCTCCCCAATATCCAGAAAAATGCCGACAGGTTCAAAATCACCTCGGAGGTGGGGAAGGGCACCATTCTCAATATCTATTTCGACCTCCGTTCCCCAAGGCGAGGTGAGGCGTGACGGCCGTGTTCTCCTCGGTCCGCGTCGATGAGGAGAATTGCCGGGGCCGGATGAAATGCATGCGGACCTGTCCGACCCAGGCGATCCGGATCAAGAACGGCCGAGCACGGATCCTCCGGGAAAGGTGCATCGACTGCGGCGAATGCATCACCGCCTGCCCCCATCATGCGATCGTCCCTTTGACCGATCCATTCGGAGAACTCACCCGATTCCGCCATACGATCGCCATTCCTTCGCCGGCCCTCTATGCCCAATTCGGCCGGGAAATCCTTCCGGACAAGATTTTAGGCGGGTTGAAGAGCGTCGGTTTTGACGACGTCTTCGATCAAGCCCAGACATGCGGGATGGTCAGTTTCGCCATCCAGGAATATCTGCGCGACCATCGAGGCCCGAAGCCCGTGATTTCCAACGCCTGCCCGGTCATCGTCCGTCTCCTTCAAGTTAAGTATCCCAACCTCTTGCTCCATCTCCTTCCCCTCGAGGTGCCGCGCGAAATCGCCGCGAGAGAAATCAAAAAAGCCAAGGCCCGCCGTTACGATCTCCAGGAGGGGGACATCGGGGCGTTCTACTTGACGCCCTGCCCGTCCAAAATGATCTCCATCAGACAGCCGGTCGGACGGACCCGCTCCCACCTCGACGGGGCGATCGCCATCGCCGACGTCTACGGACCGCTCCTGGCCGCGATGGAAAATGTCCCTCACGAGAGCTACAAAAAGAGCCTTGAGAACATCTGCATCCTGGGGATCAGCTGGGCGATGGTCGGCGGGATCTGCCGGACGCTGCGCCTTCGCAATTCCCTTGCGGTCTCAGGCCTGGCGGAAATCATCAAGGTCTTCGACGACATCGAACGGGGGAAGCTCAGCAACATCGATTTTATCGAAGCTTATGCCTGCCTCCAGGGCTGCGTCGGCGGATCGCTGAACGTGGAAAATGTCTACGTTTCCTACAATAAAATCCTTAAACTCATAGAAACCCTAGAGTTCGAGAAAATCAAAGCCTGCCCCGATATTCGGGATGTCCGCCAGCGCTACCGGGAACGCTATTTCTTCCGCGAAGGGAAAATCGAAGCTCAACCGCTGAAGCCTCTCGACGACGATCTTTCCCGGGCGATCGCCAAACGGAAAGATAAAGAAGCCCTTTATGAGACCCTTCCGAAGATCGACTGCGGCGCCTGCGGGTCACCGACGTGCCTGATCTTCGCCGAGGACGTGGTTCGGGGTGAATCGGCGCCGGAAAACTGCATTGTCAAAATGGCCGGCCGAAAATCCAGTGACGCCGACATTAATACCGGAAAGGAAATCAATCAAGGAGAAAAATCATGAAACTCTCGGAATTATCCGCGCTCCTGCCCCTGAACGTTTTGCAGGGTCAAGGAAACATGGATGTCGAGATCACCGGAGGCTATACGAGCGACCTTCTGAGCGACGTCATGGCCAACGGCAAGGAGAAGAACGTCTGGATCACCTGCCAGATCCATCAGAACATCGTCGCCGTGGCCAAGCTCAAGGACCTGGCAGCGATCATCCTCGTCAAGGGCCGCAAGCCGGACGAAACGACCTTCGGCAAAGCCCGCGAGGAAAACGTGGTCATTCTCGGAACGACCGAATCGGCGTTCGGGATAACGGGGATCCTCTTCAACCTGCTGAAAAAAGGCTAGGGGTGAAAATTTTCAGAGCCGACCTCCACATCCACACCTGTCTTTCTCCCTGCGCGGAGGTGGGGATGTCTCCCCGGAATATTCCGGCCGAAGCCAAGCGCAAAATGATCGATATCCTCGGGATTTGCGATCACAATTCCGCGGAAAACGCGGCGGCCCTGAAAGAAGCCGCGTCCCGGCTTGGCCTTCGGGTCTTGCCCGGCTTGGAGGTCACGTCCCGAGAGGAAGTCCACATCCTCGCTCTCTTCGACGACGTGGATAACGCACTCTTTCTTCAGGAAATGATCTACGCCAGCCTGCCGGGTGAAAACGACGAAACGGTTTTCGGTCAGCAAGTCATCGCCGATTCCGAGGACGGGGTCCTCGGTTTTTGCCCACGGCTGCTCATCGGGGCGTCCGGGCTCCCCTTGGAATCGATCGTCAAGGCCATCCGCTCCCGGGGGGGGATGGCCATCGCCGCCCATATCGACCGGGAATCGTTCAGCCTTTTCGGTCAGCTGGGATTTATTCCCGGACATCTCGAACTGGATGCGCTTGAAATTTCGCCGCTCATCTCCCTGGACGAAGCCCGGCGGAGGTTCGGCGAGCCGCGGCCGCTCATCGCCTCTTCGGACGCGCATGTTCTCAGGGACATCGGCCGGGCATCGACACTCTTCCGGCTGAACGAGGGAACGGTTGAAGAAATCAGAATGGCCCTGGCGAAGAGCGACGGACGAGCCATCGTGAACTGAGAAAATCATGGAAGACTTGTCACTCCATATCCTCGATATCGCCGAGAATTCCGTCGAGGCCCGGGCCAGGCAGGTCGACATCCGGATCGAGGAAAACAGGAGACAAGGCCGGTTGATCCTCCTGATTTCCGACGACGGACAGGGAATGAGTCGAGAGCTCCGGGCGCAGGCGCTCGATCCTTTCGTCACGACGAAGGGGCGGCGGAGAGTCGGACTGGGCCTCTCCCTTCTTGCCCAAGCCGCGGAAGCCGCGGGCGGAGCGCTGAGTATCCGATCCCGGCCCGGCCGGGGAACCCGGATCCGGGCCGCCTTCCTCCTCAGCCACATCGACCTCAAACCCTTGGGCGATATCGCTCAGACCCTGGTGACTCTCATCGTCGGCTATCCGCACGTCGATTTTCGCTTGGCGTATAAGGCCGGCGGCCGAAAGTACGTTTTCGATACCGGAGACCTCCGCGCGCAGCTCGGCGGACTGCCGCTGACGACATCGCCCGCCATCGCCCTCATAAAAAAAGACATCACGGACGGAATCAATGAAACGAGGAGGTATTTATAATGGACCAACGCCTTTCGGAGATATTCGGGAAATACGAATTCGACCCCGGTTCGATTGTCGCCATCCTCCAGGATATCCAAGAGAAATTCAGCTACCTTCCGCCGGATGTCCTCAAAACGGTCTCGGCCGAACTCGCCGTTCCCCTGAGCCGGATCCTGAGCTTGGCGACTTTCTATAGAGCCTTCAGCCTGATCCCCAAGGGCAAACATCCGGTTCACGTCTGCCTCGGGACGGCCTGCCACGTCCGCGGAGCGCAGCGCGTGCTCGAGAAATTCGAGCGCGAGCTCGGCATCAAGACGGGCGAGACGACATCCGACCGGGAGTTCAGCCTGGATGCGGTCCGCTGCGTCGGTTGCTGCGGGCTGGCTCCCGTGGTTACGGTCGGCGAAGACGTCCACGGGAAGATCAGCCAGACGAAAGTGGCCGGACTGTTGAAAAAATACAAGACATAAAGGAGAGCCCCGATGCCGAAACTGACCATCCAAGACTTGGAGAAAATCCGCGAAGAAACCCGGCGCACGGTGGCCATTCGGGAGGGAGGCGCCTATAGGGCTCGAGTCAACGTCCACTTCGGAACGTGCGGAATCGCCGCCGGCGCCCGGACCATCATGAGCGCCTTGATGAAGGAAGTCGAGACTCGCGGAGTCGCGGATGTTCTTCTCACGAGCTCCGGTTGCGCCGGCTTGTGCAGTCAGGAGCCGATGATCACGGTCGAAGTGGCCGGGCATGCGCCGGTGAAATACGTCAACCTCACCGAGCCGAAGGTCCGGGACATTTTTGAAAAACACGTTCTGGGCGGCGAGATCGTCACCGAATTTGCCCTGGGCATCGGCAGCGAAAAAACCGATTATTGAGGAGGACAGCGATGGCCCAACCCGCAATCCATAAAAATTACCGGCTTCATCTCATGGTCTGCGCCGGGACGGGATGCGTCTCCAACCATTCCTACGAAATCAAAGCGGCCCTGGAGAAAGAGATCGAAAAACACGGCCTGGAAAAAGAAGTTTCCGTCGTCCCGACCGGATGCAACGGATTTTGCGAACGGGGTCCGATTCTGGTTGTCCAGCCCGGCAACATATTCTACCAGCAGCTGGCTCTCAAGGACGTCCCCCACCTGGTCGAAGAACATTTTTTGAAGGGACGGCCGGTGGCCAGGCTCATGTATTCCCCGCCCGAAACGAAACAGCCTGTACCCGTCTTAAACGATATCCCCTTCTTTAAAAAGCAGGTTCTCATCGCCCTGCGCAATCGAGGTTTGATCGATCCCGAAAAAATCGATGAATACATCGCCCGCGACGGGTACAAGGCCATGGCCAAAGCCCTGTCCGATATGCTTCCGGAAAAAATCATTTCCGAGATCACCCTTGCCGGCCTCCGCGGCCGGGGCGGAGCGGGATTCCCGACGGGATTGAAATGGCAGCTCGTCCGGCAGGCGGCGAGCGCCAACGGCGGTCAGAAGTACATCGTCTGCAACGGCGACGAAGGCGATCCCGGGGCATTCATGGACCGGAGTATCCTCGAGGCCGATCCTCATTCGATCATCGAAGGCATGGTCATCGGGGCCAAAGCCATGGGAGCGACGGCCGGGTTCGTCTATGTTCGGAACGAATATCCGCTCGCCGTCGAGAGGCTGGGCATCGCCCTGAAACAAGCCCGGGAATACGGCCTCCTCGGGCCGGATATCCTCGGCACCGGCTTCGACTTCGATATTCAGATCAAGCGCGGGGCGGGAGCCTTTGTCTGCGGTGAAGAGACGGCTCTCCTGGCCTCGATCGAGGGCCTCCTCGGCGAACCCCGTCCAAGGCCCCCCTATCCCGCCCAAAGCGGCCTTTGGGGAAAACCGACCTGCATCAATAACGTCGAAACCTGGGCCAACGTCCCGACGATCATCAACCGCGGAGCCAAATGGTTCGCCGGAATCGGGACGGATACGAGCAAGGGGACCAAGGTCTTCTCCCTCGTCGGCAAGATCAACAACACCGGTCTCGTCGAAGTCCCGATGGGCATCACCCTTCGCGAGATCATCTACGACATCGGAGGCGGCATTCCCGAGGGGAAAGCCTTTAAAGCCGTCCAGACCGGGGGGCCGTCGGGCGGCTGCATCCCCAAGGAAAACATCGACCTTCCGATCGATTACGAGAGCCTGGCCCAAGCCGGGTCGATGATGGGCTCGGGGGGCATGGTGATCATGGACGAAGGGACGTGCATGGTGGACATCGCCCGCTATTTTCTCTCCTTCACCCGGGACGAATCCTGCGGAAAATGCACCCCCTGCCGCGAGGGCACGAAGTCCATGCTCGATATCCTCACCCGGATCACGGAGGGAAAAGGGACCGCGGAGGATATCGTCCTCCTCGAAGATCTCGCCCAGGCGATCAAGGATACGGCCCTCTGCGGACTGGGCAAGACCGCTCCCAACCCCGTTCTCACGACGCTCCGCTATTTCCGGAACGAGTACGAAACGCACATCCGGAAGAAAAAATGCCCGGCCCATGTCTGCCGACAGCTGAATGTCTACACCATCGACCCCGATCTCTGTCTTCACAAAGGCAAGGGATGCGATGTCTGCCGTCGCAACTGCGCCTCGGACGCCATCGCCGGCCGAAAGAATGAAGCCCACAGCATCGACCAGGTCAAGTGCATTAAATGCGGCGTCTGCGCCGATGTCTGCAACTTCGGCGCGGTCATGGTGGATTAAGGAGGAGACTCATGGTGAACCTGAAGATCAACGGAAAGTCCATCCAGGCTGAGGAAGACGCGACCATCCTCCAAGCCGCTCAAAAAACAGGGGTGAAGATTCCGACACTCTGCTATCACCCGGTTATCGAGCCCTATGCCGCCTGCCGGGTCTGCATGGTTGAAGTCGCGCTCAAGGACAAGCGCGAGCTCCTGACGTCCTGCAATAACCGGGTCCAGGAGGGCATGGACATCCTCACCGAATCCGACCGGGTCCTGCGGGCGAGGCGGCTCAACGTCGAAATGCTTCTGGCCCGCGCTCCGGCCGCGGAGCCTCTTCGGGAAATCGCCAAGGACCTCGGGATCGAAACCTCCCGCTTTCCGCTGACGGACCCCGACGAAAAATGCATTCTCTGCGGCCTCTGCGTCAGAGCCTGCGAGCAGATCGTCGGCGCCTCCGCGATCAGCTTCGTCGAGCGCGGTACGGAACGCCGCGTGTCCACGCCCTTCGGAGAGGAGTCCGAAGCCTGCATCGGCTGCACGGCCTGCGCCTTTTTCTGCCCGACCGGCGCGATCACGGTCGAAGACAAATACGGCCGCAAAGTCATCCACGATGAGATGTATCTCGGCCCGACGACGGCCATCCGGGTCCCAATCCTTCAAGCCGTGCCGATGGTCCCGTTCATCGACCGCGACGCCTGCATTCATTTTAAAACGGACAAGTGCCAGGTCTGCGCCAAGGTCTGCGACCGCGAGGCCGTCAACCACGCGATGGAGGATGAGATCAAGGAGGTCGAAGCCGGATCGATCATCCTCGCCACCGGCTTTGAAACATTCGACCCGAGGCGCATTCCGGCGTATGGCTACGGCCGCTATCCGAACATCATCACCGCCATGGAATTCGAACGCCTGGTGAACGCCTCGGGACCGACCGGCGGCAAAATCCTCATGGCCAACGGCGGGGAACCCGCGGCCGTGGGAATCATTCACTGCGTCGGTTCCCGCGACGAAAACTACCACGCCTACTGTTCCCGCGTCTGCTGCATGTATTCGCTGAAATTCGCCCACCTCCTGAAAGAAAAATCCAGGGCCGCCATCTACGACTTCTACATCGACATGCGCTGCTTCGGCAAGGGGTACGAAGAGTTCTACCATCGCCTGCTCAAGGAGGGGACAAAATTCATCCGCGGCCGCGTCTCCGAGATTTCGACCATGGCCTTGACGGAGAAGGAAGAGGGGCGGCTTATCATCCGCGTCGAAGACACCCTCCTGGGGGCCGTCCGGAGAATCCCGGTCGACATGGCCATCCTGGCTGTCGGCATGGAGCCGAGCGTCGATCATAATCAGCTGGCCAAAAAATTCAACATCTCCTGCAGCCAAGATACGTTCTTCCTGGAACGCCATCCGAAACTCGCCCCGGTGTCCTCGTTCTCGGACGGGATTTTCCTGGCGGGAACCTGTCAAGGGCCCAAAGACATCCCGGATACGGTCGCTCAGGCCGGCGCCGCGGCAGCGGAAGCCCTGGCCTTGGCCGACTTGGGAAAAGTCGAGCTCGAGCCGATAACGGCGGTGATCGACGATACGCTCTGTTCGGGCTGCCAGATCTGCCTCGGGCTGTGTCCATTCACCGCCATCACCTATGACAAGGAAAAGGACATCTCGGTGATCAACGACGCGTTGTGCAAGGGATGCGGCACATGCGTCGCGGCCTGCCCGAGCGGAGCGTCCTACCAGAAACACTTCCGCGACGCGCAGATCTTCGCCGAGATCGAAGGCATCCTCCTTATTTGAGGAGAAAAGAGGACGATTCATGAACGCAAAGCAATTCGAACCCAGGCTGGTCGGCTTTCTCTGCAACTGGTGCTCCTACACCGGCGCGGACCTGGCCGGAACCGCGCGCATGTCTTACGCCCCGAATGTCCGGATCATCCGCGTCATGTGCAGCGGCCGGGTCGACCCGCAATTCGTCTTGAAGGCCTTTCGCGAGGGAGCGGACGGCGTGCTCATTTCGGGCTGTCATCCGGGCGACTGCCATTATCAAGAAGGGAATCACAAAGCGCTCCGCCGGCACCGGCTCCTCTCCCGGGTCCTGGAACAATTTGGCATCGAAAAGGAACGATTCCGGCTTGAATGGGTCTCGGCCTCGGAGGGAATCAAATTCCAGAAAGTCTGCAACGAATTCGCGGACCAGATCCGGGCTTTAGGCCCGCTCAATTTATCCGGGAATGGAGGCGAGACCCATGACCAACGCTAAACCGAAAGTCGCCTTTTACTGGTGTTCCTCGTGCGGGGGTTGCGAAGAGTCGATCGTCGACCTCGGAGCGGATATTCTCAAGGTCGTCGCCGCCGTGGACATCGTCTTCTGGCCGGTCGCCCTGGATTTCAAGAAAAAAGACGTCGAGGCCATGCCCGACAAGTCGATCGCCGTCACGTTCATCAACGGCGGAATCCGGATGTCGGAGCAGGAGGAGATGGCCCATCTCCTGAGACGGAAATCGCAGCTCATCGTCGCCCACGGCGCCTGCGCCCATCTCGGCGGCATTCCGGGGCTGGCGAATTTCTGGAACAAGGAAACCATTTTCCGGACGGTCTACGAGACGACGGTTTCCACGGACAACCCGAAGGGCTTGTCTCCCCAGACGAAATCGATCGAGGGGGGCTATGAACTGACCCTTCCCGAGTTCTGGGACACCGTCTATCCTCTGAACAAAATCATCGATGTCGACTATTATCTTCCGGGCTGCGCTCCCCAACGCGACTTGATCATGAACGCCGTCACGGCCATCCTGGAGGGAAAGCTCCCGGTCAAGGGCTCGGTCCTGGCCCCCAACAAATCCTGCTGCGACGACTGCGACCGCAACGAGACCAAGCCCGAAAAATTGTCGATCAAGGAGATCAAAAGGCCGCACGAGGTCCTCCTCGACCCGAAAACCTGTTTTCTCGCCCAGGGCGTGATCTGTATGGGTCCGGCGACGCGCGGCGGCTGCGGCGAGCGCTGTATCGAAGGAAACATGCCCTGCCGGGGCTGCATGGGGCCGACGGACCAGGTCTATGACCAGGGAGCGAAATTCCTCTCGGCATTCGCCTCGATTCTCGAGGCGACCGAAGAAGAAGACGTCGAGCGGCTCGTCGACTCGATCGTCGACCCGGCCGGGACGTTCTACCGCTTCAGCCTGCCCTCGTCCATACTCAAACGCAAAAGATTGGAGGCCGTAAAATGACTCGAAAAATCACCATCGATCCCATCACCCGGCTTGAGGGCCACGGAAAAATCGAAATATTTCTGAACGATGAAGGAAATGTCGAACGGGCGATTCTTCAAGTGCCCGAACTGCGGGGTTTCGAGCAGTTCGCCGTCGGGAGGCCGGTCGAAGAAATGCCCCGGATCACGCCTCGCATTTGCGGGGTCTGTCCGACGGCCCATCACATGGCCGCGACCAAGGCCGCGGATGCCGTTTTCCACGTCGAGCCCACGGTCACGGCCAGGAAGCTCCGCGAGCTCATTTACAACGCCTTTTTCATGGAAGATCATACTCTCCATTTCTTCTTCCTCGGCGGACCCGATTTCGTCGTCGGGCCCCAGGCTCCGGCAGCGGAGCGCAACATCCTGGGCGTCATCGGCAAGGTCGGGCTCGAAATCGGCGGCAAGGTCATTCACATCCGGGAATCCGTCCGAGAAATCATGAACTACCTTTGCGGGAAAGCCATCCACCCGGTCTCCGGGCTTCCCGGCGGCGTGGCCAAGGGGCTGGACGAGGAGCACCGGGTTCAATTCCTCGAGACGGCCAAGGAGGCGGTCGAGTTCGCCGAGTTCGCCCTCCAGATCTTTGACGACGTCGTCCTTAAAAACAAATCCTACGTCGATGTGGTCGTCGGCGATGCCTATAAAATCAAGACATATTATATGGGCATGGTCGACGCCAAGAACCAGGTCGAGTTCTATGACGGCGACCTCCGCATCGTGGATCCCGACGGAAAGGAATTCGCCAAATTCAGGCCCGCCGATTATCTCGATCATATCGCCGAACACGTCGAGCCCTGGACATACGTCAAATTTCCGTTTTTAAAAAAAGTCGGGTGGAAAGGCTTCGTCGAGGGCAATGACAGCGGCGTCTATCGGGTCGCTCCCTTGGCCCGCCTCAACGTCGCGGAAGGCATGCAGACGCCCCGGGCCCAGAAACACTACGACCGGATGTACGCGACGCTCGGAGGCAAGCCCGTCCACAACACCCTCGCTTTTCACTGGGCGAGGCTGATCGAGGCCCTCCAGGCCGCCGAAAAAATGGTCGAGCTTCTGGAGGATCCGGACATCACGGGTACCGACCTCCGGAACATCCCGACCCAGACGCCGACCGAGGGCGTGGGCGTCGTCGAAGCCCCCCGCGGCGTCCTTATCCATCACTATAAGACGGACGAGAAGGGGCTGATCACGGCGGCCAACCTGATCGTGGCGACGATCGGAAACGCCGCCGCCATCAACATGTCCATCGAAAAAGCGGCCAAGACCTTCATCAAGGGCGGGGAGATATCCGAAGGTCTTCTCAACATGGCCGAGATCGCCTTTCGTCCCTACGACCCCTGTCACGGCTGCGGGACCCACGGCTGGCCGGGCGGAATGCCGCTGACGATCAACATTTACGGCCGCGGGGGAAAGCTCATCAGGCAGTTGCGCAAATGATAAGCGCGCTGCAATCTCTGTTATAATTGCGTCGAAGCGTTTGAGCGCAAGGCGAGATGAAAAACGCGTCGTTTTCTTTGCGGACGAAGCTGACCCTGAGCTTTCTGGTTGTGATCATCATCGGCGGTCTCTTTTCGCTGATCATAGGTTCACGCCTCGTCCGCGAAACGCTCATCTCCCAGGCCCAGGATAAAGTCCGGCACGACCTGGCCTCCGCCTGGATGGTCCTCGATGAGAAGCTCAACTCGATCAAGGATACCGTCCGCCTGACCGCCTCCCGGGAAGGCGTGAGAAGCGCTCTTCTTGCCGGAAACCGGGACATCCTGCTCAAATATCTGGGCCGCGTCCGCGCCGAAACCGGACTGGACACTTTGACCCTTCTCGACGCCCAAGGCCGGGTCCTTCTCAGAACGCGCTCGCCGGCGACGGCCGGCGACGATCAATCCCAGGATGAGCTTGTCCGCCGCGCCCTCGGGCATCAGACCGTCGCCTATCCTCAAATCGTCACCAGGGAAGAACTCCTTCGGGAAAGCGAAGACCTCGCAATCCAAGCCCGGATCGATGTCATCCCTACGCCCCGGGCCGCTCCGCGCCCCGGAAACCAGGAGACGAGCGGGATGGTGCTCAAAGCCGCCGCTCCGATCCAAACCGAGGACGGCCGGATCATCGGCGTCCTCAGCGGAGCCGTCCTTCTCAATCGAAACTACGAAATCGTCGACGGGGTTAAGGAGATCGTCTTCAAGGGGGAACAATACAAGGGCCGGGAAACGGGCACGGCGACGATATTCCAGTACGACTTTCGGATTTCGACCAACGTTAAAAATGAAAAGGGAGAGCGGGCCATCGGAACGATTCTCTCCGAAGAAGTCAAAAAAGCGGTCCTGGACGAGGGAAACTCCTGGGTCGCCCGGGCCTTCGTCGTCAACGACTGGTATATCACCGCCTATGATCCCATCAAGGACGTCAGCGGCCGGATCATCGGCATCCTTTATGTCGGGATGCTCGAAAAACCTTATCTTGACACGGCCGGCCGAGTGATGCGGACTTTCGTCCTTATCGCCGGCCTCTGCGTCATTTTTCTCCTCGTTGTTCTTTACTTCTCGACCGCTCGCATCGTCCGCCCTCTCCAGCGGATGGCCGCCGCCACGAAACAGATCGCCAAAGGAGACCTGTCTCACAGAGTCGATGTCACCTCGAAGGACGAGGTCGGCGCTCTCGCCGATTCTTTCAACCGGATGACCGCCCATCTCCAGGAGGCCAATGACCAATTGATCGAATACGGCAAAACCCTGGAAAAAAAGGTCGAGGAGCGAACCCGGGAGCTCCGCGACATCCAGTTCCACCTCATCCAGTCCGAAAAACTGGCCTCCATCGGCAAACTCGCCGCGGGCATCGCTCACGAAATCAACAATCCCCTGGGCGGAATTCTCATCTACAGCCATCTCATTCTCGAAGATACGCCCAAGAGCGGCCAGAACTACGAAAACCTGAAAAAAATCGTCAGGGAGACGACACGCTGCAAGGACATCGTCAAGGGACTCCTGGACTTCGCCCGGCCCCGGGAACCGGAGATGTCGGAGTGCGATGTCCATGAGCTTCTGGAAAAATGCCTGGCCTTGACGGAGCGCCATGCCTTGTTCCAGAATATCCGCGTCGAAAAATCCTATGACCCGTCCCTGCCACGGATCATCGCCGACGGCAGCCAGCTCCAGCAGGTTGTCATGAACATTATCCTCAACGCCGCCGAGGCGATGAACGGAAACGGGACCCTGACCATCCGGACCTCTTTCGATCCGGAGGCGGAGGCCATGGCCGTAAAGATCGCCGACACCGGACACGGAATCAAAGAGGAACAT
>Ga0315286_10002551_pt1 | contig 17009 bp, 7 predicted proteins | sample YL17G10_0_MG_FD_205038 | JGI IMG/M metagenome (GOLD analysis project Ga0315286, IMG submission 205038) | Sediment microbial communities from Yellowstone Lake, YNP, Wyoming, USA - YL17G10_0 | ecosystem: Environmental > Aquatic > Freshwater > Lake > Sediment | place: USA: Wyoming | collected...
CGCTGTCGTCCGTAGGATCGATCCTGATGAAATCAACCTCGTGCCGGCGATCGCCCCCGACCGTCCAGGTGAAGTGGATGCGGTTGCCGGAGGTGTCGGCCTTCCAGACCGAGCGATCGGGGCCGGCGGTCGTCGGATCGGGCGTTTCGGATCGGGCGGCTTGCAGCTTTGCCAACTGCTGAAGTAACGGAGCGACGTCGCCCAGTTCTCGCGCATCCAATTCTCTCGCAGGGTCAAGAAACGCCGCGACAGCTTGACGAGCGGCAGTATCGTCCACGGACTCGGCGGCCAAGTGTCTCTTCAGAGTGTTCAGCAGGATGTTGAAGCGTAGAGAGACGCTGATTCGACCCGCCTGGTCGTTCAGAATCCTGTCTGAAGTGAGGCCAAAGACGGGTAATCGTTCCAGAACGGCCTCCAAGCTCTTCTGGCTCTTGGCCGCTTTGTAGAAGCTGAGCCAGCGGTCGATCTTGTGAGCAGCCAATTCCTGCTCCAACAAGGTCTTGCGATCCGCCTTGTCCAGGCGACCGATGCGTTTCTCAAGTTTCCCGAGGATGGCAACCTCGTCATCCATCGCTTTGACGTCAAACTGCTCGATGGGAAGCTGCGCCTGCCGAATCGCCTCAACGGCTTGCCGCAGGGGCTTCATCGCGTCGGCCACCATCGGATCGGCGAAAGGAGCAAGCTTCTGCGCGTCGGCCCAGGCCGTAAGCAACTCGTTCTGCTCCAGCGGGAGCAGATAGCCTGCATCCAGTCGTTCAGCGATGCTGGCGCAGGCCCGGACCAGTTCGCGCGACTGGGCCATCCAACGACTGCTTTCCGCCTCCAATTTGTCGATCTCCGGGACCGACCTGAAGGCGGGCACGCCATTGGGCTCCGCGATCAGGTCCAGCTCTTTTTCCAAGGCGGACTGCCGTCGGGCGAGTGCCGCGGCTGCGATGGCATCATCCCAGCCCTTGCCGCTGGATTTCGGCATCTCCAGCTTCGCATCGGTCGTCTGCAGTCGAGTGATCAGGGACTTGAGCGACTCGACCGCCTTCTGCCGGGCTGCCAGGTCCGGCACATCGTTCAACAGTCTGTCGCGCCTCGCGACCCATTGTTGGTTCAGAATGGGCAGGCCATCCAGGCGGAAGTCGCGAATCGCCGGGAGCCATTTCGCATACTGTTCCCGTTCGGCCAACTGTTCCCTGGCAAGTCTGATCGATCGGGCAAGGTCCTGGTCAAGTTCCTTCAGTTCATTCTCAATCGTAGCCTGCTGCTGTAGGGTCCACGTGCTGGCCACGACCTGTGCCATGCGATCCGGCAAGGTCGCCAGGGCCTTCTCCAATTCCGGGCTTGGCACCGCCGAGTGTTGGTCCTTCAGTGTCTTGACCAGCGTATTCAACTCGCCCAGTTTGGTTGGTCCTGTCCAGTCCAATCGCGGGTCCGGGGCGGATGGAGCAGGGACATTCTGGCCATTCTGGGCACCTGTGTTCTGATTCACCGCAACTGTTTTTGAGCCACTCCCCTGGGTCCTCAGGAACGAATATGCCAGCACAATCGCCACAACGGTCAGCACGGCAACACCAACGGCGGTTGGCAACCACTTGGAACGTGCACCACGACCGCGCGGCTGGAGCGATGGCGGATGCTGCGGGGGATAGCGAAAATCGGGACCTGAGGTGGGCCTGGTCACGGCTGGAGCCGGTCCGGCCGCCGAGGGCCCCGGCACCGGCGCCAACGTCTGGCATTCGGCAGTTGCCGCACTGCTGGAACTCGCTGGGCCATGCGCTGGCGTTTCCGCGAAGGTTGGGCCCGCCTCGGCAGCCCGCAAGGCTGTGACGGCCGACTCCACCGTCTGCGCCTCCGACAATGGTAGACCCTGCGGTTTCACCTCGGCAATCGCCGATACAGGGACGAGCCGGGGAGCGGGATCCACCGCCATAGCGGAAGTAGGCTTGGCCATCAGGTCGGGGGGAGGCGGTGGTGCCAGCACAATCGCGGGCTCGGTGCGCAGAGGCGGTGGCGGCACAGAGTGCGCAGTGGCCGACGGCTCGCCTATCGGTTCCGGGATCGATGGCGCCGACGGTTCCGGCTCGGGCCGGGAAGACGTCAATTGCACGGTCGCGGGCAAGGGCGTCGGATCCAGGGGAACTTCCGGGGCTACGAGGGCACTTGATGCGGTCGGGGCAGCAGGCTGCGGCTCGGGGATCGGCCGCTCGGGTGCCTGAGTCTCCTCCAGAACCGCAGGGGCGGGAATTGACGGCTCCCGGTCGGACAGGCGGACAGACATGGACGCCGCCTGCTCTGGCGCGCGGGCTGCGGGGCTCAACTGCGGCAATGGCAGCGCAAGGGGCGGCAGCGGCACAGGCGCGGCGGATACGGGGGACTCCCCAGGCGTGATTTCAGGCATGGGCACAGGTGGTCTTGACTTGTGTTCCGCAGCGGCGATTGTTGGAGCGGCCGCGGGTTTGAGTGGCATCGGACCTATCGCGGCTCGCCCGCGGGCAATCAGTTCCTGGCAACTGGCGATGAAATCCTGTCCCAAGGTGTAGGGGATGCTCGTGGTGAGGGGAATACGGGATGCGGATGTGCGGATGCAGAAGAAACTGGAGGGAGCCGGCTCACCGACGAGAAGGTCCACCCAGTCCTGGTCCAGGGGCAGGAGGGCCACGGCGGGGCTGGCTTGGCCCATCAGGCCAGCCAGGAACTCCAGCCAGGTCCGCAGCGAGTCCTCTGGCAGGTCGGCGACACGGGGAACGCGCACGTGCTCGGCGTCGGCCGGGGATGTCCCGGTAATCTGCGAGCTACGGTGGCCGCTGATGACATCGTGCTTCCGGTCGATCTGGTAGAGGATGCGCAGCAGCCCCTGTGAATCCGGGCCGAGCGCGGGGTCATCGACAAGCCGGGCAAGGGCTTTGTGGGACGGCTCGGGATCGGCCTTGGCTGCCTCCGGCGCGGCGGTCAGCCGACGCAGTTTCTCCTGGGCGGAGTCAATGATGCCCCGCACGGCATCGAGAGAGGAGGCGGCTTTACAGCCCTGCTCGACAGCCTCCAGGCTGGGGAGAACGGTCCGCAGCACCCAGTCCAGCGGCAGGTTTCGGCATTCCGCGCAGGCGATGAGCGGGAATCCACGCCGGCCCCCGGCGTCGGAGGAGGGCCAGATCCGGCCTGCGAAAACGGCATGGGCATTCCGCCATACGATGATGTGCTTGCATTCCGGCAGCCGCTCACCCGGCGCAAGTTGCTCCCATCTGGCAACCAGGGACTTCATCCCCTGGTCGTAGAGAAGGCTCCAAACGGCGGCGAGGCGAGGACTTTCGGCGGGGTTATAGAGGAAGTGCTCGATGTAGGTCGGATGCTTGCCGAAGAGGCTCAGAGCCAGCCAAGGCTTAGGGTCCTTCTCATCCTGGACCAGCCTTCCGATCAGTTTCTGGAATAAGGCGGCCATGTTTCCTCCTGGTGCGGCGAGCCAATTACTGACCGGGGACTTTCTATTGCCGTTTCCAGTTCAAGACTCTGGCGTTTCGATCAATCAGCTCGCGAAGTTGGCAGTCGTACAAAACACATCGAACGGAACCTCTGCAGTACAGAAAGGCTGGATAGCCAGATCATCACATGCGAAACTGTTCAACTGGAAACGGCGCTATTTCCCGTCAGGGCCAATCAGCGAGTGGCGGAATCTTCTCATTCGCGTCAAAGGTCAAGATGAGCACCAGCGGTGCCTTACGACCCGGAACGGGATATTCCAAGCGCCATTCCTTGGTGTTTGAATCCTTCTTCGCACCGCCGTCGACCATCATGTGCAGGAGTGACCAATCGCCTGCTACTGGTATTCCGACCTCAGGCAATGGCGGCGCATTCTGCTTTTGATCGAGCTCCCACATTGGTTTCTGTTTTGCTGGATCCCCACCTATCTTGAACCAGTTCACCTTGAGGTTCAGTGGCTTTCCGGGCAACTTGAACTTCGGGAAGTCGCCGCCCTCGACTTTGTTAAGGTCAGTGACGCTGCCCTTAATGAGGTCAATGACCGTGCCCTTGTCTGCACCAGCAGTAAGGCTGAGGACGAGGGAAGTGGCACCCTGTTCGATCTTGAGATGCTCGACGTAAGAGTCTGGCGATTGCCTACCACACGAGATGGTGCAGGAAATAGGCTCTTGGCGATCATCCGGAAGCGCAGTGAGGAGCGCACTAACGCGATTCATATCCTTCTTCGTCTTGTCATCGAGGTTGGCAGGATTCAGAAGATTCTTGATGGCATCGCTGATCGCGTGGTCTTTGTCAGTGGTTCCGAATGTCATCTTGGCAAGCCAGTGTTCAGCAGCGCTCTCCAGTCTGCCTAGGTTAACGATCGCTTCCTTCGCCTTGCGGAGATCATCGGTAGTCAGATCAGGAACACTTGGCTTCCGGTCCAACGGAAAAGCGCGCAGAGCCTTCACGAAATCAAGGTCGCTCTTTAGTTTGTCCTTGCCAGCTTCATGCAGCAGTTTCATGGCCGTGACAAAGAGATTCTTGCAGTAGTCTTGCACGAAGCCCTGGCTCGTCACGTAGTACTTTCCCAGAAACTCATCGGGCTTGCTGGCAAGGAAAGCTGCCCTCGCTTTGACTGGATCCCCGTCAGACGCAATGCCCAACGTACCCCACGCATTCACCATAACCCTGAACCGGTCAAGCCACTTGTTCTTCAAGTCCTTCTGACCCTCCACGTCGAGCGGGTCGGGTGACTGATTGATTTCTTTGAGCGATTGTTCCACACTAACGAACAGTTCCGTCAGCCCCGTCGAGACGGGATCCATGTTCAATTGCAGATTGTTGAGTTCGCCATACAGCTTCAACCATGTGTCGGCGGTGATTTTCGTCCCGTCCACAAGCTGCCGGAGCCAGTAGTCTCTGTAATCATTCTTGTAGGATTTGTCAAAGTCATCTCTGGACTGTTTCAGTTTGTCCAAGAGCGAGTCGCACTCGATAACCGGTGGTTTGGCCGACGCGGATAGGTGTGTGTCCAAGAGCTTCCAAGCCGCCTGGATGGTTTCTACCGATTTGGGGTGAAACTCGGCATCGAACTCACCGTTGTTTTTCCAGGCAGTGAGCGGAATCATCGTTCGTGCGGCTCCATGGCCTTCCGCCAGGTCAGATACAAGAGCCTGCCACGACTTAGCGTCCGGCGGGGTCAGCTTGACCAAAACCGTACTGATGAGGTTGTACTTTTCGATGGGCCGGGCGAGCGTGTCGAGTGCGAAGTCAAACGCATTTCTGGCCTCAGTGGCAAGGGGGTTGCCGTTAAAGGGGAACGCTTTGACCACCGCGATGAGGTTGGGCAGGCTCTCAAGTTGCGATTTCAGCTTCTTTATGTCTCCCTTTGCATTCAAAGCCGCGGAGAGGCGGCTGTCGGCCAGGGCAAGCAACTGCCAGTAGAGCTGGTACCGGTAGTCCAGAGAAGGCTGGGTAGTGGGCTGTTCGGCCTGCTTGTCGAACTCGGCCGATATTGCGTGGAACCTCTTGACCTCGTCGCTGGTCGGTCTTTCAAGGCAGGCTTGCAGCTTGGCCAAGCCGTTCGCATCGTCCGCATCGGCCGTTTTCTGCGTCGTCGCCGTCGTCATCTGCGTTATCGCTGTTGTTCTTGCCGTTTTGAGATCCTGTCGCTTCGCGAGAAGCCATGTGGGGGTCTTAGCCTCATCAGGAATCAGGGCCAGGATGTCACTCAAGTTCTTGACTCGTTCCCGGCAAGCTTGCTCGCGGCGGGCATACGTGTCAGCCGGGCGCGTGGTGCTGGTCTGATCTCGCCAGCGTTTCAATGGCTCTTCGTCCCAGGCAACTCGCGCGTTATCAAGCGCCGTCACCTTTTTTTCCAGCTCACCGATCTTGGTGCTGCACTGGCCAGCGGCCGTCTCATGATCCTTCCATGTGGTGAGCGTCTGCCCGGCGACCGGGGTGAGCGCCTTTAGCGCAGTGTGATAGTCGGCAAGTGCCGTTTTCAGGTTGGAGGCACATGTGTACGCCTTGTTGAGCTCCTTGTCGGAACTCTCCAGATACGCGATGTAGGCGTCTATCCCTTTCACTACTGCGTTTTGAGCCGTCGTGCCGCCGCGAATTTGAAAGTCAAGGGGGGGCTTCACCTGCGTGGCGAATCGGGACGCCTGGGTCCAGGCGTCCTGCAATGCGAGTTCGTCGTTCAGTGCCGCTTTTCTGCCCGCGGACGGATCGGGTAGTGGGAAGAGGTATTCCATCATCGGGCGCAGGGCCGGGCTGGGAGGGGCCGGGGATGCCGACATCTCCAGTTCGATAAGGCCGCGGAGAGACTGGAGAGACGCGGTTGCGTCGTTGGGCCACGTGGCCCCGGTTTCCTTCTGCATTTTGGAGCGGACTTCACCGAGGATCGGGTGCATCACGGTCGCATCGACGAACAGGGCATGGGCATGCTTGCAGCTATTCTGCAATTCATCCGGTTTGTGGAGAGCCAGATAGAGAAAGACCGGAGAGCTATAGATAGGCTTCTTGGCAAGCGTCTCGCTCCGCTGGATGACACCCAGCAACGTTGGCTGCTCCATGCCGGTTATCTGAGCGTTGGCGTATTTGGGGCCGGGTTCAACGATGGCTGGACGTGACGCTAGGGTCAGAGCCGGTTTCAATTTATCGGCGTAGAATCCGCTATGCTCGGCTATACCCGAACGGAGTGTATAGGCGGAGTAGCCAATCAGGGCAGAAAGAAGGAGGAGTGCGGCAAACCCGCCTCCCAGGACGGCGGTTTTCTTTCGCCGCCGGTAGGAATCCACGTTGCCGACGCGGGTGACCAGGCCTTTCTCCGGGAAGACCTTCTCGATGAACAGGTCGCGGAGGAAGTAGGAGCGGACACGGTCCCAACTGCGGCCCTTGGGCAAGTCGTTGACGGAAATGCCCAGGGCGGTGGCTAGTTCCGGGTCGTAGGGCGATCCCTTCTGGATGGACGAGGTGAAGTAGATGCCGCGGAGGAACAGGGGCTTCTGCGACCACGCACCAGCAACGAAGACGGTTTCCAGGTATTGCCGCAGCCGCGGGGCGATGCGGACCAGGTTATCCGGCAGGCCGTACAGGTTGTCCACCTGGTCGAGACGGCGGGGGCATCCATCGTCGGCCTTCATCGGTTCCAGCAGCAACCGGAGCCGTCGCCGCAGGAGGCGTTGGCGGACGATCTCGAGGTGCTGATCGACCAGCTTGGGATCGAACTCCACGTCGAGCTTGGCGGGGTTGGACCACCCCAGCATCTGGTTTTGCCGCTGGGGATCGTCGATGCTCTCGAAGAATTCGTTGAACCCGCCGATCAGGTCGCACTTAGTGATGACGACGAAGACGGGAAAGCGGATTCCCAGCGTGATCTGGACATGCTCGAACTGGGCGGCGATACGGCCGGCCTTGCGGCTGATCTCCTCCGAGGTGTCGGTGAGGAGCTTGTCGGCGGGGATCATCAGGAGCAGGCCATTGATGGGGCAGTGCGGGCGGCAGTGTTTGAGCAAGCCAAGGAACTCTTCCCACTCGCTGCCGGTGCCGGCGGGGACATCCTCGAACATCAGCCGCCCGGCGGTATCGAGAAGGACGGCATCGTGGCTGAACCACCAGTTCATGTTGACGGTGCCGCCGGAGCCCTGGAAGGGATCTTGGAGGCCTGGAATGAACCGGATCTGGGACCGGCGGATGGCCTCGCTCTTGCCGCCGGCGGGTTCTCCCACGAGCAGGAACCAGGGGGTGCTGTCGAGGCTACGCCCCGCCTCGCGGAACTTGCGGACGGCCCCATCGAACTCCTTGCGCAGGGCGTCAAGCAGGGCGATCTGATCGACCTTGGAGATGGAGCCGGGGGTGCCTTGGGCGACTCGCTCGCCCAGGGCAGCGCCGAGTGCAGCGCCCCGCCGTCGTCGAAGCGAGTACAACCCCGCCACCAGCATCGCCACGAAGACGAGGCCAGCCACCACGATGGCCACAAGCCGCCAGTCGCGGAACATGGCGTAGGCAAGCCCGATCGAGCCACAGGCGGCGGCGCCCACCCCACCCACCTTGGCCGGAACAGGGAGGTCATCCAGGGTCGAGGATCTCATTTAGCCACCTTATCATTATCGATGATCTTCTGGCTCCAACCGGAAACGCCTTCAACCGCATCCGTAAGCGAGTTAGACATTGCCCTGTACAGATAGGCGTTAACGATGAACAGAAGGAGGATCAGCCCGAGGAGCGCTACGCCGATGGGGGTCAGCGATCGAAGCGGGGGCTCCGTAAGGTTGTCCGCGATGAGCGATTCATACGCCTCCGGGCAGATTCGGGGCACGCCCTCGGGGTCCATCATGCCCCTGATGCGCGCGGCGATTGCCTCTTTATGTTCGTGAACGACCTTGGGCTCATCCTCGTGCTGGCCGAGGAAGCCCAGGCCCATGCAGGTGTAGAAGACAGCCAGGCGCTCATTGACCGCGGCGACCTGTTCTCCCCGCGCCGGCTCCCCCATGGTCTTCTCCAGCTCAAGAAAGAAACTCTGCTCCCCGGTGTAAATGGGCGGCGTCTCCTCCACAGCCAGTGGTTGCCACTGGCCGGCAAAAGGAAGAGGCCCGGTACGGATGAAGTAGTCTACGGCGAACACCAGGGGAAGCCGGATCTTCTGGTACTGATCGGGCAGTCCCGGCGTGGAAAGGGAATTGACCCTGATGGATTCGAACAGGCCGCGGAGTTCGTGGCGGACCTGTTCCGCCTGCCCATGGGGACCGTTTGTGCGTGCCGAGCGGTTCAGGCGGCAGATGTATTGAAACAGCGGCTCACACAACTCGATGAGGGTCATGGCATCACCTCGGTTGGGGGATGGTCATATACAGGGTGAACACGGCATCCGGAAACTTATCGGCGGGCTTAACGATGGCCACAGCGCGGTTGGGGTCATTGACGATGGCGTTCCAACGCTGCTCGCTATCGCCGGTGCGGTCCAGGCGGTAGTAGATCACCCCACCCTGGCGGAGCAGGCCGGGTGGCAGGTTGCGTTCCTCGATAAGGCGGACGCCGCGCACGAGCCGATTCTTCCACGCGTGAGCGATCAGCTTGAAGTTGTCCTGGTGCTGCACCAGTTCCGACAGGGCAGCGGGATCGCCCTGCGCAACCACGCCCAGATAGTAGGCATTGGGCTCCTTGAGCTGCTGCTCAGTGAGCCGGGCGACCAGCAGACCTTCCTCCTCGGCGAATCGGGCTGCCCAGATGGGCTCGGGCACAGTATCCGCGATGATCGGGTCAATGCGGCGTTCGAGATCGAGGAAGACGGGTGCGGGATCGTCGTGGCGATACTGGGGGACATCAAACAGGCCGTCGGACTCCGGGTGAAGGGCAAGCAGCTCCGCCAGCAGGTCGCGCAGCTCGAGGTAGAAGAGGAACGGGGGAATGCCGGCTGTGGCAACCAGGGCAGGCAGGCGCGCGGCAAAGCGGTTCAGAACCCGCAGGCGGAGGAGCAGACCGATCTGGGCCGGCTGAACCAGCTTGAGGTTGAAGCCGGCTGCGCGAAGTTGGGGAACGAGCTCGGCGCGGCTGGCGACGATCTTGTCCGCGATGGCCTTGACGATCCGGCGCAAGTCCCGAGAGCCGTCCAGAACCAGGCAAGGGGGAATGAAGTTTTCGTCGGGTATAGGGCGGCCCACGGCGGCGCCGGCCGCCCGCTTGACTCGCAGGAGCGGCATCGTCTCAAACTCCCCCTCGACTTCGCCGGCCACCAGTCTCGCGTTGATGCGGCGGATGGAAACCGGGCGGGGGTTGGCGCCCGTGTTCTCGTCGTGCATCTCGGCATCCAGCGGCTGATAGAGCGCATCGGGCCGCCGCGGTTGCCCGTCATTCTCACAGGAGTTGGGGCGTCGTTCCTGCCAGACGGGAACAGCAAGGCTGATCAGAAGCGATCCGTCGGCCGCATCGAGTGCGGCCTTTATATCCAGCGGTTGCAGGTCGGCATTACCCGGAACCCTCACCTCGCGACCGCTGCGGAGGATCACCCTCAGCCGGGCAAATTCCACGCGCCCGGTAGCCAGCGCCTCGTAGGACAGATCGGCCTCGATCACGCCATAGGGAAACGACCAGGCCAGCATGCGATCGCTGTCCATCCGGTCCAGCAGACGCCTCTGCATTACCTGGAGATGATGTGCCTCAAGGTACATCCCCTCACGCCAATGGACCAGCTCGAAAGAAGCCATGGGTCAGTCTCCACGCTAACGCCCCGACTCCCCGCTCTTCCGTTCTTCTATACACGCATCGATAGCCTGGCGGATGGCCCGTTGCATCGGCGCCTCCTCTAGTTGAGGGGCCAGACGCTGGCTGTACACCTCCCAGCACCTGGCCTTGGCGTTCTTGAAAAACCCGCCCGCCTCCGCCTCCACCGCGGTTTCGATATTCTCCGGACGGAGTTTCATCAGGTGCTGCTCGCAAAGCTTGGATGCCACACCGGGCAGCACGCTGGTCACCGCCATCGCCTTTTCGATCCTGTTCCGGAACTCGGTCAGGTTGGTCGTCAGAGATGAATCGCGTTCGTCTTTGAGGGACTGATCGACCAGTCGTTTCCACCCGTCTCGCTGGCTGGCGGAGTCCACAGCCTGCACAAATTCGACGAACCTCTGCAGTGCCACCGCCACGCGGGGCAACTCAACCGGAGCAGGCAGGGGCTTGGCAGGTGGCAGAATTGGCGCGGGGCTACCCAGGTGCCATGCCTCTCGCAATCGCTTGATGATCTCTTCCCGCTGGTTCGACGACAGCTTAACCCCTTGCTCAATCACCCGCTGCAGCATGGAATCCAGATCCAATGCATCCGGTTTAACGGGCGCGTTGCCACCAGCCGCGTCACCCCAGGCGGGGAAATGGCCGGACAGCTCGGCCAAGAACGCGCGACACTCCGAATTGGGAACGTCTTTCAAGGCGGCCTTCAGCTCCCGATACAGGAACTGCTCGCGAGCTGCGCCATCCTCTTCGCTGCAATTGATCTGCACGAGGCGCAGCGCGTTGGCGGTCGCGTTCATTCTCCGCAGCAGATCATTCGACAAGGTGCCCAAAGCTGATTCTCCAGCCAAACAGTCGGGCCCACACTGGCCCAAAGGGCGCAAGTATATCCACGGTCCCCTGAATCAGCAATTGCAAGGTAGTGCGTTCGAGTTGCCGTACAGGGCGCTGCACAATATCGGACGCCCTTGGCCATGGCCTTGCCCGCATCCCGGCGTTCAGACGTCCGATTACGCATCGCCCTCCCATATCCCGACCCGTGAGCGGAGAATGACTGGCAACGCAGGAACGGGCTTATCTGAACACCGTGGTTAGCCGATGCATCTATGGTGGCGGACAGCCGCCATTCAGTTGTCCTTAACCGGACGGAAGGATATAGCCATGACGCGACATTGGATCATTCTGACGCTGGCGGCCGTTTCGGCGCTTGCCGTGTGCAACGGGTGCGGCTCCAGCAGCCAGGCCCCCGCGGCCGGCGCCACCGGGTACAATTTCTCCCCCGGTCAACCTGTCGTGCTCAGTTCGGGCGACGCCATCGGCCGGCGCATGCACGCCACTCAAGGTTCCGGCCTGGCCGGCAACGACCGCGAGGCAACCGTCTCCATTGAACCTTGAACAAGCGAATCTCTCTCGCATCGTTGCTACGGCGGGGTAGCGTCGTTGGCCAAGACGTACTTCGCCTGGGCAATGAATGCGCGGAGGGGGGACTTGGCGGGGGGGGCGCTGAAGGCGAGGCGGAAGCCGACGTCGGAGAATGCCTCATCTATCTTCCATGGGTTTTTTGGGATCACGTCAGCACCTAAGGTGAGGTCGTTGAGGTTGGGCGCGGAAAGGGCGGACGCACCGACGATCAACACCTTCACGCCTTGTTTCTGAGGGTTCCCGTTCTCCCCGAGTGGCAACGGTTTATCCGTCACGAACTCGGCAACGTTCCCGATCAGATGATAGAAGTCGGTGGCCGTCGCAGGGTTGGGACAGACCTTGTCGAACCAGAGGAAACGATCGTTGTAAGTCGGGGCCGGTCCTCCAACTACGAATTCGCCGTTCGCATTCTGGTCCCATATGTCGCCGGGCGCTTGGGGGTTGGGCGAGTACGAGCCTGAGCTTGGGTTGGGCGCGTTCAGCCAAGCCTCACGCGGCGGAAGCTCCCTCAACTTTAGAATGTACTCGACCTGTTCCTGCCAAGTCAAGTCCCGTAGGTTCGGCTTTGCGCCGGGCAGCATCTTATCATTCGCCGCCTGCCATTCTTTTTTCGCCGCCTGCCATTCTTTTACGGTCGGCAGGCGGCAGTCCAAGAGCTCCGCAAGACGCGCTGCTGCCTCCGGAGGAAGATGCTGGATCGGGTGCTGAGATGTGGGGGCATCGCCAGGGCGCAACCTAAGGCCGTCATTCTTGAAAGCCGGGGCGTAGTATTTCTCCTCGAACGTCCCTAACTTGGGCATCCATTGCTCTCGCTGCATGATGGACCCTAATTGCTCGTCCAACCACCAAGTGCGCACACCTTTGGCACGTTCATGCACAGTCTTAAGATTCGCCTTCTCGTTTTGAGGCCATTTCGCTCGCGCCTCCGTGTCAATATCCGCGAACAACCCCACGGACATTTCCGTGGTGCAGAGGTAGGCACCCGGACCATCGGCCGTCTTGACGTGGCGGAAGAACAGTGTGTGTTCCTTGTTCTGGGGCGAAGACCAGGTGAACTTCAAGACCCCGTCTTGCTCGGTTTTTTGAAGGGTCCACTTGACTTTGGCTTGGTCCGAAACGGGGCCGGCGTTGGTCGGTTGACTGGCCGGCGTAACGGGCTGCGTAGCCGAGTCGCTATTGAGGACGTCCTTCAGTTTGCCCTTCAGCGTGCTGAGTGGCGGACCGCCCGGGGGCTCATTCCCGTTCTCGATCAACTTCTTGACGACCTCCTCCAGGTTCTTGTCCAAGGCCTGGTTCAGGGAATACAGCAGAAGATCGTGCCTAATGGCGGCGGAAACGCGCTTATCCGTCAGGAACCATGGATCGTCATCAAGAAGAAACTTCTTCTTGCTGGCAATCGCCGACTCCAAGTCCTTTAACGTACCAATCTTCGACGCGCGCGCCGTCCAGAGTTGCTTCACTTCGGCAAGGACTAACCTTCTTGCCTCGCCATCTAGCTGTGTGAGAAGCTGGCCTGCCAGGTCGAACTCCACTCTGTCTTGGAAGCTGTCCCCAGGCGATGCGTCAAGCTTGCGGAGCACGGCCAGCATCACAGCGGGCTCCCCGCTGTCCTGCAAGCAACGGCTATACAATGCGTCAAGGGTGCGGACTACAGCCAGATTCACAGCGATCTCCCCGCCGATTGTCGAGAGCTTCTTGCGATCAGTTTCGCCCGCGACCGTCAGCAAGAGTTCGACTTGCGGCCAAATGGGGTTGCGGCTCAGTGCGCCCTTTACTTCACCGTCCGCGGTGGTGTTGATAGTCTTGGCCTCGTCAGTGACTCTGTTCTGTTCATCGGAAGTAAGGTACTGACCCGATAACTTCCGACAAATCAAGCTCCAGCCATCGCTTAGCGGTGTCAGCTTCTTATGCCACTCCTTATATGCGAAATTCGCGGAACCGAACTTTTCCTCGAACCCCTTCGTCCAGTCCGCCAGCTTCGTCCAATCCGCGGGGACAAGTGATTGGGCCGCCTTGCATCGCGTTGTATTCGCGAGCGCCTTGAACTCCGTCGACCAGTCGTTCGTCGCAGCATCCTCAAGAGCCCAGTTTCCCAACTCCATCATCTTTTTGCCGGCCTCCACTGCAGTGTTGATGCCAGCGGCGGCTTGTGACCACACCGTCGTGCCAGCGACAGCCACATCAATCCAAACGGCCAGGCACTCTATTTCCGCTTCGAGCGTCGTCAGCTCGCCTGGCCTTTCTTTGAGAGTTAGTTGACACGGCAATTTGGCTTTGATCTGGTCAAATGATCCTTGGAGTTCGGTTTTCCGTGTCGCCAATTCGATATTAGCATTCTTAATCGATTTGTCGACTTGCTTAAACCGATCAGGCCAGCCCAGGAGCATGTTCTCAAACCTCGTCTTCTCGTCGGGCTTCAATCTGCGGCATTCTTCAGCTAATGTCGTCCAACGCTGGTACCATTCGCTCGGGCTCGTGGCAGGTTGCGTCGCCGCCACCTTTTGCCACCGGTCAGCAAACACCACCCACTCGACCTCATTTCCATCAACGTACGAGTGAATGTCGCCAATCACCGTCCTGACTGTGCTCAGCCTATTCTTAAGACTCCCAAGGTCATTTGGGCCGAGCAGTTCGTCTGCCATGAAGTCGGATAGTCCATCAGGATCCGAATCTCCCTCCAACAGTTTACGTCCCTCGTCGCGGACACGCTTGACCTGCACAAGCAAGATGGTGGCACTACTTAATTCATCAGCGAGCGCTCTGCATGCCTTCTCAAAGCCCTCCGCTGGCTGCGTGGCGGGAGCAGGTACAGTCACGGTGATGCCGAGGGAGTTGGCAGCTTTCACAAAGGCCGTTTGCTTCTCGGTGACGTCCGTCCGCCACTTGACCACATTTGCACAGACTTGGTTAAGATCTTCGAGCAAGGTCGCAGAAGCAATCAGAGTATTATTGCGGTGTTTGTCCGCGATGATGGCCGTCACGATTCCAGAGTCGCCGGGGACGGTCTCCAGAGCGGCCGGGATGCTTGTCCGAGCATTCGACAGGTTGTTGCGAAAGGTATTTGCGTCGTCGCCGAAATCCACACGATCCTTTAGCGTGCTCAGTTCCCCGACCAGCACGGTGTCAAAGCTCTTCAATTCCTTCTCGAGATCCGGGATCTTGCTCTTGAGGTCAAGAACCTTGGTGATCTGAGCCGGCTGAACGATGTCCCCCTTCCGCGTTGGATCGATGGTCGCCGCGACGAGCCTGCTGAGGCGCGGGTCTGACGACGTGACCGGTTTCCACGTCTTCGGCCCCAGGTCGCTTTTGGCCTTTGTCAGAGCTTCCCGCGCCGTGTCGACTGTGGGCCGGATGGTTTGTCCATTCCACTTGCCCGACCAGGAAAGTGAGATGGGCTCAAACCAGGGCCCGGTCTGCTTGCCGACTTCCTTGTCGCGCTCCCAGGGGGGCCGTTTAGCGCCGCCCGACAACAGGCCAACATCTTTGCAGTTGTCGATGATCGCTTTGAGAGTGGGGTCGCCTTCCCATGTTTTGCGCGTATCCTCTTGAGCAACCAGTCGTGCGAATTCCCCGAACCAGGGATCATTTTTCAGGGAGGCCAGCGCGCTCCTGTCACGCCACCCGACCACCGCCTGGCCGATGAAATACCCGGCCAGCCCCACCACAAGGGCGATGATGAGCCAGCGAGGAGGGCGCGGCAGGCGGGGTTTCATCTTCTCCAGCGCCGCGACCAGGTCGGACAGCTTCGTCAGCCGCTGGGAGGCGTCGGGGTCCAGCAGGCGGCCACAGAGGGAGCACCATGCGTCGACGTGTCGCCGCAGGCCGGCGAATCGGTTCGGGTCGATCGGATAGTTGTCGACCTTGTTGAACTGTTCATGCGTAACCAGGCGGAAGATCAGCAGACCTATCGCATACAGGTCGTCAGCTTCCAATGCCGGTGCGTCACCCGGCGGGTCGGCCAAAGCAACCCCTGCACGCGACAGCCGCCGCGGCCCGGAGATCAGGATGGTCGCCGGACTCAGATTGCCGTGGGCTCGCCCGCGAGTCCTGATGAGCTGGTCCAGCCCCGCCGCCACGCCGCTGACCAGGTTGTGCAAGGCGGCGTGTTTCAGCTCAATGCCGTACTCGATCAGCCACTTGGCGGACTTCTCGTAGCCCTGGATGGAGCGGGAACTGGCCATGAGCATCCAGCCTCGTCACCGTGGAGTCGCGGCCTGCGCAGTCAATCCTTCGCGGGCTTGGGAGTCGGCACGATATGCATCGGCACGCCGACGGGCGAGATTGTGATGCTGATGGTGATCGGGTCGCTCCACCGCTTCTTATCCAGTGGCAGGATGCAGATCCGCGTGTCTTTCATGTCTTTTTCGTCCTTCGATGCTGGCAGGTTGGCCAGGACTACCAGCCACTTTGCCCCATACTTCTCCCAGTTCGCCCAGATGGGGTTGTCCGCGGCAAGGACCATGGTCGCCTGCTTGTCTTTGTCCAATATCATCTCCTTCACGACGTTGTTCCGCTCTTTGGCCGCCCTCAGCAGATTGCCCGCTTTGAACCAATCGTCAACCAGCCCCAGCCCCTTCGTATTGAACCTCTCGAGATCATCGCCATCCGTGACACCAACCAAGTGGACGCGAACCGAGGGCTGGCTGATCTCGCGATCCAGCGCCACACTGATATTCGACGGCGGCCGAGTGGCAGTGACGCAGCACGCGGAAGACATCGTCATAAGGGCCAGGACCACGAATCTCACGGGAATTTTCGTCGCAGTCATACGCACACTCCGGGAGTTAGATTGACTCGCCCTGTGCCTGCGCCCGGCGGGCGCGGGAAGGAGCACCGGGCTGGAAATGGCGACACAGACATCCACCGTGGCCGGTTCAGTTTCGGTCCGGCGGCGCGGCGGGCGAATCGCCGAGTTCCGCCGCGCATCTGGCAATGACGCGCTGCACCTCGCGGTTCACGCGCCAGTCCACGACAATCAGGCTTCGAACGCGTCGCAACTGCTGCTGCAGCTCAGCCATCGAGGGCTCGAACACTTTGTGGATGGTCCCGACCGGCGCTGCGCCGTAGCTGCGGCAGGCACTGTCCGGACCCATCGCCGGGATCATCCGCACGATGGCCGCCAGCACCTCGAACCACACCGCGGACGGGACCAGAATGAACGCCTCGTCCGGCGAGGTGGGTTCGCGGGTGAGCTGCTGCGGCCCGAGGTGTTCCACCCAGCGGGCGTCGGCACGGAACAGGTCGGCAATGCGATCGGCCAGCGGGCGTGATTCGTCGGGCGTGATGGCCAGTTGCCTCGCCAGGCTCAGAATCTTGTCCATGGCGACGGCATGGGTGACACTGGGGCTCACCAGGAGGAGGCGGACCGCCAGCACGGCCAGGGCGTAGAGGTCGCAGGGCGAGCTAAGCACAGGGAG
>Ga0315286_10002552_pt1 | contig 17008 bp, 15 predicted proteins | sample YL17G10_0_MG_FD_205038 | JGI IMG/M metagenome (GOLD analysis project Ga0315286, IMG submission 205038) | Sediment microbial communities from Yellowstone Lake, YNP, Wyoming, USA - YL17G10_0 | ecosystem: Environmental > Aquatic > Freshwater > Lake > Sediment | place: USA: Wyoming | collected...
CTTCCTCCAGCGTCGTCAGGTCATAGGGGTCATACCGGTTCTTCCACCGGTAGAAGGTGGGGGCGCTTATCCCGAAGTACCGGCACGTCAGCCGGGCGTTGCTATGTTCCGCATAATGGTCCATCCAGCGGAGCCGCCGGGCGGCTTCCTTTGAGATGGTCCCCCGGCGGACCAGGGACCGGATGTACTCGGATCCCGGAATCAGGGACCCATACCCTTGGGCTGCGTGTGGATACATGGTGCCTCATAGCTTATCCCAAGGTGTAACTAATGTATCTGACCCTACACACACGGGCTCCCGGGCCCGCGCCATTCAGAACAGCGACATTTGGGGCCCGTCCCCGGCGGCGTCCGGGCCGTCGTCGAACAGGCGGATAGTGCCGTATTCCCCGTCGTGTCCCGGGTCGATCCGGATCCGGCCCTTCCGCATCCGGTCCACACCCTCTCCGACGCGCTCCGGGGCGACCCGGAGGAGGTCGGAGACCGGGACCTCGGCCAGGACCTTGTATTCGTCCCCGAACTCGCGGATGAAACGGAAGGCGACGTCCCAGACGCTCTGACACTCCGCGCTCTTGCCCAGGGCCTCGGCGACGATCTCGTTGAGGGGGACGAGACTGAGGTGCGGGGTCCGGAAGGGCGCCTCGGCATCCGAGCGGCGGTCGGCCAGTTCCTCGACCCGGTGCATGACGCCGATGGTCAGTTTCTTGCCGCACTTGGGGCAGATGTCGTTATGGGCCAGGCTTTCGCCGGGGGCGAAGACGACGCCGCACTTCCGGTGCCCGTCGTAATGGTATTTGCCCTCCTCGGGGAAAAACTCCACCGTGTGGAGGAACTTCGACGGGTCTCTCGACCGGATGGCCCCGATAAGGCCGGCATAGCTGAACTCCGTGTCGAAGACGTTGGATTCCCGGCCGATCTTCGAGGGCGAGTGGGCGTCCGAGTTCGAGACCAGGGAGAACCTGTCGAGGGCCGACAGCCTCCGGTTCATCGGCGGGTCGGAGGAGAGGCCCGTCTCCAGGGCAAAGATGAAGGGAGTCATCTCCTCGAAGCACTCCTCGACGGCGTCAAACCCCGAGTTGGCGCCGAAGAGCGAGAACCACGGGGTCCAGATGTGCGACGGGATGACCGCGCACCGGGGGCAGGCGTCGGCGATCATCCTCAGGAAAAGCCTGACGTCCATTCCCAGGATGGGCCGGCCGTCCGACCGCAGGTTCCCGACGCCGGCGAGCCTGGTGTTGATCTTCTCGACGGACTCGAGGTCCGGGGCCAGGAGCAGGAGGTGGATCTTCCGGACCTTCCCCAGCTTGGAGTAGATGAAGCTCAGCTCCGTTGACAGGACGAAGGCGACCTCGCCGGCGGAAGGAGCGAACGTCTTAAGGTAGGGGTTTTCCGGAGGCTGGGCTCCGTTCCGGAAGCGCAGGAACCCGTTCCCGGCCGGTTCGAGCTTCTCCTTCATCAGGAAGAGCCACTCGGGATGCGTGAAATCCCCCGTGGCCAGGAGCCGGACGCCCTTGGCCCGCGCCCAGCAGGCCATCGCGTCGAAGGTCATGTCCTTCGACGTGGCCCGCGAGAATTTCGAGTGGACGTGGAGGTCGGCGACGAATTTCATGAGGAATGATAAGGCCCCAGTGTATGCCTTCCGGCGCGGGAATTCAATAGAGCGAAGATAGGGAGGTTCGAGCCTTCTTCTTATTTCTTGATCTTTTCTATGGTGTCCAGGATGCCCTTGACGACGGCCGCGCGCTCCCCTTCGGGCTCGAGCTCGAGGACCGTGCTCAGGCTCTGGCGGGCCTTCTCGTAGTCCGCCTTGTTCAGGTAGGCGAGCCCCAGCTTGTAGTAGCCGTCGCTCCAGCCGGGCTTGATCCGGGTCGCCAGTTCGAAGTATGTGATGGCCTCGTCGAGCTTCTGGTTCGAGAAATAGATCTCGCCGACGTTGTAGGCGAGGATCTCGTCTTCGGGCAGGGTCTCGATGGACTGCTTGAAGAACGTCTGGGCCGTCTCGAAGTCCCCCTTTTTGAGATGGCATTCGCCGATCCGGGCCAGGGCCTTGGCGGTCATTTCCTTGCCCATCTGCGGGTCGGCCTTGGCCTGTTCGATGACCACGGTGTAGGTCTCCAGGGCCTGGTCGACCTCGCCTTTTTCCCGGAGGCAGTCGCCGATGTTCATGTTGACCTGGTAGATCCCGGGGTTCTTGGCCAGAATGTCCCGGAAGATCGCCAGGGCCCCGTCGTAATTCCCCTCGGAGTAGAGCTGATTGGCCTGGTCGATGAGGGCCAGGGAGGCTTCGTCCTGGACCAGGGGCCTGTCTCCGACGCCGGTTTTCTTCAAAGTGACGGCGATGGGCGGGTTCCGCTCAAGCTGCCTGACCTGGATGTTCATCGTCGCCGGCAGAAACCCGTCGGCCGCGGCCGTAAGGGTCCATTGGGACGTCCCGAGTCCGATGATGGCCCATTCGCCCTTCTTGTCCGCCACGGCCTCGCGTTTGACGGCCTCGTTCATCGCGAGGCTGATCGTGACCTTGGCCCCGGGGACGGGCTTCCCGGTCTCGTCCATGACCGTTCCGTTGATGCGGGCGGTGCCCCGTCCGGCCTGGGCGGCGGCGGTCCCGGCGAGGATCCCCGCTCCAAGGGCGACGAGCGTGCACATCATGAATGTTCTTGATCTCATCGGTACCTCCGTCTCTCAGAGCTCGAAATCCATGTTCTTCTGGACCCGGACCCCGTCGGCCCGGTTCTTGATCTCCGCCCTCAGGGCGTAGCGCCCGCCCCCCCCCGCCGGCCGGGCGGGGATCTCCAGGACGAGGTCGGTCTTGATGATCGATCGCAGCTCATCTTCCGTGATCGCGATCGCGTGCTCCTTGCGGAGCTCCCAGGCCGTTCCGCCGGACGCGTCCGTGACGGCAAGCGACAGCTCGAGCGTCGTCCCGAGCCGCCCCCCCTCCTCGGTGAACCAGATGTTCCTGTACGGGATGCGGAAGGTGATCAGGACCCCGCCGTCCGCGGCCCGGGCGACGGCGATTCGGAAATCGAAAACCCCTTTTTCCTCCGCGACGGCAGGCTTGAGGTCCATCTGCGCCCTGTTGAGCAGGGCGATCTCCCGGGCGCTCTCGGGTTCGAGGTCGTAGGTGCCGTTCCAATCGTCGTCGATGAAAACGACGGGGAAGAAGCCATAGTACCATATCTCGGTCGGCTTCCCGTAAAACGTCACGCCGCGGGGATAGGTATGGCGTTCCCAGGGCGGTCCGAGGAGGATGTGGATCCGGCCCCGGTCCTCGAGCCACCCGTTGCCCCCGCCGTCCGCGAACAGTCGGTTGGCCTGCTCGATCCTCCGGTAGTACTCGTCCTTGAATTCGTTCTCGTCGGTGGCGGGCTGAGGGTCCCGTTTCTTCCAGAACTCCTCGATGAGCCGGTCCCTTCCCGATGATGGCGTGTTCAGAAAGATCCGGCGCTCCTGCTTCGTGATGATGTAGCGGGCCTCGGAAAGGAACTTTCGGTGCCCGGCGTCCAAGTCCTTCGGAAGCCCTCCGGACGCGCAGGAGGCGGCCACGAATGCTCCCAGAACGGGAATAAAGACAGGTCTCACTTTTTCGCCTTCAGCGATTCGACGAGTTTTTTGATCTTTTCCTGGTTGGGACTGAGCTGGAGGGATTTCTCCAGGATCGCCAGGGCCTCCGCGTTCCGGCCCAACTTGATCTGGCATTCGCCGATGGAATTCATGACGTTGATGTTCGTCCCGAAGCGGGCCAGATACTCCTGGTAATAGGCGATGGCCGTCTCGGGATCCCCGGCGGCCTGGGAGGCCTGGCCGAGGAGCCCGGCGAAGTCGGCCCTCCTCGGTCCCTTCATGAAAGGCTCCCCGATCCTCAGGACGGCCGCGGGGTCGCCCGTGGCGAAGAGCCACTTGCAATAGTCCAAGGCGTAACGCACCGAAGCGGGATCGTCCTTATAGGCCTTTTCGAGCAGGGGCCCGGCCCCCGCGAGATCCTTGTTGTTCAGGAGCTGGTTCCCGAGGATGTTGGCGAAGACAGGATCTCCGGACGGCGGAAGGGGCCGGGACATGATAAAGGGCCTTGGCAGAGCCTCCGACAGGGAGACAAAGAACTGGGCTTCCCGGGCACCGACCTCCCGGCCATCCGCGTCGAGCAGGGCGACGCGGAGCTTATAGATGGAGGGCTCCAGCGAGGTCAGCGGGATCGCCTCGAAGATGTCGGGGACCTTGGGATAGGCGGTGAGCGGCTTCTTCGCCGTATACGCCGTCTTCACGTCGTCGGCGATCGTAAACTCGAGGCTCCCTCCCGCCTTCAGGGCTTCGGTCAGGCCCGTGACCTGACAGAAGACGTGGAGCGTGTCGGCCCTGCCGAAATCGTTCCGGGGGGAAGGCACGAGCTGGACCTCCCGGATGAGGTACGGCTTGTTCATCCCCCGGTAGGAGGAATTCTCTATGAGGCGGTTGGCCAGGACGAGGGGCTCGATCCCCGGTCCGGGGGCCGCGGGGACGATGATCCGTGCCTCGGCCGAGGTGAATTCCTTCGAGACCATGTTCTTGACCAGGACGTTCACCCGGTACGTCCCCGCGACGAGAGGGAAGAGATCCTGGAAACTGAAGAGACGGTCCTTGATCTTCTCGACCTGGTCCCCGGTGAGCTCGACGGGGATGGACTTCTCGTCCTGGTAGACGGGGGAGCCCTTCGGGTCGGATACGAGGATGTTGACCTGCAGGGTCGTGTAGAACCTGTCCCCCTCCCGTTCCAGGGAGAATCTTCGGGGCTCGACGAGGTAATGAACGAAGGATATGCCCGACGCGTCCCGGATGACGCTCGCGGAGAAATCGTTGTCGATGTAATTGGCCGTGTATTCGACGCCGACGGTGTCCTTGTATTTGTAGAAGTTCTCGGCGTAGGCGTCCTTGACCTTTTCCCGGGGCGCCGAGGGGATCTTGGACTGGATGAGGATCTCCGAGGCGATCGACGGCGAGGGCATTGCCATGGAGGATTCCCCCGGGATCAGGGATAGGGAGACGCTCGCGATGGCCGGCTCGATCCCCATCAGCTGTTGGTAGGCCGCGGCGTAGTCCGTCTGGTCTCCGGCGTATTGGATGAGCAGGGCCTGGGGGCCGTACCTGATCGGTGTGTACAGCTTCCACTCGACATCCCCCTGCGGCTTGAAGAAGACGACATTGAAGGCGTTCGGGAGCCCGTATTCCATCTTCCCCTCGTAGAACCAGATGATCGTCGGGAAGACCTCGGTGAGGTTCTCGAACTTTTCGACGGCGTTCGCCTCTCCCAGCATGATGTAGATCCGGCCCATCGCGCTCCGCCAGCCGGGTCCGGGCGAGTCCCGGCCGAACCATTGGTTGGCATAGGCGATCCGGCGGAAATGCTCCTTCTTGAACTCGTTCTCGGGCGTGTTGGGGTTCGGGTCCCTCTGCTTCCAGAATGCCTCGATGAAGAGCTCCCGTTCCCGGTCGTTCCCGAGCCTGAGGAAAACCTCCTTCTCCTTGGGCGTGATGATGTAGACGACCTCCTCTTCGAGCCACTTCCGGTGATTGGCGGGGAGGTCCTTGATCGACCTTTGGGGAGGGGCGGGAAGGCCTAGGGATGGGAAAGACAGGACGATGAGCGCGGCGGCCAGAAGGGTGTTTTTCTTCACAGCCGTATTATAGGCCAGGCTCAGAGGCTTTTCAAGCGAGCCGGCGGGCGCTTGACGGGTTCGGTTCGCTTCGGTTAAGATAAAAAAAGAAGAAGAATATTGTATTGGCAAGGGGGCGAGACATGATCAGCGGAAAGTGCGTGCGGCTTGCCCTGGCGGCTTTCATGACCATCTCGGCGTTTGGGCAGGTCGGGTTCAAGCAGGACGAGCGGATGATGGTCCAGAAGTTCAAGGCCTCGAATGCCAGGCTCGAAGAGGGCCGGGAACTGTTCGTCAAGGGGAAGCTCGACAAGGCCGAAAAGAAATTGAAGGAGTGCCTGGAAACCTTCCCCAAGAACGCCGACGCCCAGTTCATCATGGCCCAGATCCAGATCAAGAAGAACGAATTCGACGCCGCCCTCGCCTCCATCGAAAGCGCCGAAAAAGACTTTCTCGAGATCGCCCAGCTCTACGCATACACCCATCAGGAGATGATGAACGACCTGAGAACCCAGAAAGATCAGATCCAGGAGAGCCTCCGGGTCCAGGAGGAGGTCCTGGCCGGGCTCAAGGCCAAGCCCGCGGTGGACATGAGCCAAGCCGCCGCCATATCCAGCGCCGAGGGCTCCATCCAACAGAACAAGAATCTCATTTCCAAGATCGACATGCAGCTGCAGAACCCCATTCCCCAGACCATGGAGATCCCCGCCGGCTACCGCTACATCCATGGCAACGTCCTGTTCAAGAGGAAGGACCTTCAGGGAGCCGTGAACCAGTACCTCGAAACGATCCGCCTCGAGCCCGCCCACGAGTTCGCCTACAACAATCTGGCCAGCATCTATTTCATGGCCAAGCAGTATGAAAAGGCCCTGGAATACCTCCGGAGGGCCGAGGCCAACGGCGTCAAGATCAATCCGGCCTTCAAGAAGGACCTGGAAGACCGGGTGGGCGTGCATTAGGGGCGCTGTGTATATCCAGCCGGGCGTGAAGGCCGGTTCAGCCTCCGCGGGGCGTCGGCGGCCCTCCAGGCCGCGTCGGCTTCCTTGATCGCGCCAAGGCTCAGGCTCAACCTGAGAGATCGTTGGACCTTCCCCGTCCCGTCAATTGAATCTTGCGGGACCGTGTGTTATTTTAGGGTCCAGGATGATGATCATGAAAAGAGCGCTCATCTTCGCCGTCGTCCTCCTCTCCGGATTCCTGGCCGTCGCCGGCCCTGCGGAACAGGTCCTGTCGCTTGCCCACAGTGCCTGGCTCGAGGAAGTCACCCCCGTCCTCACGGAGACCGAGAGGGACGTCTTCCTCAAGCTCCGGACCGACGCCGAGCGGGACAAGTTCATCCGGTTCTTCTGGCGCCAGCGCGACCCGCTCCCGGACACGCCCGAGAACGAATATTACAAGGAATACATGGAGAGGGTCCGCTTTGCCGACCGGTATTTCGGGATTGGCTCGTCCCGGCGGGGGAGCCAGACGGAACGGGGCTTCTACTATCTTGTCCTGGGGAAGCCGCTCGAACGGAACATCTTCGCGACGTTCTCGGAGTTCTGGCCGCTCGAGCTGTGGTTCTACAAGGGCGAGGAGGCCTATGGCTTGCCCCCGTACTTCTACCTCATCTTCTACCAGCCCGAGGGGATCGGGGATTACCGCCTCTATTACCCGGGCATCGACGGGCCCGAAAAGCTGGTCATCCCCAACGTCGGGTCCCGGGTGGTCACCCGGGCGTCCGCGAAGGAGGTCCTTCGGAAAACGAACTCCGAGCTTGCCGGGGCCGCGATGAGCTATCTCCCCGGCGACAATCCCTTCGGCTCCGGGTCCTTTTCCTCGGACAACATCATCGCGGCGGCCAGGGCCCTGCCCGGAAAAAAGTTCAACGACGCCTATGCCCGCGGCTACATGAACTACAAGGACTACGTGGAAACCGATTACGCGGACAATTACATCGGCGCCGGGGCCAAGGTCCGGCTGTTCCGGACGGCCGGACAGCCCTTCCTCCACTGGTCCATCGAGCCCGATCGGATGAGCTTCGCCCAGCGCGGCGACGTCTTCTACGCCGGGTTCGAGCTCGTCGTCCGGATGGAGGACCTCAAGGGGAGCCTCGTCCTCGAGAAGACCGAGGACATCCCCGTCCGCCTGACGTCGGCCCAGTACAAGGCCAACGAGCGCCGGAGGTTCGCCTTCCAGGACCTCCTGCCGCTCGTCCCGGGCGACCACAAGCTGTTCTTCCTGTTCAAGAACAAGACCTCCAAGGAATTCACGTCCTTCGAGACGACGGTTTCGGTCCCACGCCCGGATGCCGGCCCCGGGCTCAGCAGTCTCCTCCTCATCCACGGGCGGGAGCGGGTCCCCGAAGGCCAGGGGACGAACTTCAAGCCCTTCTCGTTCGACGGTTTCCAGTGCGTCGTCAGCGCGAAGAACGAGTTCCTCCCCGAGGAGAAACTGGAGGCGTATATCCAGGTCTTCCCGACGAAAGAGATCGCTGCGGACCCCGGGGCCTCGCTCGCGTTCACGGTCGCTGCGCTCGATGGCGGGGCCGTCGTCCGAGAGAAGAGGGTCGCCTTGACCGAGGCCGTGTCCGGGCCCGGCGGAGGGGTCTATTTCGGGCCGTTCGCCCTGGCGGACATCAAGCCCGGGTACTACCGGGCCGACCTCTCTCTCGTCGTCGGGGACAAAGCGGTCCTGGCCGAGAGGGAGAACTTCATTGTCCTCGCCAATCCCTACCCGGTCCTGCCCTGGGTCTATGCCAAGGTCCACAACCCCTTCCCGTCCGCCGAGCACCTCGGCGTCCTGGGCTCGCAGCACTTTATGGCCGGGGAGTACGACGCCGCCCTGGACCTCTTCCGGCGCTCCCTCAAGATGAAGGACGACCCCGTGACCGGGCTTTATCTCGGCAAGTCCCTGTTCGCGCTGGGCCGGTTCCGCGAATCCCTCGCGGAGCTCGGCCCCCGTTACGAGGCCACGCAGGACCGGGAAACGGCCAAGGTCATCGCTCTGGACCACGCCGGCCTCAAGGATTGGGCGTCCGCCCTCATCTATCTAGACAAGCTCATGGCCGAGGCCACAGAGATCTCCGTGCTCAACCTCGCGGCGGAATGCCATATGAACCTCGGGGAGCCGGGGAAGGCCCTGCCGCTCATCGAGAAATCCCTGTCCTTGGATCCGTCCCAGCCCCTGATCCGGGAGATGGAAGAACGGGCGAAGAAGGAGTGATCCATGTTCAAGAAGTCGCTCATTGCCGCCGGGATCGTCCTGGCCGTTTCCGTGGCGTCCTGGCCCCAGGTCCAGGGAAAGCTGATGGGCGTCGTTAGGGACGGGCAGGGGAATCCCGTGGAAAAAGCCTCCGTTCACGTGGTCTCGACGAGAACGACGTCGGTGGCCTACAACCTCACGACGAACAAGGAGGGCCGGTTCCTCCAGGTCGGCATCCAACCGGGCTATTTCCAGGTCACTGTCAAAAAGGACGGCTACATGCCGCGGACGACCGAGGCCAGGGTGAGCCTGGCGGGGGAGACAAACCTGGAGTTCAAGCTGGATACGGCGGACGAGATCGCCCTAAGGAGCATCTCGGCGGCCGACAAGGTCTTTCTCAAGGGGAACCAGCTCTATGGAGAACAGAAATATGCCGAGGCCGCAGCGGCCTACCAAGAGGCCATCGGGATGAGCCAGACCAACTGGGGTTATTTTTTAAACCTCGGCTTGGCCTACAAGAAGCTGGACAATAAGGATGAGGCGGTGGCCGCTTTCCGCAAGGCCGTCGAGCTCAGCCCCGAGACTTATAGCGCCAACAAGGAGCTGGGGGAGGCCCTGGCCAAGGGCTCGGCGTTCGACGAGGCCAAGAACTATTACCAGAAAGCGGTCGATCTCAGCCCGGACGATCCCGACGCCCACTACAACTTGGGCGCCTGCCTGACCAACACGGGAGAACAGGACGCCGCGCTGGAACACTTCCTGAAAACCGCCGCCCTGAAGCCCGATTACGCCGACGCCTTTTACCAGATGGGGACGATCTACATCGGTCGGAACATGGTCCCGGAGGCCGTCCAGAGCCTCGAGAAGTTCCTCGAGCTTGCTCCGGGCCACGAAAAGGCGCCCCTCGCGAAACAGCTCCTTCAGTACCTGAAGAAATAACCGCTCAGACGTCCTCACCCCGTTTTCGCGCGGTATCTCCGGACCGCGGCGAGGTGCTCGCGGTAGCTCCGGCTGAACGTGTGGCGGCCGTCGGCGTCGGCGACGAAATAGAGGTATTCCCCGGCGGCGGGACGCAGGGCAGCCCGGAGCGATCCTTCCCCGGGACTGCAGATGGGGCCGGGGGGGAGGCCGGGAGAGACGTACGTGTTGTACGGCGAGGGATGCTTGAGGTCCTTGAGAAGGAGCCGGCCCCGCCAGAGGCGGTCCCTCTTGAGGGCGTAGATGACCGTCGGGTCGCAGTCGAGCTTCATGCGGATCCGGAGGCGGTTGTGGAAGACGGCGGAGACGAGCGGCCGTTCTTCCGGGACCGCGGTCTCCTTTTCGATCAGGGAAGCCAGCGTCACGACCTCCCGGACGGTCATCCGGAGCTCGGCGGCGCGCCGGGCCTCCGCTCCGCCGAAGGCCTTCCCGAACCGCGTGGCCATCGTTGCGGCCACGACGGAGGCCGGCGTGTCCTTCGCGAAACGGTACGTGTCCGGGAAGAGGTAGCCCTCCAGGTCCGGGGCCCGGGTGTCCCAGGACGCGGCGGGGGCGGGGTCCGCTGCGGCTTCGGCGAAGGACCCTGTCATCGGGAACGCGGCGGCGCGGAAGAGTTCATCAACCTCGGCGGCCGTCAGTCCCTCGGGGACGGTGATCGGGCGGAGGAAGACCTTCCCCTCTAGGAGGGCGCGCAGGAGGTCCCGGGCCGCGATCGGAACCGCGATCTGGTATTCGCCCGCTTTGAGGGTCCGGCCGGCGTGGAACAGTCGGTAGCCGGCGAGAAAGGCCCATGGGCGGCGGACGATCCCTTCCGACCGGAGGTTCCGGGCGACCGTCCGGACGCTCTGTCCGGGCGCGATCTCGAAGAGGACCCTGCCGGAGGGTCCGGCGGGCACGGCGTCGTAATCGCGGACGAAGAACAGGGTCGCCGCGGCCGTGAGGGCGACGGCGAGGAGCAGGGCGGCGTCAAGGATTTTTCGGGCCATCGGCGTCGGGGCGGAGCGTCTCCAGGTAGGTCGAAAGGATGATGACGGCTGCGATCTGGTCCTCGCAATCCTTCTTCCGCTTCCCCTTCATCTTCTGGCCCTCGAGGAAGTGGAGGGCCTGCTGGGTCGTCAGGCGCTCGTCCTGGAAGATGATGGGCCTTTGGACGGCCGCCTCGAGCCAGGCGGCGAATTCCCTCGTCCTCCGGGTCCGAGTTCCGGGGCTTCCGTCCATGCGCAAGGGATTGCCGATGACGATCTCCCCGATCTCCTGACCGGCGACGAGGTCCCGGAAGAACGCCTTGTTCTCCTTTTCGGAGGCCCGAAGGTCGTAGGTCCCGTAGGGCTGGGCCGTCAGCCGCAGGAGATCGCTGACGGCGAGGCCGATGTGCCTGTCCCCGTAATCGATCCCGAGGACTCTCATCGGGCCTCCCGGTCCGTCAGGCGGCGCTTCCGGCCGTGGCGCTCGATCCCCAGCCCGATCAGCTCGTCCAGGAGGCGCGGGAAGGGAAGGCCGCTCGCGTCCCAGAGCTTGGGATACATGCTGATCTCCGTGAAGCCCGGAATGGTATTGATCTCGTTGAGGTAGAGCGTATCCGTCCCCTCCGCGTAGAGGAAATCGACCCGGGCCATTCCGGCCCCATCGACGGCCTTGAACGCGGTGACCGCGTCGCTCCGGATCCTTTCGACGAGGGCGGACGGGAGAGCGGCGGGGATGACGAACCCGGTCCGGCCGTCGACGTATTTGTCGGCGTAATCGTAGAACTCCCGGGCGGGAATGACCTCTCCCGGGAGGGAGGCCTTTGGGTCGTCGTTGCCGAGGACGCTGCACTCAAGCTCGCGGCACAGGACGCCCTCCTCGACGACGACCTTCCTGTCGTAGCGGAAGGCCAGCTCGAGGGCCGCTTCGAGGCCCTGCGGGTCCTTCGCCTTGGTGATGCCCACGGACGAACCGAGGTTGGACGGCTTGACGAACATGGGATAGGGAAGGGCCCCGGCGAGGTCCCGGGCGGCCGCCTTCCTGTCGCGGGCCCAATCCTGTTCGAGGAGGACCCGGAAGCGGACCTGGGTCAAGCCGCTGTCCCTGAAGACGGATTTCGAAAGGGCCTTGTCCATGCTGAGGGCCGAGGCCGTGACGCCGCAGCCGACATAAGGGACGTCCGCCATCTCCAGGAGGCCCTGGATGGTCCCGTCCTCGCCATTTGGGCCGTGGAGGACCGGGAAATAGACGTCGGCCTCAAGGACGCCGCCCGACGCCGCCCTGCCCCAGGGCAGAAAGGAGGAGGCGGCGGCCCCCCGGGCGAGCTCGCCCTGAGGCGCCAGAGGGGACGCGACGGCCCGCCAGAGGCCATCCTTGTCGATGAGGAAGCAAAGGACGGAGTACTTCTCGGGGTCGAGGTTCTTGTGGACGGATACCGCGGATGCGAGCGAAACTTCGTGCTCAGCCGAGCGCCCGCCGAAGATCAGTCCGACCCGGATCTTTTGTGCCATATTTTGCCCTCGTTCGATAGGTCATTCTATCTAATCCCCGCGGGAAAAGCCAGCCCGGCGGGGGGGCGCTTCCGGCCCGGAGCGGCGCCCGCGAAGCCGCCGTCCCGCAGCCCGAGAGTTGTTATTGACCCGTTCGCCGACGCTACCACGCCATAAAAGGCGAGGCCTAAAATCGGAGTCCCGCCTTTCATGGCTGGGACGCGAAGCGCGAAGCGCGAAGCGAGGCTCAGGGTTAACCCCGTAAAAGTCCCGGCCCTGGCTTTGCCAGGACCGGGAAGTCGAGGGGTTGACAGTGGGGGGAAAGCCGGAATATAATACCCCCAGCGGAATCCAATCAGCCAAGAGGTGAGCGCATGAGAAGATCCTTCTTTTCATTCATTCTGGTTTTGGGCGTGATGTTCCTGGGTACGGGGCTGGCTCAGGACCAGATCGAGAAGGCGAAGATCTTCCAGGAGAACTATCCCCTGAGCACCGAATCCGATCTTTATTGCACGATCTTCGTCCTGGACGGCGAGCTTCCAGGCCTCAAGATCATCGGTGCCGAGAGGCAGGAGGAGAAGATCCTTCTCAACGATGCGGACAAGTTCTATGTCGACAAGGGGAAGGCGGATGGCTTGGAGATCGGCCAGGTGTTCCTCGTCATCTCGGTTGGGAGCAAGATCGGGAACCACGGCCTCCTGGCCCGGCGGACGGGGCGGGCCCGCGTCGTCGGCCTTGAGGAAAAGCGCGGCGTCGTCCTGATCGACAAGACTTGCGGCGAGATCTCCCTTGGTGGTTACCTCGTCCCGTTCGAGGAACGGGAGGGTTTGCTCGGAAAGGACGAAGGCTATGCCGCCGAACTGGACGAGAACCAAGGGCTCAAGGGGACCTTGATCCACATCGAGACGGAGTTCCATATCGTCGGCACGGGAGGCTGGGCCCTTATTGACCTCGGAAAGGATCAGGGCATCCGGGAGGGGCAGCAGCTGACGGTCTTCAAGCGCGTCAAGAGCGGCCTTCCCCGGGAGGCGATCGGCAACGCCGTCGTGATCGACGTCCAGAAGACCACGTCCACGATTAAGGTCCTTTCCTGCCGCGACAGCATCGATATCGGCTTCCAGGTGCAAACAAAGTAAGAACGCCGTCTCGCTTGTCTCGCCCTTCTCAAGTTGACAGACCCCTGCTATTTTGTTAGTTTAGACCGAGGTTGAACACGCTCGAGCGGGCGTAGTTCAGTGGTAGAACGTCTGCTTGCCATGCAGAAGGTCATGGGTTCAAGTCCCATCGCCCGCTCCATGAAAAGAACGCACAGTCCCCTGATGAACGGCAAGGCGCGGTACCCAAGTGGCTAAGGGAGAGGTCTGCAAAACCTTTATTCGTCGGTTCGAATCCGACCCGCGCCTCTCCACTATCGACGGCACGGACGATCTCAGAGCCCCCCTCTACGGAGACGCGATTCGGATTATCCATGGGTCTTAATCCCCCAAGCCCCCTTGGAATTCAAGGGGGGCATAGGAACGCGTCTCCGGCAGAGGCCGGAGGGGGTAGGGGGAGACAAGAAATATAGACAAAGTCTTGGACGTGCCGGCGTGCTTCGTAATCTTGTCTTGTCGACGACGCGGTCCTTTTCCGGGTCCCCACTCTCATTATTGACAGCGCCTCCTTTTTGATTATATAGTTTGGGCAATCTAAATCCTGAACGAGGAGGAGCACATGGATCTTGTAGCGCGTATTCAGGCGATAGCCTTGAAGCCCAAGGACGAATGGGTCAAAATCAAGGCCGAGACGACGTCGGTCTCCGAGCTCTTCAAATCCTACGCGATGATCCTGGCGGCCATCCCCGCCGTGGCCCAGTTCGTTGGATTCGGCCTCATCGGCCGGAGATACCCCTTCATCGGATGGGTGAGGATGGGGCTCGGCACGTCCCTTATTCGGGCGGTCTTCTCCTATATCCTGTCCCTGGTCACGGTTTACGTTTTCGCTCTGATCATCAACGCCCTGGCGCCAACCTTCGCCTCCGCTCCCAACCAGCTCAGCGCGATGAAACTTGCGGTCTTCAGCATGACGCCGGGCTGGGTGGCGGGGATCCTGTATGTCGTCCCGTTCCTGGAGTGGCTCGTGATCCTGGCCAGCCTTTACGGCCTGTACGTCCTCTATCTCGGGTTCGCGACGCCGATGATGGACACCCCCAAGGAAAAGGTGATTGCTTACCTCGTCGTGAGCATCGTCGTTGTCGTCGTGCTCTCCGTGGTGGTCGGGCTAATCCTGGGGGCGATCTTCGCGGTCGGCGGCGTCTATAGGCCGCTCTGAGCCAGTTCTTCGACGATCCTTCGGAACGCGTCCGCCGGTGACGAGGCCCCGGTGATCGGGCGGCCGATCACGAGGTAATCCGCGCCTTTGGCGACGGCCTCGGCCGGCGTCATGATCCTTTTCTGGTCCTGGGCGGCCGCCCAGGCGGGGCGGATCCCCGGGGTCACGACGAGGAGCTCCCGGCCGAATTCCTTCCGGACGATCTCGATCTCCTGCGGGGAGCAGACCACCCCGTCCATCCCGGCGGCCTTCGCCAGCCCGGCCAACTGAAGGACCTGGGCGGCTACGTCCGGGTTCATCCCGACCTCGCCGAGCTCGGCGGCCCTCAGGCTCGTCAGGACGGTCACCCCGAGGAGGAGCGGCTTCGGGAGCTTCTCCGCTTCGGCCGTGTCTCGGGCGGCCTCGGCGGCCCTGGCCATCATCTCCCTCCCGCCGGACGTGTGGATGGTCATCATCTGGACGCCGTGCCGGACGGCCGCCCGGGCGGCGCCGGCCACGGTGTTGGGGATGTCGTGGAGCTTGAGGTCGAGGAAGATGTCTTTCCGCAGGACCTTGAGCTTCTTGAAGAGCGCCGGCCCCTCGGCGGTGAACAGCTCGAGACCGATCTTGAAGGTCCGGGCGTCCCTGAGGCCGGAGACGACCGCCGCGGCTTCGTCCTTATCCTTGACGTCCAGGGCGATGATGATCCTGTCCTTGGGGACGTTTGTCATGAGGGTTCCTTTCTAACGGAGTTCGAGCGTTCCGATGACGTCTTCGATCCGGGAGACGCCCCGGCGCTCGCAGAATTCTTGGAGCTCCCGGACGATCCGGACGGGAGCGTCGGGGTCGACGAAATTCGCCGTCCCGATCTCGACGGCCTTCGCCCCGGCGATGAGGAACTCCAGGGCGTCCGCCCCGGTCATGATCCCGCCCACCCCGATGACGGGGATCTTAACCCGGGCCGCGGCCTGGTAGACCATCCTCAGGGCGATCGGCCGGATGGCCGGACCGCTCAGCCCGCCGAACACGTTGGCGAGTTTCGGCCGCCGCGTCTCGATGTCGATGGCCATCGCCAGGAAGGTGTTGACCAGGGAGAGAGCGTCGGCCCCCCCCTCTTCCGCGGCCGCCGCGATCTCGGCGATGCTCGTCACGTTGGGCGAAAGCTTGACGATGACCGGGAGCCGGGAGGCCCGCTTGACCGTCCTCACGAGGTCTCGGGTCGTCCCGGGGGCGAGGGCCGGGCAGGCCCCCCCCTGCCGGACGTTGGGGCAGGAGATGTTGAGCTCGAAGGCGGCGATCCCCTCCTTGCGGCCGAGGAATTCCACGACGCGGACGTACTCGTCCTCCGTCTCGCCGCAGACGTTGACGATGACGGCGGTCTTCAGGCGTGCCAGCCGGGGAAGGACCTTTTCGGCGAAGGCCTCCACGCCGATCCCCTGGAGGCCGATGGCGTTGATGAGCCCGCTCGGCGTTTCCACGAGCCGGGGCGGGGGATTCCCCTCGCGCGGGCCGTAGTAGAGGCCTTTGACGACCAGGCCGCCGAGCGCCTCCAGGTCGAGGAAAGGCTCGAACTCGAGACCGTAGCCGAACGTGCCACTGGCGGTAAGGACCGGGTTGCGGAGCTTCAGGAACCCCAGGTCGACGGCGAGGTCGGTCATCGGTCGCCCCCCTCCCAGACGATCCGCTCCCGGGGAAAGACCGGGCCGTCCTCGCAGATCTTCACCCATCCTTCCCCATCCTCCCCGCGGATGCGCTTGACGCAGCCCCAGCAGGCTCCGATGCCGCAGCCCATCAAGGATTCCAGGGAGAATTCGGCCGGGACTCCGCGCGCGGCGGCCAGGCCCGAGGCGGCCTTCATCATGGCATCCGGGCCGCAGGCGAAGAGGAACGCCGGCCGGCCGCGCTCGATCTCTTTTTCGGCGAGCGCCGTGACCAGGCCGGGGAAGCCGAACGAGCCGTCGTCGGTGGAACAGAGCAGATCGAGGCCAGCCCGTTCGAACTTCGGGCGGAGCGGGATGTCCGCGGCGGTCTTCCCGCCGTAAAGGACGACGGGATGGGCGCCGAGGACTCGCAGCTCTTCGGCCAGGAAGTAGATGGGGGCGATCCCACGCCCGCCGCCGACGCAAAGGATACGCTCGCCTTGGAGCCCGGCGTCCAGCGTGAACCCTTTGCCCAGAGGGCCGATGATGTCCAGGGCGTCGCCCTCTTCCCGGGCGGCCAGGATCTCCGTCCCTTTCCCCGCGACCTGGAAGAAGATCCCGAGGCGGTTCCCGTCCCGGGCATGGATACTGATCGGCCGGCGGAGAAGGGGAGCGGACTGCCCCGAGATCTTGATCATCAGGAACTGCCCTGGCCGGGCTTCGCGGGCGACCGCCGGAGCCTCGATCGCGAACAGGCGGTAATCGCCCCAACGCTCGACGCCGACGATCCGCGCTCCGGGGTCCTTGGTCATCGCGCTCCTCGGGAATTCCTGCCTTT
>Ga0315286_10002553_pt1 | contig 17007 bp, 26 predicted proteins | sample YL17G10_0_MG_FD_205038 | JGI IMG/M metagenome (GOLD analysis project Ga0315286, IMG submission 205038) | Sediment microbial communities from Yellowstone Lake, YNP, Wyoming, USA - YL17G10_0 | ecosystem: Environmental > Aquatic > Freshwater > Lake > Sediment | place: USA: Wyoming | collected...
ACATTGGTGGTTTCGTCGCAGAAGCAAAACAAAAGATAGCGGGAAATGTGAAACTGCCTTCAGGATACTATATCCATTGGGGAGGGCAGTTTGAAAACCAGCAGCGGGCGATGGCTAAGATGATGATCATCGGACCCATGGCTATCGGACTGATTCTGCTTCTCCTCTTTGCAACGTTCAGATCCATAAAATTGGCCCTCCTGGTCATTTTGAACCTGCCTTTTGCTTTAATCGGGGGGGTGTTCTCATTATGGATTTCGGGGCTCTACTTGTCGGTTCCGGCTTCTGTCGGGTTTATCGTGCTCTTTGGGGTTGCGGTGCTGAACGGAGTTGTTCTGGTATCCCACATTTCCCAATTGCGTGATGAGGAAGGGTTAGACCTAACGGAAGCGATTCTCAAGGGCAGCGCCAATAGATTGCGTCCGGTGATCATGACGGCATCTATTGCCATATTCAGCTTGATCCCTATGCTTTACGCCGGCGGAGCGGGTTCTGAAATCCAAAAGCCGCTGGCAACTGTTGTTGTGGGGGGATTGATAACCTCCACGCTTCTGACGCTGTTGCTCATCCCTTCGATGTATGGATGGTTCGAGAAAAAGCAACCCGAGACTGAAATGTAACCTTTGATAGGGGTACCCCAAAAGTGGGTCGTATTCTAAAGGAGGATTTGAAGGATGAAAAGATTATTGCGCTATTGGCTCTTGGCAGTTTTCGTAAGTACCATTCTGGGCTGCGGCCTGGCAGCAAGAGAGATAAAGACCAGAGCACAAAGTGAACGAACGGATATTTTTAGGGAAGTTAACGAGGAAAGCCCTCCAACTAAAGGGTTAGTGGATTTGGAAATCAAAACCTCGGTAAAGACCCATCTTGAAAATTATTATTTCATCGAATTCAAAAACTCAGCCCACGGTAAGCCGGAATACCCTTTTCTGGTAAATATCGATGGGCAGGCATCCCTCTGGAAGGTAACAGGACAAATTGAGGTTACCCCCAAGTATGATGAAAGCCGGAAAAGAATTCCGGAAGGAGGAGAGGGCATGAGATATGTTCTTGATAGAAAAGTCAGACTGGCCTCCGGCCCTCATAACATATTTTTTGGGCTTCCAGGAGAGGACTACTTTATAGAATTCAACCTAACGCTGATGGAAGGCGAGGTGAATTTACTTGAATTTCAACCAGGTTACAGGTCGACAAGAGGGCAAGGGACCCAAAGCTTTTTGAACGGTGTAAAAAATGGCCAAGTATTTTTAAACAAAAATCTTCTTGTTCAATAAGGATAAAAAGAATGGGCCAAGCACCAATCGCCTCTTGCTCGGAGTAGATGCCTGCGGGTTTGGGATGAGGACATTATTAGAGGCCTTCGGAACGACAACAAACATACGGCCTTATCGTTAGCCGAATTAACCCTCCAAAAGTCGTCGCTGCAATAGGGCCTGCATATCGCGGCGTCCGTCAACAATCAGGAAGACGTACACACTATGGCCCATAACCCGGTAGATCAGGCGGTAAGGTTTGAAAAAGATCTCCCGGTAATCACGAATTCCCAAAGCCAAAAGTTCTTTAGGATAAACGCCGCGCTCCGGAGATTCTGATAGACTCCTCAAAGTTTTCTCGATTTTCGTCAGTACCTGTTCCGCTTTCTCCGGTGCATCATACAAGGCTATATAATGGTAAAGTTCCTCAAGGTCGCTGGCCGCATCGGCAGTCAGAAAAACCGCAAAGGGCATCAGAGACCTCCCTGGTGCTTCCGCAGGCGTTTGATCACCATGGCGGCGGGTTCGACCTTGCCTTCCTCAATTTGACGGTTGCCGAGGGCCAGGATTTTCAAAAGAGCCATCGTTTCCTGGGTTTGCTCGTAGCTTTCGATGTCTTGTAGGACGACCTTGGCCTCACCGTTTTGGGTGATGACGAGCGGACCCCGTTGCTCACCCATATTTCGCACAATTTCTGCGGCGTGGGCCTTCAGGTAGCTGATCGGTTTGATCTGGCTGGATAATTTCATGGCTTACCTCATTCTAGTTTGGTAATATTTATGACCGATTATAGTCCTTAAATAGGTCGCCCGTCAAGAACCAAAAAGTTTCCCTTCCGGTATTGATGGCTACTCCGCCGTCTTCCGCCGTAATCTGAGGAGAACTCTTATTTTTCGCTTGACAAGGTTAAATCTATATATGACTATATAAATATATAATCATAGATGGGAGAAATACTATGCGGGCTGGAACTATATATCTTCTGATTGCTCTCGTTTTAATGGCGATATCCTCTCTGAAAGACAGACAAAAGACCAAAGAGGCCGTCAAAGCGACCTTTAAAATCTTTTATGTGGTCATGCCGGTATTGATCTTTGTCTTTGTCCTGATGGGTCTCATCCAGGCCTATGTCTCCCGGGAGATTATTGTCTCGATCCTGGGTCAAAAAAGCGGCCTGCTCGGGATCCTCTATGCTGAAATCATCGGCAGCGTGGCCCTCTTTTTACCGCCGGCCGTTTTTCCCTTTGGGGGTTATCTCCACGACAACGGGGCCTCCTACGGCGCCATCGCCGGGTTTGTTTTTACGGCGATCCTGATAGGGGTGACGACCCTTCCTCTAGAACTCAAGCTTTTCGGAAAACGATTTACCCTGGCACGCAATCTTTTGACTTTTGGGCTGACTTTTGTCATTGCCATCATCATGGAGAGGATCCTCTCATGAAAAAAATTCTAAAAAATGACGCCTTTTGGTTTCTGTTCATCAGTGTGGTCATTACGCTGGTTGTTTACGGTCTGAATACCGCTAAAGGGGCGATAGTGGCCAAAACGGTCTACGCTACCTTCTTTGAAGTGCTCGATATTATTGTGGCGGTTTCGATTTTCATCGGTCTCTTTCAGGTCTGGGTCAAGCCCCAGACGATTGTCAAACTGCTTGGAAAAGGTTCGGGGCTGAAAGGCTTTGTCCTGGTTTGCACCTTCCCCATCCTGATGGGAGGTTCTCTGTTTACGATTTTTCCTTTATTAAAGGCCTTAAAAGAGAAAGGGGCCAGGATAGGGGCCATCGCCTCTTTCATTACGGCCTGGGGAGGAAAGGCCCCTCTTCTGCCGCTGGAGAGTAAATTCTTAGGCTGGCCGTTTGCCTTGGTTCGTATCGGATTTGTCATTATTTTTGCTTTTGTAATGGGGTTCTTAATGGATTGGGTGGGGGATAAAACCGCTCAAATTAAGAAGGAGAAATCATTCTTAGTGGAATTGTAGAATTAAAAAGGAGGGTTACCATGACATTTCTCATCTATTTTGTAACCGGTATTCTGTCCGGAATCGTGGGAGGGCTTTTGGGAACGGGGGGATGCGCCCTGATGATGCCGGTGATCCGCTTTGGTTTTAACTTTGATCCGGCTTTTGCTGTGGGCACCACCTTAACGGCGGTCGTTTTTACGGCGGGCTCCGGCGCCTATCAGCATATCCGAATGAAAAACGTGGACAAATCCACGGCCCTCTGGACAGGCCTGAGCGGTATTCTTGGAGTCATCATTGGCTCCCTGGTCTTTGGTTACATTAAAGACCAGGGCGAAACGATTGATTTGATCATCGGCCTCGCTTTTATTATCGTCTCGGTAAGAATGCTTTACGAGGGCCTTTTGCGGATCATGCCTGCCGGAGAGCAGGCCCCTCAGGTGCCGGGGAGTCCGGCTTCAAAAAGCATCCTGGGTGTGATTATCGGTTTCCTTACCGGCATCATCGGGCTGGGCGGAGGCTATGCCCTGGTGCCGTCTTATATCTACTTCCTTAAGGCCCCGGTCAAGTTGGCTATCGGGACCTCCATGGCGGCCTTTTTCTGGATGGCTTTGGTGGGAGCTCTGTTCAAGCTCTTTCAGCAGGTGGTCAATATTCCGGTAGCCGTTACCCTGGGTGTCGGCGCCTTGATCGGCGCCATCATAGGGGCAAAGATCATGGCTCTTTTCAAGCCCTATGTTCTGAAGGCCCTTTTCGGCTTCCTATTTTTATATGTGTCACTGAAATACATCCTGGTCTATTTCAATATTCATATTTAAAAAACGGGGGAAACAGCCAACGCCTTAGTCAGACAATCCATTTTCTTTTGACGTTTCTCATGCTGAACCAGAAAAGGACGAGACAAAAAACCAGGAGGATGAGAAAGCTTGCCGCGATTCCCATATGTCCATCCCTGGAAATGAGGGATTTGAGGATGTCAGCCCCATAGGTAAGCGGCAGGATATACGATAGGGGTTTTAGAAATCCTGGCAAATCCTGTATGGGAATAAATAGACCGCAGAGAAAGATCATGGGAAAGCGGAAAAAATTGGAAAAGGTCTGGGCCTCAAAAACCTCGCTTACAGAAACGGCGATGAACAGCCCCATAAAGGTGGATGTGGCCGAAATCAGAAAAACATCCGCCAAAACTGGAAACCAGGCGATATCGAACAAAGGGGTTAAAAACAGGGCCATCACAACAGGAAAGAAGGCATTGACGATGCCGAACAGGATGGCCCCGGAGGTCTTGGCAAAAATGAGCAGGTTCAGATCAACAGGGGCAATCAACAGCCTTTCAAAAGAACGATTTCTCCGTTCAAAGGTAATGGTCACCGCCAGCATGGAGGTGGTTCCAAAAAGGATGGAAAGGCACATGACCCCCGGCAGAAGGGAAATGATATTCACCGACCCGCCGGACTTGACAAAGAGCATCAGGGTCCAGGCAACTGGAAAGATGATCCCCCAACTGATGTTCGGGGGTTTCAGATAATAAGTCCGCATATCCTTTTTTAAAATATTCCAGAAAGCGATCCAGGATTTCATCCCTTGCCCCCTCCTTTTTCCTGCTTCATCTGATTGAGAACGACCTTGGTGACCTTGACAAAGACATCCTCCAGGGAAGGGTGAATCCTTTTCGCTTCGAAAATCGACAGGCCAAGCTCGTCAAAAAAACGGGTCAACGGGGCAATATTTATGGGAGTGGCGGAGAAGAACCGGATGGTATTGGTGTTGATTGTTTCCGTCTGAATTTCTGGAAAGGCCCCGAATATTTTTTCCGCCAAGTCGGGGGTTGCCTTGGACAGGGTGAACTGGACCACGTTTCCCTGCTGGACCTCCTCCATGAGATCCGGCAGGGTCCCTAAACGCACGATTTTCCCTTGGACCAGAAAGGCGATGCGCTGGCAGAGTCGCTCGGCTTCTTCGATGTAATGGGTGGTCAGCAGGATAGTTTTCCCCTGGCGGTGGAGTTCCTGGATCAAGGCGCGGATCTGCCTGGCGCTGGACACATCGATGCCGGTAGTGGGCTCGTCCAGAAAGAGAATCCTGGGATCGTGAATGATTCCGGCAGCGATGGTCAGCTTTCTTTTCATTCCCTTGGAATAGGCTTTGAAAGGCCTTTCCCCCGCCTCGGTAAGATTGAATTGCTCGAGGAGTTCCCTGGCTTTTGTTTCCCTCTCCTTCCTGGATATCCCGTAAAGGGCGGCGCAAAAGCATAAGTTTTCAAACCCATCCAGCTCTTCGTAGAGGTTGCTTTCATCGGGAACAATCCCGATCAGTCTCTGCGCCTTCTTTAAACCGCCCGGATAGGTAAGGCCGGCCACGCTGGCCGAACCCGAGGTAATTCGGGCCAAGCCGGTCAGCATGTTGATAGTGGTGGTCTTGCCTGCGCCGTTGGGGCCCAAGAGGCCGAATATTTCACCCTCGGTCAGATGAAAAGTGACTCCATCCACAGCGGTAAAGGAATCGTATCGTTTGACCAGGTCGTTAACCTCTACGATATTCATTTTTGTTCTTCTTTTTTTTCTTCCGCGCAGGGATGCTTTTCGGTATCCCCGTGGCATTCCCGGATCTGCTCCGGGGTACATTCTTCAGGGGTTCCTTTTATTTTTTCAGGCTGTTGACAACAATCATTACAACACATCTTTATCACCTTCCTTTCTTGTTTATCATTTTCTATTGGTAAGGCCTTGATACAGGTCAGCCCTCTAGGGGGTTCGTTGTCGATCATGGCCACCAGTTGGGAGGCAAGGGACCTGATGGCCTCATTGTTCACGGAATAGTGGGTCCAATAACCCCGTTTTTCCCCCCGGACAAATCCGGCCTTCCGGAGGACCTGAAGGTGCTGGGATGCAGCCGCCTTGGAAATACCCAGACGGGTGGCCAGAGCCCCCACGCACAGGTCATTATTAATAAGCAATTTTAATAAGTTAAATCTTGTTTGATCGGCAATGACTCTTAATTTATCCATAACTAATTTAAACCAATTAAGTAAAAATTGAATTAAATCTAATTTAACTTAATCAAATTGTCAAGCAAATTAATCAAGAAAATGAAAAAAGCGGGAGAGTGAAAGGCAGGTTGTAAAACCATGGCACGGAATTCCCAGGGAAGAAATCCACTGGCGTCTGGAGGTGGATGAAGAGCTTTGCATCGGGTACGGCAGGATGGTTTACCGCTTTGATTATGAAAAGAAAAAACCGGTCGTCTTGGCCCCGCTGAACTGCATGGTGGCCTGTGTCACCTGTTTCAATACCTGTCCCCAGCAGGCCATCAGCTTTCCATCCGTGAGCACCGTGCACAAGCTGATCAATGGCCATAAGCTGATCCAAAAGGCCCCGGAGGAATTGGAAGGCAACAAAGAGAGATTTGGGAAAAAAGAATAGGGCCTGGGAGGTGCAAAAAAGGAAGAAGCAACTTTCAGTCAGCAACATTATTGGTTTTCTTATTAACCTTTGTTCTCGGTCCGGCCCGCAAGATACTCCCGGTACTCCTTCAGCAGGACATAGGCGTACTCCCTGCGGACACGGTCCGACAGGGGGATATAGTTCTTTTTGGCTTCCAGCCTGTTGATGATTTCTTCGGCAGTCTTCTCATTCACCGGTCTGCCTTCAGAGTAAAGGTCGGCCAGTATCTCGACCAAACCGGTAACCCGGATCTGTGTGTCATCTGGAAACTTTAACATGCGCCAACTAACTGTCGGCGGTTCGGAATCGCCTCAGGTGACTCAGCCGATCATTTCAAACTGCGACATATCCCGTCTTCTCCGATTGGCCCTTTATCGGCCCGGTCCGGCAAAAAAACTCTGCGCCTTCCCGGATGGGCGAACTAATGAATTCAGAGAATCTTGACCTCCTTATTTTTCTCTTCTTTTAAGGCCTTCAGCAGCTTTCCCTGAGTGCCGGTTATGCCCGACATGGTTCGGATATATTCATCGGTAATCGGTTTGATAATAAGCTCTCCCTTGCGTTCAAAAAGGGAAAGACGGGTCCCTTTCTTAATATTAAATTTTTTTCTGTACTTAGCCGGAATCACCACGCGACCTTTTGAGGTCACGATCACGTTATCCATAACCCCTCCTTTTTTGACTTACAAAGTATAAGAATAACACATTTTAAAAAGTGAGGCCTACTCTGCGAAAAAAGGAGGTTGCAGGATTTGGTTTAGCTTTTATCGGCGCCCATGGCGCCGCCCATCATGCCCATCATTTTCATCATGCCCTGCATATCTATATTGCACGATCTCATCATGTCCCTGCAAAGCGGCATCATCTCCGGCATCATCTTTTCTGGATTCTTGCTGAAAATCTGGCAAAAAGAAGGCATTATCGATTTCACAAAAGCCACCTTCTCTTCATCCGTCAGGCTATCGAACCCGGCTTTCAATTCTTCGGTGGTTGCCATGATTTTTGGTTCTTTCGTTTCGATTTTTCCGGATTACGGTCCAGTGCCGTTTCACCTGTCCAGATGGGATTTTAGGCCCTGATTGGACTGCTGCTCCAAACGTGCTACAAATTGTTTTATCAACCGAAGGGCCTCCTCCTTGTCCTTATCCAGAACGACCATTTTCATCAACTGAAATTCATCTTCCTGAATTGTCAACACCATGGGTGACCTCCTCGGAGGGTTTAGCGTTTCTCCCGGCCAAGAAAACCAAAGAGCGCCCCGAGTTCGATTAATCGCGCGCCCAACTTCCTGGCCGATTCTATGGCCTCCGGGTCATCCGCTATTTCTCCCGTTGCGAAAGCCCGGCCATGGACCCCCCGGTTGGCCGGAAGCATTTCGTGTTTCAGGAAAAAGGCCTGAATCGCTGTTATCGCGCTTTCAGCGCCATCTCTCCGGCCCACCACGACGGCGCCGCCAATCCTATTTCTCAGTTGTCCTTTGATGCACCAGGTGCGATCCATAAATATTTTGAGTTGCCCGGATACATTATTGAAATAGACCGGAGTGCCCAAAACAACGATATCAGCGGTCAGCACCTGGGGGATGAGCTTATGACTCATGTCATCATCAATGGCGCATTTCCCGGATTTTACGCAGGACCAACAGGAACGACAGGGCTCAACGTGATAGTCGGCGATTTTTAGAAGTTCTCCTCCGGTCAGGGAGAGGGTTTCTTTCAGCAAGTAATCGGTGTTGCTGTTTTTCCTGGGGCTTCCGGAAACATACAAGACCCTCATAGAAGATGTCCCCTTTTTAAGCCTTGGCCGTCTCGGACAGGGGTATTGGGTTGGTTGACTTCGTCCACTACCCGGCGGACGTCAGCCAGACATCAGCGACCTTTCGGGTTTTTTGTGGAACAGTCACACCCACCGGCTTTCTTTTCGGCTGCGATCTTTTCCAGAATCAGGGACCGGCCATTTTTGATTACGTCTTGTTCGATATCCCGCCTGGTATAACCAAAACAATAACAAATCAGGTCTGTGGCCTGGGCCTCTTTCTCCGCGGCGACCCGATCATCGGGACGAACCGAAGCACCCGGCTTCTCTCCTATCGGCACGGTTAGGTTGACTTCCTTATTTATTATGTCGCCGTGTGCAGAGTACAGGGTCTTCACTTCTTCGCCTCTCGGACCACTCCCCTGGCGACCCCTGCTAAAACCAGCAGGAAAAGTCCATATAACCCATAAAAGGATGTATACCCCACGGAGGAGATTATCTTTCCCCCGATGGCCGTGCCGACGCCCCCACCGCCCATAAAGCAAAAAGCCACCAGGGACATGGCCGTCCCCCTGGCCTTTTGCGCGAATTCGGTGGCCATGGTCAGGAGGCTCGATTGCGCCAGCATAAAACCGATGCCCAGCAGGGCTACCCCGGTAATCAATATCCAGGGTTGAGTTGCGACCGAGAAGAGAAGGCCGTTGGCGATTACGGCCGAGACGAGGCCAAGACTCAACGTATTCAGCCGGCCGATTCGTTGAGCGATTCTGCCCACCAAGCGCCCGGTAATTACCGCCCCGGCCCCGAAGGCGGTCAGGATTAGGCCGATAGCGAGGTAATTATAGTTGAAGAGGTGCTCGGTGTAGGCCCCCAAAAAGGAGAAGGAGCCGATGATCAGGATGCCCTCAAAAAGGACCACGATATAAACCCAAAGGCTCCTAACATTACGCAGCAAATCAACGTAAGGCTTTAAGAACCGGCTTTCCCGATTTTTACCGGAGGGGGCCTTTCCCCCGATGAGAATTAACAATAAGGTGGCAATAACGGAGAGGGCGGCATAGGTGAAAAAGACCCCCCGCCAACTGACGAAGTAGGCGATGGAGCCTCCCACGGCCATGCTTAATCCCTGCCCCAGGAAGGAGATCCCCATAAAGGTTCCGATGGCCTGCTGGCGCCGCTCTATAGGGACCACATCACCAATCAAAGCCAGTGAAATGGGCATGACCGAGGCTGCAAAAACGCCGGTGACGGCCCGATACAGGGCCAGGTCAAAAAGACCCAGGCCGAGGCCGCACAAAGCCGTGCCAATGGTGAAGAAGATCATGGAAAAAGTGATCACCGGTCGTTTCCCATAGCGGTCGGCCAGCGGACCAAAGACCAATTGGAAAAGGCCGAAGGGGATCATGTAGGCGCTGATCAGCAGGCCGGCCCGAACCGGAGAAACCTGTAAGGACTTGGCAATAGCCGGGAGAATAGGGGAAACCACCCAGTTGTCGGCCATGACCACAAATCCGGCCAGACCCAGAACTAAGATCAACTGATTTTCTTTCATTAAGACTATCCTTATGAAAAAATAAAGGGGTTAATAATAAAATAGATCCCCAGGATTCCAATGAGCGCCCCGGCCCCGCGGCGAAACCACTGGCCGCCGGTCTGCCAGGACTGGTTTTCAACCACCTTGCGGACGGCGGCGGTGGAACTGCCGGCGATCACGATGGGCAAACAGTGGCCCAGGGCAAAAAGGAGGATCATGATGATTCCGTTGAGGACCATTTTTTGAATGGTGATGATGGCCAGGATAGGGGCGATGAAACCAAAGGTGCAGGACCCGGAGAGGACGCCGTAGGCCAGACCGAGGATCAGGGCCCCGCCGACTCCTTTAAGATTAAGACGATATAACAGACTGCCGGACATGGAGCATTTCTCCACGCCCAACATGCCCAGGGCCACCCAGATCAGGACCAGCCCGACCAGGACCTGCCAGTAATTTCCAACGTCCCCGAGCATCCGGCCCAGAAGGGCGCAGAGGATACCGATCAAGGCGATGGTGACAAAAAGGCCGCTGGTAAAGGCCACCGAATAGGTTGCGGCCTGCCTGGCCTGAACCATCTTTTCCTGGCCGCCTACATAGGCGACGATCAAAGGAATGGAGGCCAGATGGCAGGGGCTGAAGACCACGCTGATCATGCCCCAGAGAAATGAACCCATAAAGGCGATAGTGGTGCCGCCGATGAGCCAATCATTAATGGTCAAGAACAAGGATTCAATCATAAACGGGTTAATTAACCCCCATTTTTTTCAGTTGGGCCACAATATCTTTTTCGCTCATGAAGCCCACATGGCGGTATGCTTCCTTGCCGCTTTTATCATAGAAGACCTGGGTCGGGATGGCCTGCAGGCTGAATCGTCTGGCCTGGTTGGGCTCCTTCCAAACATCGATAAATAGGATCGCGGCCTTGCCCTGGTATTCTTTTTCCAACTTGGTAAGGATCGGGGCCATCATCTTGCAGGGCAGGCAGGCGTTGGCCCCCAAGTCCACTAAAGTTACCATCCCTTTGACCGGGATTTCCGGGGACGGCCCAGCCCAGACGGTAAAGATAATCCCGGATCCGAAAAAGATCAGGATCAGGCCGATGATTGTTTTTGTAAGGTGGTGCATGGGTGGTACCTATCCTCCTAAAGCAACTGGAACTGCGCTAATTTTTTTTCAAGCTCCGCTTCCGGGAAGAAGCCGGTATGGCGGAAAACTTCGGTTCCGTTTTTATCAAAAAAGATCTGGACCGGGATGGAGCGGATGCCGTAGCGGGCGCTGAGGATCTTTTCTTCCTGGACATGCACGAAAAGCACATTCAGCTTCCCCTGGTATTTCTTTTTCAGCTTGTCCAAGATGGGGGTCATCATATCACAAGGACCGCAGCCGGTGGCCCCGAAATCGATCAGACTGGGCCGGCCGGTGAGCCGGGCCTGGTCCACCGGGTTGTCCCGGGCCAGCAGGCTTTGCTTTTTGACCCACTCTTCGTCAACACGAATGATTAACCGTTGTCCCAGGTTTTGAATATAGGTCTGGACGGCCTCCTGTTTTTTCTGCTGGGCCAGGTAGCCCTTCAACATGTCTTTGACCTGCTCCAAAGTGGCCCCGCCGATCATCTCCCGGTTCTGATTATAAAACGTTTTCAACTCCTGATCGGAAACAGGATCAGTCTTCACTTTTTCACCGAGGAATTTCATCAGGACCTGGTTTTCATCCTTCTCTTTCTTGGCCCCAGCCTGATAGGCTTCCTGGAGCAGCAACTTGGAGGTGGCCAGGTTTTCCAGCAGAAAAAAAGCATTTTTAAGCAACTGTTTTTTTATCTCCGGTCCGGCTTGACCGACAGCCCTGGTGATTTCCGCCTCCTGGATCGTCAGGCTGCCGGCGGTCAAAAGGGTTCCCTTGGGTAGTCTGGCCGGCTGGGCGAATTTTAAGGATTGAGAGGCCAATCCCGGGTAAAGATCCTCTATCGTCGGCGCGGACGGGGAGGCAGAGGAGAGACCGGTTAAAGCCAGAAGGGAAATCATGGCTAAGCTAAAAAATTTTATCAGAAGATGATTCATGGTTTGGTATTTCCTCGCTCGTTAGGCAAAGCCTGTTTTAAAAGGCAGGATGACCTCCTGGACCGCTGACCCGGGCCAGGTTCAGGATTTCCCCTCGCTCATCTTGGCCTTGACGGCCTGTTTGACCTTCTTAATATCTTCCGGTTCCAAAACGAAGTTCTTGTTTTTCTCAATCCCCATATCGGTCAGGACCAGGTAGTTTTTAAGAGGGACTTCCGCCTGAGCCAGAATGCCTTTGCTGCAGCCGACGTCGCAGCCGTCGATCACGATTAAATCCTGGACATCTTTGGCCGACTGGACAAAACCGGACAAATGGGCCCCGATACCGGCCAGACAGAAAATCTTCCCAAAACCTTCCTGAGTCAATTCCACGGACGCCTGGTTGGCCAGTTGCCCCACGTTGGAACCACCGGAACAGGCTAAAATCATCAGATTTCCTGAAGGGGTACAGCAGTCTTCAGCCATAACGTTTCTCCTTAGTGTATGAGCGAAAAAATTTGTTTGTGATTTGGGCAATAGCCCGAATTCAGTCCCGCCAAGGCCGGATGGACCCCGGCTTCGCCGGAGTGACGGAAAAATTTATATCAAAGGATCTTTCAAAATCTACTTTTTAATCCAGTTGATTACGTCTTCTTTATTAGGGATCTTCCCTACGGACTTGACTTCACCGTCCACCACCACGGCCGGGGTCCCGAAAACCCCATAACGGGCGATATCCAGCACATTGGTGACTTTTTCAATTTGGGCGTTTACCCCGGTTTCGGCAACCGCTTCCTTAACTACCTTTTCGGTTTGCTGGCATTTGGGACAACCGGGGCCCAGTACTTTAATGTCCATAATATGAACTCCTTTCTGTCAAAAACAATAAATTTAATAATAATCCGTTTATGAATTTGTATTACACAAATGACATAACAGATCGGCCGGCTGATAGGTCGAGGTTTCAAACTGCAGGATGGGATGATCGATATCAAATTTAGTTAAGAGCACCTCTCTTACTTTTTTAGCCAGCACATCCACTTGACCCAACATCTGATCCGGTACCATCAGATGAGCGGCCAGGGCGATGGTTTCGGAAGAGGGATTCCAGACATGGAGATGGTGAAGGCCTTCGATACCCTCCAGGGCCTCGACTTCCTGCCGGATGACCTCCAGGTCTATACCCGGCGGGGTGGCGTCCATTAAAATGACCAGGGCTTTTTTCAATATACCCCAACTGCTGTACAGGATCAAGGCCACGATGGCCCAGGAAACGATCGGATCCAGCCAATACCAGGGACGAAATATCCAGACCAGCCCCAGCAGAGCCACTCCCAAGGAGGTCAGGGCATCGGCCGCCATATGCAGAAAGGCACTGTGCATATTAAGGTTTTCTTTGGCCCCGGCATGGAGCATCCAGGTGGAGATGCCATTGGCGAAAAATCCCAGGAGGGCCACCCAGATGACTATGCTCCCCTGGATGGCCACCGGATGGCGCAAACGGACCCAGCCCTCGAAGGCAATAAAAAGGGCGGCCCCAAACAGGAGGGCCACATTGAAAACCGCCGCCATGACCTCCACCCGTCGGTAGCCAAAGGTTTGAGAAGGCGAGGGGCCTCGTTTTCCGATTTTCAGGGCCAGATAACTGATCAGGATGGAAACGAAATCGCTCAGATTATGAAGGGCATCGCTGATCAGGGCCATACTGCCGGCTATGATCCCGGCCACAATCTGAACAGCCGGGATGATCAGGTTCATCACCATGGTGATGAAGAGCCGTTTGCCCCAGGAGGCTTCAGAATGATGAGGGTGAATAGGTTCCATAGGGAAAAGATTAGGGCGGCTGATTGCTCTTCGACTTCTCAGGCCACCAGTATGCCGTAGATCATTCCGGCAATGGTGGAGAGGATGACCACCAGGCCGGAATAGACCAGCATTTTCTGGGTGCCGATGATACTACGGATCACCAGCATGCTCGGCAGGCTCAAGGCCGGGCCGGCCAGCAGCAGGGCCAAGGCCGGACCCTGGCCCATGCCGCTGCCAATAAGTCCCTGAAGAATAGGGACCTCAGTCAAAGTGGCAAAATACATCAAGGCTCCTGAAACTGAGGCAAAGAGGTTGGCCCAGAGGGAGTTGCCCCCCACAAGCGATTGAATCCACCGTTCTGGGATAAGGGCCTCATGGCCCGGTCGTCCCAGGAGGAACCCGGCTACCAGGACCCCGGCAAAGAGCAAAGGCAGAATCTGTTTGGCAAAACCCCAGGAGGCCTGTCCCCAATTGGCGATCTCATCTTTGCGGAACCAGGACCACAATTCCAAACCCAGCAGGATCAGAAAGCCGAGGGTAATATACCATTTTACCGACCAGACCGCCATCCAGAAACCGACCGGATGGGCCGGTTTCCCCCAGGCGGCAAAGATCAAAATCCCTACCAGGGTGGCCATATAAACGATTTCCTGCCAGAATGGGCGGGTTTTGGCCTCTTCCTCTGGAAGATAGATAGTCCCGGCAATACGGGATTTTTCTTCCTTCAGATAAATAAAGTGCATGGCCAGTCCGATGATAAAGGCAAAGCCCACCGCCCCTAAGGCCCGGGCCAAACCCAGTTTCCAACCCAGAATGCGGGCGGTCAGGACAATAGCCAGGACATTGATAGCCGGCCCGGAATAGAGAAAGGAGGTGGCCGGGCCGATGCCCCCGCCACGGGTATAGATGCCGGCAAAGAGGGGCAGGACGGTGCAGGAACAAACGGCCAGGATGGTCCCCGAGACGGAGGCCACGCTATAGGACAAGAATTTGTTGGCGGCGGCCCCGAAATATTTCAGGACAGCGGCCTGGGAGACAAAGACCGAGATGGCCCCGGCAATGAACAGGGCCGGCACCAGACAGGTCAATACGTGCTCCCGGGCATATTCCTGGAGCATCAGAAAGGCCTCCAGTCCGGATTGACGGATCAAGGCGCTGTCCCAGGGGACATAAAAGGCGGCCAGGAAGGCTCCAACGAGTATGAATAGATAATGCCGTTCTTTCATTAAATCGTCCTTATTAAGTATCTACTTATTAATTATATGTCTAATTAGTAGTTTAAAATCGAAAAAAAATTATAACTGGGCCATCAATTTCCTTTGTTCCTGCACTTGAGTCTTCAGCATCCTGGAAACTCCTTTTAACAGGTCCAGGGCTTCCTGGTTTTTAATACGGTAAATAATGCGAAGCCCGTCTTTTCGGGATTCCAGGATACCCGCCTGTTTCAAGATGGATAAGTGTTTGGAGACATTGGCCTGCTCCTGATTAATGGCCGGAAAGATCTCGCAGACACAGTGCTCCCCATCCTTAAGCAGATTCAAGATTTGGAGCCGGGTTGGCTGCCCCAGGGCTTTCAAGATGGCGGCTTGGCTTTCGAAGAGTTGTTCTTTCATCGTTTCAAAAAAGTTTTAAATTGATTATATGGTAATATAGTTTTTCTTGTAACCCGGTGTCAAGGGATTTTTCTTGGTGGTTAAATCCGGCCCGACCCTGCTTGTCAGGGGCCCTTTGCTTCTCGGACGACCGCCAGGGCCAGCCCAGCCAAACCTAACAGGAAAAGTCCATGTACCTATTTTTTTTTAGAGGACCGCATTGAAGAGGAAGCCTACGGTCAGGATGCCCAGGGTCACCACTCCAATAAAGACGGCAATCAATCTCATCTTTAAAACCTTTCTCAGGATGATGGTTTCCGGCAAAGACAAGCCGATGACGGCCATCATGAAGGCTAAGACCGTACCCAAGGCCGCTCCCTTTTCCAGAAGGGCTTGGACCACCGGGATAATCCCGGCGGCGTTGGAATACATGGGCACCCCGATGATCACGGCCAGGGGGACGGACCACCAGGCCTCCTTGCCCATGATGGAGGCCATGAAGCCGACGGGGACGTAACCGTGGATGGCTGCTCCCACTGCTATACCGGCCACCACATAAATCCAGACTTTTCCCACGATATCTTTGACCGCCTGCCAGGCATAATCAATCCGGCCTGACCAGTTCATGCCCCCCAGGAGCAGGGGCGTACCATTGGATCTGATCTCACGAACCCAGTCTTCGATATAATTTTCCATATGCAGCCGGCCGATGACCCAGCCGCTGACCATGGCGATCATTAATCCGGTGGTCAGGTAAAGGGCCGCGACCTTCCAGCCGAACAAGCCGAATAAAAGCACCAGGGCTATTTCATTGACCATTGGGGCGGAGATTAGAAAGGACAGAGTAACCCCTAAAGGGACCCCGGCTTCAACGAACCCGATAAAAAGAGGGATCGCCGAGCAGGTGCAAAAGGGGGTGGCAATACCTAAAAGGGAGGCCAAGACATTACCTACGGATTCTTTTTTGCCGACGAGTATGGCTCGGGTTTTTTCCGGGGTAAAGAAAGAACGCAGAATCCCCACCCCGAAAACCACCAACATGAGGAGCATCAGGACCTTAGGGACGTCATAAAGAAAAAAGGCTACCGCTTCTCCGATCTGGGAGCCTCTCCTTAGGCTGAATAAATCAAACGTCAACCACCCGGTCGCCTCCGGTAATTTTTGATAAATGACCCACCAGACCATAAAAGCTACCGGAAGAAGGATTAGCTTGGTCCTTAAACTGACTTCCCGTAATCTTTCAACAGGAGCTTGCAGACACTCGCATGATTCCCGTTCGCTCATTTTAATTCTCCACTCCTTTTTTTCCTTCCCCACCTTCCAAAAAAAGAAAAGTGGGCAAAATTAAAGCTCTACATTGATAACTATATAGTAATATAGTTTTTTGGCTGCTCTATGTCAAGCAGAAAAATTCAGGCGGGAGAGTTTAGCGGAGGGAAATGACGGAGGTTTGAAAACCGATAGAAATTATGTAGAAAAAAGGAGGGGTTGAAGGCAACCCCTCCTGAAAATAGTCCGGACGGTTATTTATATTCAAGGAATTCTCGATATTGGACCGGGCCTTTTTCCTTGAAGGGATGACCGTATTCCTCGACCTTGAAGCGTCCCATAAAGCGATTGACCAGGGGATAGC
>Ga0315286_10002554_pt1 | contig 17005 bp, 17 predicted proteins | sample YL17G10_0_MG_FD_205038 | JGI IMG/M metagenome (GOLD analysis project Ga0315286, IMG submission 205038) | Sediment microbial communities from Yellowstone Lake, YNP, Wyoming, USA - YL17G10_0 | ecosystem: Environmental > Aquatic > Freshwater > Lake > Sediment | place: USA: Wyoming | collected...
GCGGAGCTGCTGGAGGTAGGAGCCGCAACCGTGCGTGCCGTGGAGGCTGCGCAGGTGCGCGGCTCGCGAGTCATTGCCGTGGGCACCACCGCAGTCCGTGCGCTCGAGACGGCGGCGCAGGGCGGGTGGCTGACACCCTATGCAGGCGAAACGCGGCTCTTCATCACGCCCGGCTGTCGATTCCGGGTCGTCGACGCGCTGGTGACCAATTTCCACTTGCCGCAATCGACGCTGCTCATGCTCGTGTGCGCCTTTGCAGGGCGGGAACCCGTGCTGCAGGCTTACCGTCACGCGGTTGCGGCGGGTTATCGATTCTTCAGCTACGGTGACGCGATGTTCATCGAGCCGGCGCCGGCGGCGCTCGAACCGCGGGGTGTGCCATGAAGTTCGACAAGCTGATTCAGGAGGGCAGGGCGCGACGTGGCCGGCTGCACCTCGTCCACGGCACGGTCGAGACGCCGGTCTTCATGCCTGTCGGGACCTACGGCACGGTCAAGGCGATGACGCCCGAGGAACTTGCCGGCCTCGGTGTGCAGATCGTGCTCGGGAACACGTTCCACCTGATGCTGCGGCCGGGCACGGACGTCATCGGCGCCCACGGCGGCCTGCACGGCTTCATGCACTGGTCGGGGCCGATCCTCACCGACTCGGGCGGATTTCAGGTGTTCAGCCTCGCGGAGCTGCGCAAGCTCACCGAAGCGGGCGTCAAGTTCCGCTCCCCGGTGAACGGCGATGAGGTGTTCCTGAGTCCCGAGATCTCGATGCAGGTGCAGACGGCGCTCAACTCCGACGTCGCCATGGTTTTCGATGAATGCCCGCCGTATCCGGCGACCGAGCAGCAGGCCCGGCTATCGATGGAGTTGTCCATGCGCTGGGCGCAGCGCAGCCGCGACGCCTTCGGCGAGCTTGGCAATCCGAACGCGCTGTTCGGCATCGTGCAGGGCGGCACGTACCTGCCGCTGCGACAGGAGTCGATCGGTAAGCTGCGCGACATCGGCTTCGAGGGTTACGCGGTGGGCGGGCTCGCCGTCGGCGAGCCGGCGGAGGAGCGCAACCGCGTGCTCGAGGCGCTCGAGCCGCACCTGCCGGCGGCGCGTCCCCGGTACCTCATGGGCGTCGGCACACCGACCGACATCGTCGAGGCGGTGGGCCGCGGCATCGACATGTTCGACTGCGTGATGCCGACGCGCCATGCGCGGAACGGCCACCTCTTTACGAGCGAGGGCGTGATCAAGATCCGCAACTCGGGTCACCAGTCGGACACCGGCCCCCTCGACCGGAACTGCGCCTGTTACACCTGCCGGAACTATTCCCGGGCCTATCTGCGCCACCTCGACCGCTGCAACGAGATCCTCGGCGCGCGCCTCAACACGATCCACAACCTGCACTACTACCTGACCCTGATGGCGCGGGTTCGAGCGGCCCTGGACGGGGGCACCTTCACCCGGTTTGCGGCGGATTTCCTGGCCGGGCCCGAGGGGGCCGGCACGGCGACGGGCAGTCCGGCGGACCCTCGGGTATAATTGCAGGCCTTTTTTGCGACGCCCCCGCCGTGGGGGCCGACAGGAGTTTTCCTCATGGAATGGTTGATCTCGAGCGCCTCGGCGCAAGCCGCCGGCGGGGCACCGCAGAACCCGCTGTTGTCGATGTTGCCCCTGGTTCTGATCTTCGTCGTTTTCTATTTCCTGTTGATCCGTCCGCAGTCCAAACGCGCCAAGGAACACAAGGCGATGGTCGCGGCGATGGGCGTTGGCGATGAGGTCGTCACCAGCGGCGGCATCCTCGGCCGCATCACTGAGACCGGGGATCAGTTCCTGACCGTGGAGATCGCGAGTGGAGTGCAGGTCAAGGTGCAGCGGCACACGATCAGCAGCGTCCTGCCGAAGGGCACCCTGAAGAGCGCCTGAGCCCGCCCGGAGCCTGTTCAATGCATACGTATCCGGCCTGGAAGATCTGGCTGGTCTCCATCGTCATCCTGGTGGGACTCGTGCTCGCGCTGCCGAACGTGTTCGGCGAGGCGCCGGCGCTGCAGCTTTCGCGCAATGACCGCACTGCCGTCACCGAGCCCAATCGCGGCGAGGTCGTCTCGATCCTCGGCTCGAAGGGTGTCACCACGGAAGCCTCGTACCTCGAGGGCGACCGGCTGGTGCTGCGGTTCGCCAACGTCGGCGATCGCTTGCAGGCACGCGACGTCCTGCAGGTGACGTCCGGCAAGGAATACCTGGTTGCGCTGTCCGAGGTGCCGCGCACGCCGGCCTGGATGCGCGTCGTCGGGCTCAAGCCGATGAGCCTCGGCCTCGACCTGCGCGGCGGCGTGTATTTCCTCTACGAAGTGGATGTCGCGGGCGCCGTCAAGCAACTGCTTTCCGGCATGGAGCGTGACTACCGGCTCCTGCTGCGCAACGAGCGCATTCCTTTTTCCGGCATCTCGAACGACGGCGCGGACACGGTGCGCATCACGCTGCGCAGTGGCGACGACGCGAACCGGGCAGCCGCGGCACTGCGTAAGCAGGATCCGAATGCCGAGATCGACACCGATACGCTCGGCGAGGGCGGCGCGGTGTCGGTCAAGCTGCGGCCCGACCAGATCAAGCAGCGCCAGGACTTCGCCATCCAGCAGAACATCACGACGCTGCGCAACCGCGTGGACGAGCTGGGCGTGACGGAGCCAATCGTCACCCGCCAGGGCGTCGACCGCATCGTCGTGCAACTGCCCGGCGTGCAGGATCCCAACGAGGCGCTGCGCGTGCTCGGGGCGACCGCCACCCTCGAGTTCCGGCTCGTGGACGACCAGAACGATGCGGCCGAGGCAGAGCGTACCAAGCGCGTGCCGCTTGGCTCGAAGCTCTATCAGCGTCGCGAAGGCGGCGCGGTGCTGCTGAAGCGCGAGATGATCGTGTCCGGCGAGCAGTTGACCGACGCAAGCTCGGGCTTCTCCGAGGGCCAGCCAGCCGTGTTCGTGAAGCTGGATGCCCGCGGGGCGTCGCAGATGCTCGAGACGACGCGCCAGAACCTCGGCCGGCCGATGGCGGTCGTCTTCATCGAGAAAAAGCGCGTCAAGGAGGATCAGCCCTGCAAGGGCACGCGTTCCGGCACGGAATGCACGGTGGAGGAGGTCATCAGCGTCGCGACGATCCGTGGCGTGTTCGGCAGCAACTTCCAGATCACCGGGGTGATGGCCAACGAAGCGCGCGAACTCGCACTGCTGCTGCGCGCGGGGTCGCTCGCGGCGCCGCTGTACATCGTCGAACAGCGCACCGTCGGCCCGAGCCTAGGCCAGGACAACATCGCGCGCGGCGTGCGCGCGCTGATCATCGGCCTGCTCGCGACGTTCGTCTTCATGGCCGTGTACTACAAGAAGTTCGGCATGGTCGCCAACGTGGTGCTGCTCTCGAACGTGGTGCTGCTTGCGGCGCTGCTTTCGATGCTGCAGGCGTCGCTGTCGCTGCCGGGCATCGCCGGCATCGTGCTCACTGTCGGCATGGCGGTGGATGCGAACATCCTGATCTTCGAGCGCATCCGCGAGGAAGTGCGCAACGGGGTCAGTCCGCACGCTGCCATCAACTCCGGGTTCGAGAAGGCGTTCTCGGCGATCGCCGACTCCAACGTCACGACGCTGATCGCCGGCATCGTGCTGTTCACGTTCGGCACGGGTCCCATTCGCGGGTTTGCCGTGGTGCTGTCGCTCGGCATCGTCACGTCGATGTTCACCGCCCTGGTCGGCAGCCGTTCCCTCATCCAGATCCTGTGGGGCCGCCAGCGCAAGCTCGAAAGCCTGTCCATCTGAGGCGCTGCAGACATGGAATTTTTTCACAAGAAGACCAGCTACCCGTTCATGGCCACCCGCAAGCGGTGGTACCTCGTGTCGGGCCTGCTCATCCTGATCTCGCTCGGAGCGCTGGCGGTCCGCGGCCTCAACTTCGGTATCGACTTCACCGGCGGCGTGGTGCTCGAACTCGGCTTCCCGCAGACGGCGGACCTGGAGAAGGTCCGCGGCGCGCTGCAAACGGCCGGTTTCGGCGGGGCGGCCGTCCAGAGCTTCGGCTCCCCGCAGGACGTCATGGTGCGCCTGCTGCCCGAGAAGGACGCTGACACCAATAAGCTTGCGCAGAGCGTGCTTGGCGCGATCCAGGCCTATGCGCCGAATGTCGAGCTGCGCCGCACCGAAGTGGTCGGCCCGCAGGTCGGCGCCGAACTCGCGAACAAGGGCGCGATGGCAGTGCTGTTCACGTTCGTGCTGATCCTTTTCTACGTGTGGGCACGATTCCAGTGGAAACTGGGCGTCGGCGCGATCGTTGCCGCGCTGCACGACCCGATCATCATCCTCGGGTTCTTCGCCTTGACGGGCATGACGTTCGATCTGCCGGCGTTGTCGGCGATCCTCGCGGTGATCGGTTACTCGCTGAACGACACGGTCGTGGTCTTCGATCGGATCCGCGAGCGCTTCCTGTCCATGCGCAAGGCCACGGCCGAGCAGATCATGGACGCGGCGATCAACGAGACGCTGTCGCGCACCATCATGACCAGCTTTACCACCATGCTCACGGTGCTGGCCCTGCTGTTCTTCGGCGGCGAGATCCTGCGCGGATTCTCCACCGCGCTCACCATCGGCATCGTGATCGGCACGTACTCGTCGATCTACATCGCCAGCGCCGCTGCGCTCGACTTCGGGCTTTCGGTGCGCGACCTGCTGCCCGTGCAGAAAGAGCAGGGCGCCGTTGACGACATGCCCTGACAGTGCGCGACCTGCGCCGCAGGATCTGAGGTAGCCGTCCCGTGGTCGAACTCGTCTGGGGCGGCTTTCTCGTTCTGTTCCTCGGGCTGCTGTTCCTGGACCTGAGCGTCCTGCATCGCGAGTCGGCCGAGCTCTCCGTCAGGCAGGCGCTGTTCTGGACGCTCGTCTGGGTGTGCGTGGCGGGCTCGTTCACCGTAGTGGTCTACGGCCTCTACGAGCACCACTGGTTCGGGTTCCAGGCGGGGCCAGGCGTCGCGAATGGCACGGATGCAGTCGTGCAGTTCGTCACCGGCTACCTGCTCGAGTGGTCGCTGTCCGTAGACAACATCTTCGTGATCGCGCTGATCTTCGCGTACCTGAAGATTCCCGCGCTGTACCAGTACCGGGTGCTGTTCTGGGGCATCGTCGGCGCCATCGTCCTGCGCGGCCTGATGATCGCCGCTGGCACCGCGCTGCTCAGGCACTTCGACTGGATGTTCTATGTCTTCGGCGCAATCCTGCTGGTCTCGGCGCTGAGGATGCTGCGCGACGACGACGCGGAGCGCGACTTTGGCACGAGTTTCCCGGCGCGGCTGGTGCGGCGTTTCGTCCCGGTCACCGACATTCTGGATCGCGCGCGTTTCTTCGTCCGCCGCGAAGGCCAGTTGTACGCCACGCCGCTGTTCGTGGCGCTGGTGATGGTGGAACTCACGGACGTGGTGTTCGCGGTCGATTCGATTCCCGCGATTCTCGCGGTGACCCGCGACCCTTTCCTCGTCTTCACCTCGAACGCGTTCGCGATCCTCGGCCTGCGCTCGCTCTATTTCGCGGTGGCGGGGCTGATGGCCATGTTCCGCTACCTGCGCTACAGCCTGGTGCTGATCCTGGCGTTCGTCGGCGTGAAGATGCTGCTGGTGGGGCATTTCCACGTGGCGAACACGGTCTCGCTCGCCATCATCCTCGGCACCCTGGGCGTCGGCATCCTCGCCTCGATCTGGGCCACGCGCCGCGAGGCGGCCCGCCAGGGCTCGCCACCGTCGGCGTAACCTACCTGCCCGACTTGCGCAGCTCGCTGTGCCGGTACCCGTAGAAGACGTAGATCAGGAACCCGATGAGGGTCCATACCAGGAGCCGCAGCCAGGTGTCGTGCGGCAACGACGCCATCATGCCCGTGCAGAGCAGCGCGCCGCTCACGCACACGAGCCAGGGGGCCGGCACCCGGAAAGGCCGCGGCAGGTCCGGGCGCGTGTAACGCAATACCAGCACGCCGATGCAGACGGTGGTGAACGCCAGCAAGGTGCCGATCGACACCAGCTCGCCAAGGATCGTGACCGGAAACAGGCCGCCGATCACCGCCGCGAGGACGCCCGTGATCAGCGTGCCGATGTACGGTGTCCGGTACTTTGGATGCACCTTGCGGAACAGGGGCGGCAGCAGGCCATCCCGTGACATCGCGTAGAAGATGCGCGGCTGGCCGAGCATCATCACCAGCATCACGGAAGTCATGCCTGCGATCGCGCCGAGCTTGATCCAGCCGGCAAGCCAGGCGAGCTCCGGGTGGCGATCCAGGGCGAGGGCGACCGGTGCCGCCGTGCCGAGTTGGGAGTAGTGCACCATGCCCGTCAGCACCGCCGACACCGCCACGTACAGGATGGTGCAGATCACCAGGCTCGCCATGATGCCGATCGGCATGTCGCGCTGCGGGTTCTTCGCTTCCTGGGCGGCCGTGGAGACGGCATCGAAGCCGATGTAGGCAAAGAAAATGATGCCTGAAGCCTGCAGGATGCCGCTCCAGCCGAAATGGCCGAATTCGCCCGTGTTCGGCGGAATGAACGGCTGCCAGTTGGCGCCGTTGACGACCCAGATGCCAAAGCCGATGAACAGCAGGATCACCGTGACCTTGATCGCCACCACGATGGCGTTGAAACGGGCGGACGCGTGGATCCCGATGTAGCACAAGGCGGTCATCGCGGCGATCACCAGCACGGCCGGCAGGTTGATCAGTGCTCCCGTGCGGACGATCTCGAGATGCCCGGTGCCTTTCGTGAACGGCGCGTTCGTCAGGGCGGGCGGCAGGTGCACGCCGAGCTGCTCCATCAGGCTGACCACATAACCTGACCAGCCGACGGCGACCGTTCCTGCCGCAAACAGGTACTCGAGGATCAGGTTCCAGCCGATGAACCACGCGACGCCTTCGCCGAGCGTCGCGTAGGAGTAGGAATACGCGCTGCCGGACACCGGGATCATGGCGGAGAACTCCGCGTAACACAGTCCCGCGAGCGCGCAGCCGAGTCCTGCGATCAGGAACGAGATCACCAGTGCCGGGCCGGCGTGATTCGCAGCGGCCGTGCCCGTCAGCACGAAGATGCCGGTGCCGATGATGGCCCCGATGCCGAGCAGGGTGAGCGCCCTCGCGTCGAGCGTGCGATGCAGTTCGTTGCCGGAATCGGCCTCGTGCAGCTGGCCAATGGGCTGGGTCGAGAACAGATGCATGGCTCGGCCTCTGGCGAACGTTGCAGGGGTGCCCCGGCGGGCAATGCCGCCGGAATGTACCCGAGCGATCCCTGCTGCGATAGGGGCGCTGTGCCGGGATCAGCCCTCGCGCAGCGCCTCGGGCACGAACGGCCGCAGGCACTCGACCATGGCTTCGTACACCTTGGGGCTGCCGGCGATCACGTTGCCGCCCTGCTTGTAGTCGCCGCCCGTCAGGGTGCCGATGCGCCCGCCGGCTTCGATGATGAGCAGGGTTCCGGCGGCGGTGTCCCAGGGGCTGAGGCCGATTTCCCAGAACCCATCGACGCGCCCGGCAGCCACGTAGGCGAGGTCGAGCGACGCAGCGCCCGGGCGGCGGATACCCGCGGTCTGCTGCATGATCGCCTTCAGCATCGCCAGGTATTCGTCCGTCCACTGGGCATTGGCGCGGTACGGCAAACCCGTGCCGATCAGCGCACCGTCGAGCTCCAGCTGCTTGCTGACACGGATGCGCTTGCCGTCGAGCTGGGCGCCGTCGCCGCGCGAAGACGTAAACAGCTCCTGGCGCATCGGGTCATAGACGACAGCGTGTTCAAGGCGGCCGCGGTGTTCGACTGCGATGGAGACCGCGAACACGGGGAAGCCGTGCAGGAAATTGGTGGTGCCGTCGAGCGGGTCGATGATCCAGATGAACTCGTCGCCGCCGCTGCGTCCGCTTTCCTCGGCCAGGAAGCCGTGGTCCGGATGCATGCGGCGGACCGTCTCCATGATGTCGCGCTCGGCCATGTGATCGATTTCGGTGACGAAATCGTTGCGGCTCTTGGCGCGGACGGGCAGGGACGGGACCCGGTCGAGGTTCCGCACGATGAGATCTCCCGCGCGGCGGGCGGCGCGAACGGCGATGTTGAGCAATGGCTGCATGCGGCTGCGGCTCGTGTTCCGGGTTGGGATTGCAAAGAGCGGCGGACAGGTGCCCGCCAGTAGGAGGCTAGAATACCAGAGCATGTCCATACGCATCGTACTGGTCGGCACATCCCACCCCGGCAACATCGGCTCGGCCGCGCGCGCCATGAAGACCATGGGGCTCGAAACCCTGTATCTCGTGGCGCCCGAACGCTTCCCGGCGCCGGAGGCTACGGTCATGGCGGCGGCGGCCGACGACCTGCTGGTGCGGGCCTGCGTCGTTCCGGACGTGCGTAGCGCCGTGGCGGATTGCGGGCTGGTCGTCGGGACCACGTCGCGTGCACGGCACCTGCCGTGGCGTGTCGTCGAACCGCGCGCAGGGGCGCAGGAAATCGCAGTCGCAGCGCGATCGAGCGAGGTCGCGGTGCTGTTCGGGGCCGAACGCACCGGGCTCGAGAACGACGACCTGCGCCAGTGCCACGTGTTGCTCACCATCCCCACCGGCCCGGTGTACGCCTCGCTCAACCTGGCCATGGCGGTGCAGGTGATCGCCTACGAGCTTTGTCTCGCGTTGCGCGACCGCGCCGCGCCGGAGGGTGAGCAGGTGCCGCTCGCGAGCGCGCTCGACATGGAGAAGTTCTACGCGCACCTCGAGCAGGTGCTCGACCAGATCGACTTCCGCGACCGCACCGGCTCGGGCCACCTGATGGCGCGGCTGCGCCGGCTGTTCAATCGCACGGTGCTCGACCAGAACGAGGCCAACATCCTGCGCGGCATCCTCACCTCCGTGCAGGGCCGGCGGCGACGCGCCGGCGATCCGCACGCGCGTCGGCGCAAGGAGGATGCCCAATCATGAGCGCGGTCATCTATCTCGACAACGCGGCCACGACGCCGGCCGACCCGCGCGTGATCGAGGCGATGCTCGAGTGCCTCGGCAGCGAGGGCGACTTCGCGAATCCGTCCGCGACCAATCACGCGCCCGGCCGTCGCGCGCGAGCACGCATCGAGCAAGCGAGGGCCGACGTGGCGGCGCTGGTCGGCGCCGTGCCGGAGCAGATCGTCTGGACATCGGGGGCCACCGAGGCCGACAACCTCGCGGTGCTCGGTGCGGCGCGCTTCCATCGCGCCCGCGGACGTCACATCGTCACGTCGCGCACCGAGCATCCCGCCGTGCTCGATCCGTGCCGGCAACTCGAGCGCGAGGGCTTCGAGGTGACCTACCTGCGGCCCGGCGCCGGTGGGATCGTGGAGCCGCAACAGGTGGAGCAGGCGCTGCGGCCCCAGACCGTGCTCGTGTCGCTGATGCACGTGAACAACGAAATCGGCGTGCTGCAGGACGTGGGTCGTGTGGGGGCCCTGTGCCGTGCGCGCGGGGTGCTGTTCCACGTCGATGCCGCGCAGAGCGCCGGCAAGCTGTCGATCGACGTGCAGCGCGACTGTATCGACCTGCTCGCGCTCACCGCGCACAAGGTACATGGCCCCAAGGGTGTGGGTGCGCTCTGCATTCGCCGCGAACCGCGGCTCGGGCTCGTACCGCTGGTGTTCGGCGGCGGCCAGGAGCGAGGCCTGCGCTCCGGCACGCTGCCGACGCACCAGATCGTCGGCATGGGGACGGCGTTTCGCATTGCTGCCGCCGAGATGGCCACCGATGCGCCGCGCATCGCCGGGCTCCGCGAACTGCTCTGGCAGTCGCTGCGCGCGCTGCCAGGCGTCGAACTGAATGGCGATCCGCAGCGACGCGTCGCGGGCATCCTCAGTGTGTCCATCGACGGCGTGGAAGGCGAAAGCCTGCTCTGCGCACTGCCCGACCTGGCGGTCGCTTCGGGATCCGCGTGCGCGGCGACGCATGCCGAGCCCTCCTACGTGCTGCGGGCGCTCGGGCGCAGCGACCGGCTGGCGCAGAGTTCGCTGCGGCTGAGCCTGGGCCGTTTCTCGACTCGAGCCGAAGTGGAATCGGCTGCCGCGCGCATCCGGGACGAGGTTCTGCGGTTGCGTGCCGTCGGGCTGGCAACGCCTGTGGCCGGAGCGGGCGGTTGAGCACGGATCCGCGCTATTGCGAGGAGGTGCTGCGTCGCTTGCGCGAGCTGCCCGGCGCGGGCGACCTGCCGCCGGGCGCAGTCGCCGCCCTCGGGCGCGCCGGCGACCGGGAGCAGGGGGCCGCAGTGGAGTTGGCATGCGCGGTCCGGGCGGGACGCGTGGTCGAGGCGCGCTTTCGCGCGTTTGGGTGCCCGCATTTCCTGGCGGGGGCCTCCTGGCTCACGGAGCGCCTGCGGGGGGCGCGCCGCGAGGAACTGGCAGTCTGGGACTGGCGCGAAGCCGCCGAGGCGCTGGCTGTGCCGGCCGCCAAATACGGGCGGCTCCTCACGCTTCAGGACGCGGTGCGTGCTGTCGCCGGGAACTGGCCCGGAGAGACCGGGTCTACAGTGTAGAATTCCCGACCTGACGTTGCCGTACGCAGGGTAGCCATGACCGTTTCATTGACTCCATCCGCTGCAGAGCGTGTCCGCGCCTTCCTGGCGAACCGGGGCCGCGGCGTCGGCCTGCGCCTGGGCGTGAAGAAGACTGGCTGCTCCGGATTTGCGTACGTCGTCAATTACGCCGATGAAGTTGCCGCCGGCGACGTCGTGTTCGAGGACGCTGGCATCAAGGTCATCGTCGATAACGAAAGCCTGCGCTATGTGGACGGGACCGAAATCGACTTCGTGCGGGAAGGGCTCAACGAGGCCTTCCGGTTCCGCAACCCGAACGTCGTCGGCGAGTGCGGCTGCGGCGAAAGCTTCAACGTCTAACTGCCTGCTGCGGCTGAATTTTCTTGGCTCGGCACCCGTCCGCGCGTATACTGCCGCGTTCAGTTTTTTGGTTGGCCCCTCTCGGACCCGCGCTGACGGGGTGCGAGCCTTGGGGCTACGTGTCGCACCCGGCCGGGCTTCGTCCCGCCGTACTGAAGCCGCAGTCAGAGGAATCACATGTCTGTCGAACGCACGCTGTCCATCGTGAAGCCGGATGGAGTCCAGAAGAACGTCATCGGTGATGTCTATCGCCGTTTCGAGCAGGCCGGCCTCCGCATCGTCGCCGCCCGCATGACCTGCCTGACGCAGGCCGAGGCCGAGGGCTTCTATGCGGTGCATCGCGAGCGTCCCTTCTTCAAGGACCTCGTGTCCTACATGATTTCCGGGCCCGTCATGATCCAGGTGCTCGAGGGCGCAGGCGCGGTCCTGAAGAACCGCGACATCATGGGCGCCACCGATCCGCAGAAGGCTGCCCCCGGCACGATCCGCGCCGACCTGGCGACCAGCATCGAGCAGAATGTCGTGCACGGCTCGGACAGTCTCGAGAACGCTGCCCGCGAGATCGCTTACTTCTTTGCCGCGACGGATCTGTGCCCGCGCTGAGGCGCTGAACTCCACCGGCGCAGGCTGTCCAACACCCCATGGCTGACCCAACGAGCACCAAGACCAACCTGCTGGGCCTCACACGGTCCGGGTTGGAAGAGTTCGTCGTCGCGATGGGCGAGAAGCCCTTTCGCTCGCGGCAGCTGTTCAAGTGGATCTACCGCCGCGCGGCCGGCGACTTCGCTGCGATGACGGATCTCGGCAAGGCATTCCGCAGCCGCCTCGCCGGCATTGCCGACATCCGCGCTCCGGAAATCATCACGCAGCAGGTGTCGTCGGACGGCACCCGCAAGTGGCTGCTGCGGCTCGAGAGCGGCCAGGCGATCGAGATGGTGTTCATCCCGGAGCCAGGACGCGGCACGTTGTGCATCTCGAGCCAGGTCGGCTGCGCGATGGACTGCACGTTCTGCTCCACGGCGCAGCAGGGGTTCAATCGCAATCTCGACACGGCGGAAATCGTCGGGCAGGTCTGGCTCGCCAATCGCGAGCTGGGCTACTCGCCGGACGGCGATCGCGTAATCACCAACGTCGTGTTCATGGGCATGGGCGAACCGCTGGCGAACTACCGCAACGTGGTACCGGCGGCGGAAGTCATGATGGACGACCTCGGTCTCGATCTCTCGCGCCGCCGCGTCACGGTCAGCACGTCCGGCCTCGTGCCGCAGATGATCCGCATCGCCGACGAGACGAACGTCGCGCTGGCAGTGTCGCTGCACGCGCCGAACGACGAGCTGCGCAGCCAGATCGTGCCGATCAACCGAATTCATCCCATCGCCGAACTGCTCGACGCCTGCTGGCACTACGTCGAAAGGCAGAACGCCCGCAACGTCACGTTCGAGTACGTGATGCTCGACGGCGTCAATGACCGCCCGGACCACGCGCGGCAGTTGGCGGTGTTGCTCAAGGGGCGTCCGGCCAAGGTCAACCTGATTCCGTTCAACCCTTTCCCGGGCACCCGGTACCGCCGCTCCACGGAGCAGGCCATCGTGCGCTTTCGTGACCTGCTGCTGAAAGGCGGCGTGATCGCGACCATCCGCCGTACGCGGGGCGACGACATCGACGCCGCCTGCGGCCAGCTCGTGGGCCGCGTGAACGATCGTGTGACGACTCGCCTCGGCAGCAAGCTCATTGCGGTGTCAGTGGTGCAGGCATGAAGCGACACGTCCTTGCGCTCATCTGTGCGTTGGGCACGATGGTTCCGGCGGCTGCCACAGTGGCCTCGCCAACGCCTGGCGATCGCCAGTCGCTCGATCAGGCGGCGGCGATCAACACGCAGCTCGGCCTCGAGTACATGCGCCAGGGGAACCTGCAGGCCGCACGCGACAAGATCGAAAAGGCCCTGCGCCAGAATCCGCACACCGCGCAGACACAGATGGCAGCAGGGTTCCTGTACGACCGCCTGGGCGACGATCGCAAGGCGCTCTCGCACTACGATCAGGCGGGCAAGCTCGGCAAGGACAATCCGGACATCGTCAACAACGTGGCCGTCTACCTGTGCCGCAAGGGCGATCGCAAGCGCGGTGAGGAATACTTCCTCGCAGCGGCCAACAACGCGCTCTACAAGACACCCGCGGTGGCGTACACGAACGCCGGCCGCTGCGCCCGCGAGGACGGCCGTCCACAGGATGCGGAGCAGTACTTTCGCAAGGCGCTCACTTACAAGGCTGACCAGCCCGATGCGCTGCTGCAGTTGGCGGAGCTGACGCACGAGTCGGGCGGCAACATGCAGGCGCGCGCGTTCCTGCAGCGACATCTTGCGGTGGCGCCGGCCACGGCTGCGACGCTCCTGCTCGGCAACCGCATCGAACGTGCGCTCGGCGACAATGCGCACGCGGCCGAGTACGCCGACCGGCTGAACTCTGAGTTCCCGGCGTCGCAGGAGGCGGGTCTGCTGCTCGGGGAGCAGAGCGCCAAGCCATGATCGAGGCGGAAGCAGAATCCACCGAGCTGCTCTCGAGTCCGGGCGCCCGGCTGCGCCGCGAGCGCGAGGCTCGCGGATTGACTCAGCAGCAGGCGGCCGAGCAACTCACGCTCGACGTGAGCGTCGTGGTCGCGCTCGAGGCCAATGACTTCGCCACGTTGGGCGCACCCGTCTTCGCGAGAGGGCACCTGCGTCGTTACGCCGGCATGCTCGACCTGCCGGCCGACGACCTGCTCGGTGCCTACGCACGCTCCAAGGGACAGCCCGAGCAGCCGACACTGGTCCCCAAGTCACGCGCCGAGATGATGCCGGTGCGCGGCCCGCCGAAGTGGCCCTGGGTACTCGGGGGCGGGGTGGCGTTTCTGTTTGCAGCGGGCATCGCGGCCTACGTGTCCGCCAATGGCTTGCACCTGCCGTGGTCTGCCGACTCGCGGTCGGACACCGAGGGCCTGGCTGCGGACGAGCCGCCTGCGGCCGATCCGGCAGTCGTTCCGCAGGCCCCGTCGCCTGCCACGCTGACAAACGGGGAGCCTGCTGCCGGGACTGGGACGGTCGCAACGCCTGCCGCGTCAGCCGCGGGCGCAGCTGTCCCGGCGGGCCAGGTCAGCCTGCACATGCGCTTCGCGGCGGATTCCTGGGTGGAGATTTTCGACGGCACCGGCAAGATCGTGCTCTACGACCTCGGCAAGGGCGGCAGCGCACGCACGGTCACCGCCGTCGCTCCCCTCAGCGTGACGATCGGCAACGCGCCGGCGGTCAGTGTTGCCGTCAACGGACGCGCGGTGACGACTCCGGCGTTGCCGGCCGGTCAGACCGTCGCACGCTTCAGTGTCGGCGTTAACGGGGCCCTGCGTTGACCGCCGGGGCATGACGATGAGTGAAATCATTCAAGCGGTACGCGGGATGAACGACGTCCTGCCGGACGACACCGCGGCCTGGCAACAGCTCGAGCGCGTGGCCCGCGAAGTCCTGGCCGACTACGGTTACCGCGAGGTCAGGCTGCCGCTGCTCGAGCGCACCGAACTGTTCAAGCGCTCCATCGGCGAGTTCACCGACATCGTCGAAAAGGAGATGTACACGTTCGAGGATCGCGGCGGCGATTCGCTGACGCTGCGGCCCGAAGCCACGGCCGGCATCGTGCGGGCGTGCATCGGCAACGGCCTGCTGCACAACCAGCGCCAGAAGCTCTGGTGCATGGGGCCGATGTTCCGTTACGAGCGGCCGCAGAAGGGGCGCTACCGGCAGTTCCACCAGATCGACGTCGAGGCGCTCGGCTTCCCCGGCCCGGATGTCGATGCCGAAATCATCCTGCTGACGGCACGCATGTGGCGTCGCCTCGGCCTGCGCGGCTTGACGCTGCAGCTCAATTCGCTCGGCACGCCGGAGTCGCGGCGCGACTACCGGGCGCAGCTGGTCGGATACTTCCAGGGGCACCACGATGCGCTGGACGAGGACAGCCGCCGCCGTCTCGACGGCAATCCGCTGCGTATCCTCGACAGCAAGAATCCCGCGCTGGCCGCCGTAATTGCCGGCGCACCTCTCATCACGGACCACCTCGACCCCGAGTCCGCCGCGCACTTTGCGCGCCTGCGCGCGCACCTCGACGCGGCCGGCATCGCGTATGTCGTCAATCCGCGACTCGTGCGCGGGCTCGATTACTACTCGCGCACGGTCTTCGAGTGGGTTACGACCGATCTCGGAGCGCAGGACGCGGTCTGCTCGGGCGGGCGCTACGACGGCCTCGTCGCGCAGCTGGGCGGTGATCCCGTGCCGGCCATCGGCTGGGCGCTTGGCGAGGAGCGCATCGTCGAAATCATGCGCCTGCAGCAGCTGGTGACTGCCGAGGCCCGACCAGACGTCTACCTGGTGCTCGCCGGCGCGGCGGCCGAAGCGCTTGGCCTCGCTCTGGCGGAGAAGTTGCGCGACGCGCTGCCCGGCCTCAAGGTGGAGGCCAACTGCGGTGGCGGCAGCTTCAAGTCACAGATGAAGCGCGCGGACCGCAGCGGTGCGCGCTATGCGGTCATCGTCGGCGACGAGGAAGCGGCGCGGCAGGTGGCCGCGCTCAAGTCGTTGCGCGACGCAGGCGGCCAGCGCGAAGTGGCGCTGGCTGACCTCGGCAACGAACTCAAGCAAGTGCTGCGCCCGGCAGCCGCGTAAACCAACGCCGCTCCCCGCTGCCGGGGAGGGCCCGATGGAGTCTGGAAGTGGAAGATCTCACCGACAACGAACGCGAAGAACAACTGCGCCGCTGGTGGACCGACAACTGGCTGTGGATCGTCGGCGGCATCGTGATCGGGCTCGGCGGCCTCGCCGGGTTCCAGTACTGGCAAAAGTCGAAGCGCCAGGGCGCTGAGCAGGACGCGGCGAGTTACCGTGCGGAACTCGACGCGCTCGGCGCCAATCAGTTCGATACGGCCGTCGCCAAGGCGAAGCAGCTGCGCGACCTGCATCCGGCCTCGCCCTATGCGGACCAGGCTGATCTCGCGCTGGCGCGGTCCGCAGTGGAGCGCAACGATCTCGCCGAGGCCGCCGGGCGGCTCAAAGTCGTGGCGGACTCCTCTCGCGACCCGCAGTTGCGGCAGGTCGCCAGGGCGCGTCTCGCTCGCGTGCTGATCGAGCAGGGCAAACACGACGACGCGCTGGCCCAGCTCGACATCGCGACGGCCGGTTCGTTCGGCGCCTTGTTTCACGAGATCCGCGGCGATGCCCTGGCTGCCAAGGGTGACACGGCTGGCGCGCGCCGCGAATACGACGCCGCGCTGGCTGGCAGTCAGACCGAGCCGGGCATCGACACGGGGTTCGTCGAACTCAAGCGGGACGAACTCCCGGTGACTGCGGCCGCCGGAGCTCCCAAGTGAAGCTTGCGAGAGTTGCGTGCGCTGTGTTCATTGCGGCGCTCGCGCTGGCGGGTTGCGGCAAGAACAAGAAGGACGCGGAGCCGCCGGCCGAACTCGTGGATCTCAAGCCCACGCTGGCCGTGCAGCGGCTGTGGACCAACAGCGTTGGCGGCGGGGGAGAAAAGCTGCGCCTGTCGCTCGGAATGGTTCACCAGGACGGTACGCTGTTCGTCGCCGCCCGTGACGGCAAGGTCGATGCACTCGACCCTGCGTCCGGGCGCACGAAGTGGAGCACCGACACCAAGCTCGAACTTTCGGCCGGGCCCGGCGCCGGAGCCGGGCTGGTGGCCGTCGGCACCAATGACGGCGATGTCGTGGCGCTCGATCCCGCCAACGGCAGGAAGCTCTGGAGCGCGAAGGTCAGCAGCGAAGTGCTCGCGGCGCCGCTGGTGGCCGGCGATCGCGTAATCGTGCGCACCGTGGACGGCAAGTTGCGCGCGCTCGCGGCTGCCGATGGCAAGGAACTCTGGGTGGCCGAAGAAGCCGTGCCGCGCCTGACGCTGCGCGGCACCGCGCCGCCCGTGCTGAGCGGTGAGACCGTGCTGTGCGGGTTCGACTCGGGCAAGGTCGTCGCCGTGGCGCTGTCGAACGGTGACGTGCTGTGGCAGTCCCAGGTCAGCACTCCGCGCGGCCGCTCGGAACTCGAGCGGCTGTCCGACGTCGATTCTGCCGTCCGCGTCGCGGGCAACGACGCCTACGCCGTCGG
>Ga0315286_10002555_pt1 | contig 17004 bp, 9 predicted proteins | sample YL17G10_0_MG_FD_205038 | JGI IMG/M metagenome (GOLD analysis project Ga0315286, IMG submission 205038) | Sediment microbial communities from Yellowstone Lake, YNP, Wyoming, USA - YL17G10_0 | ecosystem: Environmental > Aquatic > Freshwater > Lake > Sediment | place: USA: Wyoming | collected...
AGTCGATCCCTTTTCGTGTGGCGTCGGCATAGAGCGCATCACAGTAGGCATTTCGTCTTGCTGGCTCTTGGCCCGCAAACCATGTCTCCACCGCCGTAAGAGCCGCCTGCCATTGAGGTGGCCCCTCGCTCATTGCATCCAGCACGGCCTTTTCGCGATCCGTGAGTGTGCGTTTTTCACGCTCATCCGCCTCTGCGATCCGCTGGCGGAATTTGTCAATTTCCTCTTGTGTCTTCTTGGGGATTCCCAGACTCCTCATGATCATTGTCAACTGACTCGAGGTGGCGCCTTGCATCCAGGCGACCTCATCAGTGCCCCTGAGAATGGGAAACGTAGCGGCGACATAAGCCTTGAATCTCTTGAGCCGAGCGTCCCGCTCTTTCTGATCTACCGTCTTATCGTCATCAAGTAGCCACATCTGGATCGACCCGCGCAACTGTAATGCCAGCGGATCGTTGTTCGCCTTAATCGCGTCGAGTCTGGTCTCCGCTTCCTCCTGCTGCTTGGCCGCTCGCCGCTGGATGGCGACCAAGGCGCCGTCAATCGTGCCGGCGTGGTAGTATCGGCCCAGATCGCGCAAGGCATCGTCCAAGCGATAGCTACTTGTGGGCTTGTCGAGGCTAATCATGATGTCGGCCAGCACCGACTGGCGATCCGCTTCCATCTGATGGACCAGCCCGGGCAAGGCCTGATCGTAGAAGTAGGTCTTGTCGATGGTCACCTTTGAACCGGTGGTGACGGCGGCCGCGCCTGCGAGGATGGATTTGGTGGTAGCGGGTGCGAACAACACCGATGCGGTATCCAGCCCGATCGCCAGGATATCCGCTGAGGAATCAAACCCTTTTCGATCATAGATCAGATCGTCAAGGAACTTGCAGTACTTCGAATCCAACACCCGAAGTCCGTGCCGGACATATTTGTCTCGGGCGGCACGTTTCCCTTCTTCGGACGCCCCGTCTGCCTCGTATTCACCTTCAAGCGTCTTGAAGTGATCTTTGGAGTCGTAATCACTCACATCGCGGAGATATGCCGGACGCTCCGGCCGACCCGCCCAGTGGCGTCCGCACCCAAAGCTCACCAGCGTCAGCGCCAGGACCATCGCCGTTAGCAACGAGCACAACGTCGTGTGGATGCTCAGTGAATCACGATTCGCGGACATCTCGTCACCTCCTTAAGGCGCGGGGGAGACAATAAACGTGTAGTACACGTCCCGTAGCCTCTCTCGGCCTCCAAAATCCTCTCACGAACAGTTGTTGCCACAGTAGCTGGGTACATCCAGACAACGGCAAACCCTGTTCTGATTCACCACGATAGTATGCCGGTCGGACCGCAACACAGGACACACAAGGCGGTCTTCACCTCTCGTATTGCCAAGCGCGCTACTCACCCAGTTGGCGGCCCTATTGTAGGTGTGACTCGGCGGAAAGCCAATAGAAATCTTCTGCACGGGTGTTTTTTTGTCGTGAGCATTCGGGGAGGCGCAGTAGTCGACCACGCCCAGAGGGCATGGTATTAGGAAAGCCCGCCCAAGCGGGCTGAACGCGTCGGGAAGCCGAGGCCAGCTACCATGAAAGGCAGAACCTCCTCGTTGCTATAATGGCAGCGAAGAAAGCAAAGAAGAAGGGAGGCTCTGCCGTGCACTGCGCGGGAATCGATTATCACAAACGCTACTCGGTTGTCAGTATCCAGGTGTTGACACCGGAGCTTGCCGAGCGGATGATGGGAAGGAGGTCTGTCTCTTCGGTTGGATGGAGCAGAATATGTCCCAGACGTACGCTTTCATCGATGGTCAGAATCTCCACATGTCGATCCGCGACCAAGGCTGGACGCTGGATTACCACGCCTTCAGACAGTATCTGGCGGACTACCGTAAGTACACGCAGGACATTATGGGGCTGAACAAGCTTAGGAAGAAATTAGGCGTAAAAAGAAAAGGAGAGGCATAGCCGCAGGACGAAACCTTTTGGATAGCCTCTCATCGTGATCTATCGAGGACTCTTTCTATGTATCGGAAACTATACGCTTAAAGTATAACATTGTTGCTGTTAAGTCAAGATTTCTCTGGGAATTTCCAGGAATTTTGTGCATGTGCGCATAAACCCTTGTTATCTCTATGTTTGTGACTGGGTGCGCCGGCGATCTTGGTTGACGGGAGGACGATATGAAGAGTGTAAGAAGTGTCGTCTTGGCGGCGTTGGCTGTGGCTGTCTTGGGGGGTGTCGCCTGCGTTGTTGTCCTGAATCGTCAGCCGGCGAGGGAAGCCCCGCCGGAATCAGCGAAAGCCGTGCGTGAGGCCGAATCGCCTCGGGCCCAGGATGCGATGCGTTCTGGCCAGTCGCGGCCAGCGGCTCGGACGGCTCGGCAGCGGCCGTTGCCTCCAGAGAACGTCGGTCCCTCCGCCGGCAAGCCCCAGGCGGACATCGTGAAAACCGACGGGCAGGCGGATGCGAAGGCGCAGAAGGCGGCCCCTGCCAAGCAAGGCACGCCGAAGGCGGCTCAGGCCAAGCAAGCCACTCGTCCCGCCCAAGAGGCGATCAAGGACCCGATGGCACGGGTGGCCTTGGCTTTCGTCGGTGCGGACCCGGATGCCGAGGCGTACTGGTATGAGGCGATCAACAACCCGGACATGTCCGCCCACGAACGCCAGGATTTGATCGAGGACCTGAATGAGGACGGGCTGTCCGATCCGAAGAACCCCACGGCGGACGATCTGCCGCTGATTCTCAACCGCCTCCAGCTCATTGAAGCCATCGTGTGGGACGCGATGGACGAGGTCAACGCGGACGCCTTCCTGGAGGCGTACAAGGACCTCGTGAACCTGGCGAACCTGGTCCTGGGCGGCGGCGAGCCGGTGGGGTAGGCCGTCCGGGAAAGCCGTCAAGAATTCACGTGAATGTGGTGCCCCGGCCCTTGCGGGCTTCGGAGTCCCCAGCCGGGGGCGGCTGGGCTACACAATCCCTGGACCTGCCCCTCCTGCAACCCTGGATCGGTCCCTCCCTGTGAGGGCGGATTCCCGCTTGACAGGGCTGGGCGATTGGCGATACAATCCATCGCAGAACTTGAAGGGGAGCTCATGGCGGTGGATTGGAGTGAAGAGGTCAACTCGTCGGCAGCCGGATCGCCTTCGCGGCGGCGTGGAAGGAGACTGTTCTGGTGGGTGATCTTGACTCCCTTGGCAGCCCTGATCCTGTTCGGGGTGAGTTTGCGGCATCACTGGCGAGCGGAGTTCCACAAGCGGGTCGAGGCGATTCGGGCGGCGGGATTTCCCGTCACCTCACAAGAACTGGACGCGTGGTACCCATGGCCCCAGATGGGCCAGAACGCGGCCCAGTGGGTCTTCGGGGCCGACGAGTGTTGTTTCAAGCTCGGCCAACAAAAGGATTCGAGACAACTTGAGCAACTTGTCAGTCGCGGCGCCGAGCGCGTGGGTCCGACAGAACCGATGCCGGACGATCTCAAGGCTCTGTTGGAGCGGCATATCGAGAGCAATGCCAAGGCTCTCGGAATGCTGCATGAAGCGGCGGCTATCGCCGAGTGCCGGTACCCGGTGGATCTGTCGACGACCCCGACGACACTGAATCATATCGCGATTGTGCGGGATGCCTGCCTGCTGCTGAGTCTGGAGGCGGTCTTGTGTGCAGAACGTAAAGACCCTAACGGGGCGGCCGCGGCCATCGAGGCGGCATTGGGCGTGGCCCGCTCCTTGGACAATGAGCCTGTGATGGGCTCGCAGATGGTGCGGATGTGGAGCTCGGTCTGGGCCGCAACGGCACTGGAGCGTGCGCTGTGCCAGGTCGAATTCACCGACGGGCAACTGGCGAGACTGCGTCATGCCTTTGGCAGCATCCACGCGAGCGATGGGTTGCTGCGAGCCCTGGCGGGCTATCGATGTATGCTCCTGGTGGCATTCGAGAAGCCTCAGGCCCTCGATGAGCAGTCCTGGGGCCGCCTTCCGCCCGTTCCGCTGTTGGAGGCCTACGATGCCCTGGGCCTGTCGGCTCGCGAGGGGGCCATCTTTCTCGACTACATGGACGAGTGCATCCGAACGGCCCGGCTTTCTGCTTTTCAGCGGCTGGGTGCGATCCAGACCGTGGACGCCCATTATCCGCGCAGGGGAGTGGTTCTCCTGATGTCGAAAATCGGCCCGTTATCCCGGCATATACAGCTTGACGCCAAAGGTGCGGCGTGGCTCGACATGGCGGTAACCGCCTTGGGGGTACAGCGCCATCGGCTCGCCCAGGGAAGGCCGCCGGAGACACTTGACCAGCTTGTCCCAACCTATCTTGAGGCCGTCCCGGAAGACCCGTTCGATGGCAAGCCGTTGCGGTACGAGCGACTGGGCCGCGGTTTCGTGGTCTACAGCGTGGGCGAGGATGGCAGGGATGACGGCGGTGCGGAAGAAACGTCCAAGGAAATGAACAGGGCGGGCAGGACCTGGGACCTTGTGTTCACGGTCGAGCGGCCCTCGCCGCCGAAAGAAAACGCTGGTACCCAGTAACATTTCGGAGTATCGTGCGTCTTGGATAGTAGCGGGGCTGTAGACATGTGCTCAGCCCCCGCTTTTGTGACGAGGGCGCCGGGACCCTCCAGCCCTTGCGGAACAAGGCCAAGAGGACCTCGCCATCAGGAAGGAGCAAGCAGATGCCTTTACCGGGAGCATTTCGCAGGAAAGTCCGGGCGGTCCAGGTCCGCTGTGGCGTGAATCTGCTTCTCCAGCAGACTGGTAGGATTTTGGCTGTGGCTGGTATCATCGCGGCCCTCGCGATACTGGTGCAGCGTCTCCTGGCGGTGGTTGTCGTAACGCCTTCCGCTCTTTGGGTATTCTGGGGCATTGCGGCCGGTGTTGTGTTGATTCTCTGGTTTCTCAGGCTGCCCAGCCGGATGCGGGCTTCCTTGCTGCTCGATGAGCGGATGGGGCTCCGCGAGCGTTTCAGCACGACACTGGCGCTTGTGGATTCCGACGACCCTTTCGCCCGGGCGGCTCGGACTGAATCGCTGGCAGCGATCCAGCGGGTCAATCTGCGGGGGCATTTCCCGATAGGCCTGTCGCGAAGCTGGTACTACGGCGCGGGGACGTGGCTGATCGCGATTGCCCTGGTCTTTCTCATGCCTCAGAAGGACCTGCTCGGCTTTCTGAAGAAGCAGCAGCAACGGCAGCAGACCAAGCAGGTGGAGCAGGCCAAGGCCGAGGTCAAGCAGACGACGGATGCGGTCAGGGCGGTCGTGGAAAAGCTGGATGACCCGGCGTTGCAGGAGGAGTTGAAGAAGCTGGATGGGCTTGCACAGGCCGGCCAGCCCCAGGAACTCAGGCGGGAGGCCATCAAGACCCTGGGCGATCTGTCGGAGAGACTCAGGCAGATGCAGAGCGGTTCCCAGATCGACGCTGCCAATATGATGCAGCAGATGCTCCAAAGGCTGCACGGCTCGACCGATCCTCTCTCGCAGCAGATTCGGATGGCCCTGGCGAAGGGGGATTTTGCCCAGGCCGCCAACATGCTCGGCCAGTTGCAGAAGGACCTGGCCGAGGGCAAGCTGTCCGACCAGCAGCGAAAGGACATGACGCAGCAACTGCAGCAATTGGCGAAAGAGCTGCAAATGCTGGCGGAGCAGAAACGCGAGCTGGAGCAGGAGCTGGAAAAGGCCGGACTGGACAAGAAGCTGGCACAGATGAGCGAGCAGCAGCTTCGCAAGGCGCTGCAACAGCAGGGACTCAAGCCGGAGCAGGTGGCGCAGATCATGAAGAAAATGGCGGCTTGTCAGGCCGCCGGCAGCAAGTGCTCCGGATTGGCCCAGGCGATGGCCGCCTGCGGCGCGGGGGCAGGGGGGCTCTCGGCGGATGAGCTGTCTGCGGCCATTGACCAGCTCGATTCCCTCGAATCGCTGCAGCAGCAGGCAATGCTTTTGAAGGCGGGCCTGGATGAGATTTCACAGTGCATCGGCTGTCTCGGCAACGGCATGTGTGATGGTCTCGGGATGCAAGGGCCGTTCCGGGAAGGGTGGTCCCGCGGGATGGGATCCGGCTCCGGCGGACCCGGCATCGGGTATGGTCCGAGGAACAGCGACACGCAGGGCCAGACCGGCACCAAGACCACGCGGCCCAAGAACGCCTCCGGCGGCGAGGGACCCGTGATCGCGAGCTGGTACTTCAAGGATACGCAGGTCAAGGGCGAGGCCCGGCGGGACTTCACGGAGGTGGTCCAGGCCGGCCGGGCCAGTGCCGCCGAGGCGATCAGCGAGAACGAGATTCCGCGCAAGTACGAGGACGCGGTCAAAAAGTACTTCGGCCAGCTCGAGCAGCGCGGGAGCCAGCCGTAACGAATTCACGATTTACGATTTGGTATCTGCGATTGAGACCAAAGGCACTCTACGCTTCACGGCACCCGTTGATCGGTCTTTTGATCGGTGTGGTCCTGATTGGTTTGTCGTGCAAGGACCGGTCGGACCGGCCGCAGGTGGTTCTCTACTGCTCTGTTGACCAGGAGGTGGCCGAGCCGATCATCGCTGGGTTCGAGAAGCGTAGCGGGATCAGGGTCTTGGCGAAGTACGACACGGAGGCGAGCAAGACCGTCGGTCTGGCCCAGCGCATCCGGGCCGAGGCGGCGGCGCCGGCGGCGGACGTGTTCTGGTCGGGCGAGGTCTTTCACACGATCCGGTTGGCGCGCGATGGATTGCTCCTCTCGTACCGCTCGGAGCCCGCTGCCAACTGGCCGGGGGCGTTTGCCGACCCGAATGGATATTGGCACGGCTTTGCCCTGCGGGCTCGGGTGATCGGGTACAATACGAATCGGGTCCCGGCGGCCCAGGCCCCGAAGTCGCTGGAGGACGCGTTGGACCCGAGATGGAAAGGCCGGCTGGTCATGGCGTCCCCCGCGTTCGGCACGGCCGGCGGCGATGTCGCGAGCTGGTTCGCTCACTACGGGCGCGACCGCGCGCGGGAGATCCTCCAACGGCTGAAAGACAACGGTGTGCGGCTTGTCTCCGGCAACAGCACCGCGGTACGCATGGTGGCGACCGGCCAGGCGGACCTCTGCTTCACGGATACCGATGACATCTACGCCGGCCAGAGAAATGGTTGGCCTGTCGCGATGAATTTCCTCGACCAGGGAGGGGATGGTGTGCTGGCGATCCCGAACACGGCGGCGATGATCAAAGGCGGACCGAACCCCCAGAACGCCAAGGTGCTGATGCGCTTTTTGCTCAGTGAGGAATTGGAGCAATTGGCGGCGGAGAGCGACTCGCACAACAGCCCCATCCATGCCGAGGTCGCGAAGAAGTACCCGCAGTATGCGATCCCGAACCCACTTCGGGTGGATTACGCTCGCGTGGCGGATTTCCTGCCGGAGGCGATTGGGGCCGCGAGGGAGGTCCTTGAGTGACCTGGGAGACTGCTCCAACAAAACTTGCGAAGACCGCCTGCTTGCTGCTGTGGCTGCTGGTCATCCTGCTGCCATTGTCGGCCTTGGCGGTCGAGGCCCTATCGTCATCGCCGCAGTCTGAGGTTGTGCGGCCGGTGTTCGCGTCCCTGTTGCGGACGTGCATTCTGGCGGGCATCATCGCCGGGGTCGCCGTGGTGCTGGGCTGGCTGCCGGGCAAGCTGCTCGGGACATCGGGCTCGCACAGTGCCTTTCTTTTTTTGCTGCTTCTGATGCCATTGGTACTGCCTCAGTACGTTCTGTACTATGCCTGGACGTTGCTGCTCAGCCCTACAACGCGACTCGGAGCGATGTTGGCGTCGAGGCCCGAGCTGGCCAAGCTCGTTGGCGTGATCACCTCGACCGGTGTGCTCATTGGCTGGTATTGGCCTCTGGCTGCCCTGGTGCTCGCCCAAGGCTGGCGGAGCATCGACGGCCGGATCTGGGAGAGCGCCTCGCTGGATGCGACCGGCCGTCAAGTCTTCCGTCATGTCACGCTTGGGCTCCTCTCTCGGACCATCTTGTTGGCGTTTGGCGTGTGCTTTGCGCTGTCGCTATCGGAATTCGCCACCTTCCACCTCGCCGGCGTGAAGACCATCGGGACGGAGCTGGCCGTGCTCTATGAGCTTACCGGTGCGGCGGCCCCGGTGGCGCGAGCCGCCTGGCCGGTCACGCTGGTCGCTGTGCTGGCAGCCATCGCCTTGACGCAAGCATCATACCGATGGACGCCGACCACGGTGACGGCAAAGACCGCAGCGATTGGCTCGAAGTCGCCGTCCTGGATTGTGTTGATCCTGCTGCTGGTGGTCTCGTGGCTGGCGCCGGTGATTCTGCTGGTTGCCAATGTCACGACATGGCAGGCCTTTCGACAGTTCCTGACGCTTCACATGGATGATTTGACGTGGTCGCTCCTGACCGCAGGTGTTGCGGCCCTCGTTGCCTATCTGCTGGCCCTCGGCGGTCTGTTTTGTTCGGAGCCGGGAAGACCGATCCGGCGAGCCCTGTCGCTGGCCGTCTGTGGCACGATCTTCCTTGCGATGTTCCTGCCGGCCTCGCTGCCGGCGGTCTCATTGCTGAAGTTGTCCACCCTCGGCGGCGTCGCCCCCGATATCCGGCAGAGTTGGTTGCTCGTCTCCGCGGGGCAGGCCTCGCGCTTTGCCGGGCTGGCGTTGATCTTGCTGCTCCTGACTCGCTATCCGGACCGGCGGCTGTTGGCGGAAATGGCCTCCTTGGATGGGGCCTCGCCGCTTAACGCCTGGTGGTACGTGCATCTTCCGAGGATATGGCCCGTACTGGCGGGGACGTTCCTGCTGGTGACGATGTTCAGCCTCACCGAGTTGCCGGCGACAATGATTCTGCTGCCGGCGGGGCTGCCGAGCTTCGCCCAGAGGCTGCTCAACCAGATGCACTATGCCCGGGATCAGCAGGTGATCGCATCGTGCCTGGTGCTCGTGCTGCTGTTCGTTCTCCTGGCGGGCCTGATTGTGGCGCTGCTCCGGATGGCGGGTGGCATCGTCAAGGCCGAAGGCCTTGGCGATGGCGCACAGCACAAGCGTAGAACCATCGCCAAGCTGCGCTTGACGATGCCACCCGTCGCATTGCTGATCGTTCTCGTCGCGGGTTGCGGCCGAAAGGTGGGAGCGAGTGAGCCGAAGGTGGTTGAGGTCTTCGGCAAGACCGGGGCCGGACCGGGCGAATTCCTGTACCCCAGGGCCATTGACCTCGATAGTGATGGCTCGCTGCTCGTCGTGGACAAGACGGGACGAATCCAGCGATTGACCGAGCACGGGCAATGTCTCGCTACGTTCCAGATGCCGCTGATCGAGGCCGGCAAACCGACGGGGATGAGTCTGCACAAGGACGGCCGGCTCTTCGTGGCCGATACGCACTACCATCGCGTGGCGATCTTCTCGCACGATGGCCGGCTCGTGGGTGAGTTCGGCAAGTACGGGCAGGAGAACGGCTGCTTCATCTATCCGACCGACGTGGCCTTCGCGCCGGATGGGAGGATTTTCGTCAGCGAGTACGGCGGCAACGACCGCGTCAGCGTTTTCACGAGCGAAGGCGGCTTCCTCTTCAGTTTCGGCTCGCCCGGCACCGGGGAGGGACAGTTCTCCCGGCCCGCAGCGCTCTGCATAGACGAGAAGCGGGGACGCCTGTACGTGGCGGATGCCTGCAACCATCGGATTGGCATCTACGATCTCGACGGGCGCCTCTCGGGCTACATCGGCTCGGCAGGCTGCGAGCCGGGCCGGCTTCGGTATCCCTACGGCCTGTCGCTTCTGGGCGATGGGACCATCGTAGTCTGCGAATACGGGAACAACCGGATCCAATTGTTCAGTCCACAGGGCAAGTCCCTGGCCGTCTATGGCCAGGCCGGGCGGCAGTTGGGCCAGCTCGCGTACCCCTGGGCCGTAGCGGTCGATCCGCACCGCCGGGCCTTTGTGGTCGATGCGGGGAACAATCGAATCCAGGTTTGGCAATTGTGAGAGAAGGAGAATCATTGACGATTGAACGGCCAATGGAATCGCATTGTCATTCCCGCGCAGGCGGGAATCCAGTCACGCCGCGGCTTTCCTGGACCCCCGCCTGCGCGGGGGTGACAAAACGCGCAGGGCAACGTTTCCATTTGACCATTCAATGATCAATAGGACATAGGGGACCAATGGGTCCCATGGGACCTATGAAATGACGGACACATACGGCTTCTATCTTGGTCAGCCCTGGTGGCTGGTGGCCGGGCTTGTGATCCTTCCGATGATCTGGCTGGCCCGCCGCAACCTGGCGGCCCTGGGTGCGGGCCGTCGCATGGCGGCCATCGTGTTCCGCGTCCTGGCCGTGCTGATCCTCGTTCTGCTGCTGACCCGGCCGATGCTCGTGAGGGAGAGCCGCCGTGCGACGGTGATCGCCGTCGTGGACCGCAGCCAGTCCATCCCGACCCCGCTCGGCGATGCCGCCTTGGACTACCTGTCCCGTGCCGTCACGGCCGGCAAAGGCATGAACCAGCTTGCCGTGGTCGACGTGGCGGAGACGGCGAGCATCTCCAAGCTGCCCTCCGGCGATACGGTCATCCGCCGGAGGAATACGACTTTGACCGGCCAGCAGAGCCGGCTGGCCAGCGGCATTGAAATGGCATTGGCGATTGCACCGCCCGATACGGCGGCGCGCATCGTCCTGCTGAGCGAAGGCAACGAGACCCAAGGGGACCTGAAAGAGGCGGCCAAGACGGCGGCGGCCAACGGAATCCCGATCGACGTGCTGCCGCTGGAGTACCACTACGACAGCGAGGTGCTTTTCAAGCGGGTGGCCGCTCCGCCCCGCGCTCGCAGCGGACAGACGGTCTCGCTGCGATTCGTCCTGAACAGCACCGCCGATGTTCGAGGAAAGCTGCTGTTGACGCTCAACGGCGCGCCGGTCGATCTGGTCCCGGATTCGCCCGAGGTCGCGGCCCCGGTCGAGTTGAAGGAAGGCACCAACGTCAAGACCTTCTCCATTCCGGTCGGCACGCGGGGCATCCACAACTTCAACGCGGTCTTCATCCCGGACGATCCGAAACAGGACCGGATCGCGGAGAACAACCGCGCCAGCGCGATGACATACGTCGCCGGCCCCGGTCATGTCCTCGTCGTCGATGCGGACAACGCTTCTGCGCAGTCGTTGCTACAGGCGCTGCGGGGCACGGACATGGAGGTGTGTTATCTCCCTGCCACGAGCCTGCCGGACGACCTGGCCATGCTCCTCGACACGGACGCCATCGTCCTGGTGAACGTCGATTGCGGCAGCCTCACGTACCAGCACCAGGAGATGCTGTGCCGGTACGTCAAGGACCTCGGCGGGGGGCTGGTCGTGACGGGCGGGCCGAACTCCTTCGGAGCGGGCGGCTGGATCGGCTCGCCGGTGGCGGAGGTCCTGCCGGTGGACCTGGACCCGCCCCAGAAGAAGCAGCTTCCGAAAGGGGCGCTCGCCCTGATCATGCACGCCTGCGAGATGCCCCAGGGCAATTACTGGGGCAAGAAGATCGCGGCGGCGGCCGTCGGCACGCTGAGCCGGCTCGATCTGGTGGGCATCCTGGCGTACAATTGGGGAGGGACAAGCAACTGGGTGTATCCGCTGGGGCCGGTCGGCGACAAGGACAAGGTCATTGCGACCATCGAGCAGATGCAGATGGGGGATATGCCGAGCCTGCACGACCTCCTGCAGCAGGCCCATGATGCCCTCGTCAAGTGCGACGCCGGACAGAAGCACGTGATCGCCATCAGTGACGGCGATCCCATGCCACCAACACAACAACTGTTGGATCAGCTCGTGGCCGCGAAGATCACGTGCACGGGCGTCTGCATTTATCCCCATGCACCCGCGAGCAAACAGAGCCTGCAACAACTGGCGATGGCCACCGGCGGCCGATACTACGACGTCGCCGATCCCGCGACCCTGCCGCAGATCTTCATCAAAGAGGCGCAGGTGGTTCGCCGCTCGCTGATCATCGAGGAGCCTTTCTCGCCCCAGGTGACGTTTGGCCTCAGCGAGATTCTCAAGGGCGTGACGCCGCCTCTGCCGATTCTCAACGGCTACGTGCTGACGGGGCCGAAAGGGGGGCTCAATCAGCTCGTGCTGGCGACCCACCAGGCGGACCCGCTGCTGGCGACGTGCCAGTCGGGCCTGGGCCGCTGCGTCGCGTTCACCAGCTCGGCGGACAGCCGCTGGGCGGGTCCGTGGCTGCAGTGGGGCGATTTCGCCCGGTTCTGGGAGCAGGTGGTCCGCTGGGCGGGCAAGCCTGCACAGTCCACCGAGTGCGAAATCTCAACAGACACGGAGGGCCAGGAGGCCACGGTCCGTGTGGAAGCCCTCGATACGGACGGCAAGTCTCTGCAACTCGCGGCCATCGAGGGCCAGGTCCTCACGCCCGAAATGAAGGCCGAGCCGCTGCAACTGGCGCAGACCGGTCCGGGCCAGTATTCCGGGCGGTTCAAGGCGTCCGGCTCCGGCAGCTACATTGTCAATCTTCGGTATCGCAAGGCTGGCCCCGAAGGTGCATCCCGGCTCGCCAACGCGATTGTTACGATCCCCTTTGCCCCGGAATTCCGCGACCTTTCCGACAATGCACCGCTGCTACGGGAGGTCAGCCGGATTACGGGGGGCCGGGTCCTCTCGCTGGCGTCGGACCCGAATAGCGTGAATCTGTATGACTATGCGGGCCTGAAATTCCCGCAGACGTATCTGCCTCTGCTGCGGCCGCTGATGTTGGTGTGGATCGCGGTCTTTCTGCTCGACGTGGCGGTCCGGCGCGTCGCAGTCGATGTGCGGGCGACGCTGCGACGGGCCAAGGCCTGGCTGACCCGAGCGGCAAAACGCGAGGAGGACCAGACGATTTCCCGCCTGCAGGCGCGAAGGGACAAGCTGCGCGAGCAGTGGTCCGCGCGGAAGGCGGATGCCATTGTCTCGAAGCACTATGAGGGGGCCGAGAAGTATGAAGGCCAGGTTATCAGTGCCGAGCCGACGCGCCAGGACCAGACGCCGAAGAAGCCGGAGAGCAAAGAGCCCGGGAAGCCCCAGAAGCCTTCAGGGACTACGCACATAGATCAGCTTTTGAAGGCCAAACGCAAGAAAGCGGGCCATGATGAGGACGAAGGGGCCGTCGATGAGTAAGGATCGAACTTCTGCGAAATGGAGAAGATGAGCATGAATGAGAAAGACGTCGAGAAGCAGTGCCGGGAGTTTCGTGACATGTTCGAGGCCCTACGCCGGGAAGTCGGCAAAGTGATCGTGGGCCACGAGGAAGTCGTGGAAGATGTCCTTATCACCCTGTTCGGCGGCGGGCACGTGCTGCTGGAGGGTGTCCCCGGACTGGGCAAGACGCTGCTGGTGCGGACGCTCAGTTCGGCATTCTCGCTGGAGTTCCGCCGGATCCAGTTCACGCCGGACCTGATGCCCGCCGACATCACCGGCACGAACATCGTCATGGAAGACCAGGCCACCGGGCGCAGGGAGTTCCAGTTCCAGCAGGGGCCGATCTTCGGGCAGATCATCCTCGCCGACGAGATCAACCGGGCCACGCCGAAGACGCAGTCCGCCATGCTCGAAGCGATGCAGGAGCACTCGGTGACCAGCAGCGGGCAGGTCCGCAAGCTGCGGGAGCCGTTCATGGTCTTGGCGACCCAGAACCCCATCGAGCAGGAAGGCACGTACCCGCTGCCCGAGGCCCAGTTGGACCGCTTCTTCTTCAAGCTGCTGGTGAACTACAGCAATCGCGAGCAGCTCAAGGCTGTCCTCGACCGCACGACGACCGGCCAGGAGCCGCGGGCGGAGCACGTGGCCGATGCGGAGAAAATCCTCTGGGCCCAGAAGCTGGTCCGGCGGGTGGTCGTCGCCGAGCACGTGCAGGATTACGCGATTCGCCTGGTCCTGGCGACCCATCCGCAAGGGGAATTCGCCACGGAGATGACGAACCGGTTCGTTCGCTTCGGCTCGTCTCCTCGCGGCGTGCAGGCCCTGGTTCTGGCGGGTAAGGTCCGTGCCATGCTCGATGAGCGATACCACGTGAGCTTCGACGACATCGCGAAATCGGCCCTGCCCGCCCTGCGGCACAGGCTCCTGCTGAACTTCGAAGGGCAAGCCGAGGGCATACGGACAGACGACATCGTGAAGGACATCCTCCAGAACGTCCCAAGAACCCTGGGCCAGAAGCTAAGGGTGTGAGGTTGTAGCTGCTCTTTTCGGCGATGCCCAAATGACCCGCTGATCCGCATGGGCTAAAGCCCATCCTACGGAACTGAGTCCTATAGTATGACTGCCACCAGACCGACAACTCGGAAGCTGACCGACCTGCTGGACCCGAAGTTCATGGCCCGGCTGGATTCGCTCGACATGCTCAGCCGTAAGATTCTGCAGGGCAAGCTCCAGGGCGAGCGGCGGTCCAAGCGGCGGGGCCAGAGCGTGGAGTTCGCCGACCACCGGGGCTATGTCGTCGGCGACGACCTTCGCTTCGTGGACTGGAACATCTACGGCCGGCTCGACCAGCTCTTCCTGAAGCTGTTTTTGGAGGAGCAGGACCTGACGGTCCACATCCTGGCGGATACGAGCGCGTCGATGGGCGTGGGGGAGCCGTCGAAGGACCTGTTCGCAAGGAGACTCACCGCCGCTCTCGGGTACATCAGCTTGGTGAACAACAACCGCTTGACGGTGAGCCTGTTCGGCGACGGCGTGCGGGCCCAGTTGGCGAATGTGCGGGGCCGCAGCTATCTGCCGCAAATGGCCGAGATGCTCCTGACCACCGAGTGCGACGGCTTCTCGGACTTCGAGAAGGTCTGCCGGGACGTGGCGGCCGGCCGGATCGGCTCGGGTGTGACAATTGTAATCTCCGATTTTCTGTTCAAACAGGGTTACGAAAGCGCCCTGCGCCGGCTCATCGGCTCGCGATACGATCTTTATGTCATCCAAGTACTGTCTCCGCAGGAGATTTCGCCCGAGCTGGCGGGCGACCTGAAGCTGCTCGACATTGAGGATGCGGACATGGCGGAGATCACCGTCAGCTCGGCGCTGCTCAAGTACTACAAACGCAATCTGGCCGCGTACTGCAATGAGCTGAGCGAGTTCTGCACGCATCGCGGAGCGGTTTACGTGCGGGCGAATTCCGCCGATTCGATTGAGTCGCTGGTTCTGAATTATTTGCGGCGAGTCCAGTTGCTGCGGTGATTTAGGGACGTCTACGCATGGAATGGCTGACACCTCTCATTGGGCTTTATGCGGCGGCGGTGGCCGTGCCGCTGCTGCTGTTGCTCTACTTCCTCAAGCTCAAGCGGCGGGAGGTGATCGTTTCGAGCACGCTGCTCTGGAAGCGTGCCGTGCAGGATTTGCAGGTCAACGCACCGTTCCAGAGACTCCGCCGGAACCTCCTGCTCTTGCTCCAATTGCTTGCGCTGGCCGCCGTCCTGGTGGCGCTGGCTGGGCCGGTGCTGGCGTGGAAGCGCGGGCCGGGGCAGCGCTACGTGCTCCTGATCGACCGCTCGGCCAGCATGAGTGCCACCGATACTAAGCCCAGCCGGCTCGATGCGGCCAAGGAGCAGGCAAAGGTTTTCGTCGAGTCGATGCGAGGCGGCTCGGCCATTTCGCTGCGCGACGTGTCCGACAATGCGATGATCATGGCCTTCGACCGGCACGCCAAGGTGATGTGCAATTTCACGTCGGACCGGCGCCAGCTTGCCGCGGCCATCGACGCGATCGAGCCGGGCGATGGCCAGTCCCGGTTGGACGAGGCCGTCACGGTGGCACGCGCCTTCGCACAGTCGCCCGGTGCCGAGGGCAACATTCGCAGCGCGGAAGTGCCCGCGCAACTGGTCCTGTTCAGCGACGGCCGCATTCAGGATCCGGACACCGTTGTCGTGGCGTCCGATGAGATTGTCTTCCACCGGATCGGCGAATCGAAGGACAACGTCGGTATCACGGCCATGAGCGCCCGCAGGTCGTACGAGCAGCCGGAGCAGGTGGAGGTCTTCGCTTCCGTGGCGAATTATGGGGTCGAGCCGGTGACCCGGGACGTGCAGTTGGCTATCGACAGCAACGTGTGCGCCGTCCGGTCCGTCGCTGTGCCTGCCTGCCAGGCGGCGGCCGGCGATGTGCCGTTCAAGCCGGGTCAGACCGCGGTCAACTTCTCTCTGACGCGCAGCGAAGCGGGCGTGCTCGAGGTGCGGCAACTGGGCACCGATGCGCTGCCGCGCGACGATGCCGCCTGGTGTATCCTGGCGCCTCCCAAGCGGCTTTCGGTCCTGCTGGTCACCAAGGGCAATCCCGCGCTGGAGTCGGCGCTGCAGGCCTGCCCGCTGGCGAGGCTGGACCCGTGCAGCCCCGCGGGCTTCGATGCGTTGGACCCTGCGGTCTTTGCCGTCCGGCAGCGGTATGACGTGGTCGTGCTGGACAATCACGTGCCGGCCCGGTTGCCGCCGTGCCGGTACTTGGTCTTCGGGCCTCCGCCGAACGGGATCGATGTGAATTCCCCGCGGGAGCTGGAAAACCAGGTGATTGTCGATTGGCGCGCCCAGCACCCCGTGCTGCAGTACGTGAACCTGACGAACCTCTTTGCGGTCAAGAGCCGGCGGCTGGATCTGCCTCGCGACGCCGAGGTGTTGGCCGAGTTCAACGAGTCACCGGCCCTGGCCCTGCTGCGGCGGCACGGCAACACGTATCTGCTGGCGAGCTTCGACGTCCTGCAGAGCAACTGGCCGTTCGAGCCGAGCTTCATCCTGTTCTGCTACAATGCGTTGAGTTACCTGGGGGCGCAGACCGGCAGCGGCGGGCAGCACGACCTCGCAGTGGGCGAACCGATCTCGATCGAGAACGTCCCGGCCCAAACGGTCCTGACGCTGACCCGGCCGGACTCGTCCCAGGAGGAATTGAAGCCCGACCCAAGCGGCACGGTCCGCTTCCCGGGAACCCATCGTGTCGGCGTTTATGCCGTGCAGGCGGCGGATCAGCCGAAGCGTCTGTATGCGGTCAACCTGCTCGATGCCGAGGAGAGCCGCATCGAGCCGCAAGACCAGATCAAGTTTTCCAGTGTGACTGTCACGGCCGAGGACCGGATGCTCCAGCGGGCCAATGT
>Ga0315286_10002556_pt1 | contig 16999 bp, 14 predicted proteins | sample YL17G10_0_MG_FD_205038 | JGI IMG/M metagenome (GOLD analysis project Ga0315286, IMG submission 205038) | Sediment microbial communities from Yellowstone Lake, YNP, Wyoming, USA - YL17G10_0 | ecosystem: Environmental > Aquatic > Freshwater > Lake > Sediment | place: USA: Wyoming | collected...
ACAAAATATTTATTCTCTACGATTATCCTTTCCTTCTCTTGCATCTCCTGTCTGACAATATCACAGAAGACACATCTCTCGCGATAATCAAAATATTTATGCGCCCCGATTATCTCTTCCTTTACATTCTTAGGTACCATAGGAAGAGCGATAATCTGGGTGTGGGGATGTTCCAATGAAGCACCAGCTGCAGGCCCGTAGTTTTTAAAAACCATTATATATTTAAAGCGCCTATCTCTTACTAAATCAATGGCCCTGCGACAAATCATAGAAATAATATTCTCTATCTCGTGATTTAATAAATCTGGGATATCTTTATGGTGGTAGGGCGTCTCAATTAATATCTCATGCGCTCCAATCCCGCTAGACAAATCATAGATACCCAAACCCCTTCTATCTAAATCTCCCTCAATCTGAAGTGCGGGAAACTTATTGGGAACAACTCTGACCTGCCAGCCGGAGGTATTAGGGCTAGTGCTGGGATCCCTGATAGCGTCTATTTCCGGAGGGGTTAATGATTCATTGCCATAGCAAAAAGGGCAAACTCCACCCCGCCAGGAATGTGGCTCGTGTTCAAATTCTTCCGGTTTATTGGGATGGTCGGTATCTACAATTACCCATCTTCCTATAACAGGGTCTCTTCTTAATTCTGACATTGAATGAGCACTCCTTCTAATCTAATTAGTTTGTGGCCTCATTTACCTCTCTTAAAAACTTTGCCGCATCTTCAGGCGGCAAAGGACAAATATAAAAACCCGTGCCCCATTCAAAACCGGCCACGCGCGTTAAACGCGGCATAATCTCAATATGCCAGTGATAATCGTAGTCGATGCTTTTCCAGTAACCTACTTTTTGCCGCCTAAAAGGAGCAGTATGTAAGACATAGTTATACGGTGGGTCATTCAGGCCTTTTTTTAATTTTAAAAGGACTTTCTTCATTATGCGGCCAAGTTCTATACGTGCCCCCGCATCGAGATTAACAAAATCACAAGAATGCTTCTTAGGTAAAATCCAGACCTCAAAAGGAAACCTTGCCGCAAATGGGCTTATGGCAATAAAACCATCTACATCAAGAATAAGCCTGTCCTTGGAGCCTAATTCTTGCTTTATTAAATCGCAGAACACACATCTTTCATGATAATCGTAATACTGCCTGGCCCCGACAAGTTCCTCTTTTACGCGTTTGGGGTTAACCGGCGTCGCAATTAATTGAGACCTTGAATGCTTAATCCTACCCGCCCCGGCTATCCAGCCATGATTTTTAAATACCAAGACATATTTAAAACGTTGGTCTCTTTCCAGATCCATAATTCTGTCTATATAACAGGTTATTACTTTTGATATTTGCTCCTCGCTTAAATCTGCCATATTGCCTATGTGCTGGTTACTCTCAATAATTATCTCATGCGCTCCGATGCCGCTCATCAGGTCATACAGGCCCTTACCTCTACGGTCAAGGTCGCCTTCTACCCTTAAAAATGGGGCAATACTTGGCACTACTCTTAATTCCCAACCCGGGCTATTTGGGGGAGTATGTCTTGGCCTTATGGCGTATATTTCTGGCGGGGTTTGGGATTCTTTACCTTCACAGAAAGGACAGGGTTTCTCAACCGGACCTTCATGCATCTGAGTCAAAAACTGGTCAGGCCGTCTTGACCGCTCCGTAGCAATGATTACCCATCTACCGATAATAGGATCTTTTCTTAGTTCTGGCATAATCTCTTAAGTTTTCCCAATTTTAATATTTGTTAATTATAACATATACGATTCTCTACGCAATACTTTTTTTACCAAATTTTTCTCCGGAAGAAATTTTATGTCCAGCAATAAATTCCTCTACTAGCATCCTTCTTTTACCCTCTACCTGTAATTCTTCAATAATTAAGTCGTCTTTGCCCGTAGCCACAGTTATTCCTTGCTTCGAAGCATTCAGTACTTCACCGGATACCCGGATACCCGGATACCCGGATACCCCATGAGCTAAACCAACCCTAGCTGTGAATATTTTCAGCAGCTTACCTTTATAATACGTAAAGGCACCCGGCCAGGCATAAACACCCCTGATGAGATTACAAATGTTATAGGCAGGCTCATTCCAATAAATTAACCCGTCTTCCTTTTTAAGTTTTGGGGCAAAAGTTACTTTTTTTTCATCCTGCGGCGTTAATTTATAATCATTATTTTCGATAGCCCTAAACGAATCGATTAACAATTCTGCCGCTACTTTAGATAATTTATCTTGCAGGGTTATGACGGTATCGCTATCATTAATATTAATTATCTTCTGTAAAATTACCGGGCCGGCATCCATCTCTTCAGTCATCTTTATAATTGTGATACCGCTGGTTTTTTCGCCATTAACTATTGTCCAATTTATAGGTGCCGCACCCCGGCATTTAGGTAAAAGCGAAGCGTGGACATTGATACAGAAAATTTTAGGGATAGCTAAAACTTCTTGCGATAATATCTGGCCATAAGAAATAACGATAAATAAATCGGGTTTTAAATCTTTAAGGAATTTTATGGCGTCGCCGGTATTAATCTTATGGGGCTGATAAATTTCCAAACCGGATTCTTCAGCCGCTGCTTTAATTGCCGTGCCCTCAAAATGAAGCCCCCGCCCCTTTTTCCTGTCTGGCTGCGTTACTACACAAGATACCTTATGCGCAGTTGTTAATAACGCCTTCAAGGAAGGGACTGCAAATTGTGAACTACCAAAAAAGACTATGTTCATAGTTGGTTCATGGTTCATGGTTCATGGTTCACAGACTACAATTATGAACTATGAACTAAACAGGATCTATATCCACCGTCACTATTATACCCGAATGCGCAAAATCTTTTAAGTATTTTTTTAAGAATTTAGTTATTTGGGGTGCGGATTTTACTTTAATTAATATCTGCCAACAAAATTTTCCCCGTAATTTAGAGGGATAGGCAGGGCTCACCGCGACAATCTCGATGGTTTTATTTTTATTATTTTTATTTAATCCCTCGAATAGGACATTACTTATTTCTCTTACCTTAGATTCTTTTTCTCCCCGTAATTTTACTAACCCCAAATGTTTAAAGGGCGGGAAGTTTAATTCTTTCCTCTGTTTCAATTCTTTATTATAAAAGGTATCGATATTTTTATCTACCAATGCCTGAAAGCAATGGTGGCTCGCCAATCTAGTCTGGATAACGATTTTTTTCTCTGTTAAACCTGATAGGGCAACTAATAATTCAAATGTCTTTTCACTTGCCCGAAAATCAATACGGTTTAAAGTATTATCTATCGCCAATACCCCCACCAGGTCAAAACTGCAATCCGCCTCTTTAATTATAGACTGTGTAGAAATAAAAATATCCGCGCCTTTAATATCTATTTTATCTAGGCTGTCTAATCTTTTAATCCTTGCCTGCGTAAATATTCTAGATAATTCGCTTTCTATCTTTTCTGTGCCTATGCCGGAATATTTAATATATCCGGAATTGCAATTAGGGCAAATCTTGGGTGCGGGCATCTTAAAATTACAATAATGGCAATTCACTATATTATCCTTAAAATGATATACTAAATTAATGTTGCAGCGCGGGCATCTCAAGGCGGCCCCGCAATGTAGGCAAGAGGCAAAAGTAGCAAATCCCTTCCGGTTTAAAAATAAGAGCGCCTTGCCCTTGGAATTAAGGCAGTTAACGACAGCATCCGCTAAGTATTTTGAGAGAACCATATTTTTTTGTTTAAGGTTTTGGCCTCCATACTTGGCATCAATGATTTTCATTTCTGGAAAATTTTTTCTTTGGGGAATTAGCAAATAACCGATTTTATTTCTTTTTGCTAAGTAGAAACTCTCCAAAGTTGGCGAACCGCTTCCTAAAATAAGCCTTGCCCCTAGAATACTTGTACGCATCAAGGAAGCTTCCCTGGCGTGATAATGCGGCACCTGGCCTTGTTTATAAGAATCATTTTGCTCTTCATCAATAATCACCAGGCCCAGATTATTAAGTGGCGCAAAAATAGCTGAACGCGTTCCGATAACAATACTAAATTTACCCTCTTTTATCCTTAACCACTCCTCTGATTCTCCGGACTCTTTTCTATATAGAAGCGCGGGCTGAATGTTTAAATGGGCAATAATTATTTCTCTGGCCTTCAAAACAGAATTAATATCAGGCAAGAGGACAATTACTGACTGATTACTAGCTAATGCCTCCCTTATCGACTTAAGATAAATATCCCACCTTGCCCTGCCATCTAAATCGTGAACCAAAGTCACTTCTGGATTATTGTTTTTGTCAGTGTATTTTGCCCTTGCGATATTGGCTATTTTTTTTCCTTTCCTTAAGGCCTCGGGTAAAGCGGTCTCAATGGCCTCACCCCAAGAACAACAATAATAATCAGATAAACGCTTGGTAATTAAAAGCATATTTTTATCTAATACCGGCGAATCATCGATTAATTCTAATATCGGTTTAATATTTTGAATTTTCGTTTTTTTAGTGAGCCTTACGATAAAGCCGAGCATCTTTTTATTACGAAAATCAACCCAGGCCCTTGCTCCCACTTTTATTTTTTGGCAAAGATTTTCTGGGACAATATAATCAAACGGGCCCTCTACGGGTATCCCCAGCACTACCAAGGCATATAACATTACATATCTCCCTTAAAACATCGGGCTTTCTTACTCTTTTTATATTTTCTTTAGCCCTATTTAATTTATCCGGATGGGTTATATAATCTAAGACTTTATCTTTTATATCTTCGGCGCGCCGAACTATTAAGCCTATTCCGTAGCTTTCTAATATTTCGGCGTTCGCTGTCTCTTGCCCCGGAATAGCCGCGATAAAGATAGGCAGCAGCTCCCTGATTAAACTTTCGGAAATGGTCAATCCGCCCGGCTTGGTAATGACTATGCCAGAGACCGCCATGAGCTCTTGAATATTATCAATATATCCAAAAAGCTTAACATTGGGATAATTTTTACGCTTTAATCTCTTATATAATCTTTTATTTTTTGCACAAACCACTAAAATCTGTGTATCTTTGTATAATAAATCCACAATAGGCTCAATAGGGCCTATGGCAAAGGAACCAGTAGTAATCAATAAAGTGAATTTATTTGGGTCTAAGCCAAATTTAGCGCATAAAGCTTCTAATTCATATTCTCTCAAAAATTTTTGGTCTATGGGTATACCTAATACTTTAATGTCCTCTTCTTTTACCCCCTCCTGAATAAGTTGTTTCTTAGTAAAATCTAAGGCCACAACATAAATATCGCTCGCCTTGGTTATCCAAAATGGATGTATGGCAAAATCGGTAATCACGGTAACTAACCGAGATTTTATCTTTCGGGTTCTTTTTAAATAGCTCGATATCTCGGAAGGTAAAAAATGCGTGGAAATAATGAAATCGGGATTTTCATTAATTAAAAGCCTGGCAAACTTCGCGGTGCTTAATCTGGTTATGATAAAATTCAGGCATTTAATAACTGGGCGCAGCGGCTTGATGTAAGTTATATAGAAACCCAATGCCCAAATCCAAGGCGCATAACTTACCAAGAATTTATAGCCGTAAGAATAAATATTTCTAAATAAAAAGGAGGTATTATCTAATACATCAACTAATTTTAATTCTAAATTACAATTTTCTTGTTTTAAATAATTATAGGCTGCCTCTGCTGCCTTAAAATGTCCGCTGCCTACCGAGGCATAGACAACAAAAACTTTCATAGTATTATTTCTGATTTAGGATAAACCCTGCGGCTTCGTAGAGGTCGCGAAAGATAAAGTCAGGTTGAACTTCCCAATTTTTACGATTTGACAGTTTCTCTTTTCCTGAGAGGACAAGCACTGACTTACAGCCTGCGGCCTGAGCGGTATACACATCGCGCATAGTATCACCAACAAAAAAGGAATCCTTTAGGTCAATAGCGTAGTTATCTTTAGCGAGAACTATCAGGCCGGCCTTGGGTTTTCGGCAGGAACAGTCTTCTTCTTGACGGTGAGTACAATAGTAAACCGCGTCTATTTTTCCTTGAGATTTCTCAATTGCCGTTAACATTTTTTGGGTTATAGAATCAAGGGCCTCCTGACTGAAGAGGCCCTTGCTTACGCCTGCTTGATTAGAAATTACAAATATCTTAAATCCATTTTTATGTAGTTTAGCGATGGCAATTTTCGCCCGGGGTAGAAATCGAAATTCTCCGCAGGTAGTCACGTATTTTGTATCTCCGGGGTATCTATTTATTACGCCATCCCGATCAAGAAAAATAGCGTTCATTCTCTTTAACCCACTCGGTTAGTTTCTTTATACCCTCTTTAACTGAAACTTTAATCTTCCAATTAAGTTCTTTTTCTAACTTCGCGGTATCTGAAATATATACTTTCTGGTCAGAGGGGCGCCAATCCGCAAACTTTACTTTTGGCCTTTTACCGGTCAAGAGCCCTAATTCCTCTAAGAATTCAAGTAAAGAAATGGTGTTGGCCGGCCCGCCGCCGATATTAAAAAGCCCTCTTTTTAGGCCGCTATTAATAAATCGATTAAATGCGTCTACCAAATCATCCACGTAAAGCATATCGCGTACTTGTTTGCCGTTACCGTAAATTGTAATCTTCTTATTAAAAAGTGCAGCGATAATAAACCAGGCCACCCATCCCTGGTCTTCAAAACCAAATTGCCGCGTCCCATAGATGCAACTCATACGAAACACCGCTGTCTTCATTTTATAGATATAACTATACTCCTGAACGTATAAATCCCCCGCTAACTTGGAAACGCCGTAAGGGGTATGGCCGGTTAAATCAGTACTCATTTCCTCAGAGACTCCCGGAATACATTTGTAGATATATCTTTTTTCTTTCTCTTGGAGAGGGATTTTATCTACATTCTCTCCGTAGACCTTATTCGTAGAACAATAAATCACAACGGCATCCTTTGATTTTTTGCGCGCCGCCTCCAGCACGTTTAAAGTCCCAAAGGCATTGATACTGAAATCCTCTTTGGGTATACGCACACTCGAAGGAACTCCGGGCTGGCCTGCGGTATGAATTATTACATCGACCCCTTTTCCCATCGCCTTCGCAACATCCTTATCGTTACGCACATCGCCAATAATGCGTTCAATATTCTTAAATTTTTTTAAATAATGCCAGTTGAATTCTACCGATGCTTTATCATACCCAAAAATCTTTGAGCGCATCAGATTATCTAAAACAATTACTTTGTTTTTGGGATTATTCAAGGCAAAAAATTCCGCACAGTGCGATCCCACCAGACCTGCGCCACCAGTAACCAGTATACGCATCTATCCCCCCTTTTTTACAGATACCTCTTACACCGCGTAGGTGTTAAGGGTTGTTGCTTATACATTACCAATTCACGATATTTCAAATAACTAATAAATTGATATAAGCCCGCATAAAAAGCAACCGCAAATCCTATAAAGCCATCTTTATAACCTTTTCTACCTATATAAGCACGCATAAATCTATCAATGGCGCGCCAGAGAAACCTTCCGAAACGCATCGGCTTATTCTGGCCAAACCACTTCTGGGCTTCTCTGGTAGTTTGATTATTTAATTTAGTTAAAAAATCCTCTAAATTTTTATAGGAATAGTGTATTATATCCGATTTTAAATGCCCGCAAGGGTCATCCATAATAGCGCGCGGATGCACGCTTACTTCTTCATAACGGAATTTATCTTTTCTAAAAAGTTTTAATTGCGGGCTAGGATACCATCCGCTATGCCTAACCCAATAATCACCGATATAATTCCTGCGCGGTATGGTAAAACCGTTTTCTAAAGGGCCTTTGCTTAAGACCATTTCTATCTCTTCTTTTAACTCCGGCGTAGCTATCTCATCCGCATCTAGGCTCAAGACCCAGTTATTTTTTGCCCGGGCATATGCCCAATTCCGGTGCCTTCCTTCAATATCCATTTTTTTTATGAAGACTTTGTCTGTATAGCGTTTGGCAATTTCAACCGTTTTATCAATACTCTCATCGTCAACCAAGATAATCTCCTCTGCCCACTTTACCGAGTTAAGGCATTGCGCAATTCTGTTTTCTTCATTCTTAGTCAAAACTACTACCGAAACAGAAATCTTCTCTTTCATGCTTAACTCTCTATTATTTCTTTTATAGTCTTTACAATAAATTTAATCTGCGTTTCTTTTAGATGTGGATACATAGGCAAAGAAATTATTTCCTGCGCCACTCTTTCTGCGATCGGAAAATCGCCTCTTTTATAACCCAAGCCCTCATATGCCTTCTGTAGATGCAGCGGTATAGGATAATATATAATTACATCTATGCCTTTATTTTTAAGTTGGTTGAATAATATATCGCGCTTATTGGTCTTTATCGCATAGGCATGATAGGCATGCCATACCGATGGACAAACATATGGGGTAACAATGCCGTATATGCCTTTTAAAAACTTATCATAAATACCAGCTGCCTTCCGGCGCATCTTATTCCAAGCGTTCAACCTCTTTAGTTTTACCCTTAATATCGCTGCCTGCAATGTATCTAATCGCGAATTATAACCAATAATCGCATGTTCGTATTTGGACAGGCGGCCGTAATTCCTAAGCATAAGCAATTTCTTATAAATTTCTTCATTGTTTGTAGTAATCATTCCGCCATCGCCCAATGCGCCTAAATTTTTTGAAGGATAAAAACTGAAACAACCGATATCCCCGATACCGCCAACTACCCGCCATTTATTTCCGGGCATCTTAATACTTGCTCCGTGTGCCTGAGCAGCATCCTCTATAACTTTCAGATTGTATTCTTTAGCTATTTTCAAAATCTCCGGCATATTTGCCGGCTGGCCAAAAAGATGCACCGGAATAATTGCCTTGGTGTTTTTAGTAATCGCTTTTCTTACCTTATTTATATCAAGATTATATGTGTCCTCTTCGATGTCTATAAATACCGGCATTGCGCCGGTATAAGAAACCGCTAAGCTAGTGGCAATATAAGTAAAAACAGGGACTATTACTTCATCTTGCGGCCCTATCCCCAGGCTCAAAATAGATAAAAACAAGGCAGCTGTGCCAGAACTTACCCCTATTGCATATTGAGTATTACAAAACTGCGCAAATTCTTTTTCAAACAGGCGCACATCTTCGCCTAAAATAAAATCTCCCCTTAGGATTACTCTATCGAGCGCTCTATTTATTTGCTGCTTAATTTCTTTATGCTGCGCGCCTAAATCTGCAAGTTGTATCCTCACCATAGCCTCCTTATTGCCTTAAGCACTGTATCAACATCAATAGATTTTATACATTCTCTATCCTGTGCGCATATGGGCATCTTAAAATTTTGATAACAGGGCCTGCAGGATATGTCTTTTTTTATAACTATGTGTTTGTCGCTGGGTGGATATGGCCCATAGACCCTTTCATCAACCGGGCCAAAAACGGAAACAGTTTTTATACCAAGTGCGACTGCCATATGCATTGGGCCGCCGTCATTAGTAATAACTAAATTCACCTTACTCAATAAAGCTGCCAGGCCTCCTATAGTCATCATGCCTGAAAAATCTACGGCCTCATGCCTCATCCCGCCTATTATATTTTTAGCAATTTCTTTTTCGAAATAATCCCCCATTATTATAATCTTTGCCTGATAATTTTCAATTATTTTATCTGCTAATCGCGCGAAGTTCTCCGCTGGCCAATGCTTTAGATAGGCATCCCTCCCCCAGCTCCTTCCTGCCCCGGGAATAATACCGACCAATAAATCCGATTGCCTTAAACCTTCTTTAGCTAAAAGCTCCTCTGTCCGCTTTAAATCTTCTGCTTTAAGATATAGTTCTAATTTCCGGTACTTTAAATCAATTCCTAAATATTTTAGAAGCGCGGCATAATACTCTACAATATGCCTGTCACTGTATCCTATTAATGGGACCTTCTGGGTAAGAAATCCGCCCCGGTTTTTAAAATTATAACCTATCCTCTCTTTTATCCCCGCAAGCCATGAGAAAAACCCATATTGAGTATTTAATGAAAAATCTAAGGCTAAATCAAAATGCTCTTTTTTTATCTGATTTAAGAATCCCAGAATATTTTTAAGCCAGGCAAAAAATGATTTTTTACGTATTGCTTCGAATTCATCCCTCTCGTAAACAAAAACATAATTAATATATGGGTTACCTTCTAATAAATCAGCGGTACGGCGGTTACAAAGATACCCTATTTTTACATCCTTGAATTTATCCTTTAAGGTATGAATTATGGGCGTGGTAAATAATACATCGCCAATACCAAAGGGATTTATAATGAGGATTTTTCTATACACACTTTTTTCTTTTTTTCTCCAATAATGCAAATAGGCGCTTTATATCCTGGGACTTTTCTTTTTTACAGACCAAAAGCGCGTCAGGCGTATCAACAATAATCGTATCTTGTAAACCCACCGTAGCAATGAGCCGTTTATATCCGGGCGAGTAGACAAAGATATTAGTGCTGTCTAAATTAATACCATCGGATAATATGGTGTTCTTTTTTCTATCCCTGGACAATACACCGCACAACGCATCCCAGCTGCCCAAATCAGACCAATAAAATTCAGCTCTCACCATAACCAAGTTACGCGACTTCTGGAGCAATCCATAATCTATAGAAACCGGTTTAATCTTACGCCAAATTTTAGGGATATCTTGTTTTTGTTTGATTTGAATAATCTGGGCATAAAGTTTAGGGGCGTGGTTTTTTAGCTCTCTTAATAGAGTCGCTGCCCTGAAACAAAAGATGCCGGAATTCCAAAAAATACCTTTTTCTTTAAAAAGCCTTCTGGCTGTATTTAAAGCGGGTTTCTCTTTAAAATATTCCACAAAAAACCCATCCTTACCTATTTTTCTGCCTGTTTTAATATAGCCATAACCCGGGCATGGGCTATCAGGCTTTACTCCAGTAAGGCAGATAAAACCTTTTGCAGATAAATTTAATGCTTTAAGCATAACGTTTCTAAAACTTGCGTTATCTTTAATATAGTGGTCAGAGGGCAAAACTAAAAGATTAGCAAGGCTGTCTTTAAGATTTATAATTCGCGCGCAAAGGCTGATTGCCGGCAAGGTATTTAACGGCTGGGGTTCTAAAATAATGTTCTCCCGAGGAACTTTAAATTTATTTGACTGCCTTCTTATCTCATCTAAATAAATCCGGTTGGTCACAATAAAGATATTCTCATGGGGAACAATTTTCTGGATACGCCTCAAGGTCGCCTCAAGAAAAGTATCGGTTCCCATAATCCTTAAGAATTGTTTGGGCAGAGACTTTCTACTTAAAGGCCAAAAACGGCTCCCTACGCCACCGGCTAAAATAACTACATAGTCCATTTATTTATTTAATACCTCCTTTACAATTTCTAATACTTCATCTACGCTGATATCGCAAAGTTTGTTTTTTTCAATAACAAAATTTCTCCCGCCCCACGGCCCCCATCTTCTTGGGCTCTTTGCCGTAATGTCGCTTCTAAAAATCGCTATTACAGGCGTACCTACCGCACAGGCAAGGTGCACAGGCCCGCTATCACCTGAAATTAGTAATCTGCTTTTATTTAAAAGTGCTGCTAATTGCTTCAAGGTTGTTTTTCCGGTCAGATTAATCAGATTGCTATCAGAAAATAACTCCTTACTTTTGTTTAATTCTTCCTTACCGCCGACTATAGCAATCTTTAGGTTCTTTTCTTTAATTAGCCTTTTCGATAATTTACGAAAATTATCTGTTGGCCACTGTTTTAGCGGGTCGCTGGTCCAGGGATGCACTACTACTAAATTATCGTTATCTTTTATATCAAAACTACCGGGTATGCTGCTGTCTATTTCCAGAAAGAGCGTCTTATCCTCTGTCTCAGCTTGAATTAAACCAACTAATTCAAGATTATATTCTACTTCGTGCTTTTCACCAAGATATTTTTTATCTTTTATCTTATGCGTAAGCAAAAATCCCCATTTCCTGTCATAGCCTACCCTGGTAGGAATACCAGCCAAATAGGTAAAAATATTAAAATCCCGGGAGGGATTCAACATTATAGCTATATCTATGCTTCTTTTTCTTAAGTTTCCGATTAGCCTTAGCTTTTCTTTTAATGCGTGCTTCTTACTGGCCCATTCAATTACCTCATCTACAAAAGGTACGCATTCGGCTAACTCTTTTACATAAGGGCTTACTACGGCGATTATCCTGGCATTTATAAAGGTTTCTTTCAGCGCCCTGAGGGCAGGAATATTGAGCAGGAATTCGCCGAATCTATCATTGCGCACTACTAATATATTTTTAATGCTTTCATGATTTATTGACATCGACAAATTTATTAAGCGCTAACGAAAAACCCGCTAGATACCAGAATATCATTGCCACCCTTGAAGAATAAAGGCTGCTCTCGGTAAGCCCATTAATCAAAAATGCCAGCAAACAACTAGACAAAGTTAGCGAAACAATCTTTAAAAAAAAGTCATCCAAACGTTTATAAATATTAACACATTCCCTAAATAATTTATAGAGCAGCCAAATAAAAATACCTAGGCCTATCAATCCTATCTCTGCGGCCATATGTAGAAAATTATTATGTGCGTATGCATAATCAGAAGTAACTATATTACGGTATTCAGGGGATTCTTTATAAATTTTGTAGTTCTTCATATAGGTATTTGCCCCTACGCCTATTATAGGATGGTGCTTTATCATATTAAATGAATTCCGATATATAGCTATCCTATCATCATTACAAATAAACCTTATAGGATTATAGTTAACCTGCATGGCCCAATCTTTAACTGATCTTGGCAAAATAAAAGGCGATATCAAGGTAAATATAACAAGAACGCCTAGTAAAACCTTGTCTTTTCTTACAATGCTCAATAAAAACAAGGCTATATATACAGCCAGTAATGTAGGCCTGGAATAAGTAAGCACTATACCTATGAGCGCGATAAAGCTTATAACAGACATAAGAATTTTTCTTTTATACTTAAAATAATAAAGGGTTAACCCTAGAACCAAAGGCGCGATGGCACTTGAATAAATCCCTAAGGTATTAGCATCTTTAAATGAGGCGGTTGCGCGCACAAGCCCTATATTTACGATTGTTTTATATCCTCTTATAAAATCACTACCCGTGCATACCTGCCATATTTCATCAAAGGAAATCAGAATTATGCCAAAAAACATCGAAAAAATTATCTTCCTTATTTGCCCGCGTTCCTTTAATTCCTCCAGCATTATGAAAAATATACATACGTACTGAAGCAATCTTAATATTCCGCCTTTAATGGTATCGTAGTAATTTATAGAATTTAGAATAGATAAACAAGTTATAACAAATAAAAATAATAACGGCAAATTTAACGAAGACTTTATGAATACCGGTTCTTTTTTCAATATTTTTTTAGAAATGAAACTCGCTATCGCCAACCCCATAAACACATTCATTGGCGCGGGAGCAATAGCCATAGAAAATGGCACTAGCACAATTGACCAGTAAATTACATAATCAAGGTATTTAATAATTTTTTGCATTTAATTAATCAAAAAAACGATATTTAATTATATTTCCCATGAGATACATACCATCTAACCATCTTATTTTTTTGCCCTCTTTATAGGTACGGGGCCGATATGATATAGGAACCTGTTTTATCTTTAATTTTCTCTTGATAACCTTAGACACTATTTCTAGTTCAATGTTGAAACCTTGTGATTTGAGTCCTAATTTATCGAGGAGATCCTTACTGGCTAATTTATAACAAGTTAAGAAATCATTGAGCCGCGTGCCAAATAAAAAATTCAAAAAACTAGTCAGGAATCGGTTGCCTAATCTGGGTATTAATAAACCATGATACCCTTCCGTAAATCTTACTCCTAATACTATATCGGTATCGTCTTTTTTAATTTCCTCTATCAGTTTTATATAATCTGCGGGGTCATATTCTAAATCTGCGTCTTGGACTATTACAAACTCGCCGCTGGCATTGGCCAGGCCGGTTAAGAAGGCAGCCCCTTTGCCCCGGTTACTGGTATGGTGGATAACCCTTAGGTTATCATAGTTAATATCCCGTAAAACCCTATCCGTGCCATCACAGGAGCCATCATCTACCACAATTATTTCTTTTTCGATATCCAGGGCATTTATTTTCTCTAAAATTTGCTTTATGGTGCCGGCTTCATTATATACGGGAACGATTATGGAAAGTAATGTCATATTTATTTAGTAATCCTTTTAAAAATCGCCCAGAGATACAATTTAAGATAGGCGGGTAATAATTTGAGCATCCGAAAACTAGATTTACCTTTAGTCCTTTCTTTCCATGCCGTAGGCACCTCGGTTATCTTAAAACCTAGATAATACGCCTTAAGCGGTATCTCCATAGATATTTCAAACCCCTTAGATTCGATATTTATACTCTCTATCACTTTTTTTCTATACATCTTAAAGGCATTAGCAACATCATGCGTGGGTAATCTTAATAAATAATATAGAGACCGCCCTGCAAAAGATGATAAAAAACCCTTTATCTTTGAACCGCCCAAGCGGGCCCCGCCTTTTATATAACGTGAGCCGCAAACCACATCATACCCCTCATTAATCTTATGGGACATTATTTTAATAGTGGACAATTCATCGCATAGATCTGCCATAACCAGAATCACCATATCGCCTGAAACGTTATGAAAACCTGTTTTTATGGCATTAGCAAAACCCTGAGCGAGTTTATTTTCCACCAATCTAATATTTTTATATTTTTGGGACAGCTTATCTACAATTTCACCGGTAGTATCTATAGAGTGGTCATTCACAACCACTAATTCATAATCTATATCTAAAGAGTTTTCTATTCTATTAATAATATCCGATATATTGTCCTCTTCGTTATGCGCCGGAAGAACAATAGACAATTTCATCTTAATACCTTATATATTTTGATAGTATCATTGGCAAAAACCGCTGTGAATTTTTCTGGATGAGCTTTTGCCCAATTATATTCTAAGGGAAAGATAATTTCCTTTGTTTGGTGAAGAGAATAAATGAATAGACAATCGGTATTTCGCTTTAAAATATTATTCAACCAAATAGAATAGTCAGCGTCCCCGCGGTAATTACCCTGTGCCTCTAAATTTTTGTGCAGGCTCAAAAAATCATAGCCCCAATTATAATAACTACCAGGAAAATAATGTAATTTTACTGGCTCGATTTTATTTACCGAAACATAATAAACGTTATTCTTAAAATTTGCCCCGTATAAAGGAAACGGGACTGGCCGGCCAACATAAGCTATATTATTACCATTAGTATTCTGATTTAACCGCTCCCATGCCCTTGTGGCATCCGGCCAGAATCCAGAATATTTTACCATCTTACTATATCTGGGATATTCGTTTATAGTATAGTACCTGTTTAGGCATACTAAGCAAAAAATAATAAACAATGCAAAGAAACCGATAAATAAAGGTTTTTTTATTAGCCCTTTAAAGGTTTTTAAAAAGGGCGTTAAAACAAAGAATAATAAAATTGTAACGATAATTGAACTAACTAATTCTTGGCGTTTAGCTAATTCTGAGATAGATGCTAAGGTACAGATAATTACCAGAATATTTGTAATAATTTTAGGGGTATTCAATAGCCCAACCGTATAAAATCCCATAATCATACCTATGCCCAAAAGAGGATATAAATACCTTGTGTTTGCTAAGGGAATTATATATCTATAGTTTAAATAAATAAGAATCGGCAAAATCAGAAAATATACTAAATTTAAATTAAGGGTGTTCCTCCTTTTTATAATAGCGGCCGGAAGCGCCACAAATATTGCCGGCAGTATAAATAATATAGCCTGTACACCTAATCCTTCATGAAATAATAGTTTCGATATCCGATAATCTTCTATTTTAAAATGTGCCCTATAAACGCTGCTGTTTATAACGCCCTTAAAAATAGCCCTGCCGAAGACGGAAAAATCTAAAGGATACAAAGGGTTACCCGTATCAAAAAAATTTCTTATATAACTAAAACCGCCCAATATAAATACTATAACTATAAAAATTATGCCCAAATAGGATTTATACATTCGCGGCCACAAAACCGCCCCGCCAAAGGCGGGGCTGATGGAGCGTGGAGCCGCTGGAGTATTTCGCTTAAGGAAACCACGGGCTTCAACACGTGGAGCTTCATTTATATTCTTTAATAAGAAATAAAGAAAAGGTATAAATAACAAAACGGTATAAGGTAAGGCCACGGTCTTTGTGCCCAAAAGTAAACCTAAACTCATGCTATAAACCAACACGTTTTTAAAAGAGAATTTTTCATTTAACAAAAATAAAAAATTTACACACACCAAAAATAGAGCTGCTACTATAATATCGACGTAGGCTATCTCTAATTGTTTGAAAATGTTGGGGATGAGGATAAACAGCGCTGCTGCATAAAACGATATTTCTCTCTTAATGCGCAGTTTCCGGGAGATATTAAATACTGCTAGAAAAGCTAAGGTAAAAAAAGGAATCTGTCCTAAATCTGCTAAAAATACATTTTTTAAAGGAAGTATTAACCAGAGGAAGAATAAACTGCCATTAATAGGATAATAAGAAGGGCCGGGATCGTCAAATATGGTAATGGGAGTATCTAAGTTCCCATGCTTTAGCCATTCTACCGGAAAGGTGAAGTGATAATTAAGGCTATCCCAGCCAAATGGCGGGTTAACCAGATTAATAAAAACCTTTACTAATCCAAATCCTAAAATTACAGATACGCACAATAATATAACTTTATTACCGAGAAGTTCGGTTAATGTATATTTTATACCCATAAAACCAAAACAAGACTCTTTGTAACGAGTCATATACAAAATGAGCAAAAATATGGCTGTATTAATTAAGATAACATTGCGTAGATAAAGAATTCCGAATATACCGAGTAGAAGTTCCGTAAATACAATTTGAGCAAAATAGAAAATAAATAAAGATAATATAGAATCAAGAAAATTACTAAATTTTAAAATCCTATAAGTCAAC
>Ga0315286_10002557_pt1 | contig 16994 bp, 12 predicted proteins | sample YL17G10_0_MG_FD_205038 | JGI IMG/M metagenome (GOLD analysis project Ga0315286, IMG submission 205038) | Sediment microbial communities from Yellowstone Lake, YNP, Wyoming, USA - YL17G10_0 | ecosystem: Environmental > Aquatic > Freshwater > Lake > Sediment | place: USA: Wyoming | collected...
CGGATGTGCCTTCAGCACCCCACGTCAAGGCCGCCGCAGTCGAGGCTGTCGGCGCCAACTCCTCACGGTACGCCCCCAACGAGGGAATTCACGAGCTCCTCGAGGCAATCCGGTGGAAGTTCTCCACCTGCAACCATCTCTCGTTCGGGATGGACCAGATCCTCGTTTCCTCCGGCGCCAAGCAGAGCATCTTCAACGCACTCCTGGCGGTGTGCGGACCGGGAGACGAAGCAATCATCGTCGCGCCATACTGGGTCAGCTACCCTGCCATGGTCCGGCTGACCGGCGCGATGCCCGTTGTGGTCAAGACGCGCATGGAAGAGGGCTTCCTCCCCGATCCGGAACTTCTTCGGGCCTCAATTCGTTCGCATACAAAAGCCTTGATCCTGAATTCCCCCGGCAACCCTTCCGGACGGGTCTATCCCACCTCGCTCCTGGAAGAAATCGCCGGCATCGTGCGCGAGACGGGAATCTATCTGATCAGCGATGAGATCTATGAACGTGTCGTGTACGACGGCCGCACCCACGTCAGCATCGGTTCACTCGAAGGAATGAGTGAACAGGTGGTCACGGTCAGCGGACTCTCAAAGGCGCATGCCATGCCGGGGTGGCGGATCGGGTACATGGGAGGACCGGCTCCGGTTGTCAGCGCTGCGGCAAGGGTGCAGAGCCAGACGACAGGACACGCCAACACCATCGCGCAGAGGGCAGCCGTTGCAGCGTTGCGGGGGCCTCAACAGTCTGTGGAGGCCATGGTCGCAGCGTTTCAGCACCGGAGGGATCGTGTGAGCGAGATGCTTGCCAGGGAACCGAAGATCACCACCATCACGCCCGATGGAGCGATCTATTTCTTCCTGCGCATCACGCCGTTCCTCGGCAGACGACACAACGGCAATCTCGTGCGGTCATCGGACGACCTGGCTCACTACCTCCTCGCGGAACATCATGTCGCCGTTGTTCCCGGGTCTGCGTTCGGCGATGACGACTGCCTTCGCCTCTCCTTCTCCGTCCCGGAGGAGACGCTCCTGAACGGTGTGAAGCGCATTCTTGAGGGTTTGGGCCAGCTACGGTAGGAAACGAATACTGACAGAGGATTATGCCAACATATGAGTACCGCTGCAAGGCTTGTGGACACGCGATAGAGGACTATCAATCCATGACGGATCCTCCTCTTATTCGATGTCCCAAATGCGATACCGACAATCTCGTGCGGGCGCTCGGCGCGGGGGCGGGGGTGATTTTCAAAGGAACGGGATTCCACCTCACCGACTACCGCAAGAGCTCCTCGTCGCCTGCCCCCCCGGGCGCGAAGAAAGCGTCATCCCCAGCGCCGGAACCGAAAACGCCGCCGCCTGCAGACAAGAAGGAATGATGCGGCACCCCGATGCGGCGGACCCCTATTGATATCGGTCCAGGCGGAATTTCTCGCCCAGATACAGCTTCCTCGCCTCGGGATCATTCGCGAGAGATTCCGATGTCCCGGCCTTGAGGATTTGCCCTTCAAACAACAGGTAGGCACGATCCGTGATCGAGAGTGTCTCATGGACATTGTGATCGGTCACGAGCACCCCGATGCCGCGCTGTTTCAGGCTCCCGACAATCCTCATGATTTCCTCAACGGCGATCGGGTCGATCCCGGCGAACGGCTCGTCCAAGAGGATGAAGCGCGGATCTGTCGCCAGCGCTCGCGCGATTTCGGTCCGCCGCCTCTCTCCGCCGGAGAGCATGTACCCCCTGCTGCGAGCGAGATGCGCAATGTTGAAATCGGCCATGAGCCGTTCGCACCGGGCGCGGCGCTCCGTGGCGGGCAGATCCATCATTTGGAGCACGGCCATGATATTCTCCTCCACCGTCATCTTCCTGAACACTGATGCTTCCTGCGGCAGATAGCCGATGCCAAGCCGGGCACGGCGGTACATGGGCATCGTCGTGATTTCCTGCTCCTCTAGATACACCCTCCCTTCGTTCGGCCTGATCATCCCTACGATCATGTAGAACGTTGTCGTTTTGCCGGCGCCGTTCGGCCCGAGCAACCCCACGACTTCTCCCTGGCGCACGTCAACGCTGACATTGCGGACAACGGTTCGCTTCTTGTACCGTTTGACCAGGCCGTCGGAGCGGAGGATCTTCACTTCTGTGTTGGTCGCCTGCTGTTCCATGGTAGTTCCGTTCCCCTCACCGTGGGGCGAGATTCGCGCCACTGAAATCCCGGGATCCGGTACTCTTCCTCCTTGTTTTTCAGTTGCGGTTCGGGAATGTATTGCCCTTCAACCCCTCCGACAATTTTGATGGAGGCCAGTTTTCCTTCTTCAAACTCCATGATGATTCGGTCACCGCTCGATTTGTTCAAGCCATTCGCCAGACTGTCCTCGTAGAGGTGGTACACGCTGATCGCACGGGTGTCCGCCGTGATCCGGGCGAGCTTTCTGTTCTCGAAGACCATGTCGAGCGTTTCCCCGGTCAGCTGGTCGATCCGGTCGGGCATCGCGGAATCGGAGCGAGACAGGGCAAACCCGTCGCCCATGACCGTCACCCTGCTCAGCGCACGTTCTTTGAGATACACATTGATGGAGTCCCCGCTGACCTGGGTGACCCCGTACCAGATCACGGGCGATCCGCGCAGGGTGATGCTGTCCGCATCGGTAAAAAAGACAGCACGGTCGGCCGTCGCCGCGAGGTCTGCCCTGTTGATCCGGACACTGTCGGTCGCCACCATGCGCCGGAGAGAATCATTGAAGGACTCCAGCACGGCGCCGCGGACGACAAATGTGTCCTTCGCGGCACTACCGGCGGTGTCAACCTGCACCAGCACGGGGCGAACGGTCATTCTGCTGTACCTCCCCCGCCCTTCATCCAGGAGCATTCCGCCGCCGATGGTCATATTGTCAGTCCGGTTGGTCACCACGACCCGCCCGACCGCGAGGGAATTCCGCCGGTCCCGGTAGTAGGTCAGAGTATCCGATTCGATGGTCGAGCCCGTATCTCGGACAACGACGTTGGTGTGAAAGAAGGCCTTCCCGGAATCGACGTAGTACTGCCCGTATCCGGCGGTGAGAAATATCTTCCCGTCATCCAACCGCACATCGTCGAACGCCTCCGACTGACGAACTTCGCGATGGTAGATCGCGCGCGGAGATGTCATCGTGACGCTATCGTCCCGCACGATGACGTTTCCGTACAGAAAGACCTCCCCGCTCTCTGGAAATTCCAGCGCACGATCACACGTCAAGCGGACGCTGTCCTGCCGGATCCTGACGTGTCCCACCAGCTCTCTTGCCTCCTTCCCGTCAATCACGCGCCCGACGAGAGAATCGGCGCCTTCCAGGTTGATGACTCTCTTCGGCTGGCCAAACGCGAATGTACTGAGCAGCAATGACCCCAGAAGGATGACGGAGTGCGATGGCCGGCTACTCATTCGTCACTGCCCGCCCTGTCACTTTGGCAATTCGATAGTTCTTCAGACTCTGATCGCTCACCAATCCCTGCCCCCGTATTTCATCCGTGGGGGAGACGATGTGGACGAAGGCATCCGTGTGAATCCTCCGCCTTCCATTGTCCCAGAAAAGACGGTCCGATTCCAGCGTCGTGCCGCTGTCCGATCGTACCACCACGTTCTCGTATGCCTCGAGGTCCTGGGTTCGGTCATTGACTTTCCCGCGGCGCGCGGTAAGAGTCGAGCTGTGTTTCTCGAATTCATCGTAGAAGTCAACGTGGACACTGTCCCCCAACAGCGTGTAGCCCTGGTTGGCATACATGCTGATATGTCCGGCCCAGAGGATAGCCTTGATCTTTCCGGAATCGGAAAACGTGACGGTACTCCGCCAGCTCTCCTGGTCCGGGATATCAGTGGGAGGAAGGGTCACAACCGACGGGCGTAGCTTTTCCTCGCAACCGGTGAGGGAGACCGCAAGGAACAGGACATACAGGCCCCGTCTCATCGGGAGTCGTCCTCGCTCAATCCGGCGTTGACGAGATCGTGAAGGTGCACGATGCCCGCCGGTCGGTTGGCGTCGTCCACGATCACCATCTGGGTGATCTTGTGGTGTTCCATCTCCTGAAGCACCGCCGCGGCAAGGGTGCCTTTGCGTATGGTCTTGGGGTGTCGTGTCATGACCTGCGATGCGGTCAACAGACTGATGTCCGTCGTCCTCTGGAGAAGCCTTCGAAGGTCACCGTCCGTGAGAATGCCGTCCAGCGTTCCGTCCCGGCGCACCACCAGTGTGCAACCGAGCCGTTTGCCTGTCATCTCGACGATGGCATCCCGGAGCGGAACGTCGCCCGTGACACGGGGAATGAGGTCTCCCGTCACCATGAGCTCGTCGACCCTCAGGCTCAGCCGTCTCCCGAGAATGCCTCCGGGATGGTACCGGGCGAAATCCTCTTTGGTGAATCCCCGCTTCTGGAGCAGCGCGATCGCAAGCGCATCTCCCAGGACCAGGGCAACGGTCGTGGAGGATGTCGGGGCAAGATCGTACGGGCAAGCCTCCACTCCCACCGATGCATCAATGACGACGGTCGCTTCTTTTGCCAGCACGGAATGCGGGCTCCCGACAAATGCGACGATGGGCACGCCGATGCGCTTGAACATCGGAAGCAACACATTCAATTCCTGCGAGTTCCCGCTCTTGGAGATGCAGATGACCACATCGCCTTCCGATACGATACCGAGGTCCCCGTGGACGGCATCCGTCGGGTGAAGGAACACCGACTGCGTGCCCGTGGAATTCATGGTCGCGACGATCTTGCGCGCGATGATGCCTGACTTCCCCACGCCCGTGACAATCAACCGGCTCTTGCAGGCGGCGATGAGATCCACGGCGCGTGCGAACCCCTCCCCGATCCTTTGCTCCAAATCGGCGACCGCTTTCGCCTCGATGCGGACGACTTCCTGGCCGTGACTGATACTGTTCGTGTTCACGTTCATAGGCACATTACCGGGAGAACCAATGGCGTAGCAATGTCCGGAACTTCGGCTCCGGCTCGCGCTGGACGGAATCGACAACCACTCTCCTCGTCATCGCGTTGGAGGACACGAACGCGGATCGAAGGTCGATATCCGAATGCCGGTCCAAATCCTCAAACAGGCGGGCCGGCGCCAGGGCGACTCGGGGGTCGCGGATGCGTTTGTGAACCATAAGCTCATTGTAGAAATTCGTTACCGGGATGAGATGCACCATGCGTCAGAACCCCTTGACGACCCGATCGAGTGCTGTGACCTGGACCAACAGCGTATCGAGAAGCTCGAGGGGGAGCTGGCTTGCCGCATCACTCAGCGCGCGCGGCGGGTCGGGATGGACTTCGATAAACAGCCCGTCGATCCCGACGCCAACACCAGCCCGGGCGATCGGAAAGATGAACTCCGGCTGGCCGCCTGAAGCGGAGCTCCCGCCGCTTCCACCGGGGAGTTGGACCGAATGTGTCGCATCCAGAATCACCGGATAGCCCATTTCCCCCATGATCGCCAGCGACCGCATATCAACCACGAGGTTGTGATAGCCGAACGTCGTGCCACGCTCCGTGAGCAGAATTGCGTTGTTCCCGGTATCCTTCACTTTCCCTGCCGCATGCTTCATATCATCGGGGGCGACGAATTGCCCCTTTTTGATATTCACCACCTTGCCTGTTCTTCCCGCCGCCTGCAGGAGTTCAGTCTGCCGGCAGAGAAACGCCGGAATCTGGAGAACATCCGCCACCTCTGCCGCTACCTCTGCTTCGTCCTCGCTGTGGATATCCGTCATCACCGGCAACCCCACCTCATGACGCACATCTGCGAGCACCCGGAGGGCTTCCTGTATTCCGAGGCCGCTGAAGGAACTCGCACTGGTGCGATTGGCTTTCTTGTACGAAGACTTGAAAACGACCGGGACGCCGCGCCGGGCAGCCGTGTCTCGAACAATCTCGGCAGTGCGCAAGACCATCGTGCGGTTTTCAACAACGCAGGGCCCCGCAAAAAGGACGAGGGGCGCGCGGTGTCCGATAACAATATCCTGGATGTGCACGATCATGAGACCTCCGTTTCCCCGCGCGGTGGAGCCGCAACACACACGCCTGGCATGCCATGCACCCCCATTCCTGCCCACGACCACCCGTTGCGGTCGGCGGGAAGAGGTGCCAACAGGCGCCGTTTCCTCCATCGTGTACGGGCTTGCAGAACGAATGAACATACAAAAATTCGCTCTGACAATCAAAAAGATGATTTGCCAGCGAACACTCTTTTGCATCCCACCACATTCCCGCGTATATTTCCCGCACCATGACACAGACATCACAGCCACATCGCGCCTACGCAAAGATCAACCTTGGCCTTTTCGTCCTCAGAAAGCGGCCTGACGGGTACCACGACATTGCGACAGTCTTCCACCGGGTCGATCTGTTCGATGAGATCACCTTCACGGAGTCCCCGACCATCTGCGTGCTCAGCGATGAACCAGCTGCTCCCGGCGGGGACAAAAACATCTGCTCCAAGGCGGCACGTCTCCTGCAGGGAGCCATCGGAACGACTGCCGGCGTCGCCATCACACTCAACAAGAAAATCCCCGTCGGCGCAGGCCTCGGTGGCGGCAGCTCTGACGCAGCAACTGTCATCCGCGAACTCCCATCGTTCTGGAACGCCAGGGTCAACACAGAACTCCTGCACCGGCTTGCCATGCAGCTGGGGTCCGATGTTCCGTTCTTTCTCCTTTCAGGCTCCGCCTTCGCGAAGGGGCGGGGCGAGAACCTTACACCGGTGAATCTCGACATCCCGTATGCAATTCTCCTCTGTTACCCCAACGTCCACATTTCGACCCCCTGGGCGTACGCTCATCTGAAGCTGACTCCGGTGGAGGCAGAGGTGGACGTCGCACGCATCGTCGCGACAGGCATGACGAACCCCGGATGGCTGCGGGAGAATCTACGGAATGACTTCGAGCCGGTGGTGTTCAACGCGTACCCCGAGGTCAGCCGTGTGAAGGAAGCCATGCTGCACGGCGGGGCAACATATGCTTCTCTGTCCGGGAGTGGATCGTCAGTCTACGGAATGTTCCCCGATGCAGCGCGCGCTACCGCGGTGGGCCATGCATTCGCTGTGGACGGATACCGGACGTTTCTCACGCCGCCACACTTCCGGGCGCCGGTCGTGTAATCACACTCCCATTTCTTGCTTCTCCCGCTCATTCTGGATATATTTTCGCCACAATGCTCCCTCGTCCGAACACGCAGTTGAAAACCGCAGCCGTCAGCGCCTGGTTGGTTCTCCTCCATCTTATGCCCTTCCCTCACTCCCCGCTCATCGCACAGGAAGCCGGGCGAACACCCCCGGAGGGCAGACAGGAGCGGCGCGATACCGTCAGCACAAAGGCCGGAACACCCTCGGGGGCCCCGACCGTGCTGGCCGGTCCGGACTCGCTCACCGCACATCCTGACAGCCTCATGCTGTACTGGTTTCCAGCACACGCGGGCCTTGCCGACCGCGCGCAGGACACCACATCGTCTCTCGGATCGTCAGACCTTCACTGGCTCGCGCACCGGTACCTGGGCGACATCCTGACAACCGTGCCAGGGGTTTTCGTCCGTGATCAATCAAGCGAAGGACAATACAGCCAGCCGAATATCCGGGGGACGGATTGGCGAGGGATCGGCATCACCATGAACGGTCGAACGCTGAACGACCCTGCATCGGGGGTGTACAACATCTACTATCTCAGCACCGACTACATCGATCGTATTGAAGCAGTCACCGGACCGCGCGCCTTCCTCTATGGACTGAACAGCGCGGGCGGCGCGCTCAATGTCGTCACCAAAAACTTCCATTCGAACCGACCCTATACAAAAATCAACTACTCCGAGAGCGGGTACGAGTACCAGTACAGCGACGCGACGTACAGTCAGAATATCATCCGCCGCTTGAACCTCAGCTTCGGGTTCCAGTACCAGGGCACGTCGGGGAGATTCCCCAACAGTCTTCACGAGGCATGGAACATGCGGCTGAAGCTCCGATACGCTCTCCTCGAGAACCTGACGGTCGTTGCGTCGGAATACTTCACCAACACATCTACTGGCCTGAACGGCGGTGCCAATGTGGTGAAGTCTCCGCCGCCGAACGCCTACGACCCCTACCTGGTCAGCGTGAAGAATACTGATTCGTACGAGAAGGACACACGGCACGACGTTGATCTGTCGTTCTTCGGGAATTTTCTGGGTGATTCGGCCAACGTCTCCCAGCTCACCCTCTACTACTCGAACAATTTCAGACAGTACCGGGATGAGGAGAACAGACCCAACCCCAATGGCATCTTTATCCAGGCGGATCATACCTCCTCTTGGATGGGAGCTCTCCTCACGCAGAACTTCTTTACGGCGGGCCAACGGTTCTCCCTGGGATCATCCCTGGAGCTTCGCCAGATCGAGGGAAGCCCGAACCTGGGCCGGCGCCGCAACGTCATCGGAGCGGTATGGGCAAAGGAAGAAATCCCGATCGGAACAACCGTCACCGTCGCGGGATACGGGCGATACGATCGGTACCTCCATGAAGACTACGCGGGAGTGGGAGGCGATGTGCGACTCCGGATCGCTGAGGGCATCCATCTCTTCGGAGGGACTTCCCTGTCGCACCGTCTGCCAAGCTATGCGGAGCTGTACTGGACGGACAGCGCCGTTGTTCGGGCGGGTCCGATCGTCGCGGAGAAGCACGTCCATACTGAAGTGGGAGCTGAGGCGCAGTTCGCCGGTCCGAGCGAAATCCGCCTGGCGTTCTTCCACAAGAGGATCACGGATCCCATCCTGTGTACGCCGCAATTCGGGACCGGTCCATTCCCTGCCTACGCGGTCGGGAACGGCGGCAGCCTGACCAACTACGGCGCCGAACTGAGGCTTGGCGTCAGGGTGTGGATACTGCTCGTTGAGGGAACTGCCACCTGGATGGTGCAGAAGGACAGCGATGGGAGTCGGAACGAGGTGTATCCGGAATTCGCAGGGACCGGAGGCCTGTACTACCGACAGCTTTTGTTTAGCGGCGCGCTCGATTTGAAGGCAGGATTCCGCGGGAGTTTCCTGACCTCGTCGCGGGGGGAAGTGTATAACCCTCAATCCATTGCATACGTCCGGAACGACGGCCGCCAGATGGGTGCCGGCGCCCTTGTCGACTTCAATCTGGTTGCACACATCGGCACTGCCTACTTCCATTTTCTCTGGGAGAACCTCACCAATGCCCAGTACTTCACCGCACCGTATTACCCTGTCCGCGACAGAATGATCCGTCTTGGGATTGAATGGCCATTCCTGGATTGACTCCCCGCCGCACGAACACCGTTACCGTGTTCGGAAGCTCCCGTCCGATGGCAGGAGAACCTGAAGAGGAGCGTGCCCTCGAGTTGGGCCGGGAATTTGCGCGGGGGTGGATTCCCCGGCTCGAAAAGCAATGGAGGAGATTGCGCAATGGCACCGGAAGTCGCACTGCTTCTTCGACACCTCGATGAGGCTTTTGAAAAGAAGGCATGGCATGGCCCGAACATGCGGGGATCCGTCCGCGGATTGAACGCTGCGGAAGCGGCATGGAGACCGGGACCCGGGAGGCATAACATCTGGGAAATTGTCCTTCACGTTGCCTACTGGAAGTACGCCGTTCGACGTCGTCTCTCCGGAGGTAAGCGCGGATCGTTCCACCTCAAAGGCAGCAACTGGTTTGCAGTGGGAGAGGCAGAGGGGGCCGCTCGTTGGGAGGACGCCGTCACGCTGCTTGTGCGGGAGCATGCAGCATTGCGACGGAAAGTCGCAGCACTCACGGCCAAGGACCTTGTGCGAACCCCGCCGTCTGGCGGAAAAGTCAAGGTCGAAACACTCGTCCGCGGAATAGTCCTGCACGACATCTACCATGCCGGTCAGATCCAGCTGATCAAGCGTTTGCAGCGGAAATAGGGACTCTCTGGCGACTCTGGAGGACGGTCAACGGCGTGAGGCGCGCGCGGACAGTATGGCCAGCGTCTGATCTGCCGCCCGATCCCAGGTGAAGTCGGCGGCCCAGCGGAGGGCGTTGCGCGTCAGTGTCTCCCGAAGCGCGGTGTCGGTCAACACACGGGTCACGTTCCGCGTCAGGTCTTCACGATCCCCGTAGCGATACAGCAGTCCGGTCTCCCCGCCTTTGACCGCGTCTCGCAACCCCGGGACGTCGCTGGCTACCACCGTCGTTCCGCACGCGTTTGCTTCGAGAACTGTGAGCCCCCACCCCTCTTTTGAGGATGTTGTCACCTTGCACCACAGCTGCTGGAGCAGTTCAACCTTCCGCTCCTCGGAAACGAATCCGGTGAACTCCACGGACGGGCCGATGCCGACGTCCCGCACGATGGATTCCAGCCGCGACCGGTCATCGCCTTCGCCAACGATCACGAGGCGAAGGGACGGTATCTGGCGCAGCAGCGCCGGCATGACGAGCAGAAGGTGATCCACGCTCTTGTACCGCTTCAGTCGTCCGAAGTACCCGATCAACGGTGTCGGGTTCTTGGGAACGCCGGTGGGCCGGTACCGCTCGTGGTCCACACCATAATGGACGACGGAGACGTCTTCCTCCCTGCAGCCTTTCGCGACAAGTTCGGCCCGTGTGCTCGGGGACCCGACAATGAACGGTGTGCGGCGGGATGCAAAAAGCGAAACTGCCCGCCGTTCCGCGAGGTAGACATATGAAGCGATGAGAGCGTTGGTCTCTTTGAAAATGCTTCTGTCAAACAGATGATGCGTGACGCACACCAGCGGCTCCTGCACAAAGAGAGGGGTGAAGAAAGGAATCTTGTTCATATCGTCCACGACCGCATCGAACCCCGCATGGCGGAAACGACGTCCGTAGGCAACGGGAACCGCAAAATTGAACAGATGGCGATTTCCTCTGCGGATGATCTGTATCCCGTCCAGTGTTTCCTCCGGTCGGGAGCCGGCAAACGCAGAGCAGAAGAGCGTCACCCCATGTCCCCGGCGGGCAATTCGGGAAAAGACTTCATGCAGATGCACCTCGGCTCCTCCGGCGAGCGGGTTTTTGATGTCTTGCCAGTTGAGGACGAGAATATTCATGAGGGGTGCGCCAGCTCATGCTTCCAGTATTCGAAGACATCCCGGAGCGTGTCCCTGAAGTCGATCACCGGCGCCCAGCCGGTCGCCTTCCGTAACCGCTCATTGCTCCCGAGGAGCAAGGGAATGTCGTAGGCACGAACCCTGGATGCTTCGGGTTCGATGGTGACACCGACGGCAGCGATCTCTCGCAGGAGCGCGACCACCTCAGCGATAGGCCTGGCGGTTCCCGAGCAGACGTTGACGACGGGCACAGGGGTGGTGCTCTCCAGCAGCGCCCAGTATGCCCTGACAACGTCACGAACATCGGTGAAGTCGCGGCGGACATCCAGACTGCCTACCGCAAGAACCGGTTTTCTCATTCCAAGCGCGACTTCTGCAAAACGCCGCCCGAATTCGGAACAGACAAACGAAGGGCTCTGCCGAGGCCCGACGTGGTTGAAGGGCCGCGCGACGATGATCTTCAGTCCGTAGGTCTTCGCGTAACTCTGAGCGATCAGGTCGAGACCTGCCTTGCTTGCTGCATACGGATTGCCGGGGCAGAGCGGGTAGTCCTCGCGGATGGGTTGAAGAGCGGGATCGACGGGACCGTATACCTCGCCTGAGCTGACGATCAGCACTGCAGGATCGGCGCCGCCCCCCGCACGCAGCATGCGTACGGCATCGAAGAGATTGACGCTGCCGTTGATATTCGCTTGAATCGTCCCTGCGGGATCCTTTACAGCGGCGGGAACGAACGCCTGGCCGGCGAGGTGAATAATCCGGTCAGGGCGGAGAAGGCGTAGCAGACGGTCGACCCCGTCACGCTGAAGAATGTCGAGCTGATGGAGGATGATCGGAGAGATCACATGCGAGAGGTTGGGACCCGGTGCAGAGGTCAGGATTGTGCCGTGGAGCTCGATTCCCGGAAGGGTGAGGAGCAGATCCACCATGTGGCTGCCGACGAACCCGTCGCTCCCGGTAACAAGGACACGCATGCCGATCTACCGCCCTTTTCGCCGCGGGTGCAGCCTCGCGAGATCGGCATCCACCATCATGGTCACCAACCCCCGGAAATCCGTCTCGGGCTTCCATTTCAGCAATGTCCTGGCTTTTGAGGCGTCGCCCAGGAGGTGATTCACCTCCGCCGGTCGGAAGAGGCTGCGATCCACCTTCACGAATTTCTTCCAGTTCAGTCCCGCGTGATCAAAGGCAGTCTCGACGTAGTCTCGGACCGAGTGGGCGATTCCTGTTGCCACGACAAAATCCTCCGGCTCGTTCTGCTGCAGCATCGACCACATCGCCCTGACGTAGTCTCCGGCAAAGCCCCAGTCTCTCCGGGCATCGAGGTTGCCAAGCCGCAGCTCCTTCGCGAGACCGAGCTTGATGCGCGCCGCGCAGTCGGAAATCTTCCGCGTCACGAATTCCAGCCCGCGCCGGGGCGATTCGTGGTTGAACAGGATGCCCGACACCGCAAACATATCGTAGCTCTCGCGGTAGTTCACCGTGATGAAGTGCCCGTACACCTTGGCGACGCCGTACGGGCTGCGCGGATAGAACGGCGTCCGCTCGTTCTGCGGTGTCTCGAGGACTTTGCCGAACATCTCACTGCTGCTCGCCTGATAAAACCGGATCTTGGGGTTCACCAGCTTGATCGCCTCGAGCATCTTTGTCACCCCGAGGGCAGTAAACTCCCCCGTGAGCGAAGGCTGGATCCAGGATGTCGGCACGAACGACTGGGCGGCCAGATTGTAGATCTCGTCTGGTTCAACGCTTTCGATGAGCGCGATCAGCGAAAGCTGGTCGAGGAGATCGGCCTGGAGGATGGTGATCTTGTCCCGGATCTGTTCGATCCGCTCGAAGTTCTCGGTGCTCGCACGACGCACCATGCCGAACACTTTGTACTTCTTGGCAAGGAGGAGTTCCGCCAGATAGGACCCGTCCTGACCGGTGACTCCCGTCACGAGTGCGCGTTTCATCGTGTGGTCCCCGTATCAGGGCCGGTGGCACCGGTCCGGCCCGCCTGTTGCTCGGCAAGCTGACGCTGGACGGTTTCGACTCTCCGCTTCAATCCCGGATCGTCGGGGTACTGCACCATCAGGGTCTTCAAGAGATCAAGCGTCTTGGCATAGTCCTTGCGAACATCATAAATATCGAACAGCACCCGGTAAGGGTTCCAGTACGAGTTGACGTTGACCTGCCCGCTCTCGATCATTTTCCTCATCTGGACCTCCACCTCGTCTGCAAGCTCGTTGAACTTGTCGACCCTCCCGAGACGGTAGTAGAAGGAGGAGAGGTCGGACTGAAGTTCCCATCCCATCGGGACTTTCGTGCGCGGGATGAGTTTCTCCATGCGTTCAAGCGCCGCGAAGGCCTTTGTGGAGTCGCCCTCAGCGTTCACGTAGTACATCGCAAGGCGCATAAATGCGGAGCGATAGTTCAGCATGAGCCGGGAGGTGTTTTCATCAAAATAGACCGCGGGATCGCCGATTTCGCGGAATTTGTACCCGTACTGGGCCGTTCTTGAGAAGCCCTCCGGCTCGTTGAACAGGTTCGCCTCAAGGATCTGTCTGTTGAGCCCCACGTCTTCACGCGTGACCTTCCGCGGTTCGAAACGCCAGGCAAGTCCGTGGAACCAGAGATAATCATCAAGACCGATCTTGCTGTCGGGCGCAACCGTCACGGCGAAATACATCGGGCGCTTCCACTGGTTCGTGAAGACGATGTCGCGCACCATGATATCCTGAATCCGGATGGCGCGCGTCTCCCCGACCTGGAGCGTGTGGCGCATGGTGAACCTGATCTTCTTGTCCTTCAGCACCGACGAATCCTTGACCCCAAACCGCTGGAGTGCCTCGTCGGTCACGGGCAGGTCAAGGTCGCGCGTCTGCCACTGGATGGGCGAAATGCTCTCGATACGGTTGTCGGGGATGCTCATGGGGACCGCCTTGGCTTCAGCGTAGTACGGCTTCGCCTTCATCTGCTTGATGTACCATGGCGTGTTGACAAGGCTGAGGTTTACGATCCGCACGTCGCGCCGTACCCCCTCGACATCCTGGAGATACCAGAGCGGGAAGGTGTCATTGTCCCCGTTCGTGAAGAGGATGGCGTCCGGTTCGCATGTCTGGAGAATATTGTAGGAATAGTCCCATGCCACATAGTTCCCGCTCCGATCATGCTCGTGCCAATTCACCTGGAGGAGCCGCACCGGCACCGCGATCACGCCCACTGCGACGACGACAACGGCGGTCATTCCCATCTGTCGTTCGGATTTGAGGTACCGCCGGACATAGTCAATGATCCCCGCGAGGCCAACACCAATCCAGAGCGACATCACAAGGTACGCCCCGACATAAAAGTAGTCGCGCTCGCGCGGCTGAGGCTCCTGCTGATTCTGGTAGAGGGCAAGGACCGGTCCAAAGATGATGAACATCGCGAAGAACACCGTCCCCATCTTCCAGTCGCGCTTGAACAGGTGCAGGAGTCCATACAGGCCGAGCAGGAACGGGATGCCGAGGGTATCCTTCCACGAGACCCCCGCGTCCTGTTCATCGCCTGCCGCGCCGATAGAGTTCCAGCCAATATATCGGAAGCACATGTGATTGAGCTGGTACCGGAACAGAAAGTCCCACTCGCTGGTATAGTTGGTATAGATCCCCTGCTGATGAGGCTCCTGGCTGTACCGGCGCGGCCACTGGCTTACGTCGCCGTACTGCTCGCGGCCGAGATACGATGTCAGCCGGGCGAGATTGCTCGGGTCATTCTCGTTCATCGGCGGGTTGGCATTGGAACGTATAAGCACAGAAACATACGTCGTGTAACCGAACAGAATGAGCAACATCGACAGCGATGCGAAGAATACCATCTTTTTTCGGGCGCGATAGGACCAGTAGGTGATGTAGCAGACGGTGGCTATGATCACCCAGGGGACGGCGGCCACCAACGTGCTTTTCCGGCCTTTGAAGTCGCCGTCCATCATTCCCGGAAGATATTTTACGATACCGGGATAGACCACAAAGAAGACGATGAGCGTGATGGCACCGAACGCCACGAAAGAATTCGTGGTAAGTTGGTATTTTCGGAAGTAGATGATCATCAGAACAGGAAAGATCGCCAGGAGCGCAAGCAGGTGAACACCCAGCGACAGCCCGATCATGTAGGCGATGAGAAAGATGTACTTCTCGTTCCCCGGCACATCCATCCGTTCCCGCCAGCGCAGCACGAGCCACAGGATCCCTGCGAGGAAGAACATGCTCGCACCATACACCTCCGCCTCGATCGAATTGTCCCAGTATGTGGTTCCATAGGCAAGCGAGAGGGCACCGATCACCGCAGATCCGTACACGGTGACACGATCCCAGACGGTGGCGGGCACGCCACGGTGGTTTTGAATGACCCGTACGATCACGAGGTAGAAGAACATGATCGCGATGGCGCTGAACGTCGCCGAAAGCGCGTGCGCACGCACCGCCTGATCGGCGGCGAACGGAACCATCATCGCGACACGGGCGGCCAGCAGAAACAGCGGCGACCCTGGCGGGTGGGGAACCTGGAGCAACTTCGCCGAGGCAATGAACTCGCCGACATCCCAGAAGACAACCGTGGGGGCAAGGGTCACCAGGTAGACAATCCACGAGGCGAGGAAGACACCAACAGCGACAATGCGGTTCAGCTTCTGCTCAGTCATGAAAGCCTCAGAAGTTCGCGGGGATAGAGAGGTGCTAAGGGAAATCACGTCCAAACGTTTGCAATATAGGCCAAAACCCCATGAGTTTCAAGGAGCCATCAGTCTCCGTGCGATCTCATCGCCCACCAGATAGCCTTTCGAGGTCAGACAGAGTCGATTCCCCCGCCAAACAGCAAGATCCCCCGCAAGCAGCAATCGGATCTCCTCCCTGTTTCGTTGCTCAAATCCGACCTGAAATTCCTCTTCGAGCAAAGGAATATCGATCCCGTCGCTCCGCAAGCCGAGGAAGACGCGCTCGTTTGCCAGCTGCCGCCTGTCCAGCATCTCTTCCGAGGCGACCGGTGCAACACCTTTCGAGAGCTTTTCGATGTACCCTGTCAGATTCGCGACGTTCCACCATCGATGACCGAAAGGCTCTGCACCGTCCCTCCAGAAGGCATGCGCGGACGGGCCAAAGCCGAGATAGCTCACATGAGACCAGTAGTTGAAATTGTGCCGGCTCCGGTACCCCGGCATTGCATAGTTCGACACCTCGTACTGCTCAAACCCATGGTCCCGCATGAACGCCATGGTGCACTCCAGAAGCTCCGCCTCCTGTTCAAGCGAAGCCGGCTGCACATCACCCCCGGCTACCATGCGAGCCAGGGGAGTGTTCTCTTCAACGATCAGGCTGTACGCGGAGATATGGTTCGGCCGGAGATCCAGCGTTTGGGAGAGTGTTGCCTCCCAGGACGACCGCGTCTGTCCCGGAAGAGCGAAGATCAGGTCGACACTGACGTTCTCAAAACCAGCCTCCCGCGCACCCTGGAGGCATCGGACGGCGTCGTCAGCGGTGTGAATCCTGCTGAGAAACCTGAGTTCCTCCGGTTGAAAGGACTGTACGCCGATGCTCAATCTGTTCACACCTTTGGAACGGTACGCCCGCAACTTCGCTGCGTCAACAGTGCCGGGGTTGACTTCGACCGTGATCTCACAATCAGGGGCAATCCTGAAGGTCTCATGCAGGTGGTCCACTATTCCACCCAGAGCTTCAGGGTGGAGGAGAGACGGTGTCCCGCCACCAAAATAGACCGTTTCAATGCGCGCTTTGCGGGCATACCTCACATAGAGATCGATCTCTTTGTGCAGCGCGGAGAGAAATCGGGAGACCAGCGAGGAATTCTCGACCGAATAGAAATCACAGTAGAGACATTTCTTTTCACAGAAGGGAATGTGAAGATATATGGACGCTCGCGGTTCCATGGCGTCACCGCACCAGGATTCCAATCCGGTTCCACCGGATCGAACGGAGCCG
>Ga0315286_10002558_pt1 | contig 16992 bp, 14 predicted proteins | sample YL17G10_0_MG_FD_205038 | JGI IMG/M metagenome (GOLD analysis project Ga0315286, IMG submission 205038) | Sediment microbial communities from Yellowstone Lake, YNP, Wyoming, USA - YL17G10_0 | ecosystem: Environmental > Aquatic > Freshwater > Lake > Sediment | place: USA: Wyoming | collected...
ACTTGGTTGCCGAAGGAACGGCGCCGTATCCGTCGATGACCAGGTCATCGGGGGTCAAAGCCGCGAGGGGGCGGAGCTTCTTGGCCCGGATCATTTCGATCTGTTCGCTCAAGAGCTGGGTGGTGGCGATGGTCTCGCCCGACACCGTGGAGATGACCGCCGGGTTTCCGCCGTCGTAGCTCACGAGTTTAAAATCCCCGCCGTTGGCCAGCTTGATGGCCTCGATGGCCGAGTGGCCGGCCGAGGGAACGCCCGCCACGGCCACCGACACCTTTTTGGGGTCCTTCTTCATCATGTCCAGAAATTCCCTGAAATCCTTGATCGGTGCGTCCGGCGTCACGGAAACCACGGTGGCGTTTCCGGAATTGAGGTAGATGTTCCAATCCTGGACCTTGGTGTTCAGGGTCCCGGTGATGACGTAGGTTCCCAGATCCTTCACCGCGCCCGAAGCCCAGGTGTAGCCGTCGCAGGGTGAATCCAGCACGCTCTTCGTTCCGATCGCCCCGCCGCCGCCGGGCTGGTTCACGACCACGACTTTCTGCCCCAGCGCATCCTCAAGGTCTCCGGTAATGGACCGGACCGCCTGGTCCGTGGAGCCGCCCGCACCCCAGGGTACGATGAGCCGGATGGGCTTGTTCGGTTTCCATTCCTGAGCCGCCGCCAAGCCGACCGCTACCGCCAAAATGAGCAACACGAGGGCGGCTTTCAGCCATAGAATTCGTTTCATGATGATACCTCCTATTGATTTTGAATGATGCCGATGAGAACTTGTTTTTCTGTGGGACGGATAAGAACCTGCTTTTCTGTGCGGGGAGGATACGAAGGCGATCCCTGTTTGTCAAGAAGATATTTTCTGTGATACAAAACTGTTGACATCGAGGATCGTTATTCGTATGCAGAACGGCATACCCTTACGGGGTCCGAAGGTTTAAATCCCGGCGTGGCGCCCCCGAGGAGGACCGTTTCGGCGCTCGGGCAACGGTAGAGCGTCGGTACATACGAGGTAAATATGGCCGACTTGAAGAAAAAAGCGGATCATGCGTTCGGTTTCGCCGCGCGGCAGCTCAGCCGCCTGATCGAAACGCACCCCGATTACTTCCCCATGTACACTGTGGCCGGCCACTGGAAGCACGGTGGTGAGGCGTGGACGAACTGGTGCGAAGGCTTCCTCGGCGGGCAGATGTGGCTCCTCTACGAGCGGACTCGCGACGGCTATTGGCAGGCCAAGGCGGAGCACTATTCGCGCCTGATCGAGCATCGCAACACCGACCGCAACGTCCATGACCTCGGTTTCCTGTTCTGGTCGACCTGGAAACGCTGGTACGATCTGACCGGCGATCCCGCGCTCAGACAAGTCGTGATCGAAGCCGGGCAGACGATGGGGCTGCGGTTTCGCGAGAAAGGCCGATACCTGCGTTCGTTTGTCGCGGAAGAGAGCCTCTTCATCGACATCATGATGAACGTCGGCATCGTCTTCTACGCGGCGCAGCAGAGCAACGACGCGGAACTGCTCCGCAAGGCGACGGAACATTGCCTGACGACGCGCAAATATCTCGTCCGCGGCGACGGCAGCACGTCGCACGAAGGGATCTTCGACACGAACACCGGCGAATTTCTGCGGCAAACCACGCACCAGGGATGGCGCAACGATTCGTCCTGGGCGCGCGGCCTGGCATGGGCTCTGTACGGTTTCGGCACGGTGTACGACTTCACCCATGACGGGCGCTTTCTGCAGACGGCGGAAGCCTGCGCGGATTATTACATCGAACGCACGCCCGCGCACGGCGTCCCGCCGAACGACTGGGATGAACCGAACCCCGCACTGCCGCACGAGAGTTCCGCAGCCGCGATTGCCGCGAGCGGTATGCTGAATCTCTCGAAACTGACCGATAACGCGGCACACGCTCGGCGCTACCGTGATTACGCGCTGCAGATCCTCGACACCCTGACCACGCCGGAATTCCTCGCGGAGGAAACACCGGGCTGGGAAGGCATCCTCAAGCACGGCATGTATCACCGGCGCAAAGGGCTGGGGGTGGACGAAAGCGTGATGTGGGGCGAGTACTTCTTCCTCGAGGCATTGAACAAGGTGAAAGATGATGAATGAAAAAGTCGCACTGATTACGGGCGCCGCGCGCGGCATCGGCCGCGCGATCGCGGTCGCACTGGCGAAAGAGAAGTGGCGCACCGTCGTCAACTATCGCACGAACGCGGATGCGGCCAAGGAAGCGCTGAAACTGGTGGAAAGCGCCGGGGGGAGCGGCATCGCCGTACAGGCCGATATCGCGGACGCGGCGGACCGCGCGCGGCTGGTCGCGCAGACGCTGGAGGCGTTCGCGCGGATCGACCTGCTTGTGAACAATGCGGGAATGGCGCCGCGCCGCCGGGTGGATCTGCTCGAAACGACGGAAACCAGTTACGACGAGGTGATGGCGACGAATCTCAAGGGTCCGTTCTTCCTCACCCAGCTCGTCGCGCGCCGGATGATCGAGCTGAAAACCGAAAAGGCCCGAATCATCAACATCGGCTCGATCAGCGCCTACACAAGCAGTGTAAACCGCGGCGAGTACTGCCTCTCCAAGGCCGGTATGGGGATGATGACCGTGCTATTCGCCCACCGCCTGGCGGAGTGCGGGATCAACGTTTACGAGGTGCGTCCCGGCTTCATCCGCACCGATCTGACCCGCCCCGCATGGGATAAATACGACCGGATGATCGCTAAAGGACTGACGCCGATTGCACGTTGGGGCAAACCGGAAGAGGTAGCACGCGCGGTGGTCGCCATAGCTCAGGATTGTTTCCCGCTGTCCACCGGCGAAGTGATCAACGTGGACAGCGGGTTTCATCTGCGCCGGTTGTAATCCGCATCAACCCTCTAACGCGCCGTTTTGCGGTGATTTTGTCTTGGCAGAGGGATCTTCTTGAAAATCCGGCGATAAGACGGTGGGAGACAAGAAATGAAACTCGGCATCTGCAACGAGCTGTTCGTGAACTGGTCGTGGGAGAAGATCTGCGACTTCGCAAACGGGGTCGGCTACCGGGGCATCGAGGTGGCGCCCTATACGCTGGCCGAGCGCGCGGAGCTGATCACGCCGCAGCAGCGGGCGGTGATGCGTGAATCGGCCGAATCGCGGGGGCTGGAGATCATCGGCCTGCACTGGCTACTAATGAAGCCGCCGGGGCTCTACATCACGCACCCGGATGCGGGTATCCGCAGGGAGACTGCCCGGTATTTCGTGGAGCTCGTCGGCCTTTGCGCGGACCTGGGCGGGAAGGTGATCGTCATCGGTTCGCCGAAGCAGAGGAACCTGCTGCCGGGCGTAAAACGTGAGCAGGCGATGGGGTACGCGGCGAAAGTCTTCACGCCGTCTCTGGAGCTTGCCGGAAAGCGCGGTGTGACGCTGGCGATCGAGCCCCTCAGCACGCGGGAAACCGATTTCCTCATGTGCGCCTCCGACGCCGTGGAGCTGATCGAGCGGATCGACCACCCCAACTTCCGTTTGCAACTGGACGTGAAGGCCATGAGCTACGAGTACAAGCCGATCCCCCAGATCATCCGGGAGTCGGCGAATTACCTGGCCCACTTTCACGTCAACGACCCAAACCTGCTTGGGCCCGGCATGGGCGAAATCGGCTACGAACCGATCATCGCGGCTCTGCGAGCGGCGGGATACGACGGATGGCTGTCGGTCGAGGCTTTCGATATGCAGTATGGGGCGGAGAGGATCGCAAAGGCAAGCGTGGAGTATCTGCAAAAGGTCATCGCCTGAAGGTATCCTCTTCAGACTGCCCGCCCACTTTTGCGTCTCAATAGTATTCAGATCATCCTTTCGATGCCCGACATCGCTTGAAATAGCTGTTGACATGTCTATGAGGTTTTGTTATAGGGAAAGGCATTTCGTAATACGGAACAGATCCTTTCTATCTTCAGTTCAGTGATATTCTCCAGGCAATGGACAAAACATTCGAGGAGGATTGGGATTGAAAGCAGCGCAACAACCGGCCGGCACCGCCCCGACCATGACGTCGTCAGGATTCGGAAAGTCGATTGAGAAAATCCTGGATTTTCTGATGAATGCCATCGAAACGGCGGGCGCCGTTCTGCTGGCCGTCATGACCCTGATCATCATCTGGCAGATCATCGCCCGTTTCCGGATCATCCACATCATCTCCCCCTGGACAGAAGAGGTCGCCATGATCCTGCTGGTCTGGTTCGGGCTGACCGGCGCCGCGATCGGCATCCGCAAGCATCTGCATATCGGCGTGGAATTCGTCACCACCCTCTTCCCGGAGTCGGTTCAGAAAATCATGATGATCTTCGTTGACATCCTGCTGGCTTGTTTCTCTCTCTTTTTGCTGGTCAAAGGGGGGGAACTCGCCTGGGCGTTAAAAGATGCCGATACTCCGGCCACCGTTATTTCGCGAGGCCTCGTCATCTATTCCGCTGCGCCGGTGGCCGCCTTCCTGATGCTCGTCTATTCCTTGGAATTGATCGTCAAACAGATTGTCGCTTTGAGAGGTAAGCAGGAATGATTCACGATCCGATTGCCATCGCCATCCTGCTCGGTTCTTTCGCTTTGCTGATCCTGATGCGGACACCCATCGCCTTCGCCCTCGGGTTCTCCTCCATCTTTACGGCCCTCTACAGCGGCATCGACCTGATGATCATCGCCCAGCGGATGGTCAACGGGATGGAATCGATCCCGCTGATCGCCATCCCTTTCTTTATCCTCGCCGGCCAGATCATGAGCGAAGGCCGGATCGCCGAACGGCTGGTCAACCTGGCCAGCCTCTTCGTGGGACGGATCCGGGGGGGCTTGGCGATGATCAACTGCGTGGACAGCATGTTCTTCGGCGGCATCTCCGGCTCCGCGGTTGCCGACGTCTCCTCCCTGGGCTCCGTCATGATCCCGGCCATGGAGCGCAAAGGGTATACGAAAAGTTTTGCGATCGCCCTCACCGTCACCACCGCGGTCCAGGCCGTCCTCATCCCGCCGAGCCACAACATGATCATCTATTCGATGGCCTCGGGAGGGACTTCGATCGGCCGGCTCTTCCTCGCCGGCGCGCTGCCGGGAGTCCTGTTAGGCGTGTCACTGATGGTCACCAGTTACATCATGGCCGTCAAGTATAACTTCCCCCGCGAAGACTGGCCCGGCTGGAAGAAGGCCGTCACCATCTTCTTCGAGGGTCTGCTCTCGGTGGGCGTCGCCGTCCTGATCATGGGCGGTATCATCTCCGGGATCTTCACCGCCTCCGAATCGGCCGCGGTTGCGGTGGTCTATGCCTTCATCCTGACCTTCTTCGTCTACCGGGATATCCCGGTATCCAGGTTCATGAAGATTCTCAAGAACTCGGTCAATACCGTGGCCATGGTCTTCCTTCTCATCTCCACCTCAACCGCCTTCGCCTGGATCATGACCTCGATGCAGGTGCCGCAGGCGATCGCCGGCTGGATGCTCTCGATCTCCACCAATAAATATGTCATCCTGACCTTGGTCAATATCTTCCTGCTCTTCGTCGGGATGGTCATGGACATGGCCCCGGCGATCGTGATCTGCACCCCGATCCTGCTCCCGATCATGAAAAGCATCGGCGTCGATCCGGTCCACTTCGGTGTGATCCTCATGTTCAACCTGGGGATCGGCCTCTGCACACCGCCGGTCGGCAACGCCCTCTTCGTGGGCTGCGCGGTCGGCAAGGCCAAAATCGAAGAGGTGATGCCCTCCCTGATTCTGTGTTACATCCCTATGGTCGTCATCCTCTTCATCATTACCTTCTTTCCGGATATTGCAATGGTGCTGCCGAATCTGATCATGAAATAAATCAAAATGGAGGGGATGTCGTCCTGAAACGTAGTTTTTTGTCCAGCAACTTAAACATTTAAAGAGGAGGAGATCGAAATGAGAAAACGTATCGGGATTTTGTTTTTTATCGCTGTTTTCGTCGGTGTAACCTTCGGCGCCGCTCAGGTTTTCGCGGCGGCAAAGGTGCTCAAGCTGGCCGAGGTCCATCCGCAGGGCTATCCGACCGAGATGGGCGATCAGAAATTCGCCGAACTCGCCGAGAAAAAGACCAATGGCCGGATCAAGATCCAGGTCTACGGCAACAGCCAGCTCGGCTCGGAGAATGACGTGGTCGAACAGGCCAAACTGGGCGTGATCGAGTTCGTGCGGGTCTCGACATCCCCGGCGATCTCGGTTTTCCCGCAGATCGGCGTCTTCTCGATGCCGTATCTCTTCCGTTCCCAAGACCATATGTGGAATGTCCTGAACGGTCCGGTCGGCCAGCATTTCATGGCGGCCATGGAGCCGATCGGCCTGGTCGGTCTCGGTTACTTCGACCCCGGTTCCCGGAACTTCTATACCACCAAGCCCTTGAAGAGCGCGGCGGACCTGAAAGGGTTGAAGATCCGGGTCCAGCCGAATCCGATCATGGTCAACATGGTGAAGCTGTTAGGCGCCACCCCGACCCCGATTAACTATGCCGAGGTCTACAGCGCGCTGCAAACCGGCGTGGTGGACGGCGCCGAGAACAACGTCCCGAGCTGGGTGTCGCAGAACCACTATGAGGTGGCCAAGAACTTCATCAAGGACGCCCATGCCCGGCTGCCGGAGCTGCTGATGGTCAGCAAGAAATTCTGGGACACCCTGAACGCCGCGGACAAGAAGGCCTTGAAAGATGCCGCCAAGGAGGCGACCGTGTTCCAGATCAAGGCGTGGAACAAGGCGGAGGAGGATTATCTGGCCCAGGCGAAGCAAAAAGGTTGCATCGTCAGTGAAGCCAATGTTGCCGAATTCCAGAAGGCGGTGGCGCCGATGTACGCGATGCCCGAATATGCCAGCTACAAGGAGTGGGTCGATAAAATCAACGCGACCAAATAATCGAACTTCATAGCCGGAAAGAAAGCGGGATGGCTGCATGGCCGTCCCGCTTTCTTTCCTGACAAAAACGCCGGCTGAACCGGTGATGGCTTAACCGGGCGAAGCGAACCGGGAGGCAATCCGGAGCGCATCCACCAGGCTCTCCGGGTTGGCCCGCCCCTCGCCGGCCTTGCCGAAGGCCGTCCCATGGTCCACGGAAACCCGGATGATGGGAAGGCCGCAGGTGATGTTTACGCCGGAGATGCTTCCCCAGGTGTTGGTCCGGGCGTCGTACTGAAAGCCGATGAGCTTGGTGGGGATATGCCCCTGGTCGTGGTACATGACCACCACCAGGTCGTACTGGCCCCCCTGCATCTTGGAAAATACCGTGTCGGGGGGGATGGGCCCTTCGACGTTGAGCCCCTCCGCCCGGACCTGCCGGATGGCCGGTTCGATCTCCTCGATCTCCTCGCGGCCCATGAGGCCGGCCTCTCCCGCGTGGGCGTTGAGTCCCGCCACGGCGATCCGCGGCTTTTCCACCCCTAATTTCCGCACAGCGTCGTATCCCAGCCGGATGACCCGGCTGACGCGGTCCTTCTTCACCCGGTCGCAGGCCTCGCGCATCGACACATGGGTGGAGACATGGATCACCCGGAAATGGTCGTGGACCAGCATCATCGCATAGTCCTTCGTATGGGTGAAATCGGCGTAGATCTCCGTATGTCCGGAATAATGGAACCCGGCCAGGTTGATGGCCTCTTTGCTGATCGGCCCGGTCACGGTGGCGTCGATCTCGCCGGCCAGGGCCAGATCGATCACCTTCTTCACGTATTCAAAGGAGGCGCGTCCCGTTTCGGCGGCGGCGACCTTGTGCCGGATGGCGGCCGGCTCGATGTTCTTCAGATCCAGCACATCCAAGACGCCGCACCGGAAGAGCCCCTCCGAGGGGGCGGCCACGGGGCGGACCTCAAGCTCCAGCCCGGAAAACCGGACGGCCTCCCTCATCATCCGCGACTCCGCGACGACCAGGGGTCTGCACATCTCATAGATCTCCGGCATGGCCAGGGCCTTCGCCGTGATCTCCGGTCCGATCCCCGCCGGATCGCCGACACTGATTCCGATCAATGGTTTTTTCAAAACGACTCCTCCTGAAAATGGAACAAAGTAGTGCCCGCGGGCCCATGCTCAGTGAAAGAGAAAGTTAGGAACCCATAAAACGAGACCCTGGAAGAAAATAAAGACAAAAAGCAGCCCTATCATGTAAAAGATATAGGGGACGCTCTCACCGGCAACATCAAGGATGGTCACCCCGGCAATATAAGCCGACAGCATCATCGTCGTGCCGACCGGTGGCGTGATCAGGCCGATAGCGAGAGCGAAAACCATCATGACCCCGAAGAAGATGGGGTCCGCTCCAACGGAGGTCACCAGAGGTAACAGGACCGGCCCGAAAAGCAGAACCGCAGGAGAGACATCCAGCACGCAACCCACGAGCAAAAATACTATTCCGAAGATTACCATCAACAAAACCGGCGAGTGAATAATCCCTGAAAGGTAGACAGTAAGCTTCTGCGGTATCATGGAATATGCGAGAAGCCAGGTAAGAAGGCCGGCCGTTGAGATAACGATCATCACCACGGCGGAAGAGATGGCGGCATTCAACAGCGCATCGTAGAACCCCTGCCATGTCAGCTTCCGATCTATCAGGCCGATCAACAAGGCATATAAGACAGCTACGACAGAGGCCTCGGTCGGCGTGAAAATGCCGCTCATAATCCCGAACAGAATGATCATCACCATGATGAAGGCCGGCAGCCCTTTGAAAAGCGCCTGCACCAGTTGACGGCCGGAAACACGCGGATACTTAGGGTAGTTCCGGCGTTTGGAAATAAAAGTCGTGAGAACCAGCATTCCAAGGCCGACCAGAACACCCGGCACCAGCCCTCCGAAAAAGAGGTCGCGGATGGACAGGCCCGTTGCAGCCCCCGTCAAAATCATCGGAATGCTCGGAGGAATGATGATACCCATTGTGGAGGCGGTGGCATTGATCGCTCCGGCAAATTTGGAACTGTAACCTTCCTTTTGCATAGCCGGTATCAGGATGGAACCCAAAGCGGAACAATCGGCTACCGATGAGCCGGATATACCACCCATAAACATGTTGGAAACGACACAGACGTTGGCAAGCCCGCCTCGCAGATGGCCCACCAGCGCTCGTGCGAGCTCAATGATACGATGGGCCAAACCGCTGGCGCCCATCAGATTTCCTGCCAGCATGAAAAATGGAATGGCCATGAATGGAAACGAATCCAAGCTGGCAAACATCCGTTGAAAAGCGACAAGGGGAGGAAGAGAGGTTTGAAATGAAATGTAAGCCATGGCCGTCAGGCCGAGGGTGAAAGCCACCGGCACGCCGATGATCAAAAGAACCAGAAAAATGGCGGCAATTATCATCTCAATTCATCTCCCGGCACAAAACGAAGCTTTTTCTCTTGGCTCTTGCGCATTTTGAAGAGTTCGAGACCGGTTTTGACCATGATCTCGAGGTTGGCGATAAACATGAGAAGCCCGCTGACCGGCAAGGCGGCATACACAAAGCCCATCGGGTAGTGAATCGCGCTGGATCGTTGTACCATGGTCTTTTGTGCAAGCGTCCAACCATGGACAACCATCAAGTAGAAGAAGAACGCGAGAATGACGGACCCAATGATCTGTAAAACCAATTGCTTCTCAGGCTTGAGCCTCTGTTGCAGCAACGTGATGCTGAGGTGAAGGCCTCTTCGAACGCACAGCACGGAAGCCAGGAATACCATCCATATCATCACGTGCCGGCCCAACTCTTCCGTCCAGTAAAGTGATTGATGGACTACGTATCGAGCAAAGACCTGCGAACCGATGGCGGCCACCATGATGATGAGCAGGAAAACGACCGTCCATCGAATCATGACTTCGAGCATGTCCAGGTATCGCGTCATTTTTATCCCTTGACCTCCCCTTGTCGTACAAATGACCGACGGTCGGTCAGATTCCTTCACCGACCTTGCGAATGGACAGGTAGATATCTTCAAAACCGTCATACTTCAGGAATCTCTTGTAAACATCCTTGGCTGCCTGGCGCCAGGGACCGTTGTCGATTTTTGTAACCTTCATCTTTGCGAAAAGCTTTGCTTCGATGTCCGCGTTGATACTTTTGAGCAGGGTGTCGTTGAAACGAGACGCCTCGACGGCCGCCTGGCTAAGAGCCTTCTGCAAGCCGGGATCGAGCTTGTTGAAACTGGCATTGTTCATGACAATCATCATGAAGCCGACAAGATGGTCGGTGAGGGCCAGATAATCAACGACTTCGTAAAACTTGTTGGCGTAAATGACGCCGAGAGGATTCTCCTGCCCGTCAACCGTCCCTAATTGCAGGGCCGTATAGACTTCGGTGAAGGCCAAAGGCGTAGGAGTGGCTCCGAGGGCCCTCCAGGTTTCCAGATGGGCCTCCATCTCCGGGACCCGAACTTTCATGCCTTTGATATCAGCCAAGCTTTTGACGGGTTTCTTGGTGGTCAGCTCCCGGGGCGTCCGCATGACATGGTAGAGGATGCGGAGACCGGTCTTTGCGATCAGCCGGGCCCTTATCTTTTCACCCACCGGTCCTTCCATGACGGCCCGCACATGCGCATCATTCTTGAAGAGAAAGGGAAACTCGAGAATGGACATGGCCGGATCGAAATTCTGGAGTATGCCGCCGAGAATCGCTCCGTTCACCGTGCCCATCTGGATCCCCTCCGCCACATCCCGCTCGCCCCCCAACACGCCCCCGACCGCAACATCCACCTTCAGCCGGCCCTGGCTGTACTTCTCGGCCAGTTCACCGAACTTGACCAGGGTTTGACTCTGGTGATCCACCGGCGCGTACGCAGAGGCGAAAACCAGTTTGATGGGTTGATCGGCCGCCAAAGCGCATGGGACAGCGCCCATCGCAACGGCCAAAGTAAGCACCAATGACAGCAAGAAAAACCGTTTCATAGCATCCTCCTTATGTTTTTAAAGGTTTTCATGTCGGCTTGCGGCCGCCCCGCATTGACTATCCCAAGGTCTCCTCACGACCTCTGACCTCTTATGCTATTGCCATTCGGACATCAAGAATAATCGCTTCATGAAGGCGCTGGTGTAGTCAGTCTTTCCATGATTCGGAACAAGGCGTCCTCCTTCCCGAAGGCGCCGGCCTTGGTGACAATCGTGAGGCCTTCCCATGGCCCACCCCGCAGGTTCCCCCGCACGATCCCCTCGAGCAGTTCCCCTTCCAACTCGATTCCTTCATAGTCCAGCAATTGCAGGACGCCCAGCGCCGTATCGCCGCCGGTCAGGATCAAGGCCAGGTCGCCCGCATCGACCTGGACCTCCCGCAGGACCTCAAGGGCCACGCCAGCCATAACGTCGGTGATCCGCTGCGGGGTGGGGACGGCCCCGTCGCCGTTACCGGTCCAGCGTTCTGTAAAGGTCCGGAAGATGACGCTTCCGCCCGCAAGGGCGCTTCCCAGCCGGCGGGTGAGCTTCCGCCGATCCTCTATCTCCGTCCCACCGTCGCCGGAGACGAGATCCCTGGGGAGTTTGAAGGAGGGGAGACCTCCGTCCTGGAGTCGCTGCAACTGTGCATGCGTAACGGCAGAGGCGCTGCCGCCGATGATCAGGACGTGCCGGAAGCTCCGTTGCCGCTCCGGTTCGGCGTTGATCTGCGCGGGGGCAAGGATCCTCGCAACCTCCCCGGCCAGGCCGGCGGAGCCCGCGAGGAGGGGAACCGTCTCCATGGAAAGGGCGACCTCGGCGATCACGGCCAGATCCTGGCGGCTCACCGCATCGAAGGCGATGATTCGGCGGCCCGCCCGCTGTTCCCTCTCCACAGCCCTCCGAAGGGCCTCCTTCCCGGACGCCACGTCGGTCAGATCAATCCGCCCGATGGACAGGGAGGTTTGCCGGGCCAGCAGGCTGCCGACGTCGGATTCCCGGACGGGCGAGGCTGCATCCGTGGCCACCTCCGTGAGCGCCAGCGGTTTTCCCCCGACCATCATGATCCCCCCGACCAGCGTCCGGCCCTGCTCCGGGTAGGATGGGGCCATGAAACAGAGGGGGAGATTCGTTTCCCGCAGGATGGCATCGATCTCGGCGCCGATGTTTCCCCGCAGCGTGGAATCGATCTTCTTGTAGAGGATCGGGAAATCCCCCGGTGCGAAGTTCTTCAGAAGTGTGGAAATGGTTCCAACGGCCTCCGCCGGGGGAAGGCCGCGGGTGATCGTGTTAATGACCAGGACGTCCTGCGCCGGTCGGGCGGCAAGGGGGATGGAGCCCTCCCCGCGGTAGGGCACCAGGAGGGTTTTCAGGCCCCGCTTCGCAAACTGTGCGCCCGCATCGGCCCCACCGGTCAGATCATCGGCGATGATCAGGCAGCGTTGTTTTTCCGGTTTCCGGGCGAGCGTTTGAATTGCCGCAAACGTATCACTCATGATCGAAGCCTATCCCAGCAAGCCCGTAAAATCAAATTCGGTGATCGCCGCCAGGGTTATCGTCGGCAAGTATTTTCGGTTCGCCAAAAGCTGCTCGGCGGTTTCGATTTCCTCTTTCTTTAGACGTTGAAGCGGAAGTTGATCATCTCCCCGTCCCGGACGACGTACTCCTTGCCTTCCAGGCGGAGCTTCCCGGCCGCCTTGGCAGCGGCGTTGGTTCCGCCGCAGGCGATAAACTCCTCATAGCCGATCACCTCGGCCTTGATGAATCCCCGCTCGAAATCGTTGTGGATCACCGCAGCCGCCCTCGGGGCCTTGGTTCCCGCGGGGATGACCCAGGCCTTGACCTCGTCCTCGCCGACGGTAAAGTAGGAGATCCGGCCAAGAAGGGAAAAGGCCGCGCGGATCACCCGTCCAAACGCGGCCTCCGCAACGCCGAGCGAATCCAGGAACTCCTTTCGTTCCTCGAACGGGAGGGCCATCAGCTCCGCCTCGATCGCACAGCAGATCCCGATCGCCGGCACGGCAGTCCCCGCCTCCCGGACAAAGGCATCGGCAACGGAGAGGTTCTCCTCGCCGGTGTTCACGACGACCAGCTCCGGCCGGATCGTCCAGAACGAGAAGCTCCGGAGACCGTGGCGCTCCTCATCGGCAAGAGCCAGCTCCCGGAGCGGCTTCCCCGCTTCGAGCTGCTCCCGGAGCCTTGGCAGGACGTGGGCGTGAAAGGCGTCCTGGGGCGTCATCGGCTTTTTCACCGTCTTCGCCAGCCGCTCCAGGCGGTTCTCGACGATCATCAGATCGGCGAGGATCAGTTCATCTTCCAATTTTCGGTAACGGTTCATGATTTCGGCGATGGACGACGCGGTGAACGCATCGACGACGTGGAGGAGCCCCTCGGCCCCGGAGAGGCTCTGCCGGACGGCATCCCAGGCCTTCTCGCCGATGGCGTTCACGTCGCTGAAGGGGACCTTTGCAGGAGAGACCTTGACCGGTTTGAAGATCTCCACCAGACGGTCGAAGCGGGCGTCCGGCACCGAAGCCAGGCCCCGGACGCAGGTCTCCCCGTGCATCTCCCGGCTCCGGACGCCGGTCATGATCTCGAAGAGGGTGCTCTTGCCGCTCTGGGGAAGCCCCAGGATACCGATTTCCATCGCTTAATACCTCTGGCGGACTCGCAAAACGTCCAAACTTGCCCCCTCCCCTAAATCCCCTCCCGCTGGGGGAGGGGAAATTTCAGGCGAAGGCCTTTTCAATTCGCACCAGCGCCTCTTCCAGACGGGCGTCGGGAACGGTGAGAGAGATTCGGATGAACCCCTCGCCGTACTGGCCGTAGGCAGTCCCCGACGCGACGACGACAGAAGCCGTCTCGAAGAGCCGGTTCGTGAACTCCAGCGAACCCATCCCCTTCGGCGTCGGAACCCACAGGTAGAAAGTCCCCTTAGGCGGATTGAAGTCGATCCCGATCTTCTTCAGCGTGGCCAAGACCCGCTCGCGCCGTCGGCCATAGATCATCATCATGCGGTCGATGTTCCCCGACTCCTCGCGAAGCGCCTGGATCCCCGCGTACTGGATCGCGTTGAAGATCCCGGAGTCGGTGTTCTCCTTCACCTTGCTGATCGCGGCGATAAGCTCCGGATTCCCCACGGCCATGCCGATCCGCCAGCCCGTCATGTTGTAGGGCTTCGAGAGAGAATTGAGCTCGACGCCCACCTCTTTCGCCCCGTCGGCGGAGAGGAAGCTGAGCCGCTCCTGTCCCGCAAAGACGATCTCGCTGTAGGGGTTGTCGTAACAGACGGCGATGTCGTTCGCCTTCGCGAAGGCAACCAGCCGGTCGAAGAACTCCCGGGTTGCGCAGGCGCCGGTCGGGTTGTTGGGGTAGTTCAGGAACATTCCCCTCGCCTTTTTGAGGATCCCCACCGGGATCTCTTCGAAGACGGGAAGATAATCGTTTTCCGGACGGATCGGGACGTTGTACGGGATTCCGCCCCCCATCAGGATGCTCGCCCGATAGGCGGGATAGCCGGGGTCGGTCATCAGCACGATGTCGCCTTGGTTGATCCGGGCCATCACGAAGTGGTGGCACCCCTCCTTGGAGCCGATCAGGCCCAGGATTTCCGTCGCGGGGTCGAGTTTGACGCCATAGCGGGTGTCGTACCAGCGGGCGACCTCCTGCCGGAAGGCGAACATCCCCTTCTCCTCATCCGTCGGATAACGGTGGTTCTCCGGGTCGCGCGCCGTTCGGCAGAGCTCGTCGATGATCGAATCGGGCGTCGGCTCCACCGGGTCTCCGATCGCAAGGCTGATCACATCCACGCCGTCGGCCCTGGCCTTGGCGATTTTCTTCCTCAGTTCCATGAACAGGTAGGGCGGGATCTTGGTCAAGCGGTCGGCAATCTGCACATCTATTCTCCTTTCTTCCAGGCTTCACGGCTACGTAAAAAGTCCATATGCTGCGTTGCGCTTCCTCCCTCGTCGTTGCGGCGTACACCAGGGTACGCCTCACTCCTCAGGAGTCGCGCGCCTTGCCTCCGGAGCTTTTTAAGAAGCCGTCCCCAATCAGGGCTCTCATAACTTTTTTCGAGAACACCAGGCTTCGTCCCAAAGTTTGCCTTGATAGACCACTGTGGCCTTTCCTTCAAGATAAATATTCGTAAAACCTTCCGCCGTCCTTTCAAAATAGATCCGGAGGAGTTCGCCGCTCTGCACCCGGACGTCCACCGGGGATTCGACGAGTCCCTTCCGGGCGGCGATCAGGGCCGAGGCGACGGAGCCGGTCCCACAGGCGAGGGTCTCGTCCTCGACGCCGCGCTCGTAGGTCCGGACGCGGAGCGTGTGGTCGTCCACGATGGCGACGAAATTGGCGTTCGTCCCGGCGGGCTGGTAATGTTCATGACGGCGGATCGCCCGGCCGGTGTTGAAGACATCGAAATCGTCGGGATCGCGGACGAAATGGACGACATGCGGGACGCCCGTGTTGATGCTGTGGACGAAAAGGGTCATGTTCTCGATCCGGATCTCATCGTCCATGACCAGTGCGTACGGATCGGTCAAGCGGACCTTCACGATGTCGCCCCGGATCTCGGCGTCGATGATCCCGGCGCCTGTTTCGAAGGACATCCGCTCCCCGGCGATCCCTAAAAGATAGGCGAAGCGGGCGACACACCGGGCGCCGTTTCCGCACATCGCCGCCTCGGAGCCGTCGGCGTTGAAAAACCGCCAACGGAAATCGACCCGGTCGGACTTCTCGATAATAAAGAGGCCGTCCGCCCCGACCGACACCTTCCGTTCGCAGACGCTCTTCACAAATTCAACGACATCCCCCACGGCGAGCGATCCGTCCCGGTTGTCGATCAGGATAAAGTCGTTCCCGCTTCCGCTCATCTTATAGAATTCGATCATCTCTCCCTCCATCCTATCCCTCCCCCACAAAGGGGGAAGTAGCTTCACTGTGTGAGGTAATTGCAAAACTCTTCCAAATATGTTCCCCCTCCCTTGACGGGAGGGGGTTAGGGGGCGGGTGAAGCTTCAACATGCTGATTTCATGGCACCGTCCCCCCCACCCTAACCCTCCCCCTCCAAGAGGGAGGGGAGTTATTGGTACTTATGCAATTGCCTCATGCCATTGCATTCATCCCGCCTGCTATCCGGCGCGATAGCCGCCGAGGTTCGCCAGGGCGATGCTCCCCGGGCTGATCACGGTTGGATCCACCATCACGTTGATGCAGGCGGTCTTCCCCGAGGCGAAGGCCTCCTCCAGGGCCGGCCGGATCTGCTCCGGCCGCTTGACGGCCAGACCAAAACCACCCAGGGCCTCGACCATGCGGTGGTAGTCGACGGGGCCGAGGCAGGTCCCGTCGGCGATGCAATGGCCCATCCGGAGCGTCTGGCTGTGGGCGATCATCCCCCAGCTCTGGTCGTTGGCGACGACGACCACGATCGGAAGCCCCTTGCGGATCGCCGTGTGGAACTCCATGAAATTGAACCCGACCGATCCGTCGCCGATGACGAGAAGGACGCGGTTCTCGGGATGGCGGAGCTTTGCGGCATTGGCGAAGGGAATCCCGACCGCGAGGCAACCGTAGAGGCCCGAATCGAAATAATGGCCGCCCCTCCGGACCGTCCGCGTCATTCCCATCCAGACCTGGGTATCGCCGCCGTCGGCGACCACGATATCTTCCTCGCGGTCCATGAAGGCGTCAATCTCCCGGGCAAGCCGGAGCGGATGGATCGGCACGGTGTCGCTCGTCCAGAGCGGCTGCGTCGTGGCTTTTCCATCGACATCGGCATTCCGGAGGGATTCCACCCAGCCCTGAAACCGGCCGCGCAGCCCCTCGCCGCCCCCGTGCGCCTCGACGAGGCGGTTCAGCTCCACCAGAAGCGCCCGGACATCGCCTACGACACCGAGATCCACGCTGCGGTTCCGGCCGATCTCCTCCGCCTCGATGTCCGCCTGGATGAATTTCGCGTCCTTTCGGAAGATGTCGCCAAAGATGTAGAAAAGACTGAGGCGGCTCCCGAGGAAGAGGACCAGGTCGGCGCTCGCGAGCGCGAAGAAGGCCGCGCCGGGACGGATCGCGAGCGACGATCCGAAACATAACGGGTGGGTGTCGGAGAGCGTCCCCCGGCCGGAGTTTCCGGTG
>Ga0315286_10002561_pt1 | contig 16980 bp, 17 predicted proteins | sample YL17G10_0_MG_FD_205038 | JGI IMG/M metagenome (GOLD analysis project Ga0315286, IMG submission 205038) | Sediment microbial communities from Yellowstone Lake, YNP, Wyoming, USA - YL17G10_0 | ecosystem: Environmental > Aquatic > Freshwater > Lake > Sediment | place: USA: Wyoming | collected...
TCAACGAGAAGAGAAACCCCCTCGCCTTCAACAAGCACTATAAGCTTCCCTACCGGTGGGACGTCTACGGCGCGCCCGGCGCCGTCTCCAAGCACAAGTGGCTCCACGATCAGCTTAAAAAAGCGCAGGAGGCGGCAAACCGGTGCGTGTATAACAAGCTCACGAAGGTGAAGGACGCGAAGGTCGGCGTGCTCTCGAGCGGGGTCGCCGCCGCCTATGCCGTGGAGGCGCTGAAGCGGCTCGGCCTCACGGGGAAGGTGAGCTTCCTCAAGCTCGGGATGGTCTTCCCCCTCCCGGCCCCCTTGATCGGGCAGCTCCTCGAGGGGCTCGACACCCTGATAGTCGTCGAGGAGGGGGACCCGGCGGTGGAGAACCAGACGAGGAGCTACGCGAAGGAAAACGCCTGCGGAGTGAAGATTTTCGGAAAGAGCTACAACCCAGTGCTCGATCCCTACGGGGAGATAAACGCCGACCTCGCGGCGAAGGGGATATCGAAGGCCCTCGGGATGAATGCCCCCGAGGACGACAGGGAGAAAACCCGCGCCTCTCTCAGGCCCCGGGTGGCCCCGCGATCGTCCACGCTATGCGCGGGGTGCTCGCATCTGGGTTCCTACTGGGCTTTAAAGGATGCGTTGAAGAAGCTCAAGGGGACTCACATCGTGAACGGGGACATCGGCTGTTACGAGCAGGGGGGGTACGGCCTCTTCGCTTCGAACGTACAGGCGAACGAAGAGCCGGATAAGAGGTATCCCGTGAACTCCCCCTACGAGATCCTTGACACGATCTACGTTATGGGAAGCGGGATCGGCCTTGCGCAGGGGCAGGCTCAGGCAGGGTACAAAAAGGGAAAAATAGTCGCCGTCGCGGGCGACTCCACCTTCATCCACGCCACTCTTCCGGCGCTCGTGAACGCCGTCTACACCGGAGCCGACATCACCTTCCTGATCTTCGACAACCGGTGGACCGCGATGACGGGCCACCAGGTGAACCCCTGCACGGGTCTGAGTGCGCTCGGGAAAGAGGTGAAACCATTCAGCATCGAGGGGGTGGTCAAGGCGATTGGCGTCGGATACATAAAAACGGCCGACGCCTACGACATCGCGGAGGCGGGCGAAGCGATCGAGGGCGCGCTGGCCCACCTGGGGCCGTCGGTAGTGATCCTAACGGGGGAGTGCCAGCTTCAGGTGCTGAGGCGGACGAAGAAGGGGCCCGCGCAGACCTGGACCGACCAGGAGACGTGCACCGGTTGCCGGCAGTGCGTCCAGCTTGGGTGCCCCGCGGTGAGCTTCGACGCGGAGAAAAAGAAAGCGGGGATAGACGGGATCAACTGCACCGACTGCGGGCTTTGCGCGCAGGTGTGCCCGGTGAGCGCGATCAAAGCGGGAGGGAGGTGACCATGGACATCAACGTCATAGTTGCGGGAGTGGGGGGGCAGGGGAGCATCCTCGCGTCCCACATCATCGCCGAGGCGGCGATCAATGCGTCGGCAAACCCAACAGCCCAAAACGTTCGGGTCGGCGAGACCTTCGGGGCGGCCATGAGGGGAGGGGCGGTAGCCTCCCACGTCAGGATCGGGGACGTGCACGGCCCCCTCGTCGCGAAGGGGCAGGCGGACATGATCCTCGCCCTGGAGCCCCTCGAGGGGCTGCGTGTGGGACTCGAGTACATACGGCGCGGAGGGGTCGCGATCCTGAACAGCGAGACCTTCCCTCCGGTCGACGTGAAGATCGGTGCGGCGCGCTACCCGTCGATCGACGAGATCGAGGACGCCTTCGGGCAGCTGGGAGCAAAGGTGACCGTCCTCGACGCCACGAAGCTCGCTCTCGAGGCGGGGACCGCGAAGGCGATGAACGTGGTGATGCTCGGCGCCGCCTTCGCTAGCGGGCTCTTGCCATTCGCCGAGGAGATCATGATCGGGGCGATCAGGGAGCGGGTACCCGCGAAGTTCCTCGACGTGAATCTGAAGGCTTTCTCCCTGGGGAAAGCCGCGTACGGATCTGCCCGAAAGTAGTACAGTTCACAGGAGCCATGCCATGCACTACACGATCGCGAAGGCGCGCGCCCGGACGCGCGGCCTGCTCGAGCCCGAGGCGAAGGAGCTTTTTCACGATTACGGCCTGCCCGTCCAACCGTTCCGGATCGCGATGAGCGAGGGTGAAGCGGTGGAGGCTTCGAACGCGCTCGGGTATCCCGCCGTGCTGAAGGTTGTATCCCCCGGCATTCTTCACAAGTCGGACGTCGGCGGGGTGAGGGTCCGCCTCGCGGACGCGGCCGAGGTCTCCCGCGCCTACCGGGAGATGAGCGCGGAAATCCGCGGCAAAGCGCCGGCGGCGAAGGTCGAGGGGTTCCTCGTTGCATCGTACGCCCCCGAGGGGCTCGAGTGCATCGTGGGGATGACACGCGACCCCCAGTTCGGGCCGGCGCTTATGTTCGGTATAGGCGGGGTCTTCGTCGAGCTGCTCAAGGACGTCTCCTTCCGCGTCCTCCCGATTGAAAGACGCGACGCTCAGGAAATGGTGCGGGAGATCAGGGGGTATCCCCTGCTCGAGGGCGCCCGCGGCCGGACGCCTCGCGACGTTCCGGCGATCGTCGACTTCCTGCTCGGGACGGCGCGGCTCGTCCTGGAGAACCCCGAGATCGAAGAGATCGACGTAAACCCGCTCATCGTCTACGAAAAGGGGGCCATTGCGGTCGACGTCCGGGTAATTCTTTGAAATCCAAATTTGTTGGACCAGAAACCACGGGGTTTGTATCTTTCGCTTCACCTGCGCGGGCCCGCGCAGGCACTCATCGACCAAGGGGGAATCAATGAAGAGAGGGTTCTTTTTCGTGTTATGTGCGCTTGTCGTTTTCATTCTGCTGCCCGCGTTCGCGCTCGTCACCGCCGAGCGGGGGTTTGCGAAAGATTCGTCGTCCGCCGAGAAGACGGTGCGCTTCGACGAAGTGTGGCCGCCGAGGCTCGACCCGGCCCTGGGGCAGGACTTCTCGAGCTCGATCCTGTACGCGAACATCTACGATAGTCTCGTGTTTCCGAAACCCGACGGCACGGTCCAGCCCCACGCCGCGGATAGCTGGCAGGTCTCGTCGGACGGGTTCCGCTACACCTTCGCCTTGAAGAAGGGGATCAAGTTCCACAACGGCGAGGAGCTCACGGCCGACGACGTCGTGTTCAGCGCGAACCGCCTTATGAAGATCGGCGAGGGGTACGCATACCTCTTCGCCCCCATCGTCGACAAGGTGACGGCCGACGGCGCGTACAAGGTGACCTTCACCATGAAAAAGGCCTTCGGCCCCTTCCTCAACGCCCTTGTGAACCTCTACATCCTGAACAAGGATGAGGTCATGAAGCACATCCAGACGCCGGGCGACTACGGCGATATGGGTGACTACGGGAAAACCTGGCTTCTCACGAACGACGCGGGGAGCGGGCCCTACACGGTGCAGGAGATGAAGCTCGCCGAGCACCTTATCGCCGTGCGGTTTGACGGCTACTGGGGGGGCTTTGACGCGAACAACCCCGACGACTTCACCCTCATCGGGACGGAGGAGCCGGTGACGATCCGCACCCTGATGGCAAAGCGCGAGCTCGAGATCACCGACCAGTGGCAGACCGAAGAGAACTATCAGGCGATGATGAAGATCAAGGGGATCGAGATCGCCAAGTTCCCCTCCGGGAGCATTTTGACGATACAGCTCCACACGAAGAAAGCCCCGACCGACGACGTGTACGTCCGGAGGGCTCTCGCGTACGCGATGGACTACAAGAGCATCATAGACGGGATGTACCCCGGCGCTGTACAGCCGCGCGGTCCGGTCTCATCGATCCTCCTCGGTCACAAAGCGGACCTCCCCCAGTACACCACCAACATCGACAAGGCCATGGCGGAGCTGAAGAAGTCGAAGTACTACGGAAAGCTCGACCAGTACCCGGTGGAAGTGTGCTGGCCCGCGGAATGGGTGGCCGCCGACAAGATCGGGCTCCTGTTCCAGGCGAGCGCGGCGAAGATAGGCGTGAAAGTGAACATCGCCAAGAGGCCCTGGGCGAAGATGGTGGCCGACGTGGGCAAGCCCGAAACGACGCCGCACGCGAACATCCTCACCATCGCCCCGCACTACGGCGAGGGCGGCTCGCCCCTCTCCCGCTACCACTCCGAGAGCTGCGGCACCTGGGAGCAGACCGAATGGCTCCAGGACCCCGCGATCGACAAGATGATCGCCGACGCCCTCGGGACGGTGAACGAGGCGGAACGGATGAAGAAGTACGCCGCACTCCAGCAAAAGCTCGTCGACCTCTCCCCCACGATCTGGCTTGTCGACGTGCTCGAGCGGCATGCCTACCAGGCGGCCTACCTCGAGTGGGGAACGGCCGAGCGCGTGAAATCGGGCGGCAAATCGATCCCCGTTCAGGGGTACAACCTCTACATGCGGGACATCAAGGTGTTCCCCGAGAGGATGCCTAAATAATCGCGTCAAAAACAGGCGCTTTCAAAGCACCCGTTCAACGCAGGTGAAACGGCGCCCCTTTTTCGGGGCGCCGTTTGGCCATACGGCGTATTTTTCAGAGCTTATTTATCATGTCCGCCTCGGCGTACGCGGCGGATGGCGGGTTTTATCAATGAGGCTCGTGAGCTTTCTCCTCCGCAGGCTTGTCTACTCGGTCATCGTCCTGATAGGCCTCTCCATCCTCATCTTCGTGCTCGCCCGGATCGTGCCCGGCGACCCGGCGAGGATGGCACTCGGCGCGAATGCCCCCAAGTGGGTGGTGGACAACCTCCGAAAAGAAATGAACCTCGACAGGCCTCTCTACATCCAGTACGTGCTCTGGCTGAAGGGGGTCCTGCAGGGTGATTTCGGCAGCTCCCTCTACACAAAGCGCCCCGTGCTCGAGGACCTCGCGGAGTTTCTCCCGGCGACCGTGGAGCTCGTCGTCTTCGCGGGCGTCATCATGGGAATAGGGGGGGTCCTCCTCGGGATCCTCTCGGCGAGGTACAGCAACTCCTGGGTCGACGCGGTCATACGGATCCTCTCCTACATCGGGGTGGTGACCCCATCCTTCGTTTTCGCGATCGTCTTCATGCTGGTGTTCGGGTACCTCTGGCCCATTTTGCCCGTGATGGGGCGCCTGAGCCGCGGTATCGCGGCCCCCGCCGCGGTGACGAAGATGGTGACGCTCGACAGCCTTTTCCGCGGGGATCTCAATGCGTTCTTCGACGCCCTCAAGCACATGGTGCTTCCGGGGATATCGCTCGCCCTTGGGGGGCTCTCCCAGGAGGCGCGGATCACCCGCTCCTCCCTCGTGGACAACATGTCGAAGGACTACATCCTCTCCCATGTTTCCTACGGGATACCGGACCGGTCGATCTGGTTCAGGTTCCTCCTGAAGCCTTCCCTGATCCCCACCATCTCGGTGTTCGGGCTCGACTTCGCCGTCCTCTTCGCCAACGCTTTTCTTGTCGAGATGGTGTTCAACTGGCCCGGGCTTTCGAGGTACGGCATCAACGTGATGCTCCAGAAGGACCTCAACGCCATATCGGCGGTGATCGTCGTTCTGGGGGCGATCTTCGTCGTCATGAACATCTTTACCGACATCGTGGTGTCCTTTCTCGATCCGCGGATCAGGCTGGGCATGGCAAAGGGTGAATAGCGGTGGAAAAAGGCAGAAAAGAACGGCTGAAGTCGATGGGGGAGGCCGCGGGGAGGTACTGGTACAAGTTCTCCCGCAAGAAGCTCTCCGTCGCGGGGCTTGCGGTGATACTGCTCGTTGTGTTCGCCTCGATCTTCGCGCCGCTCATCGTCCCCTACCCCGAGCACGCGGGCCCCTTTGTCGACCTCATCCGCGGAAGCACGACCCCGTCGCGCGCGCACCTCTTCGGGACCGACCTCTACGGCCGCGACATCCTGAGCCGGGTCGTCTTCGCCTTCAGGCCGGCCCTCCTGATCGGCATCGTCGTGCTCTCCATCGTGGTCCCGATCGGGACCGTCATCGGACTCATCGCCGGCTACCACGTCGGGCACCTCTCGGACACCGTGCTCATGAGGATCACCGACATATTCCTAGGCCTTCCGCCCCTGATCCTCGCCCTCGCCGTGTCGGCGGTGCTCACCCCGAGTCTCTTCAACTCGATGGTGGCGGTCTCCATCGCCTTCTGGCCGTGGTACGCCCGGCTCGTGTACAGCATGGTTTCGTCGGTCCGAAACGAGTACTACGTGCGCTCGGCCGAACTCATAGGCGAGTCCGTCCCCCACATCCTCTTCCGGGAGATCCTCCCCAACTGCGTCTCCCCCATCTTCACCAAGATAACCCTGGACTTCGGGTGGGTGATCATCCTGAGCGCGTCGCTGAGCTTCGTGGGCCTCGGGGAACAGCCCCCGGCGCCCGCGCTCGGCACCATGGTCGCGGAGGGCGCGCGCTACCTCCCGGACCACTGGTGGGAGGCGGTCTTCCCCGCGCTCGCCATCGTGCTCATCGTCCTCTCGTTTAACATCATGGGGGACGGGGTGAGGGACATGCTCGCCTCGGAGGAGGTGTAGGGCGCATGCACTCCGAGCCTGTCCTCTCAATCCAAAACCTCTCGGTTTGGTACAGGGTCTACGGCGGTTACCTCAAGGTCGTGAACGGCATAGACATGGAGGTTTTCGCCGGCGAGAAGGTCGCCCTCGTGGGAGAGACGGGCTGCGGGAAGACGACGAGCATGAAGGCGGTGATGCGGCTCCTCCCCCTGAACGCCCGCGTGCCGGGGGGGAAAATCCTCTTCAGGGGGGACGACGTGCTCGCCATGGGCAAGCGGGAGGTGCGGCGCTACCGCCGGCAGGGGCTTTCGATGATCTTCCAGGACCCGACCGCGTCACTGAACCCCGTGTTCACCGTGGGCTCCCAGATCTCGGAGGTCGTGGGAAGATACGACGCGGAAGGTGAGGCGGGAGCGGAAAGGCGGTATGGTGCGGAATGGGGAAAAGGTGCGGCGCCCTCCCGGAAGCGGGTCCGCGAGCTCTCCCTCGAGGTGCTCCGCAAGGTGGCCCTCCCCGACCCCGTGCGGATCATGAAGAGCTACCCCTTCCAGCTGAGCGGCGGTATGCGGCAGCGGATCTGCATCGCCCTCGCGCTCTCCACGGCGCAGGCGCTCCTCATCGCCGACGAGCCCACAACGTCCCTCGACGTCACCATACAGTCCCAGATCATCGATCTCATCGGCACGCTCGTGGAGGAGCGAAAGACCTCCTTGATCCTCATCACCCACTCCCTCGGGGTCGCGAGGGAGGTCACGGAACGGATCCACGTCATGTACGCGGGGACCATCATCGAGGTTGCGCGCACAAGCGAGCTCTACGAGCGGCCGCTCCACCCCTACACCCGGGGGCTCCTCACCTCCGTGCCGCGGTTGACGGGCGGGGGCTTCGCGGACGGGATCCCCGGGCGGATTCCCGAGTACCTGCATCCGCCCGAGGGGTGCCGGTTTCACCCCCGGTGCCCGAAGGTAATGGACGTCTGCCGGACGGAGCGGCCGCCCTTCTACACGGTAGACGGGGGCGGCGCGGCGGGTGGATCCGGCGGGGTCTCCGGCGGCGGCGGACACAACGCGGCGAGCTTCGATCACCGCGTGGCCTGCTTCCTGTACAGGGGGGAGTGACATGAGCGACAGGCCCGGAACCCTCCTCGAAATACGTAACCTGAGAAAGCACTTCCTGGTGCTGAAAAAGGGCGGCAACAAGAGCGTCTTCCTCAAGGCGGTCGACGACATCTCCCTCGACCTGTACAGGGGCGAGGTCCTCGGCCTCGTGGGGGAGTCGGGCTCGGGAAAGAGCACGGTCGCCTACACCGTCGTGGGGATGTACAAGCCAAGCTCCGGGAGCATCTTCTTCGAGGGGAGGGAGATAGGCGTCAAGGCAGAATCGAGGCCAAGGGAGGTCAAGCGGGAGCTCCAGATCGTCTTCCAGGACCCTAGCACCTCGTTGAACCCGAGGCGCAGCATCGGCCGAATCCTCGAACGTCCCCTGAAGGTGCACGGCCTCGTGCCGCGGAGGTCGATGGAGGGCGAGGTTGCAAAACTCCTCGAGCTCGTAGAGCTTCCGCCCCATTTCATGTACAAGAACCCGCCGGCGATCGGGGGAGGGGAGCGCCAGCTCGTGTCCATCGCCCGCGCCATCGCGACGAGACCCAAGCTCCTCATCCTCGACGAGCCGACGAGCGCCCTCGACGTCTCGGTCCAGGGAAAGATCATCAACACCCTGACCCGCCTGAGGCGGGAGCTGGGGCTCTCCTACCTGTTCATCACCCACGACCTGAGTCTCATGCGGAACGTCTCCGACCGCGTTGCGATCATGTACCTGGGGAAGATCTGCGAGATCGCGGACACGAAGAGCTTCTTCGAGCGGCCCCTCCACCCCTACACGAAGATGCTCCTCTCCTCCATCCCCGTGGTGAGCAGGGAGGAGGAGAAGGTTCGGCCGGAAAAAATACGCTCGCACGGCGAGATCCCGAGCCCCGTGAACGTGCCCCCAGGCTGCTCCTTCCACACGCGGTGCCCCCACGCGATGGAGGTGTGCAGGCGGGAGGACCCGGAGTTCGTGGATGTTGTTCAAGAGGATGTCATACAAGATGATACGATACACGGCAAGGCCGTTGGCGGCGAGACTATATCGGGTGCCTCCCTCGGAAGGTCTGCTGGCAGACACTGGGTGCGCTGCCACATGTACGGGTGATGCAGTCCGCTACGAATATTGCATATATACTGTTCATATTTTATCGGCCCTCCAAGCGATATATACTTCTTCCAAGACGCTTCAATCTCTATTAATATTAGGAGAGGCCATAGAGGAACAGAATTATGCGAAAGATCAAAAGGGTTAACGTACTGCCGGATTACCGCTTAGAATTGACGTTTGACGACGGAGTATCCGGGGTAGTAGATCTCTCGGGGCTTGTCGGCAAGGGAGTTTTCGCTTTATGGCGTAACCGTCATACCTTCGGACAGGTACAAATTGGTTCATTCGGCGAACTCGTTTGGGGCAGCCAGGTTGATCTTTGCCCGGACTCACTGAACCTGAAAGTCACAGGGAAAAAACCTGAAGACGTTTTTCCTGCTTTGCACGACGAGCCAACTCATGCCTGAGATAAGCAGATTCTTCGGCATTGTTATCACGATGTTCTTTGACGATCATACCACGCCACACTTCCATGCGGAGTACGGCAGCGACATTGCGTTGATCGACATCCGTAACCTTTCGGTCTTCTCCGGTCGCTTACCATTCAAACCCTGGAATAAGATGAAATCCGATTTAAATGTAAAATAATTAGCAGCTTAAGATGAACCGGTTGAGTTAGCAATGGCTGAAAGATCGCGTAAAAAGCCATCATCAAAGCAGCCCAAGAGCTTTAAAGAGATTTCTTTAGATGAAATTTCAACAGATAATTTTATTTTTTTAAGAAAGAGAATTGTTAACTATTATTAGATAAAATACCGAACATGGGCACGGTTATGGATTTTAAAAATCGGCGCTTTTTTAAAACCACTCATGCCCGATGTCCGGCACGTGATAATCGTCTCTGGCCTTGGGCATCAATCAGAACGCCGATAGCCTCGCAATTGAAGCACGCGGGGAATGGATAACCCAGTGAGCATGGAGACGCTTAAACCGGGATCATCATGATCACACGAGAAACTCTCCGACAGAAACGCGAGGAGATACTGGCGATCGGCCGCAGATATGGTGCCCACGACATCCGAATCTTCGGCTCAGTGGCGCGCGGCGACGCCGGCGAGTCTTCCGACCTCGATCTCATCGTCCGTTTCGATCCGGACCGATCGCTCTTTGATCACGGTGGTCTCCTCATGGACCTGCAGGAGCTGTTGGGAGTAAAAGTCGACGTGATCAGCGAAGCCGGGATGCGGGAGCGGTTTCGCGACCATGTCATGAAGGAGGCGATCCCTCTATGAGGCCCGACCATCTTCTCCTGGAGGACATGCTGGAAGCGATTCATGAAGTGATCGAGTGCACCCCCGCGACGCGCGAGGCCTTCGACACCGACAGGTTCCGCCGTTCCCACTTGCTGAGGCAGATCCAGGTCATCGGCGAAGCGGTCTGGCGGCTGTCTGCCTCCCTCAAAAACAACCATGAAGCCGTCCCTTGGCGACAGATTGCCGGTATGCGTCATGCCCTCGTCCACGATTACTTCGAGGTTGACTGGAACGAGGTCTACAACGTTGTCGTTCGCGAAATTCCAGCGCTCGAGGCGCCGATCCAGGCCATCCTGAATTCTCTGCCGTCGGAAGAATCTTGAAATACCCGAGGCGCAGCATGTGCGAAAGCACCTCTCTTGTCGCTCCAAGCTCTCTTCTTTGTCGTAAGTCTGGTCGGTTTCTGTTTTGTTCCGATTCGATGACGTTTCCACCCATGCTTATTTAATATTAATAAAATAAAGTAGTACCAGGGTCCCGTTAAAATGTCTTGTACCAGATGTTACCCTTGGAATCCCTCCACTTTCGGGTTCGGCAGGTAAAAACCGTATTTTTCGGTGTCAGCGGCAATGCCTATTGCACCTGTAAGGCCGAAGGCAAGTAAAACGAGGGCACATGCCATAGTCGTCGTTTTCATTTATCCGCCTCCTCGAAATCCATACTTGAAAATTCTGCCGGAAAGGATACAATAGGCAGGTTCCGGTGCGCTTCGCGCGCATCAGACCACGCGCGAAAAAACGAAACGTGGAGGAAGAGACTATGGTCGAGCTGCTCATCAAGAACGGGCTTGTTCACACCTTCGACAAGGGCGCGCTCATGGGCACGGTGTACGAGCGCGGCGCCGTCGCGGTGGAGGGGAACAAAATCAGCGACGTCGGTGACACCAAGGCCCTCGAGGCGAGGCACGGGAAGGCGCGGAAGGTGATCGACGCCGCGGGCAGGATCGTGATGCCCGGGTTCATCGTGACCCACACCCACATGCCCTACGTCCTCGGGCACAACATGCCCGTCGACTTTTCTCAGTTGAAGAGCTTCTGGGACATGCTCCAGAAGATGGGGTGGGAGTGGCTCGAGGACGTCACGACGAGGGAGGGGATCTTCGCCGCGACCAGGTACGCGGCGGCCAAGATGATGCGGTATGGGGTGACCACGGTGTGCGAGCTCGTCGAGGGGCCGAACGCCCTGCCCGGGGCACTCTCATCGAGCGCGAAGGCGATCGACGAGATCGGCATCCGCGCGCAGGTGGGGTTCGAGGTGACGGAGCGGATACCCGGCGTCTCCATCTTGGAGAAGACGGACCGGAAGAACGCCGAGAAGGCCTTCGAGGAGAACATCTCGTTCCTCCGAAAGTACCCGAAGGGGAACGGCGGGCGGATCGAAGGGCGGCTCGGGGTGCACACTGCTTTCACGAACTCGATCGACACCTTGAAGAAGGCCCGTGAGATCGCGAACGCGCACCAGTGCGGGATCGAGATCCACGTTGCCGAGATCCCGAGGCAGTTCCTCGTGGAGAAGTACGGAAAGTCGGCTCCCATGGTCCTGGAGGAGGCGGGCCTGCTCGGCCCCGACGTGATCGCCGCCCACTGCATCGACCTCAACGACGAGGACATGGAGATCCTCGCGCGAAACCGCGTGAACGTCTCGCACACCCCCATGTCGAACTCCCTCGGCGGGAACGGCGTCGCCCGGGTACCCGAGATGCTCGAGAAGGGGATGAACGTGAGCATCGGCCACGACTGCTTCTTCACCCTCGACATATCGGAGTACATCCGCTACGCCTACCTTCTCCACAAGGCGCACCGCGCCAATCCCATGCTCATTCCCCCGTTCCAGGCGCTCGACCTCGCTCTCGGGAACGCGGCGAAGGCGATGGGGCTGGAGAAGGAGATCGGCAGCCTCGAGAAGGGGAAGAAGGCGGACATCATCATCATCGAGCCCGATTCCCCCTCTCCGGTGACGAGGGAGTCGCTCATAGGGTACTACACCATGACCTTCAAAGGCGACCAGGTGGAGCACGTCATCGTTGACGGCCGCCTCGTGGTGGAGGGGAGGCGACTCATGACCGCGGACGAGGCGGAGGTGAGGCGGGAGTGCCTCGAGCAGGCGAAGGCGCTCTGGAGGAGAAACGGGATCAAGGTGTGAACGGGCGCAGCGCCGCAGGGGATCGCCGCCGGGAGAGATGCGAACGCATTGCGAGAGGAGATACTGAAATGGATCTTTCTTTGAACTTCAAAGGAGTCCGGCTGAAAAACCCGTTCATCGTGACGGCCGGCGAACACGGCCGCGACGGCAAAACCATCCGGGAAACGGCGGCCTCCGGCGTAGGCGCGATTACGACGAAAACGATCACGAACTACCCGCTCCCCGACCCGCTCCCCTGCTACGCGAAGAGCGACGGGGGGTTTCTCAACGTGGTGCTGAGCGCGGTCCACCCGAGCGAGAAATGGTTCAAGGAAGAAATAAAGGAGGCGAAGAAGGGAGGGGTTCCCGTCATCGCGAACCTCGCCGGGATCTCCCCCGAGGAGAGCGCCGACCTCGCGAAGCGGGCCGAGCAGGCGGGCGTCGACATGGTCGAGCTCCCGACCCATTGCCCCCACTTAGCCGAGAACATCGAGGCGCAGATACCGGGGACCAAGATCCCGCCCCCGGAGATCTACGACCCGAAGCCTTTCTACGAAACCGTGAAGGCGGTGCGCGCCGCGACCTCGCTTCCCCTCATCGGAAAGCTCTCCGCGATCTTTCACCTCACCACGCTCCAATGGGCGGAGGCGGGGATACGCGGGGGCCTCGACGCCATCGAGGTCGCCGATACCCTCGGCCCCGTGATGCTCATCGACATCGAGACCGGGCAGCCCAGGCTCGGGGGACCCCGCGGGTTCGGGGGGCTGTCGGGAACCGCCCTGAAGCCCCTTACCCTCAGGATGGTCTTCGAGATCGCCCAGAAGTTCGACATCACCGTCATAGGCTCGGGTGGTATTATGACCTGGGAGGACGCGGTCGAGTACGCCATGGCGGGCGCGAGCATGTTCGGCCTGTGCACCGTGGGCCACCTGAAGGGGGCGGGGGCGTACACCAAGCTCATAAAGGACTTCGGGAAGTACCTGCACGAGAAGGGCACGACCCTCGAGGAGATAAGGGGGCTTGCGATCAGAAAAGTCAAGGAGCGAAAGGCGAAGGGGCTGCAGGCCATCACGAAACCGGTCCCCCCGAGAATCATCGATGAACGGTGCAACGCCTGCAAGACCTGCGAGAAACCGTGCATCTACGGCGCGATCACGGTAAAAGAGATCGTGCAGATTGACGCGGGCCTGTGTTACGGGTGCGGCCTGTGCGCCGACGTATGCCCGAAGGGGGCTCTCGAGATGACGTACTACCGATAAAAAGAGGCTGAAATGGATATCTTTGAACGAATCGCGGCGCTCCGCAAGGAGGGGAAACCCTTCGCCCTCGCAACGGTGGTGCACTCCGAGGATTCGACGCCGAGAAAGCCGGGCGCCCGGATGATCGTCCACCCGGACGGGAGCGTCGAAGGCACCATCGGGGGAGGGGTCCTTGAAAAACAGGTCGCCGACGACGCGGTGGGGCTCCTCGGGGAGGGGAAGACGGAGAAGCGGACGTACGACCTCGGGGAGAACCGGGGGGATGCCGGCTCATCCGCCGCGGGGCGTGGGCAGACCTCTGCGGTCCTCCCGGCTCTCTGCGGCGGAAGGGCGGAGGTCCTCATCGAGCCTTTTTCGGCGAATTTTACACTCTTCATCTTCGGCGCAGGGCACGTGGGGAAAAAGCTCGCCGAGCTATGCGCTGTTCTCGACATCGCCTATTGGGTCGTCGACGACAGGGAGGAATTCGCGAAGCGTGAGCTCTTCCCCGGCGCCGCGGGGGTCCTCTGTTCCGGGTTCAAGGAAAGTTTCTCGAAGCTTCGCTTCAACGAGCACAGCCGCATCGTCATCGTCACCTACGGTCACCGGTACGACGGCGTTTGCCTCGAGGAGGCGCTCAAGACCCCGGCAGCCTACATCGGGATGATCGGGAGCAGAGCGAAGGTGAAAGCCCTCCTCGAATCCCTCGCATCGCGGGGCGTCGACACTGGAGACTCCCGGATCTACGCCCCCGTCGGCCTCCACCTCGGCGACAGCTCGCCTGGGGAGATCGGCGTGAGCATCCTCGCCGAAATACTAAAAATCAAGTCGAAGGGGAGCGGGAGGCACATGAGGGAGGCGGGGTGAGGGGGAGTAAGATCTGCAAAGGGCGAAAGAAATCCTATGAGACTGAAAGTTGGAGGGTACAGGCCGAAACGGAATTCAGGGTTTGTACACTGCTTTCACCGTCTCCAGCAACACCTCCTTTTCCGCCGCCTCGGGGGGCATGTATGTCGCTTCCGCTTGCGAAGCGGCAGGCTCCCCGCCCACGGCGATCCTGCCCGTCCACAGAACGCGATTCTCCCAGTGGATATTCCCCTCGATTTTGTATACATACGGCCCGGGAGCGACGGGCTTCCCGTCCCTGCCGGTGCAGTCCCACACGAGCTCGATGCTCCCCGCCTTCTGGGTGGCGCCGCTGACGGCGTCCACTTCGGCCTTGGACGCGTTGGGCCAGTCTGCAACATTTACCCACTGGGGTAATGCTACCGGCCGGCGCTTGTAGCCTCCCCCGGCGGTGAACCGTGTGGCGAAAAGCGTTTTCACGTAGTTGCCGCTCTCGTCCTCGACCCAGACCGCGATCTGGTTGCTCGCGATCTTCGGGATCTTGTGGAGAACGTACGTGATCGTCACTTGACCCGGGCCCTTTCCCCCTTCCGCGAAGGGAACGCCCGCAGCGCAGATGAAAACCATCAGACAGATGACTTTTGCAAAACCCTTCATGGCCGCCCCCCTGCGCTGACCTTTACGCCGTTATTGCGTTCAAACTGGCCGGCGTAGCAATAATCGAAGTCGATACACAGATAAAAAGAAGATACAGCGGTAGGCATAAAAAATCACTACACCTTATAGCCAAGGACGTACCGGACAAAGAGACAGGGCTCGTGTGGGCACTGGATACAGATCAGACCGGGTCTGGCAGCATTTGCGTGTGTCCGGGAGAAATAAGTCGCCACACTGATCGAGCTCACCGGTCCCAGGCTTCAAAAACAGCCCGGATGTTTTCGGGGCTGTTGTCTTTCCCCCACTCGCACTGGGAGATGACACCCCCCTTTTTTTCGAAAAGAGCGCGTTTGACCCTGCCGACGGCCGCTTCGACCTCCTGCGGCGTTCCCAACGAAAGAATAAATCGGCTGATTTCACCCCAGAAGGTGATCTTCCCTCGGTATTTCCTGCCGAGCTCCTCGATGTCCATGGTGAAGAGCTGCGAGTTGACGGCGTCTACGCCGATCTCGACCAAGTCGCCGAAGACGGCCTCGATGCAGCCGTCAGAGTGTAGGAACACGAACTTGTTCCGGCGGTGCGCGCGATCGCAGTACTCCCGGTAGAGGGGCTTAAGGAAACTCCGCCAAGTGTCGGGGGAGATGAGGAGGCTGTTTTTCGCACCCCAATCGTCCATCAGGAATATGGCGTCCACGTCGGTGTCCAGCCACATCTCCAGGTATTTCAAATTGAATTCATGCACCATATCCCTGAGGGTGTATATCTCTCTCGTTCCATACGCGAGATCGATGAAAAACTTCTCAGTGCCTCGTATGAATTGCAGCCGCTCGAAGGGACGCGCGCAGATGTCTGAAAGCATGAACTTCCCGCTCTTCGAGCACCGCTCATCGACTTTCCCGAGGTTAGTGGTTTGTAGATAATCCCAAGGGGGCGCGTACCTCATAAGTTTCGTCATGTCGTCGAGAGCGGGCTCTTTCACTTCTCCGATTACCCCGTCTTCGGCGATATGCCAGACGCTGCCCCACTCGTCCATGTATTTACCCCCCGCCCTCGGGAGTGAAATCGGCGGATGGCTCCCAGGTACCGTGAGCGTGGGCTGGCCCCTCTGCATCTCGCTCGTTCCCGGGGTGAACGGGGGCGTTTCGATGTCGAAGGTGTAGTCCTCGAGAAGGGAGGCGAGGAGCTCTTTTTGGCGCATCTCTACGGCAGGCAGCCACCAGAGGTCCCGCGGCGGCCTGTCGGGCTCGTGAAACTCGAGGGCTCTGACCACTCGCTCTCTGCTCGTCATGGTTTGTCTCCCAACGTGAGATAAAGCGCAACCTCGGGGCGGGCGGGTAACCCGAGAAGGACCGTCGTCACTTGATCGCCCCCATGGTCAGTCCGCGCACCAGGTACTTCTGGATGAACAGGGTGAACACGAAGAGGGGAACGATCATCGTAATGGCCGTCGCCGCCATGTAACCCCACTGGATGCCGAACTCTTTCATGAAAAGAGAGACGGCCACCGGCATTGTCTGGGCCCGGCGTCCGGTTGTAAGCATGGCGAACAGGAATTCGTTCCAGTTGAATATGAAGACTAGGATTGCCGCGGCGGTCAGGCCCGGGGCCGCGAGGGGAAAGGCCACCTGAACCATGGACCTGTAGCGAGAGCAGCCGTCCACCATCGCGCTCTCCTCAATTTCAGGCGGGATATCCTGGAAGAACCCGCGCATAAGCCACACCACGAACGGGAGGCTGGCGGCGACATAGATAACGATGAGCCCGATCTGTGTGTCAAGCATCCGGAAGGTCCGCAGCAGGATGAAGTAAGGGATGACGGCCGCGATCGGCGGGGCCATTCGAGTGGACAGAATCCAAGTCGCAACGTTCTCCCTCGCCTTGAATTTGAAACGGGCCAGGCTGTAGGCGGCCGGCGCCCCGATGGCGATCGAGATGGCCGTGCTGGCAGACGCGCAGATGAGACTGTTTCGCAAGAACTGCCAGAGCGGGTACATCGTGAAGATTTCTCTGAAGTTTTTCAATACCGGTTTGAAGAACCAGACCGGCGGCATCGCAATGGCATCGTTCGGCGTCTTCAGGGCCGTCATCAGCATCATGACGATGGGAAAGAGGCTTACCGCGAGCACGATCAGTATCGCCGCCGATACCACCGCGGCAGAGAG
>Ga0315286_10002566_pt1 | contig 16969 bp, 11 predicted proteins | sample YL17G10_0_MG_FD_205038 | JGI IMG/M metagenome (GOLD analysis project Ga0315286, IMG submission 205038) | Sediment microbial communities from Yellowstone Lake, YNP, Wyoming, USA - YL17G10_0 | ecosystem: Environmental > Aquatic > Freshwater > Lake > Sediment | place: USA: Wyoming | collected...
AGTACCGGTTCCACACCCCGGGCCCGGTCGAGGCGCGGCTGGGAATGGCCGGCGGGCTCGTAGCGCTGGCGCCGGTCCCGCGCATCGCGCTGTCCGGCCGGGACGCCGGCCCGGCCGCCGGCCCGGACGGCATATCGCTGATGCTGACCGGCACGGGGCCCATGTTCAGAGTCTACGCGACGGGTGAGTGCCGGGTCGGGCCGGAGTTCGTCCTCTTCGCGTCGGCGGGCTACCGCTTTGCGAAGGTGAACGAGCCCAGGATCCACAAGGTGGTGGTCTCGGACTTCCCGATCGACTACAGCGGCGTCGCCACCCGCGTGGGGATCAAGCTCGCGCTGGTGAAGTAGCGCCCCGGGCCGGGCGCCGGCGTGCACCGGCCGGGGTGCCGGCGGCGTCCAGCAGAGGCGGGAAGCCGGTGATCAAGTACCTCGGGTCGAAGCGCCTGCTCGTGCCGCGGATCCTGGATGTCGTCCAGGCCCTGCCCGACGTCAGGTGGATCACGGACCTCTTCTCCGGGACCGCCCGCGTGGGCCATGCCCTGAAGGCCCACGGCGATCACGTTGTCGCGAACGACCACCTGGGCTACGTGGCGACGCTGGCGCGCTGCCACGTGGCAGCCGACGCGCGCATCGTGGGCCCCGTTGCGGAGCGGCCCTCGGAGAGTTCTCGAAGGTCCGGGTCGTGGAGACCGACTACAAGCGTAACGTCGGCGCGCAGATCGGCATCCACGACTGGAGCTGGCGGAAGGTCGGCAGGGTGAGCCACCTGAGGAACGAGGAGTATCTCTTCGTGGTCGGCGTCGGCGGAACACCCCAGCCAAGCGCCCTCAGCGACGTCGGCGGGACCGCGCCTGCCGGGGCTTGGACGCCGCGCCACGCCGGGCCGGTCGCGAGCGTGCCGGAGCGGGTGGCGAGTGCGGAGGCGTGATGGGAGAAGCGAGTGTCTGGAACGGAACGCCCTTGAAGTGCCTGTCGGACACCCTGGAGGGTCGATGAAGATCAGCATCACGCGGGATTTCCCCCGCACGTTCTGGACCGCGAACGTGATGGAGTTGTTCGAGCGCGCGGCGTACTACGGGCTCATGTCGGTGCTGGCGATCTACCTGACGGGCAGCAAGGCGAGCGGCGGGCTGGGCTTCACCGAATCGGCGGTCGGCTTCCTGCAGAGCATCGTCTACGCCGCGACCTATATCATCCCGATCCTGGGCGGCGCGCTGGCCGACCGCTACGGCTACCGGCGCATGCTGCTCTTCGCCTTCTCGCTGCTCGCCACGGGCTACTTCGCTGCGGGCCACATGTCCTCGTACGCGGCGGTGTTCATGGCGCTGCTGCTGATGGCCACCGGCGCGGGTCTCTTCAAGCCGATCATCTCCGGGACCATCGCCCGCACGACCGACGAGCGCACGTCGGCCATCGGCTTCGGCATCTACTACTGGATGATCAACCTGGGCGCGTTCCTGGCGCCGCTGGTGGTGAGCATCCTGAAGGGCTTCTCGTGGCAGGCGGTCTTCACCGCCTCGGCGGCCTACGCCGCCGCCATGCTGGTGCCGGCCCTCTTCTTCTTCCGCGACCCGCCGCTGCCCGAGAACCGCAAGACCTTCAAGGAGATCATGGGCGGGGCGGCCGAGGTGCTGAGCGATGCGCGCTTCGTGCTGATGATCGTCGTCTACTCGGGCTTCTGGGTGCTCTATTTCCAGAACTTCGGCTCGGTGCTCTGGTACCTGCGCGACTTCGTGGACCGCGGGCCGGTGAGCGCGGCGGTCACGTCGTGGTTCGCCGCGGTCGGCCTGCCGGTGAGGTTCGTCTTCGACGCCGAGCACGTCACCGTGATCAACGCGGGCATGATCATCCTGCTCCAGGTGCTGGTGAGCCGCATCGTGCGGACCCGGCCGGCGCTGCCCACGATGGTGGCGGGCATGGTCCTGGGCGGGCTGGGGTTCGTCTGCCTCGCCATCTCCCAGAGTCCCTGGATCCTGATCCTCGGCATCGCGATCTTCTCGATCGGCGAGATGACGGCCCATCCCAAGTACTACTCGTTTGTCGGGCTCATCGCGCCGCAGGATCGCAAGGCCGTCTACATGGGCTACTCGTTCCTCTACGGCATCCTCGGCTCGCTGCTCGGCTCCAACATCGGCGCGTTCATGTACGAGCGCATCCTGAAGCCGGTCATCGGCACGCCGGAAGCCGGCGCGTGCGCGCGCCTGTTCTGGCTGATCTTCGCCGCCCTCGACGTGGTCGCGGTCTTCGGCCTCATCATGTTCAACCGCGCCTTCGGCAGGGACACGCCCGAGACGCGGCGCGGCGCGGCCCGGGTGATGACCGGTGTCTACGCGGGCATCCTGCTGCTGGGCGTGATGTTCCTCGCCTACGCGTTCAGCACCCAGCCGCCGCAGTACCGCACGGCAGTGCAGTCCGTCATCTTCCTGGCTCTGGGTGGCGGCGGGCTGGTGATGAACCTGAGGAGGAAGGCGGTGGCGTGATCGAGATCCGCCCCGAGACCCCCGCCGACTTCGCCGCGGTGCGCGAAGTCAACGAACTCGCCTTCGAGCAACCGGCAGAAGCGGGGCTGGTGCACGCGTTGCGTGCCGTGGCGCGTCCCCTGATCTCGCTGGTCGCGGTCGAGGACGGGCGCGTGGTAGGCCACATCCTCTTCAGCCCGGTGACCATCGAGGGGCCCGACGGTGTCTCGACCGCGATGGGACTGGCGCCGGTGGCGGTGCGGGCGGAATGCCAGAACCGGGGCATCGGCTCGGCGCTGGTGCGCGAGGGCCGCGCGGCCTGTGCGGCGTTGGGCGAGAACGTGGTGGTCGTACTCGACCATCCGCACTACTACCCGCGCTTCGGCTTCGTGCCGGCCGCGACGAAGGGCCTCTCCTGCGAGTATCCTGTGCCGGACGATGTCTTCATGGTGACCGAGTTGGTCCCGGGCGCCCTGCGCGGGCGCACGGGGCTGGTGAGATACCACGCGGAGTTCGCGCGTGTCTGACCACCGCGACTGCGTGATCGCGACGCGTCCGGCGCGGGCCGGAACCGGCGCTCCGCGAAGCGGGACCTGTGGAGGGAGGGGACGATGGACCGCCACGCCACGATGACCCATCTGTTCGGCGCGCGCCGCGCGCTGATCGGCGTGATCCACGTGGGCGCCCTGCCGGGCACGCCGGTGGCGGGCGCCCCGCTGGAGCGCGTGATCGAGACGGCGGTCGCCGAGGCGCGGGCATACCGCGACTGCGGCTACACCGCGCTGATGATCGAGAACATGCATGACCGGCCCTACCTGAAGGGCGCGGTCGGCCCTGAGATCGTGGCGGCGATGACGGCGGTGGGCCGCGAGATCCGCCGCGAGGTGGCGCTGCCGCTGGGCGTGCAGGTGCTGGCGGGCGCCAATCGCGAGGCGATCGCGGTGGCGCTGGCCTGCGGTGCGACGTTCGTGAGGGCCGAGGGCTTCGTCTTCGCGCACGTCGCCGACGAGGGACTGATCGAGGCGGGCGCGGGCGAGTTGATGCGCTACCGGCGCGCAGTCGGCGCGGAGCAGGTGCGCGTCTTCGTGGACATCAAGAAGAAGCACTCCGCGCACGCGCTCACGGCTGACGTGGACATCGTCGAGACGGCCCGCGCGGCGGAGTTCTTCCTCGCCGACGGCGTGGTCGTGACCGGCCCGGTCACGGCGCGGGCGGCCGATACGGCCCAGGTCGAGGCGGTGGCCGCCGGCGTGGACATCCCGACCTTCGTGGGGTCCGGCCTCACGCCCGCGAACCTGGCCGCCTACCCGCTGGCGGACGGCTTCATCGTGGGCTCGTTCGTGAAGCGGGACGGGCTCTGGTCGAACCCGCTCGACGGCGAGCGCGCGCAGGCGGTGGCCGCGGCGTTCAACGCCCTCCGGTGAGCGCCGAACTCGTCTGCCTGGGCAACCTCGTCGTGGACGACGTGGTGTTCCCCGACGGCACCACGCGCATGGGCGAGCCGGGCGGGGCGATGCTCTACGCCGCGCTGGGCGCGACGCTCTGGGAGACGGGGGTGGCGGTGGTGGCGCCGCTGGGCGACGACTACCCGGCGCGCGCGCTGCACGCGCTCGAGCACCGCGGCGTGGATCTCACCGGCCTGCGCCCGCTCGGGCGCCCGGGTCTGCGCGCGTGGCTGCTCTACGAGGCGGCGGCGCGCCGCATCGTGCACCGGCTGGGCTCGGCGAACCACGTGGAGGCGTCGCCCGCGCCGGGCGACGTCGCGAACCGCTTTGCCGATGCGCGCGCTTTCCACCTCTCGCCTGCGCCGCTGGTCTGCCAGCGGCCGCTGATCGAGGCGCTTGCGCCGCGCGCCGAGGTATTGCTCTCGCTCGATCCGCACGACCCCGTGCGTGAGGACAACCTCGAGCGCTGGCGCGAGGCGCTGGCGCTCCTGGACGTCTTCTTCGTGAGCGAGGAGGAGCTGCAACTGGATGGCGTCGCCGCCGATCCGCGGGGAACGCTGGCGCGGCTCGCGGGCGGTCGGCTGCGCTACGCGTTGCTGAAGCGCGGCGCGGCGGGCGGGCTGCTGTACGATGTCCGCACGCGGGAGACGCGCGTCTGGGAGGCGCGCTCGACGCAGGTCGTGGACCTCACGGGCGCCGGCGACGCGTTCGCGGGAGGGTTCCTCGCGGGCCTGCTCGCCGGCGAGGACGCGGCGGGAGCGCTCGAGCGGGGCGTGGTGTCCGCGTCGTTCGCGCTCGAAACGTGGGGCGCGGCGGGCCTGATCGCGGCCACGCCGTCGGATGCGCGGCGGCGCCGCGCGGCGTGGTTCGGCACGAGGATGGACGCATGAACGAGATGCTGGTGCTGTCCGAGGAGGTCGCGCAGGCGCTGCGCCGCCGCAAGCCGGTGGTGGCGCTCGAGACCACGCTGGTCACGCACGGCCTGCCGCACCCGCAGGGGCTCGAGGCCGCGCTGGAGTTGGAGGGGATCGTGCGCGCGGGCGGCGCCACGCCGGTCACGGTCGGCATCCTCGACGGCGCCGTGCGCGTGGGGCTCGCTCGTGCGGAGCTGGAGCGCATCGCCACGTCGCGCGACGTCGCCAAGGTGAACCTCGGCAACCTCGGGGCCGTGGTCGCCTCGGGTGTCGCGGGTTCGACCACCGTGGCCGCGACCCTGTTCGTCGCGGCGGAGGCCGGGATCCGCGTTTTCGCGACCGGCGGGATCGGCGGCGTGCACCGCGACGTGGCGGAGAGCGGCGACGTCTCGGCCGATCTCGTGGCCCTCGGGCGCTTTCCGGTCGCGGTGGTGTGCGCGGGCGCCAAGGCGATCCTCGACCTGCCGCGGACGGTCGAGATGCTGGAGACGCTGGGCGTGCCGGTGCTCGGTTTCGGCACGGACGAGTTCCCGGCCTTCTACTGGCGCGCCAGCGGCCAGCGCGTGGACCGCAGGTGCGACTCGGTGGACGAGCTGGCCCGCGTGGCGCGCGCGCACTGGACGCTGGGTTCGCGCACCGGCGTGCTGATCGCGAATCCCATCCCCGAGGCGGACGAGTTGCCGCGCGCGGCATACGAGCAGGCGCTGCAGGGCGCGCTGGCCGAGGCCGCGGAGCGCGGACTGCGCGGGCGGGAGGTGACGCCGTTCCTGCTCGACCGCCTGCGCGAGCTGAGCGGCGGCGCCACGGTGAAGGCCAACCTCGCGCTGCTGCGCAACAACGCGCGCGTGGCCGCGGAGCTGGCGCGGACGCTGGCGCGGGAAGCCTGAGGGCGGCGTGAGCGGGAGCACCGCCTTCGGCGGCCGCTGAAGTGGGGACCAGCCCGGCGCTGGCTGCGGCGCTTCGCTACACGGGCTCGGCCGCGGCCGCGACCGCGGCCCAGCTCGCGCTGCTGCTCGGCCCGGGACTGGCGCTCGCCACGCTCATGCACGCGCTCTCGGGCTTCGTGAGTCGCCGGACGAACCGCGTCCTGGGTGGCGCCGCGTATGCGCTCTTCGGCTGGCCCGGGACCGCCGTGCACGAGACCGGGCACGCGCTCTTGTGCCTGCTCTTCGGCCACCGCGTCACGGGCATCAAGCTGTTCGACTTCGCCCCGCGCGGCGGCACCCGCGGCCATGTGCGCCACACCTTCGACCCGGCGAACCCCTGGCAGCAGGTCGGCAACTTCTTCATCGGTATCGCGCCGATCCTCTTCGGGACCCTGGTGATCGCGGTGGCCGCGCGCTGGCTGCTCGGCGCGGAGGCGTTCGCACGCATGGCCGAGCCCCTGCCGCAGGGCGTACTCCCGCGCTCGGGCGCTGAGGGGCTGGCACTCGTCCGCCATGTCGCGGGCGGAGCGGGCGCGGCGCTCGCGGCGCTCCTCGAGCCCCATCGCTTCCTCGACTGGCGCGCCTGGGTCTTCCTCTATCTGACGTTCACGGTCGGCGGCTCGATCTCCCTGGGTGGCGCCGACCTCCAGGGCGCGCTCGCCGGGTTCGGCACGCTCGTGCTCCTCGTCCTGATCGCGAACCTCTCGACACTCTGGCTGGGTGACGTGCTGGGACCCGGCGTGGCCTGGCTCGTCCGCTGGCAGGTGGTCGGCTACACGGCGATGCTCTTCGCGCTGGTGGTGAACGCGCTGGCAGCGCTGGTCGTCCTCGCGATCCCGGGACGGGCCTCGCGGTAGTCGCGTTCGCGCACCGCTTCGGCCGCGCTGGTGTGAATCCGGCGGGCCTCCCCGGGGGACATCACAACCAAGCGGCCCCGAGAACCGTCGTACCGTGCGTGGAGTGGATCCTGGCGGCGTTTCACGAGTGCCGCGTTCGTCGCCCGGAACGATGGACTTGTCAGGGCTCCCCGCGCGTTCGGAGAACGTCCGGGGACGCGCGGGCCGCGCTCGGGGATACTGGGCACCTGGCCTCAGGGGGTTCGAAGATGCGCCTGATCCCGGCATTCGTGACACTCGTCCTTGCGGCCGCGCCGTCTCTCGCGGGCGCGGCGGACACGCCGGCCGTGGGCGATTCGCTGCCGCCCGTGCGGGTCATGCGCCTTCCCTCTTCCGTCACCATCGACGGAGCGCTGGACGACGCGGCATGGCGAGGCGCGCCCGCCATCACGCGGCTCACCCAGAGCAGCCCGTTCGAGGGCCAGGCGCCGTCGGAGAGCACTGCGGTGTGGCTGGCGTACGACGACGAGGCGCTCTACATCGCGGCGCGCTGCTGGGATTCACAGCCCGACTCGATCGTTGCGAGCCTGGTCCGGCGCGACCTCTGGGTGCCGTCGGACCGGATCGTGGTCTACCTCGACCCGTTCCGCGATCTGCGCAGCGGCTACTTCTTCTCGGTCAGCGCGGCGGGCGTGCTCTGGGACGGCACGCTCTTCAACGACATGGGCTCGGACGACTCCTGGGACGGCGTCTGGCAGGGCCGGGCCAGGCGCGATGGGGGCACGCAGGCGGAGCCGGGGTCGGGCTACACCTGCGAGATGAGGATCCCGTTCTCGCAACTCCGCTTCCGCCCCGGCAAGGATCAGGTCTGGGGCTTCAACTTCCGCCGCCGGATCGAGCGCCGGACCGAGCTCGACGAGTTGGCGTGGACGCCGAAGAGGGGCACCGGGTTCGTGTCGCGCTTTCCCCGCCTGGCCGGGATCGAGGACGGGCGCCGCTCTCGTTCGGTCGAAGTGCTGCCCTACACGACCGGCAAGGCCGAGTATCTGGCGCATGCGGCGGGCGATCCGTTCAACGACGGCTCGCGCTCCACACCCGGCCTGGGCGGCGACCTGCGCATGAGCGTGGGCAACAACCTGACGCTGAACGCCACGGCGAACCCCGATTTCGGACAGGTCGAGGTGGATCCGGCAGTGGTGAACCTTTCGGACGTCGAGTCCTACTTCCAGGAGAAGCGCCCCTTTTTCACCGAGAACTCGCGCATCTTCGGCTTCGGTAACGAGGGCGCGAACCGCTACTGGGGCTTCAACTGGCCGGAGCCGCGCTTCTTCTACAGCCGGCGCATCGGCCGCACGCCGCAGGGGGGCGTGCCGTACGAGGCCGACTACGGCGAAGTGCCGCTGGCGACGCACATCCTCGGGGCGGCGAAGCTCACCGGGAAGCTCACGCCGGGTCTCAACTTCGGCACGCTGCAGGCCGTGACCGGGCGGGAGGACGCGAGGTACTCGCTGGGCGGATCCGAGTCGAGAACCGCGGTGGAACCGCTGACCTATTACGGGGTGGCGCGGGGCCTCCAGGAGCGCCGGGGCGGCTACAACGGCGTCGGGCTGATGACGACGCTGGTGCAGCGGCGGTTCGACGGGAGCGGGCTCAAGGACCTGCTGAACGAGCAGTCGCTGATGACGGGCCTGGACGGCTGGCACTTCCTCGACCGGAAGAAGATGTGGGTGCTGTCGGGCTGGGCGGCGATGTCGCGGCTGGCCGGGACCGAGTCGCGGATGATCGCGCTGCAGCGCGACCCACGGCACTACCTCCAGCGCCCGGACGCAAGGAACCTCGGCGTGGACAGCAGTACCACGTCGCTCACGGGTTTCGGCGCCCGCGTCTGGCTCAACAAGCAGGAGGGGAACCTCATCAGCAACTCGGCGATCGGGGTCATGGACCCGCGCTTCGACGTGAACGACATGGGCTTCCAGAATCGGGCGGACGTGATCACCGCGCATTCCGGCCTGCAGTACCACTTCACGAAGCCAAGCCGCTGGAGCCGCGAGGCCTGGGTCGCCGGCGTGGTGTTCGAGAGCCGCGACTTCGACCGCAACCTCACCGCGGCGGGCTACTGGCAGGGCAACACCGTCACCTTCGCGAATGACTACGGCCTCAACACCGAGTGGATGTACGTCCCCCGGACCGTGAACAACCGCCGCACCCGCGGCGGGCCGCTCATGGAGGAGCCGCCCGGCACCTATGCGACGGTGACCTTCAACACGGCGGTCCGCAACAGGCTCGTGTACAGCCTGTACGCGGGCCGCACCTACACGCCGGCCGCGGGGCGGACGGACTACTACGACGTCTTCCCGGCGGTGGAGTGGAAGCCGGTCTCCAACTTCTCCATCCAGGTCGGACCGAACCTCCAGCGTGCCGTCGAGAACGCGCAATACGTCCCGCTGGACGAGGCCTCGGCCGCGGCGCCCGGCAGGGTGCCGGCGGACTTCGGCGGCCGGCGCTACGTCTTCGCCCGCATGGACCAGACCACGGTCTCGGCGGACATCCGGCTCAACGTCGCGTTCTCCACGAACCTCACGCTGCAGACGTACATCCAGCCGTACATCTCGGCGGCGCGCTACAGCGACTTCAAGGAACTGGCGCGGGCGGGCTCGTATGAATTCACCCACTACGGTGACGGAGCGGTCACGTCGCCGGACAACGTCATCACGGTGACGCCGGCCGGCGGGGGTGACCCGTTCGCGTTCCGCAACCCGGACTTCAACTTCAAGTCGCTCCGCGGGAACGCGGTGCTGCGCTGGGAGTACCGGCCGGGCTCGGTGCTGTACCTGGTGTGGACGCAGCAGCGCACCGACAGCGAGGCCCTCGGGGAGTTGCGGTTCGGCCGCTCGGCGCGGCGGCTGGTGGACGCGCAGGCGGACAACATCTTCCTCGTGAAGGCGACGTACTACCTGAACCTGTAGCCGGCCGGGCCGGAGGCGATGCGCGAGGGCGCGCGGACCGGGGGCCCGGGGAGGGCCCGTCCGGAGGTGACCCGTTCGTTCGCGCGAATGCCGCTCCGGTCGGCGTCCGGAGGGCGCTCGGCCGAGTGCCGCGAACGCGGGCGCCCGAATCATGGATGCTCGTCGCCGCCGGCGCGTGCCGGCAGCCGCCCCGGCAGGGGTTCGCGGCGATCCTGTGGTACACCTTCACCCCCGGGGAACCCTGATTATGCCAGTCCTCACCGCAGCGCTGCTCCTCGCCCTGGCCGTCGCCGGGCCGGCCGCGGCGCAGGCGCCGGAAGGCGCCGGCCCCGTGCGGGCCGTGCGCCTGGCCTCGCCCGTCGTGATCGACGGGCGCCTTGACGAAGCGGTCTGGCGGGATGCGCCGGCCGTCACGCGGTTCACGCAGCGCGATCCGGTCGAGGGCGCCGTCCCCAGCGAAAGCACCTGGGTGTGGGTCGCGTACAACGACCGGGCCCTCTACGTCGCGGCGCGCCTGTGGGACTCGCGGCCGGACTCGATCGTGGCGCAGCTCGTGCGGCGCGATGTGAGCACGGCGTCCGACCGCTTCTTCCTCTACCTGGACACGTACCATGACCAGCGCAGCGGCTATTACTTCGGCATCAACGCGGCGGGGGTGCTCATGGATGGCACGCTGTTCAACGATATCCAGAGCGACGCCTCGTGGGACGGAGTGTGGGACGCGCGGGTGCGCCGCGAGGGAGTGCCGAGCGCGGCCCGGGGTACCCGCGCGGGGGGGAGTGGTGAGCGTGGGAGCGGGGCGGGCTGGACCTGCGAGTTCAGGATCCCGATCTCGCAGATGCGCTCGCGCGTGGGCGCCGAGCAGGTCTGGGGCATCAACTTCAAGCGCTGCATCACGCGCCTCAACGAGGTGGACTACCTCGTCCCGCTTCCCAAGAAGGCCAGCGGCTTCGTTTCGCGTTTCCCCGACCTGGTCGGTTTCGAGCCCGGACGGCGTGGGCGCAACGTCGAGTTGCTGCCCTACTCGACCGGCAAGGCCGAGTACCTCGTGCACGAAGCGGGCGACCCGTTCCACGACGGCTCGCGCCACACGCCCGGCGTCGGCGCCGACCTGCGGGCCGGTGTGGGGAACAACCTGACGCTCAACGCCACGGTGAACCCGGACTTCGGGCAGGTCGAAGTGGACCCGGCGGTCGTGAACCTCTCCGACGTGGAGTCGTACTTCGAGGAGAAGCGCCCGTTCTTCACCGAGAACGCGCGCATCTTCTCCTTCGGCCAGGAGGGCGCGGCCTCGTACTGGAACCTGGGCTGGCCCGCGCCGCGCTTCTTCTACAGCCGGCGCATCGGACGGGCGCCGCAGGGAGGCGTTCCCGACGCGGCAGAGTTCAGCGACGTGCCGATCGCGACCCATATCCTCGGGGCGGCGAAGCTCACGGGCAAGCCCTCCGAGGGATTCGACTTCGGGATGCTCCAGGCGGTGACGTCCCGCGAGGAGGCGCGTTTCCAACTGGACGGACGCGAGTCGGAAACGGCGGTCGAGCCCCTGACCTACTACGGCGTGGTGCGCGGGTTGAAGCAGATGAAGGGCGGATACAACGGCCTCGGACTGCTGACGACGCTGGTGCAGCGCCGCTTCGGAGACGACGAACTGGCGGACGCGATGAACCGCCAGTCGCTGATGGCCGGCCTGGACGGGTGGCACTTCCTGGACCGCAGGAAGCTCTGGGTGCTTTCGGGCTGGGCCGGGATGTCGCGGGTCGCGGGGACGGAGCAGCGGATGACCGACGTGCAGCGCAGTTCGCTGCACTACCTGCAGCGGCCGGACGCGCGGCGGCTGGGCGTGGACAGCACGGCGACCTCGCTGACCGGCTACGGAGCGCGGCTGTGGCTCAACAAGCAGGAGGGCAACGTCGTCTTCAACTCCGCGATCGGGATGCTGTCCCCGACGTTCGACGTGAACGACATGGGTTACATGTCTCAGGCCGACGCCACGAACGGCCACGCCGGGATCGGCTACAAGTGGACGGAGCCGAACGCGTGGCGCAAGGACATGAGCATGGTCGGTATCGTCGTGGCGACCGGAAACCGGGACGGCGACCTGACCTCGAAGGGCCTGTACCTGAATCCCACCATCACTTTCGCCAACGACTGGACCATCAATCCCGAGGTCTTCCCGTTCCTGTCGGCGAAGAACGACCGGCGCACGCGCGGGGGGCCGCTCATGTTCGAGCCCGCCAGCAGTTGGTGGCAGGTCTCCTTCGATTCCGATCCCAGGCAGAAGACGACCTGGCACCTCGTCACGTCCGGCAGCAGCGCCACGGCGGTGAACACGAGCTACTGGTCGGTCTATCCGTCGGCCGAGTGGAAGCCGGCGTCGAATTTCACCATGAGCGTCGGCCCCGGGCTGGACCGCATCATCGAGGACGCGCAGTACGTTCCATTGGACGAGACCGCGGCGGCGGCGCCCGGCAGGGTGCCGGCAGACTTCGGCGGTCTGCGCTACGTCTTCGCCCGCATGGACCAGACGACCATCTCGGCCAACCTCCGGTTCGACGTGTCGTTCACGCGGAACCTCACGCTCCAGACCTACATCCAGCCGCTGATCGCCGTCGGCCGGTACGGCGACTTCAAAGAACTGGCCCGCGCCGGCTCGTACGAGTTCATCCACTACAGGGACGGCGCGGTTACCTCGCCGGACAGCGTGAGGGTCAAGCCGGCCGACGGGGGTGACCCGTTCGCGTTCCGCAACCCGGACTTCAACATCAAGTCACTCCGCGGGAACGCGGTGCTGCGCTGGGAGTACCGGCCGGGCTCGGTGCTCTACTTCGTCTGGACGCAGCAGCGGACGGACTTCGAGCCGCTCGGGGACCTGCGCTTCGGGCCCTCGACTCGACGGCTCTTCGACGCGCAAGCCAACAACATCTTCCTGGTAAAGGCGACGTACTACCTGAACCTGTAGCCCGAATCGCCCATGGACGCCGCAGTGAGGGCCGCGCGTCCCGGGTGCGGGAACGGCTGCAGGCGACGAGCCCGGCGAGTGGTCGGCGCCGGGCTTCGTCGTTCTGCGCCCGCGCTCGTCGCCCCGGCGTCTTCGCTGGTCCGCCACCGGCACGGAAGCGGGTCCGCACTGCAACCCGGACCCCGGTCCAGCCGTCTCATGGGTGTGAGACCACCACGGGCTCGCACCCCGTCCACGTGCACGCCCGCGAGCCGAAATCGTCCCTACCGAAGCGGGAGTTCACGATGAGACGCGCTCTGCTCACGACGTTCCGGTGGGTGCTGGTCGCAGGAGGCGCCCTCGCCGCCAGCCCCGCCCTTGCTGCCCAGGCCCCGTCCGGTCCGGGCGATTCGCTTCCACCCGTGCACGCGGTGAGGCTGACGTCACCGGTCGCGGTGGACGGCGCGCTGACCGACCAAGCCTGGCAGGGCGCGCCGGGTATCACCCGGCTGGTGCAATCGCAACCTCTCGAGGGCGCGGCCGCCACCGAGAGCACCTGGGTGTGGATCGCCTACGACGATGAGGCCCTCTACGTGGCGGCGCGCATGTGGGACTCGCACCCCGACTCGATCGTCGCGCCGTATTTCCGCCGGGACAACTTCGTCCCCTCCGACTTTGCAGGTGTGATCCTCGATCCGTTCCACGACCACCGCACGGGTTACGAGTTCGTCATCACCCCTTCCGGTGCGATCATGGATGCCACCACGGCGAACGACGGCGATGAGGATGCGTCGTGGGACGGTGTGTGGGAGGGGCGTGTGCTCCGCGATCCGCAGGGATGGACCTGCGAGCTGCGGATCCCGTTCTCGCAGATGCGCTTCGCCCCGGGCGAGCGCCAGGCCTGGGGCGTGAATTTCGGCCGCAACATCGCACGCCGTGCCGAGAAGTCCTTCGTCGTGATCAAGCCGAAGGCGGGGAGTGAGTTCCAGTCCCGCTTCCCGCACCTGGTGGGCATCGAGGGCGTGAAGGGCGGGCGGACTGTCGAGTTGTCGCCCTATGTGACGGGGAAGGCCGAGTACCTGGTCCGGCCCACGGGCGATCCCTTCAACGACGGCTCGCGCTACACGCCGACCGTGGGCGGAGACCTGCGCACCAGCCTGGGCAGCAACCTGACGCTCAACGCCACCGTGAACCCCGACTTCGGCCAGGTCGAATTGGACCCGGCGATCGTGAACCTCTCGGACGTCGAGTCCTTCTACCAGGAAAAGCGCCCGTTCTTCACCGAGAACTCGCGGGTCTTCTCCTTCGGCGCGGACGGGGCCAACGACTCCTGGGGCATGAACTGGCCGGAGCCGACGTTCTTCTACAGCCGCCGCATCGGGCGGGCGCCGCAGGGCGGCGTGCCGCCGGCGGCCGATCCGGACGCCACGGTGTTCGCGGACGTCCCGATGGCGTCTCACATCCTGGGAGCGGCCAAGCTGACCGGGCGGCCCGCCCCCGGCTGGAACTTTGGCACCCTGCAGGCGCTGACCTCACGCGAGCGTGCGAGGGTCTGGACGGACGGGATCGAGTCGAGGACCGAGATCGAGCCGCTCACCTGGTACGGGATGGTGCGCGGGCAGCGGGAGTTCAAAGATGGCCGCAACGGGCTCGGTCTGCTCTCCACGCTGGCGCAGCGCCGCTTCGGCGACGGCGGGTTGCTCGAAGGCGACCTGAACCGCCAGTCGTTGATGGCGGGCCTGGACGGCTGGCACTTCCTCGACCCAAAGAAGGTCTGGGTGCTCTCGGGCTGGAGCGCGATGTCGCGCGTGGCGGGGACCACGGAGCGCATGCAGGCGCTGCAGCGCAGTTCGCTCCACTATTTCCAGCGACCCGACGCCGGCTACCTGGGCGTGCAGGACGTGACCGCGCTCACCGGCCTCGCCGGGCGCCTTGCGCTCAACAAGCAGGAGGGCAACGTCGCCTTCAATTCGGCCGTGGGCGTGCTGGACCCGAAGTTCGACGTGAGCGATCTGGGCTACCAGTCCTACGCCGACCTGGTCAACGCCCACGTGATGACGGGCTACAAGTGGACGAAGGCCAACCGCTGGCAGACCGAGAGCCGGCTCGCGGGATACGTCGCCAGCAACTGGGACTTCGGCGGCGAGCGGGTCTGGTCCGAGGTCGGAGGGTCGGGCCATGTCTCGTTCATCAACAACCACAAGCTCGACGTCATGGCCGACTGGTACCCGGAGGCGACGGCGAACCGCCAGACCCGCGGTGGCCCGCGCATGCTGCGCCGGGCCGCGGGCGATCTGGGTCTGCACCACGACTCCGACGAGAACCGCCGCCTCCAGAGCTGTACCAACGCCGGGATCGAAGACACACCGGCCACGGGATCGTACAACGCGTACGTGACCCCGGCACTGGTCTGGAAGCCCGTGCCGCGGATCTACCTGAGTTTCGGTCCCACTCTTGAGCGCAACGTCGCCGATGCGCAGTACGTCACTTCGCTAGAGGCGCTGCCCGGCGAGGTACCCGCGGACTTCGGCAGCCGCCGCTACGTCTTCGCCCACCTGGACCAGACCACGATCGCAGCCAGCATACGGCTCAACGTCTCGTTCACGCCGAACCTGTCGCTACAGACCTACATCCAGCCGTACATCTCGGCGGGGGGCTATTCCGACTTCAAGGAGCTGGCGCGGGCGGGCACGTACGACTTCATTCACTACGGGCGCGACGCGGGCACGTCGCTGGACAGCATCCGAGTGACGCCACCCAACGGGAAGGTACGGTTCGCGTTCCGCAACCCCGACTTCAACAGCAAGTCGCTGCGCGGGAACGCCGTGCTGCGCTGGGAATACCGGCCGGGCTCGGTGCTCTACTTTGTCTGGACGCAGCAGCGGACGGACGATGAAACGCTGGGCGACCTGCGGTTCGGACCCTCGACCCGCCGGCTGTTCGATGCGCAGGCCAACGACATCTTCCTGATGAAGGCAACCTACTACCTGGACCTGTAGCGACTTGTAGCGAACTGTAGCACCTCGACCTCCCGCGACGGGCGTGGGTATACTCCGCGCCTGCCGCACCCACGGAGGTCCCATGCAGCGCCAAGAGCATGATCGTCTGGCCGCGATCCGGTCCCGCGACCCGGCCGTGGCCGCTGCCCAGCGCACCCTGCTCGAAGGCGGGCGGCTCAGCCAAGAGGACGGCGTGCGCCTGTTCGACGCGCCCGTGCTCGAGCTGGGGCGCCTGGCCGACGCCTATGCGCGCGACCTGCACGGTGAGCGTGTCTACTTCACGATCAACCGGCAGCTCAACCCGACCAACGTCTGCGTGCTGTCCTGCCGCTTCTGCGACTACGCGAAGAAGCCCGATGCCCCCGGCGCCTACACCATGACGAAGGAGCAGATCCTCGCGCACCTGGATCCCGGGATCACCGAGCTGCACATCACCGGTGGCCTTCACGATCAGTGGCGCTTCGAAGACTACGTGGACGTCATCCGCTGGGTGAAGGAGGCGCGGCCCGGCCTGCAGGTGAAGGCCTGGACCGCGGTCGAAATCGATTTCTTCTGCCGTCTCACGAAGCGGCCGGCCGCGTGGGTGCTCGAGCGGTTGCGCGAGGCGGGGCTCGACGCGCTGCCCGGCGGCGGCGCCGAGGTGTTCAGCGAGCGCCTGCGCCGTGAATTGTTCCGCCAGAAGATCGGCGGACAGCGCTGGCTCGAGATCCACGAGACCGCGCACCGCATGGGCATCCCCTCGAACGCGACCCTGCTCTACGGCCACATCGAGACGCCCGCCGAACGCGTGCAGCACCTGATCCTGCTGCGCCAGCTCGAGGACCGCGCGCCCGGGTTCCTCGCCTTCATCCCGCTGGCCTTCCAACCCGGCGTGACCGGGCTGGTGCGCCGTCAGGCCTCGGCCATCGAGGACCTCAAGACCATCGCCGTCTCGCGGCTGGTGTTCGACAACGTGCCGCACGTCAAGAGCTACTGGGTCATGCTCGGGCAGGACACCGCGTGCGTGGCGCTCAACTTCGGCGCCAGCGACCTGGACGGCACCATCGGCGTCGAGAGGGTCGCGCACGCCGCGCAGGCGCGCAGCCCGGTGGGGCTGGCCGAGGAGTCCATGGTGCAGACCATCCGCGAGGCCGGGAAGCTCCCGGTACAGCGCGATGCGCTCTACCGCGTGGTGCGCGAGTACGGTCCCGGCACCGGCGCGGGCGCGGTGGCCGGGCGCGCGTACGAGCGGGCTGCGGCCGGCGCCGCGGGGGCGGCCGCACCGGGAGCCGGCGCCGCGCCCCCAGGCCCCGCGCGATGACGCACGACCATCACGCCGCCGCGTTCCTCGGCTGGCGGGACGCGGGCCTGCCGGTGGAGGCGGACGCGGAGTAGGCCTGCCCTCGCGGACGCCGGGGGCGGGGGGGGGGGGGGGGGGGGGGAGGTGGGGGGGTGGGGCCCGGCCCCGCCCCCCCACGGCCCCCCCCCCCCCGATGCCCCCGGCGTGA
>Ga0315286_10002568_pt1 | contig 16962 bp, 12 predicted proteins | sample YL17G10_0_MG_FD_205038 | JGI IMG/M metagenome (GOLD analysis project Ga0315286, IMG submission 205038) | Sediment microbial communities from Yellowstone Lake, YNP, Wyoming, USA - YL17G10_0 | ecosystem: Environmental > Aquatic > Freshwater > Lake > Sediment | place: USA: Wyoming | collected...
GCGGGGAAAGCCGCGGACAAGGGGTAGAATGCCGCCGGCAAACAGCTTTCCAAGAGAGCGTTGATCAACCCCTGAACGATAGAAAAGAGATGATCACTCCGGGAAAAGCGGGAGAAGACAAGCCGAAATCATGAGCATGCGCCGGAGATCAGTGCACAGACCTGCCCGACATCCTGCGCCCGGTAACAAGAATCTTATGACGCAGGCAATGGCGCCTATCCGCGCGAAAAGTCCCTCCTTTCGTGGCGGGAACTTCAGATTGATATCTGCTCGTTCGGCGACGGTAAATGATATCAATCCCAATTCACGTGCTTACGGTGTCTTCGCAGTGAGATGCACTTCCTCCGAGCCGCCCTTCGTCATCCGGACGCGCACAAGCCCGACATCACGGGCGTAGTACTTGTTTTCGGAAACACACGGCTCGAGAGGTGTCCACTCCCTGGTGGTCACGGTGAGGGTGTAGGGTCCCCCGTAGACACCGGTGACGCTCTCCCCGGTGCCGATTGTCTCGAATAAATCTTCGGCGACACCGGGGGCGTATTCCTGCCTGTATGCGTGACCCACGACAATATTTGTCTCCGTCTCCATCACGATACCCGGCAGGGCCCCGTTCACCCCGGCCTTCCAGGATCCCTCGGTGCTGATTACGGTGATTCCATCCGGCGCGAACTCCTTGGAATCCTCCCCGAAGTACCAGACATTCCCGCTCGTGTCCTGAGCGTACCAGTCGAGTGTCTCTTCGCTGAGAACGCCCGCGGTTTCCACCCTGTCGTGTACCACCACGCATGTAACGTTGCCCACTACCTTCGTGCCGGCGAGGCCTGACATTACCTCAACGGTGTTGTGGATGGGGCTGCCGTCATCGTCGGTTCCTTCGTAGGCAAAGGTGGTGCCGGCGGTAAGCGGCATATAGGGATTGTCGATGGTTGTGCTGGAGCCGTCAAAGCTTAGTGTCGGGTTGTAGGTCCCCGGCACGATTATAGCCTTAGCCGGCGTGCACGTTCCGCTGTCGCAGCCGCTGAAAAGCGGCAAAAGGGCAAACACTACGGATAAATATAAAAAATAGTTTTTCTGCATGGTTTTTCTCCTCATTCATTAATATAAACGTGGGGTTTACATCGCGTTTCGTCTTCCTTTCAACAAATATAAAACCCTTAGATAATCGGATCATGACCGCAAAATTATCTTTTGGTAATGATTATTGAGGCTTTCTATTGGGGGGGGAGAGAGGCAAGCGAACGGAGAAGATGCTTCCTCTGCCGGGGCTGCTTTTTACATCCACTGAACCGCCGTGCGCGTTGACAACCGCCTGAACCAGGCAGAGTCCCAACCCGTTTCCAGGCGTGGTACGGCTTCGATCACCCCGGTAGAACTTGTCAAATATACGGGTTATATTCTCTTCTTCTATTCCGATGCCCGAATCGGCTATGGAGATTAATGCATACATATCCTTCTTTTCCACAGTGGTAATTATTTTTCCTTCGTGAGGAGTGTATTTGATGGCATTATCGAGCAGATTCGCGATTACCCTTTGAAGCCTCCTCACGTCACCTGGCACAAGCAGGGGGCCTTGAGGTACGATTGCATCGAGCATGATATTCTTTTCTTCCGCAACCGGTTTAAAGAGCTCATGCGCATCCATGACGATCTTTTTTACATCCACGGGGGATTTCAAAGATTCTATGATGCCCGCGTCCATCTCGGCGATCTCCAGCATGGTGTTTATCATTCCGATAAGCCGGTCGCACTCATAAATGACCAATCCGGCCGTTTCCCTGTACTCGGTGATGTTCTGGGTTCCGCTCATCGTCGTTTCGATTGTTCCTCGTATCCTCGTCAGAGGGCTCCGTAGATCGTGAGCGATATTGTTTGTTATTTCCTTTAGATCCCGTAGATAGTCTTCAATCCGGTCGGCCATGTCGTTGAAAGCCCGTGCCATGCTCTGAATCTCCATCCCTTCGTTTCCGAGGGGAACCCGGTGGGTAAAATTTCCTTTTCCTATCGAGAGCGCAGCCTTAGTCACCCTGTCCACGCCCGACATCGCCCGCCGGGTCAGAAACCATCCCAAAAAAATACCGAACGTTACCATGGCCGAACCGGCTGTCAAGAATATGTTTCGAAAACTTCTGATCAATTCGATATCGTCCTGAAGCGAAGAGCCGATTTGTATAACATTTCCATCGGCCGTTTTTTTTATGATAATGCGGGCACTGTCCTGTTTTTCGGGAACAGGCTGGGTTATGAAAACGATCTCCCCCCTTGCGATTTTTTCGATGCCCTTTGGTATTGAATCGATCCCCTTCCAGGGGCCGAGGTCGGAAGAAGCCAGGATGTCGAAATTAGCGTTAAAGAAAATGTAAAAACTATTTTTAACATCATCCCCTTCCGCCTCTTTGACGAGGTATGTTTTCAGTGATTCGATATTGCCCGTCCGGAAGTGCTCTTCGATATCTGCAACGTCTGAGGTCAAATCTTCGTCTACTCTATGCGTGAGCCTCGAGGATATTGCAAAGAACACAAGAGTAAAAACCGCCGATAACAGAGCGATAAACAGCACCGTGTACCACAGGGTGATGCGGAAGGTGACTGTGCGGAAACCGGAATTAAAAAAATTACTTTCTTTCCTCGAGCACATACCCCGCTCCTCGGATGGTGTGTATCAGCTTGGTTTCGAAAGAACGATCAACCTTGTCACGCAGGCGACAGATCCTCGCCTCGATGACGTTCGTCTGCGGGTCGAAGTTAAAGTCCCAGACATTCTCCATGATCATCGTCTTTGAAACAACTCTCTCTCGGTTGCGCATGAGGTATTCGAGAAGGGCAAATTCACGTGGTTGAAGTTCGATTACGGTTTCAGCGCGCACGACCTTTCGCTTGACAAGGTCGATGGAAAGATCGCCTACCGTCAAACCGGCAGGCTCGGCAACGGCATTTGCCCTGCGGATCAGGGCGCGAATACGCGCGAGCAGTTCGGTAAAAGCGAAGGGCTTGACCATGTAGTCGTCCCCACCGGTCTGCAAACCGTTTACGCGATCGTCAACCGAACGTTTCGCGCTGAGAAAGATGACAGGGGTCATCACCTTTTTTCTGCGGAGCTCTCTCACAAGCGTGAGACCGTCGAGTTTGGGCAGCATGATATCGACTATCGCCGCATTAAAGAATTCGCTTGAGCCTTTGGCCAGCGCCTCTTCTCCGTCGATCACGTGATCAACGATAAAACCGGCCTGCTTGAGACCTTTGACGATGAATGATGCGGTTCCTCTATCGTCTTCGACCAGAAGAATTCTCATGTCAGTTCCTTAATCGGTTTTGTCAATTTATTGCCGGATCGCGATTATATTGTAGCATTTTACTGTCAATATATCGAGCCGGTAAAATCTCCATAAGATTGGTAGATAATCAAATTTTTACTTGACATTCATTTAGAAATTATACTTAATGTGTTCAGACTAGGCTTAACAAACAACGAGACCGCGTCTGATACGATATGACTTGGGATAGACGCATGTGAATCAGCGTTTTCAAGAGGATTGTAAGTAGAAGAAAAAAGGGAAAGGAGGCGCAATGGGATAATAAAAGACGCAGAGCGTTCGCTACGGAATATGCTTAGACCTATTCGCACAAACTTAGGAGGGTGATATGAAAAGATTTCTTAGGTTCTTCTTGGTATTGTCGCTCATTATCTGCCTGCCGTCTTTAGTCAGCGTCAGCTTGGCTCAGACCAAATCACCGACGATAAAGAAAGAATACCGTTTTGTTATGATCCCGATTCTGGTGCAGGCCTGGTTTGACGTAGTTCATGATGCTTCTGTTGAAGCCGCTGATAAATTGGGCAAAGCGATGGGGACAAAGATCATCATCGACTACCAGGCTCCCGCTCAGGCGGATCTGGTCGAGCAGAACAGGCTTCTGGAGAGGGCGATTGCTACACGACCTGATGGAATCGCAATAGATTGCAATGATGTGAATGCAAGCCTGCCGATTCTCAAGGAAGCGCAGAAACGAGGCATTCCTTTGGTGCTTTTTGTTTCCACATCTCCTGAGGGTTCGCAAATTCCTTATATTTCCAACAATTTCTATGATCAGGGCATTATTGCAGGAAAGGAACTTCTAAAAAGAATCAACAACAAGGGTAACGTAGCGATCATTCATGGGGTTCCAACGAATTCGGCTCATGCAGATAGATTCCAGGCGTTGAATGACTTATTCAAACAAAATCCGGGTATTAAAGTTGTAGCCACGGGTTTTGACTATGATGACGTAGAAAAAGCGCACACCGAAGCTTCCAGGATAATATCTGCTCATCCGGAATTGAACGCTTTTGCGGTAGTAGATGCTGCTGGTCCGATAGGAGTGGGTTTGGCAATAAAGGAAGCCAACAAAGTTGGCAAGATAAAGTTTGTGGGTATCGACGATATGCCGCAGCTTCAAGAGCTGATGCGGGCTGGGGTACTTGATCTTTCCATTGCAACAAGACCGCATACAATTGGACGGTTGGTTACCGTGTCCTTGATGATGCAAAACTTGGGCATCGAGTCGCCCTTGTGGTACAACACAGGCATCGGGTACTTGACTCCTGACATGGTGAAAGACGGCAATATAGAGGGTTTCTAAACACGATCGGGGGAAGGTGCAGCCAAGCTGCACCTTCCCCCTTCACTTTGAATTAGAAAAAACGTCAACCCACACCCGGGCGGTTTGACGGAGAAATAATCCACACGCATAAAAAAGTTGACCTACCCAAAACAGAATCTGCAGACACGGTGTTAAGCAGTATACTAGAAGGACATGTGAAGGTGCCCACGAAATAGGGGGAGTCGAATGATCGTTTTGCACGCAAAGGGAATAACCAAGAAATTCCCCGGAGTAGTCGCGCTTGACAAAGTAGACCTAATGGTGGAAAGCGGTGAGGTCCACTGTGTTGTGGGCGAAAATGGAGCAGGCAAAAGTACTCTCGTAAAAATACTCACCGGTCTTTACCTGGCGGAGGAAGGGTCGCTGTATATCGATGGAAAAGAAGTAGACCTTCGTTCATCCCATACTTTCAGGGCGGTTGCCTATGTACCGCAAGAATTGAATCTATTCGGAGATCTGACAGTCGCCGAGAATCTTTTCGCTCCTTTCGACAAAGCCGGGCTGAATGCTGTCTTTTTCAATAGAAAAAAATGCGAACGAGCCACACTACCGTATATTGAAAAACTGCAAATGAGGGTAAAGCCAAATGATATTGCAAAGACCATCCCCGTCGCGGACCAGCAACTGCTGCAGGTAGCACGGGCACTTTCCAATGAAAATTTCAAGATACTGATCTTGGACGAGCCGACTTCATCCCTGACAAAGCGGGAAATTGAGAGATTGTTCGCAGTCATAGACATTTTAAAAAAGGAAGGAAAGTCGATAATTTTCATCACCCACAAACTCGAGGAAGTTTTCGAGCTTAACGATGCTGTTACCGTGCTGAGAAACGGCGTAGTTGCGGGAAATGCCAGAGTTAAGGACATCACGCTCGACTGGATCATAAAAAGGATGACGGGGACGGAGATTGATCTCAACCAACTATACAGGCCTGCAAAACCCTTGGGTGAAAAAATCCTTGAAGTTAACAATCTCTCCGGATTTGGCTTTGAGGATGTCTCATTCAGCCTGAGAGAGGGTGAAATTCTCGGATTTGCAGGTTTGGTGGGCGCCGGTAGATCCGAGATCATGCAGACAATATTCGGTTACTTGCCTGAAAAACGCGGTGAGGTGGTTTTTAGGGGATCAAAATGGAAGTTCAGGGATCCAGCATATTCTATAACACAGGGACTTATTTATCTCTCCGAAGAAAGAAAAACCCACGGAATTCTACCTCATATGAGTATAAGAGATAACATCGGTGTGCTGCTGCAAAGGAAGGTCGCTCCCGGGGGAATAATAATCAACAAGAGGCTGGATACTAAGGTCACGAAGAAAGTGATGCAGGAATACAACGTGAAAGCGGCATCGAGCGAAGTTGAAATCATGTACTTAAGTGGTGGAAACCAGCAGAAAGTCCTCATCGGCCGTACCATGGAAGCTGCGCCTCGGGTTTTGTTTCTCGACGAACCTACGAGGGGGATAGACGTAAAGACAAAGGAGGAGATTTACAGAATAATGAAGCGCATCGCCGAAGAGAACCGTGCCGGAATTATTCTGATTTCTTCCGAACTGGAAGAACTGATAAAGTGTGCGAATAGGATCATAACCATCTACAATGGAAGAATGATTGGTGAATTCCAGGAAAATCAATTGAACATGGAAAATGTGCTGAGTTCAGTTATTGGAATTGCGCGGGCACGGACGAATTCTGGGGGAGAGAATGAAGCTATCAAATAGCAAGATCCAGGGACTGGCAGGAATTGCACGAAACAGAAGTTTGGGCCAGCTCACAGGAGTCATCGGAGCCCTTGTAATAATATTCGGAGCATCTTGTTTTATTTCCGAGAACTTCTTAACGGAGTATAACCTGACAATTATGGCAAGGGATCTGGCTTTCGTCGGAATCGTGGCGATCGCGCAGGGACTGCTGCTTCTCTTGGGCGACATAGACATTTCCATAGGTGCAATTGCGGGTCTCTGTGGGGTGCTGACCGCTAAGTTGCTCGTCGACGCCCATCTGAATCCCGCCCTCGCAATGATCGCGGGTCTGTTGGCGGGAGGTCTTCTAGGGTGTGTCAATGGTCTCCTCATTACGACATTTAACTTGAACTCTCTCGTGCTCACAATCGGCACACAGACGGCTTTTACAGGCCTTAACTTAGTCATCACGAAAGGCAGAACTATTACGGGCCTTGCGGAAAGCGTCACATTCTTGGGTTCGGGTACAGTATTCGGCATTCCCATACCGGTAATTTTCATGATCGGAGTCTTTCTGATCGGTCTGTTTTTAACAACCAAGACAGTTTTTGGACGCCAGCTCTACGCGATAGGAAACAGTCGGGAAGCTGCAAAGATAGTCGGGATCAAGGAACAAAAGGTAAGGGTAACGGCATATGCCATTTCCGGAACTTTCTCGGGATTGGCGGGGATTTTGATGGCATTTAGACTGATCTCTGCGCAAACTTCAATCGGTCAATCCTGGGTTCTGCCTTCAATCGCTGCGCCTGTCATAGGGGGAATAGCAACAACCGGAGGCATTGGAAGCATCGCTGGGGCCTTACTCGGCGGGGCAATGATGGGTGTGATTGGCAACATAATTGTTCTTGGGAGAGTGGATGTCTACTGGCAACAGGTATTTAATGGTTTTATTGTGGTTGCGGCAATAACCATAGATTCCCTTTCGAGAAGGATTGGCAAGAAATAGGTCATAACCAATTACATTTGCCGATAGAGGTTAAACGGATTATCTTTTTATCCGATTCGGGAAAACGACATTTACACGACAGGAGCGGAAAATGAGGAAAATCCTTTTAGTGCTGTGCGCGGTGCTGATCGCGGGTTCTCTGGCGTACGCGAAGGAGAAGGAGCCGAAAACGGTCAAGATCGACGACAGTTTGTTGGTGAACCGGGCGAAGGTAGGCGTTCAGCTCGGACTACCCCTCGGGGCTGTTTTCGGGTATCACTTCACCAAGACCATCGAGGGCAATCTCCTTTTAGGTAGCAATTTCGGTTTCGACTATTTCGTGCTCGGCGCAAATGCCCTTTTCACGGTCATAAACTTCGACGTCGGGGAGACGGTGCTCCCCTTCTCGGTGGGGCCCGCCGTATTTGCAAATTTCGCGGACTCCTTCAACATGGATATCCTCGGGGTCGCGCGCCTGGAGTACACGTTCAAGGACACTCCGGTAAACGTATACGCCGAGGGCGGGTTGGGGGTGAACGCGTTCGACGCGGTCGCGCTAGGGTGGACAGCATCGGCCGGCGTCCGCTATGTCTTCCAGGAAAAGAAGCCGAAAAAGAAATGAGGAAGGCCATAATACCCCGTTGTTTTGTGCCTCTCGAAGAGTACGATTTGGGGTTTTAACCCGACGTTCCGACCGCGATCATGGGAACACTTAGCGGGAACACTTAGGTAGTTCAGCTTCGCGGTAACGTCGGTGTATAAGAACAGCTGTTTCCACTATCGCTCCGCCTAAGGGTCCCGGGGTTGCATGTTCGTGATCTTTCAGACCCGAGAGACAGTAGAGCGTACCGACGTCCGCGAAATACACCTTCGGTGTTTTGACCAACCGTTTCCCAATATCGTCGAAATAAGGTCCTGTTAGGGTTGGAAATAACCTGGGTGGCACAAGTCGATGCCGCGCGTTCTCATATACTTTGAAGAAAAAAAGCGACGGCGGTCGCAAGTGAAATCGACAACAGCGTCCCTATCACGACGTATTCTGCGAAATCGCGCTTTTCGAGATCCTTGAATCTGGCTTTAGCCTTTGCACCAATATCAGGCCGACGGCGGAGATATTTCCTCTGACTATGAGCACTAACACGATCGACCGCTCGAGAATGCCGATGATGCGTCCCCGGCCGGCTTCCCCCATGGCGCGCGCCCCCGTCTGATCGTCTACCGGCATCAGATGCGATTGCTCCAAGATCAACGCGACAAGGCAGTTGATGTCGAACCCGGCCAAGAGAACTCCCGTAAGCATAAGGAGCAGGTTGTGGAACCCCTCTTGCGTGATCGACGCTGCGATCACGCTGTTTTCCTGGATCAGTGTCGAAAGACCGCGTGCCAGGCTATTGAACCCGGTGATGAACCGCGGGTTCCCGGTGATGAGCAAGATTGCAGTTATTCGCACGAAAAGACCGATCGTCTCCGGTGTTCGCGCGCGCGCCGCTCGGATCAGAACCGAAGCCCCGAACTTGAGCCGGTAGGTGAAGAGAATGAACGCGAGTGTGAACAGTGTGCGGTTTGTGGACATCAGCGATCCGCCTGGATGTTTATTATTTTTTCGAGCTCGCCGAAAACCAATGCGAACATTTTTTGATAGTCATCGAGGTGTTTCTCCCTCATGTGCCGGTAGGCAGTCGTGAAGTGGATTCCTGATTCTCGGGCTATCTGTTGCGGAGCGAGGCCCCGAAGAAACAGCGTGAAAGTCGAACTGGATTATGGTTCTATCCTGCTTTTCAATGTGTTCAGCAAGTTCCGCGCGCTCGAGAAGGCCGGACTATCCATTCCGAGCGCGGCCTGGGCGTTTAGTTCGGTGGATATCGGGCCATGGGAAAGAGCGAATCGAATCTGGTTTGGGAAGGAATAGTCGATTATTTGCATTACGTCGCTGAATAAACCGTGCGTATTTCGATACAGGGCCTGAAACTCGTCGCCGACGGTGATCGTGTATGGGGACAGGAGGTTTCGCCTCGATTGGCATAAAAGCCGCTAATAATGGAAACCGCTATCGAGTTTGCGGGTGCAGCGATTGAATCTCACCTTGATATGGGTGTTCGACTCTTCCACGATGGCGAAATGCCCGCTGCGTTCCGTTTCCGATCTCAGATCCGCTTTGAATTTGTGAAATCGCTTTTCCAACGGGATATCGAGATATGGCTCCGAAAAAACGTCGTTGGAATATTTTTAATACGCCCTGCCGATGAGTTCGAGGGCCTTGTCTCTGCCCAGCTCTTCGATCATCTCTAGTATAAAATAACCACCGGGATGAAGTGTTTCAATGGCGTTTGTTCGAAATCAAGAATATAATAGGGAGCTGGAGGATTGATGGGACGGACTACGGAGTATGTGTTCGGCATAGATGTGGGTACCACGGGGGTGAAGAGCGCTCTCTTCACCCGGGATGGGGAGCTCGTGGATATCGCGTATGCATCATACCCCCTTACGTACCCGCATGAGGGGTGGGCGGAGCAGAACCCGCGGGATTGGTGGGAGGCATTGACGGAGACGACGCGAGCGGTGGTTGACAGGACCGGAGTCGGAAATCGAGTGAGAGCCATGTCTCTGTCCACCCAGGGAGGGTGTCTCGTGCTGCTCGATGGGGACTTCTCGCCTGTGTACAGCGCCGTGAGCTGGATGGATAAAAGGGCGGGTGACGTTTCGGACCAGCTCGTGAACAAGATCAGCATGAGTGAACTGTACCGCATCTGCGGGTGGCCGGTGCTCGACAGCCTGAATTTCCCCGCCATTTTCTGGTTCAGGCAAAAGATGCCTGGCCTCTTGAAAAGGGTCGAACACTTCGCATCCACGATCGATTACCTGAACTACCTGCTCACCGGCAGGTTCGCGATCGACTGCACGAATCTTGCCCTGACCGGGTTTCTCGAGTTGAGCAGCAGGGGTTTTTCAGGCAAAACCATGTTCATCGCAGGTATAACGACCGGGAGACTGCCGGAGATTGTCCCCTCGGGAAATGTCGTTGGCAGGCTCACCGCCGGTGCAGCGTCGAAGATGGGGTTGTCCGAGAATGTGGTGGTGGTTTCCGGAGCGCATGACCGGTACTGCGAGAGCATTGGGACAGGTGCGATACATCCCGGTGACTGCGTGCTCGGTGCCGGCACGTCTTGGGTCTTGCTTGCGATATCCGATAGCCTGTTGTTTCACGAACCCAGCACGAGCGACCGCGGCTTTGTGAGGTCGATATTCCCGGGGCTGCATCCGGTAGAGGGACGGTTCGGTTGTATGAGCGTCGTTCCGCACGGAGGGAATTCGCTCAGGTGGTTCAAGGATGTGATGAGGCCGGAATCTTCATATGAACGACTGAACGACGAGGCATCGGAGGTTCAGAGCGGGTCGGAAGGGCTCCTGTTTGTCCCGATTTCAAGCTCGAAGAGCGGAAAGGGTTCCTTTCTGAACATCGATGGTGTTCACACCATCGGGCATTTCACCAGGGCGGTTTTCGAGGGCGTTGCCTTCATGAACAGAATTCACTTCGATCTGTTTCGTCAAGCAGGGTTGCACGTCGGAAAATTGATCATGATCGGGGGAGGAACGAAGAGCAGCCTGTGGCCGCGCCTGGTTGCGGATGTGTGCAATGTCACGGTCGAGCTTCCCCTGAGGCGGGAGGCTGCTTGTGCGGGAGCAGCGGTGTTGGCTGCCGTGGGGTGCGCGTTGTTTTCATCGGTAGAGGAAGGAAGCGGATTCTTCAGGGGTGGCAGCTCGCAAATAGCGCCCTCGGGAAAGAATGTCGAGCTCTACGCCGAAAGGTTCGAAACATTTTGCGACGCTCTTACGCGTGTGTAGACGACGGAGTCATCGTTTCTTTGATGAATAGGCTGGACACAAGAGCCGAAAGACCGCAGATAAAGAGCACGAGAAGGGCGTATCTGAACCCCCGAAGGCTGAAACCGCCCGTCGCCGTTAGTCCCTGGCTGTCCAGCACCGCCCCCAAAATGATCTGAAAGAGAGCCCCGCCGAGAAATGGAAAAAAGTTGACGAGCCCAGAGGCCGTACCCGCTATGGGTACCGGAAACAGCTCCTTGTTTGCGGTGAAACCGATGGTCACACTGGCTCCGGAAAACATGCCGATCGTCAAACAGATGAGATAGAGGAATGGCGGGGCGATTCCCCGCGGGAAGAAAAAGAGAACGGCTGTGGCGGTCGACATGAATACGCTCGACAGAATGAGGACCGGTTTTCGCGCTTTGAACAAATAGTTGGAGACGAAGCTCAACAGCGGGCTGCCCGCAATCATGCCGACGGCTGCCATGGAGAGGATGTGACCGGCCTTGACATTGCTGAGGCCGTAGACCTGCATCAAATATGGACCTCCCCAAAGACCGATGAACGAGAAGAAAATGGCGCAGGTGAAAAAGAACCAGCTTGCGAGGGGCCAGAATCGGGGGTGGGAAAGAACCAATTTTACCCCTTGGGTCAGGCGAACGGTCATGCCTTCCGGCCCAAATGGGTGCCTTGACGGGTGCCCCGAGGGTTCGGCGAGATTGGGAAAGCCCATGTCCGAAGGGCGGTCCCGCACGAAAACCCAGACTAGGGCGGCCAGAGCCAGGGTGAAACTTCCCACCAGTAGAAAGGACAGGCGCCAGCCGACCCAGTTGCTGATGTAGGCGAGAGGGGCAGACGCGCTGTAGGACCCGACGCCGCCCATAGCCATGAGGATGCCGGTCATCATGGCGAACTCTTTCACCCTGAACCACTCCGCCAGCACCTTCAAAGTCGGCACAAACAGCATGGCCACCCCGAATCCGACAAGCGCCCGGCCGACAACGGCCACATACGCATTGGGGGCCGTGCCCAGGACCACGGAGCCGGCGAAGGCCGCGCAGAAAAAGAGAGTGATCGTCTTTCTGGAGCCCCAGGAATCCGAAAGCAGCCCCGCGGGCAGCTGCATCAGGGCATAGGGATAGAAATAGGCCGATCCTAGAAGCCCCAGCAAACCTCCCCCGGCAGCCAGGTCCCGCCTCATGTCCTCCGCGACCACGGCCGGGGAAAGCCGGTGAAAGTACACCATTACGTAACCGAACGCCAGAATCCAGAAAACCAGCCACCGATACCGCGACGCACTGTGCCGGCGTGCAACGCTCATGATTCTCCCCTTCCGAGGTCATCGGGGCTCGCGGGGGACACCTCGACGGCTGTTGAGTGGGTGCGGGAGCTGCCGCTCGGCAGTGTCGGTTCGGTGGTGGTCAGCACGTTTGCCGCGCCGTTTGGGTCCGGGTCCTGGTTTTCGTTTTCAGGCCACATCCCCGCAAGCAGACAAACGGCGCCGGGTATGATGTCGTCGGATAGACGTACCCTGACTGTGACGCGGCCCTGCGGGCTCGCCACGAGCACCCGCTCTCCGTCCGCGACCCGGCGCACAGCGGCGTCCCGAGGGTGCATCTGCAGCTCCTGGGCCTCCCTCGCGGCCGCCCATCGGGCTTTCGCGTACTGCGAGTTGATTCGGTACCGGGCGTGGGGGGTGATCATGCGCAGCGGGAAACCCGGTTGTGGATCGAAACCGCGGCAACAGGGAACCTCGGTCCCTCCCGCCGAGGTATAGCCGGGGGAAACGAGCTCGATCTTCCCCGACGGGGTACCGAGCGCGTTCGCGTACGGGTCGGCGATGAACCCCGCAAGCCCGACCCGGTGATGGTCGCCGCCGTCGTGTATGCCGCCGCACTTGAACTCATCCGGGTCGGGGATCTCCGAGCTCGCCAGAAACCGGTTCAGCCACGCGGACGCGCCGAGCCCTCCGGTAAACTCTTGTTCGAAGCCCAGGCGCGCGGACAACTCCGCGAATATGTCGAAGTCGTTTCGACTCTGCCCGACCGGATCGATCGCCTTGGCGGAATAGAAGAGGTAGTTACCCTCCGGAAACGTAACGTCTTCCCGCTCGAGGAAGGTGGTTGCGGGAAGCACCACGTCACAGTGCCGCGCCGTCGGCGTAAGGGCATAGTCGTGGCAAACGGCGAACTCGACGGAGGCGAAGGCTCGGCGGTTCTTGCTCACGTCGCTTCCGGTTGCGAGGTGATTTCCGCCTGCGACGTAGATGGCAGCAATGGGGCCCGACCGGTACGGTGTCTCGACGAATCCAAGAACCGCGTCAGCCCACCGGTAGACAGGCACCGTGACCACGTCGCCCTTGCCGGTCGGCTCGAGTCTCGAAAACCGGGGCCGGGGCAGGCCTCCCCAGGCGTTGCAGCCGGGAGATCCCCCCTTGACACCCACGTTGCCCGTTGCCGTTTGGAGCGCGACCGCCATCCGCACCGCTTCTTCTCCTCCCAAGGCGCGCTGGATCGATAGGCCGGCGAGCAGCGCGGCGGGACGGCTCGTGCCATAGAGGCGGGCCAGAGATTCGATCCGGTCTTCGGTCACTCCGGTGATCCGGGCGGCCCACCGCGGGTCTTTGGGAACGCCGTCCCCCAGGCCCGTGATATACTTCTCGAGCCGTTCGAACCCCACGCTGTAGCGCTCGACGAAAGCGCGGTCGACGAGTCGCTCGCGGATGAGCACGAAGAGCACGGCTGCCATGAGCGCCGTGTCGCTCCCCGGGATCAAGGGAACCCACACGGTGCCCAGCCGCCCGGCGGTGCGCGATCTTCTGGGGTCGATGACGACAATGGGTGTTCCCCGCTTTCTGAGCCGGCCGAGAATCGTCTCCAGCTCGCACCCGAAGCGCGTGTCGACGACGTTGGCTCCCCACAGCACCACCAGGTTGGCGTGCTCGAGCGTCGCCGGGTCCATGCCCATTGACACCCCTCCGAAGAGATACGGGAGGACGTAGGCCTGGGCGCCGTTGCTGTAGCTTCCGTGAGTGCCCGTGTATCCCCCGAAAAGCTCGAAGAAGCGCTTCGTTAAATTCGATGTGTTGTGAACGGCGCCGCGGCAGGCCCCGGACCCCGCCAGGGCCAGCGTCGAGTGCGGCCCGTGGCGATCCCGGAGCTCGGACAAACGACGCGCCGTGAGGCTGAGCGCCTCCTTCCAGCTCGCCTCGCGGAAATCCGCGGAGCCCCGCTCGCCGCGACGGATGAGGGGCGTGGTGACGCGGTACGGCGCATAGACCTCGTCCGTCATCATGTAACCGCGCGCGCACCCCTTCATCGTCTTCGGCCGACCCGGGTTGTCGAAGATGCGGCGTACCCGCCCGCCGTCGATCTCCGCCGAGAGCGGGCACCCGGCTCCGCAGTCTTTGTTGCACGATACAGGTACGGTGGTCATGATCTCTCTTCCGCCAGGATGATAGGGTAGTATTTTTGGCGCTGAAAATCAGCAGATTTTTTCCCGATTCATTTTGTTTGCGATCGGGAAGCGCGTGTGGTAATCTGGTTTTCATCAATTCGCGGTGCGCTTGTATCCTTCTATTGTCGCACAGGAGAAGAGAACATGTTTCAGATCGATCTTGCGGGGAAAACGGCGATTGTGACGGGAGCAGGTCAAGGATTAGGCGCTCACACCGCGCAACTCCTGGCGGATTCGGGAGCGCATGTCGTAATCAATTATTTTTCCGATCCTCAAGGAATAAACAAACGGCGCGCGGAGCACAGTGCGCGCAAAATCGGCGGCAGGGCGGCCGTCATGGAGGCGGATGTTCGGGATCCCCAGGCCGTGTCGAAGATGTTCGATCAGACCATTGAAGAATTCGGGAGACTGGACATCGTCGTCAACAACGCGGGGATTATCCGGGACAAAACCGCAAAAAAAATGAGCCGGGAAGAGTGGCAGGAAGTGATCGACACGAATTTGACCGGGACATTCAATGTCTGCAGAGAAGCGGCGCAAAAGCTTTCCGATGGGGGGCGGATCGTCAACCTGTCGTCACTTTCCGGTGTTGTCGGTCTTTTTGGACAGATCAACTACGCCGCATCCAAGGCGGGGGTGATCGGCTTGACCAAGGTTTTGAGCAGAGAGCTCGCGAAGAGGCGTATCACCGTGAACGCGATCGCTCCGGGGTTCATTTCAACCGAAATGACGATGACAATCCCGAAGAAAATTCAAGCGGAGCTGTTGAAATCGATCCCCCTGGGACGATTCGGCGAGCCTGGAGAGATAGCCGGCGTCATTCTTTTTCTCTGCAGTGATCTTGCGTCGTATATAACGGGCCAGTTGATCCATGTGAATGGAGGATACATATGATGGGGGGTGATGTGCGGAGTAAGATCTGTTGCGCGGAAGAAGCTGTCGAGTGTATCGAAGATGGGCAGACTATCGCGACCGGGGGGTTTGTCGGTTCGGGAGTTCCGGAAGCCTTGCTTGCGGCATTGGAAAGGCGATTTCTCGCTGCAGGAAAACCGAGGGATTTGACTCTTGTGTATGCCGCGGGTCAGGGCGATGGTGAAAAACGCGGACTGAATCATTTCGCGCATCGGGGATTGCTCAAGCGGGTCATAGGGGGGCATTGGGGGCTCGCCCCGAAACTCGGGAAACTCGCGATAGACGGGGCGATAGAGGCATACAATTTTCCTCAGGGGGTGATAAGTCAGTTGTTCAGGGATATAGCAGCCGGACGCCCGGGATGTGTCACCCATATCGGTTTGGATACTTTTATCGACCCCGTTAATCAGGGTGGCCGCCTCAACGAGCGAACACCACCGGGATATGTGGAACGAATAGAGCTTGGGGGACGTACCTGGCTCTGGTACAAAGCGTTTCCCGTTCATGTCGGGTTCATTCGCGCGACGTTCGCCGACAATCGCGCGAACCTGGTCATGGATAAAGAAGCAGTGTTCGGTGAGGTGCTGCCCATTGCACAGGCGGTTCACAACAGCGGCGGTGTGGTGATCGCTCAGGTGCATGATGTGTCCGAATCCCCGGCCCCTCCTCAGCACGTGAGGGTACCCGGGATTCTGGTGGATAGAATCGTGGTAGCGCAATCTCATGAGCATGAGCAAACCTTTGCGGAGCAGTTCAATAGGGGGTATTGTTCCGCGAGGCCGGATGGTGTGTCGGCCGGCGCAGGTTTGGAACGGCTTCCGCTCGATGCGCGTCGCGTCATTGCGTCATGGGTGTGTGAGAAGATTCCCGAGGGCGCGATCGTGAATTTGGGTATAGGCATGCCTGAGGGGGTTGCGAGAATCGCAGCCGAGCGAGGATCGCTCGACAGGTTCACTCTTACAGTCGAGAGCGGTCCGATAGGCGGTGTTCCGGCAGGCGGGTTGAGCTTCGGGGCCTCGCTTTATCCCGAGGCGGTGATAGATCAGCCGGCCCAGTTTGATTTCTACGATGGCCGCGGATTGGATTTCGCGGCGCTGGGTATGGCTCAGGTCGATCGGGAAGGCAATGTCAATGTGTCCAAGTATGGAAAAATGCTTTCCGGTGTCGGAGGGTTTGTGAATATATCTCAGACTGCGAAGAGACTGTTTTTTTGCGGATTGTTCACGGCCGGGGGGCTCGAGGTAAAAATAGAAAATGGAAGGATGACCATTGTCCGGGAAGGAAAAATACGTAAGTTCGTGAAGCAGGTGGAGCAGGTTTCCTTCAGTGCGAAAAGGGCTGTGAGACTGGGGCAGGAGGCTCATTACGTCACCGAACGAGCGGTGTTCAGGTTGGTTGCGGGCGGGATAGAGCTCGTTGAAGTCGCTCCTGGAATCGATGTGAAATCTCAGGTCTTGGACCTGATGGATTTT
>Ga0315286_10002569_pt1 | contig 16961 bp, 16 predicted proteins | sample YL17G10_0_MG_FD_205038 | JGI IMG/M metagenome (GOLD analysis project Ga0315286, IMG submission 205038) | Sediment microbial communities from Yellowstone Lake, YNP, Wyoming, USA - YL17G10_0 | ecosystem: Environmental > Aquatic > Freshwater > Lake > Sediment | place: USA: Wyoming | collected...
CTGCGTGCAGGCGTCTTCGGATCGCTTCTCGCACACGGACAGGCTCTGAGCTCCTGAAGCGGGGTCATTAACGTCAGGGAAGTACGGGGGTATACCAACTTCGTCTTTAACCCAGTTGTAGTAGATGCCCCCTATACGGGTCTGGAACAGGCTCAGTGCTCGAGGAGCGTTACCGAGCTGCAGCCCTATATGCTCTCGCGACGTGTTGTCCCATAGATAAAGCTTGTTCTCTTCACGATCGTGATGGCTAGGCGTGAATTGTCTTTTTATGGCAGCGACTATACGGTTGATAAACGCCAACGGCGAGTCATCGACCTTGACTATCTGCTGAAGAATGTCTGTCGACTGCAGCTTGGGGTACGCCTTGGAAATAGCTTCGGCGTACGCACGCTGCTCTGCTTCTGTGCGTAGTGACTGGCCATATTCCGAGGCCACGTCTAGCTGGCGAACAACGTCCTCAGCGTCTACACGCGCCAGCTTTGCTTTGGCACGGCCGAAGCACCACTCGTGCGCGTAATCGTAGTTCTTAGTGTTGGCGAGCTCGGAGAAAACCACCGCGCCGCCCAAGCGCTTAACGAGGTCATCCGGGTCGGTCTTATCCCCGGTGGGAGTACGAAGCGACGGCGGGTACTTGAATATACGAAACCCCACTTTGGGGGATTTCTTGATGAGCCCCTCAGCCCACTCGCGTCCCGCGTCATCGTCGTCTCCGACAATGTTACCCCGCGTAAGTCCTAGTGCGTGCATGCAGTCAAGACCGGCGTGTCCACCACCGCCCGCTGCGATGTACACGTGGTCCACGATGCCCGTTTTCAGCTGCTCTTGGTACAAAGCCAGCTGGTCGTGCTCACCTTCTACGACTGTAAACGAATCAATCTTGTCGTGAGACAGCAGCGGTAAGTACCCGCTCATCGTAAGGCCAAATACTCCCGGCGGAGCGTCGTCTCCATCTTCCACTTTCAGGAAGCGGATGGAGTCTTTCTTGTCGCCCGGGGGCCGGAACTTGAAACCCGTTATGCGATCCGGCGATTCGGAATACGTGTATACGACACAGTCCATATACGCCGACGTCAAGTACGGGCCTATGAACGTCTTTATGGCGTGGGTGTCTTCTCGAGTAGCGCCCAGGCTGCCGAGTAGTCGCTCTAGGTCCGCGTCCCGCGGCAACATGCCCACGCCAGATATAAGCGAGATATCGGTTACGCGGCGCGTTATCTTCAACCAGTCTCGAGTGGACTTCGCTGATTCAGGTACAGCCGTAGACAGCCAGATGTTGCACGCATATGCGTGGCATACCTCTGACAACAGCCGCATTCGCCGCTGTTCGTCATCAACGACTCCAAGTAGCTTTACGTCTTCTCGACGTAGTTTTGCAATCGTACCTGCGAAGTGTGCGCGATAAAGCTCAAGCGCGTGTTCGTAGGTGTTTTTGTCTAAAGCTTTTACGACCTGCAGAGGGTCCTTAGTGTACTTACCGCATGAGCCGGAATAACACTTGAAGAAACCGTCGCTCAGGTTGATGAACGCTGAAGGGCTGTTATCAGGATGAAAAGGGCAGCAGAGCTTTATAGCCGTGCTGCCATGCACCATCGCCTTTTCAGCGCCAACCGCGGTCAAGAAATTAGTAAACTCGTTGACCGGTTGGTTCCAAAGCTTAGTTCTAAGTTCCCATACCTCTCGCTTATTCGCGTCAGCGCTTCGTTGTTTCGTCTTCGCTTTCGGCGGCATGCTCGGTATCCTTCGCCGTACAGATACTTCGGAAATCACACCACGAGCAGTGTTTGCTCACGGTAGGGGTAAAGCCATCTAAACGCGCCGTACGCGCGTTCAACAAGTTAACGAGCCAGGGCTGCAGTACGGTTACTATGTAGTTAAGCTTACGTACCTCTGCCCACTTCAAGTCAGCGTTGCTGACGTAGTGCACACCGCATTGTACTGCAGTTAAATTAGCTACATGTGCCAGACCGAATATCGCGTAGATATCCAGCTGTGTCATGTACTTAGAAATCCCCCAAGGACGCCCACTCTTGTGATCTATGATGAGCAGCTGCCCGCTCTCCAAGAGTATAGCCAGGTCTACGATACCCCGCATCATAGCCGCGGGGTCCATGTAATCTATAGCTTTGAAGTCGGGTCCTATAGCCCAAGAGCGCTCTACAAAGACTTCTTTTACGCCGTACTTTCCCGCAAGCTTATCGAAGCGTTCTTTGAAGGCCTCGATATTCGGAGAAAAGCTGCGCACCTTCTCGACTTCGGTGGTGGTTAGCTCGTCCTTGAACTCCTCTAGCGTCAATGCGATGGCCGCATTGGTAGACTTATCGAGGAGCACGTGTTCAAGGACTTTATGTACCGCGGTACCCACCTTAGCGGCGGAACCTTTCACACCCGTTTTGATTTTGTCTACGTAGCGGTATTTAAACGCTAGCGAGCACGTGTTGGCTAAATCCGCTTTAGATGGCGACCACGGACTGTACGCAAGCAGAGGCAGATGTACTTTATCCAAGGAGTCACCTAAAAAAGCCGCGAGGCCTGCGTCCTATGACGCAGGCCTCGAGCCAGTTACACGTTCTCGGAAAAGTCGATCACGCCATCTGCATTTGGCTTTACGTCGATCGGGGCCCCGGAAGCAGTCGCTGCCGCCTGGCGCGCCGACTGCGCCGCTAGGGCAATCTTTGCGCGCTCGTAGACCGCCTTGAAGAATCCGTGCACGGTCTCACAGATTCTCATGACATCCGCCGAGGTCTTGTCCCCCGTAAGAGTGGTCTTGAGCTCGTAGTAGGTGCCCTTATTGGCCGTCTTCTTTTCAGTGGTGAGCGCAAACGATCGAGCCCAGAGAGCCGGGGGCCGCGCCAAGCGTAGAAGGTTCTTACCGGCGCTAGCGCTGGTCTTCGTGAAGTCGATACGGTAGAGCGCGGTAAGGTCTTCCGTGACCCCGTAGATAGCCGTGCCCTTGCTGCAGGGGGTACGCACCCCTTCTTCGAAACGCGAGTAGGGGCACTGGGCACACGTACCGTGCTTAGTTCCCGTGATGCCGTCGAGTGACTGGCACTCCATCTGCTCCTCGCCCCACTTCTTGCGGATGTCATGCGCAAGGATGGGGAGGATTACCAGCCGCGTCCCGATGCTGCCATCAGCGCTGTACAGTTCCCCAATCTTCGTGTCCTCAGGCATGCTCTGTGAGTTCGAGCTCGGCTGGCGTACCTGAACGAAAGGAATTGACGTGCGTTGCTTTCCTTCGATACCCGCGATGCCTGGACGCGTAAGCGTAGAGATGGTAAGGACTTTGTCCGCCAATTCAGGGCTGAGGGTGCTTGCTAGCGTTTCCAGCTGCTCGGCAGCTAGCATTATCTGTGCGTCTAGATCTTCTTGACTTTGCTTAGAAAGTGCGGTGGACTGCGTTTTTGCAAGTGCTTCTGACATTTCTCGTAGGCTCCGTGTGACGCCGTAGGCGCCGCTTGGTGGGAATGGGATCCTAGACCAGCGGTAGCAACACTTCAAGACTTTTCGGAGTTCAAAATTGACGGTCGGTAAAAATAAACGGTCCACACCATATGGGTTGCCAAAGAGTGCATCGCTTTCGATGTATTACAAGGCAGTAGAAGACACCCGTTTGCTGACTGCGGCCGAAGAACGAATATTAATTCTAAAACATCACGAGACGAAGTGTCCCCATGCTAGGGACAAAATAATCCAAGGCGCGCTCCGATACGTAATCTCTGAGGCGCGTAAACATCCTAGAAGTATGCACGATAGAACCGTGCTCGAAGACTTGATAGCCGCGGGGAACATAGGCCTCATACGCGCGCTATCTAAGTTCAAGCCCGAAGCAGGTACGCGCTTTTTGACTTATGCTGGCTGGTGGGTACGTCACGAGATGCGCGAAGAGAGCCGCCGGATAGGACTCTTCCACATACCAGCACACGCTATCACGAAGGGTATCCGCGCCCCGGGGACAGTCGAGCTAACCGAAGCCATTTCATCCGAGACCGGGGTAGCTGACACGTCGTCAGAAACGTCGATGAACGACAGCGTGTCCAAGTTACTCGAGCTGTCCCCCATGGGAGTTCGAGAAATGTTTATCGTTAAGACGTGCTTCGGGATACACACCGCCCCGAAGACCTTGAAGCAGATTGGCAAAATCCTAGATATCACCGGAGAGCGGGTCCGGCAGCTACGCGAAACAGCGCTTGAAAAGCTTCGCGTAGCCGCCACACACCACGATATCTCTTTCTAGGTCACTCCGCGTCAGCTGGCTCTTGTAGCAGCTTGGCCTTAGGGGGCCGTCCACGCCGCTTAGGGGGTGCGGCCGGATCCGCAGCTGCCTTAGCCTTCGCGGGGCGCCCACGCTTCTTGGGCGCGGACTCTAGAGACGCCGGTGCCTTCTTCCCCTTAACGGACTTCTCGACCTTAGGGGCCTTCCCCTTCGTGTGGAAATCCGTATCTATGTATTCTTTGTCATGGACTAAGCCTCCGAACTGCATGTCGCCAATTGCGACACGCAACCCCGCAGCCACGCCGTTGTAAAACAGGCGCTCCTCATCCGTGCTGCTAGGTGATTTAGCGTCGAACGACGCATCACTCACGAACTGCGCGATGTTCTTGGTGGTGGGGCGGCCCTTGTTAGTGTACGAGCGCCGTCCGCCCGCTATCTCGGACGCCTTCTTAGCGATCTGCCGCGCCTCGGTACGTGTCTCTGCCCCGAGTATGGTGGAGATAACTTCGGCCTGAGACTCTTCCGGGACATCTGCGATATGCAGCGCCTGTTCAAGCGTCAGGTTGTTTTCTTTGAACGCGTTCCATGCAGCCGGGCCAAGCTTGCTAGCCGCCTTGTAGTGGTAGCTGACCCATGATTGTGGGCGCCCTAGCCTCGTAGCGATATCACGCTGTTCAAGGCCAGAATTGACCATGACCTTGATGATGCTCGCAATCTCATGCGGCTCGAGGGACTCCCGATCGATGTTCTCCTTGACCATGCGGTCCCGAAGCTCTTCGCGGGTGCCCTCGTTCAGCATCACCTCAATCTCTTCGAAAGCTTCCGGCCCTAGTTCGGAGCGGATTTTCTCGATAGCTAGGTAGCGCCGGAAACCGTAGACAACTTGATACTTGTCTGACTCCCCGCGCTTCTCACAGACCCCAATGTTCTGCAGAAGGCCATTCTGCTTAATGGACCCCGCGAGCTCGTCGATCTTCTTGTAAGAGGACCGCGCATTGAATGTATGATCGCATTCAATGGCTTCGAACGGCACCGTGATCGTCTTCTTCTTAGCCATTTGCACACCCGTTTTCCATCAACTCCGCAATAAGTTCCAGCTGCGCATCTATGCGGAAGTACGCAACCGTTTCTTTTTCTACCTTGGCTAACTCCTGGCTAAGCGTGTGCAGTTTCTTCCTAAGCAAACTCTCCTGTTTACCAAAATAGTTTGCTTGGGATTTAGCCGCGCCAGTGACAGTGTCAATGGCTAAGGTAATGAGAGGCTTATTCGACGCTCGAAATAGGTCAGCGATGAATTCCAACGTTTCGAGCACGAAGTTCCAAGCATTCTCATTTAAATACCACGGGACCTTAGAAGCGGAAACGCCGCCCGGATGGGCGGCGTTTAGACACAGTTCTCGAATCATCTGCGATCGTGTAGCCAAGAGGCCTCCTCCCGCACCTTGCCTTTATCTAGGTAGGTGAGGTTCAATAGAGCAGGTGCCATCCCCTCTAAAGTGTCTCCTACGGCCTGTCTGAACTCTGCATCGATTTCGGCCCGAGGGCCATTAGCAGCTACACTCACTATGTATAACGCCCTGATAACGCTCAGGCGTTGCGTGGTCAATTCCCACGCAGTTAGGATTCTGTTGTTAGGTGCGGACTTGGTATTAGGCCCCGTCATCGTCGTCCCCCGACTGGGAATGCTGCGCTGACTGCTCAAACGGAGCAGATCCATGTGTCGGACATAAACGCGTGGGGCCTTCGATACATAACTCCTGCCCACAGCGTGGGCAGGTTTTACTATCTCCGGCTTGCTTATCGCCGGCGGTGCTCTCCAGTACGCCGTACTTTTGCATGACTCATTCCGAGGCAGGCGTGGAGGAACTAGGACTTGTACCGTTCTTTTCACGCTTTTTACGAGAAGTGCCCGGTGCCACTTCAGGGAAGACCGGCGAGTGGGTCAACTCATGAAGTAGACGCTCTACACCATTGTCGCCCGGCTTAGTTACTACGCGACCCAGTACCACCACCTTACCCTTGTAGAGGACGGCTAGGTCAGGGGCTTCCGGCGGCAGCCCGCCAAGGAAAGATTTGACCTGATCCGCGATGTCCACCCGCAACGCTTGCTCGGCAGCCCACTGCGCGGCCTGTTCGACTGTCATAGCCATCTTGGAAACACGGCCCGTGCGCGCACAAGTGACCGGTACTTCAACGTTAAATTCCGTACTACTCATTACTGGCATCCTCCTCAAACATGTTAATAGCGCCAAAACTCGGAAGAGGCCTACTAGCCTCCGTGAGCATTGCCGCAACCTCTTCTTTAGAACCGCCGCCCATTGCAATATAAGCTCTTAGCATTCCTACCAGGACATTGCGTGTGCAATCTTTAGGTAGGATAAGCGACGCGAGTGGAATGCGTCCACTAAAATCTAACGCGTCGAGCTGCACCCCCGACACCACGTTCGTCGCGGTGTCGGAGGGGTCTCGGAAGCCTGTAGCCAGCACGCGGCCATTAGGATGAACTAGCCCAGGCGACCTGTTAAAAATGACAACCCGCCCATAGGTCTCTTCGGGGCGAAGGGGGATATTAGCGGTTAACTGCTCCTTAAGGTGCTGGGGCAGCCGCGCTAGGTTAGGGCCAAGACCTGAATAATCCCACGGGTTGCTACTCATAGTTCTTCCTTAACGTGCCTTGCCGCGACAGTCACTCCAATAGGGGCACCATTTCGCGGTGCACCACCAAGCGTTTGGGTCCGTTTTACGGAACCGGCCCGCTGAAATATCTAGCGCGGTCTCCCCCACGATGTCTAGGGCGTGTAGCGTTTCTCGCTTGGTCCGTACCGACTCAGTGCGGATAAAGCGAGTCCCCATAGTCTTGGTAGGCTTGATGAGCTGGTCAAGCCGAACATGCGGCTTGCCAGTGATATGCGCGTATAGAGATAGCTGCAAACTGTTATCGGCTTCGGCTTGGGAGGTCGCCTTGCGCTTAGTCTTCAGGTCCGCGACCGTGTCCCGCTCTTCCAAATCGATGATACCCATGAAAGGGACGGGGTCACAGTTCTCAGGTGTGATGAGTACGCGGATGACACGTTCCGCCGCAATCGGCTCAATTGCGGGGACGGCCTTGCCAGTTGCGTCGTCCTTCGAATTGCCTAGCGCAACGCTGTGATAGCGTTGAGTAAGCCCTACGCCAACATCCTTGAGCTTACCAGGGTCGGGTTCATCATCAATCGGCACCGCGTCCACTATTTCAGCATCGTGCTGATCTGAATACACCTGAACCATTTGCTCTAGGCTGATAGGAGCCCCGCCTATCATGCTGTTGTGCAGGACCTCGGCAGCCTTGTGCACGCTGCGCCCTTGCGCAGAGAACGTCGTCGAAGGGATCTTCTGCTCGAGGATGTACCGCCGTCGGTACGCTTCTCCACACTTCATATACTGCGTAACCTGAGACACGCTCAGGTAGCCGCGGGGCAGCGTCTTGGCTAACGAGCTTTCTACCAGCGGTGCAGGCACCGTAGCTTCCATGCCCTTGATAGTCTCAGCGCTCTCTTCACCGATTTCGTCTATCACTCAAATCTCCGTTTCGATGGTGACCGTAGTTCCCCCATCGGTAATGGCCTCAGAAATAAGAACGCCGTCCACATACACTTTCAGACGAAGACTCCCGTCATCGTCTTTCTTAGAAGTTACCCTAATACGCTTCTTCGCCACGGGGTCGACTACAAATCGAACTCCGTTGGGCACGGTAAGAAAGGGGAACACCTGCTGTTGAGGTATGGCGGGGGCCGTGGTGGGCGCGTCCCAGGGCATAGGCGGACCGCCGTACATAACTGTTCCTTGCATGTCTACTTCCTTTTCTTCTCTTCGATTTGCTGGCTTTTGGCAAGAATGTCCTGTATCTCGCGCTGGTTCTCCGCGAGCAGTTCATCGCGCGAAGGAGCCCCTCGTAGGTCTGGGTCGAAAAGGTCCGCCGCCGTCATGCGAGGATTACCTTCTTTGCGCGCTGTGATGGATACGACAGGTGCGATTGCCTCTGGCGCTTCAGACGCTGTGACAGCAAGGGTCGAGCTCAGTTTTACGGCCGGTGCCGGGGGAGGTTCCGCGGTTTGTGCTTCGACTTTCAGCCCTCCCGGGAACGCCAGGCCAAACTGCTCCTGCAATTCCGGTAGATTCTTTATCTCGAATCCCCGCGCCCTGAAAAACTCTGTGAGCATTTCTTCTAAGTCATTGTTTTCGAACTGGAGTTGTATCTTCATAACCACCTCACGGTATTAGTTTTACCTGTGCAGTCTCACGCATCTTTATGCGATCGTGAATGCACAAATCATCGTAGAGCTTGATCCCATACTTCGCGCAGCGTTTGGCATACTCAGGACAAGTAGCGCAAATGCCGCGCGTAGTTACTAGATTACTGAAATCAATCTTCTGGTCTAGCGCAGCCGCCTTAGACTCGTCCAAGGTGTAATGCGCAATCAAGCGGTATACCGTAACCTTGCGTTCCTGTCCAATACGGTAATTACGGTCGATTGACTGTAGGTAGTGTTCGAGCGACCACGGCAGGTTGTAGTAAATAGTGTAGTTGGCTGCATTGAGGGTTATGCCAATCCCTGTAGACACTTGGCCAATATATACGCGGGTCTTCGCGTCTTCATTAAACGAAGCTACGCGTGCCTTCAGCTCCAGCGCAGGTACCCCGCCCTCGACACGAACGTACCCGACCTTACGCTCTTGTACCGCAGATTCTACGTGATCTAGCTCTACGCGGTAATTAGCCCAGATTATGACCTTGTTAGTCTCTTCCTCTAGCAACTCGTCCAGCAGTCCGCCCAACTCCTCCAGACGCGCGTTCTCTTTGGTGAGGTATACGGTAGGGGCTGGTTCTTTCTGAACCACCAAGCACCTGGGGGAATACGGCCGAATTTCGGCAACGGTACACGCATGCACGTTGGAACACCCGTCGCAGAGCCGCGGGTTCTTGGTAGTCTTGTACAAGAAGCCGCTATTGAGCTGGTCCAGCTTGCCTAGCAGCGTAATGGTTTCGTCCGCGATTACGTGGGGCGGGAGAGCAGGCCCTGTAGCATTCGTAATGGTGCCCGCTAACAGTTCCTTCTGCACCCCATAACCCGCCGCGTCGGCGCGCTCAGTGATTAGGTTATTGTACTCTTTCTTCTGAGAGTACATCAGCGGAAACTTGCGGTCCAAAATGGTTTGGTCTGGTAGATCCAAACACTCTTCTTTGGTCCTGCGCAGACATACGCGGTTGACGCGCTCATTCATCAAGTCAAGGTTTTTGAACCCTAAGAGCATCTTAGGAACGTTCTCATTAGCCTCCCACGCAGGGTATACCCCGAACTTCTTTCGGAACGACCACCAGTCTTCTGAGCAGAAGTAGTGTCCTAAGAACCTCAGTTGCGCGTACAGGTCAAACGGGGAGCCCAGTGATGGAGTACCTGACAGGAGTATGCGACGATATGCTCTCGTAGCTAGCGCCTGCGCCGCTTTAGTTCTGTTAGAGAACGGCGACTTCATCTGGTGGGATTCATCTGCGACTATGACAGAATACCCTATTCGTAAAATTGACTCGTGGTACAGTGCCGCGGTCGAATACGTAGTGATAGTTATCCGGGGGGTCTTAGAGATTGCAGCCGTCAACTGCGCCGTCTTCTTAACCTTGCCGGTGCCATCTAGTACAACACAGTCCGTTATTCCACCGTGTTTTTCAAGCTCTGCAACCCACGCATGTAACATGACCCGCGGGCATAGAATCAGCGCGGAGTCTCCCGTGAGGCGGAGTAAATCCGCAACAATCTTACACTTGCCCAACCCCGGCGCGTAGAAGAGTCCTGTGCGAAGGTACTGGTACGCGTGTGCAAGCCCGTCTTTCTGGTGTTGGTAAGGCGGGGTAATGTAACTAAAATCGTCCGGTATGACGAGCAGGTCTTCGGCTTCTATCTCTACGGGGACTACGATGTCCGGTATAGTCTTGCGTAGATCAGCCAGTACTGATTTTCGCACAGGTTCGAACGCGGGAAAACGCCACGACTGCGTGGGCCCGTGGTACGTTGCTCCGAAAACTTGGTCCAAGGCTCGGTCTGACGTTCGCAAAACGAACACAGGCGTGTTATAGATCTTCGCGGTTTCGAGTGTGAGGCGCATAGCTCTCCCTAGTAAAGGCACCACATGTCTAACGCTAACTTCGGATTCTCAGATTTAGCATCGTCGCGGAACGGTGCGTCGAATCCGAATCCCATGTTCGATTTCCTGACGGGGTTTGCCCCCCGTAAGCTCAAAGATTTATTCCGGTGGGTAGAATACCTCTACTACAACTCGGCGCATATCTTCGCAGCTCTAAAGAAGTTTGCAGAATACCCGGTCACAGAGATAAGCATCGATACAGATGACGAGGTCAAGAAAGACAACTGGACCCGCATCCTGGATAAGTGCTTGCGTGCACGCAACGTAGCTATTTACTCCGGCTTAGACCTGCATCTATACGGAAATTCGTTCTCTTCTGTGTATCACCCGTTCAACCGCTTCTTGATTTGCGAGGCATGTGCCGCGCGTACCAACATCAAGAAGATAGCGTACAAGTTCAACCTCAAGGCGCTGACGTTCGACTACACCTGCCCTGGGTGCAAAGCACCCGCACGCGGTAAGCTCAAGGACGAAAAGGTTTCCGACGAAAAGCGAATCAACGTAATTCGCTGGGACCCTAAGCTGATAGACATCAACCACAACCCTATCACGGGTGAGTCTGAATACTACTACACGATCCCCCAGGAGCTCAAGCGCAAGGTAGAAAAGGGGGACGCGCACATCATCAATACGATGCCCATTGAATTCTTACGGGCAATCAAAGACAACAAGGTTTTCAAGTTCGCGCAGGGCCAGCTGTACCACATGAAGATCAGCCCGCCCGCGGGCATCGAGTCGCAGTGGGGCTTCCCGCCGCTAACCTCGACCATCAAGCTGTTTTTCTATACCGCGGTATTGCGCAAAGCTAATGAAGCTATCGCGCTAGAGCACATTGTTCCCTTTCGCATTCTACACCCTGCGCCTATCAGCGGCACTGCAGACCCGGCTACGCAGATTAACCTGCTGAAGTGGCGCCAGGAGATGGAGTCGAATCTCAAGAAATGGCGCCGTGACCCTAACCACATCATGTTCGCGCCCGCTGCTTTGGGCGTGACCCTGATGGGTGGGCAAGGGCGCTCGCTGCTCACCCTCGGAGAAGTCAAAGAAGCAGAAGACAACATTATCGCGGCCATGGGTATCCCGCGAGAATTCCTGTACGGGGGCCTGTCTTTCTCCGGGTCGGCCATTACACTCCGCATGCTCGAGAACCAGCTCGAGACATACACGGCACAGCTTAATGCCCAGCTTGAATGGCTCGTAGAACAGACAGCTACGATTATGGGCTGGTCCCCCGCTAAGGCCGAGTTTATCCCCTTCCGTCTAATCGACGACGCGCAGCAAAAGCAGCTTATCCTGAACCTCAACTCGATAAAGCCGCTTGTTTCTGACGGCACGATCCTGGACATGCTTGATATAGACATCAACACTGAGCGCGATAAGCGTCAGCAAGAGCTGCTCGACGAGACGCGGTCTCAGCTGGATACCCAGACCAAGGTACAGGCGCTACAAAACGACGTGATGCAACAGGCTACTCAACTTGCCCAACAAGGCCCGAGCGCAGGCCTCAACTACGATCCGCGTGCAGTACTATCTCAAGCCGAGCAACTGGTCACTCAAATGCAGGGCATGGACCCTGGGGGCCAGAAATCTTTCCTCGACCAACTTTCACAGGAGGATCCTGTTATGTACGCTGTAGTTAAGGACCGCTGGGCTACGCAAAAGAGCATGGCTAAACAGCAAGGTAACGGCGCGGGGGCGCCGCAATGAGCGAAGAATTCATTAAAGCACTCTGGGATTCTCAGGACATGCCTGAGCTCCCAGAAAGCGTTGCCAAGCAGATTCCCGATCTGCTGGCAGGCGAAAGCGGGCAGCAGCGATTAGTCCGCAAAGTAGGTAATGACGAAGCGGGGAAAATACCCGGAGCTAAAGATTTCAACTTCGAATTTCAATGCGCCCGCCTAATCATAGGCAATGTGGTTGTTGATAGGCAGAACGGGCACGAGGTAACTGCTGAGCAGGATGATTCCGATCGCTTGAAAGAGATTATGGATCGCTCTATGCGTGGCGAAGCCCTCATAAGCAAAAAAGAAACTACGTTTCTAAAAGATGGGACCGTGGTTGTTTGGGTAGAATGGATGGAGCCCACTAAAACTCTATCCAAAGAAGCCCGCGGGTTTATGACCATCGAAGAGTTGCTCGACCCAGAGCCATCCAAATCCACCCCCGAAGATCCGGGTGAAGACGGGGATGACTCTGAGTCAAGCGACCGCGATGAGGCCTCGCCGTTCCGAACGAGCGACGAGCAGGACGACGAGGCCGAGTGACTACTTCCTATTTTTCAAGATAGGGGTATCGGCCGAACGTCCACGACTTTGCTCCTTTCAAGCCTCGCTGACCGCGAGGGGTGCTTCGTCCACGATGTGTGACATCGGGGCCGGGCTCGACTCGAGGTCAGCGAGATCTGATGGTGGGGCGCCCGCAGCCATGACGGCTGCGGTGAGCGTGGGGGACGTCTCAGTGTGGAGAGTCTCCTGAGGGGCCTTGCGGCCACGACGATCACGCGACCGTGGCTTGGGCCCGGGGGAGGCCTCGCTAGGCACTGCGTCGAGGATGGCCTCGACCATGCCTGCCTTCTCGAGCTTCTGTGCGAGTTCCGGCTTGGCGCCGCGCCGCTGTAGTGCAAGCATCTGCTTCTCGTGCTGCATCTTGTCCCGCGACCATTGCTTGTCACTCGCCTCTTGTCGGCAGATGGGACAGAGCGTCGGGCTGCGGTAGGTAGCCGCCGGGTCCTTGCGCACGATACGCCGCAGCGTGTCTTCGATGTCACCGAGGTAGACCTCAAACGTCTTTCCGCAGCCCGGCTTGACACAGAATCTGACCTCCTGGATTTCTTTTCGGTAGCTGTGCGGGTTCAGCGCCCAGTACTTCTTGATCCCTTCCAGAGTGTACGCGTCGTCGATGTAGACCGCTACGCGGGCGGCCTTGTAGCAAGAGCAGAGCTCCCCCACGTCGGGTAGGGTGCTGTTGCAGAGGAAGCAGCGGTCTCGCGCCCCCTCTCCCACGTTCCGGGGCGCGTTGACCTGCCAGAGGCGGCCGAAGAAGTTGCCGAGCTCCTTGATCAGGATCGGCTCCATCACGATGTTCTGCGCGAGTAGCAGGCGCTGCGCCTGCGCCACGCGCTCATCGAAGACCGCCCACACGCAGACCTTGAGGGTCTGCATGTTGAGGCCCTCCATGTCCGCAACGTCATCTAGCGTGTAGTTCACTTGGTGTGCCATAGTTCTCATTCACTCCTGTAGCAGCAGTGTCCAGCCTGTCTGGAGCAGCAAAGCCTTTTACCAAATTAGTGAGTTATTTCTCGGATTCCGCCTAGAATCCGGTATACTAGAAGGACCAGAAATGTCCGCATTTACGACACCTCCGGCAGGCGACCTGATGCCCATGATGGCAGACGCAGCTACCAAGCGGCGTCTCATCAGACAGAAGACCCTCGAGGGACTTAAGGACATTTTCCCAATAATCAGCCGTAATCACGTCCTTGAATTGAGTGATCTAAAGGTACGTGAAAAGGAATACTCCTCTAACGAACAAAAAGACGCCATCATGCAGAGTCGGACGCTGCATGAGCCCGTAGTGGGAACGCTCACGTTAAAGACCAACGACGGTAAGGTCGTTGACACGCTAAAAAATCATACGCTGATTCAGATGCCGTACTTCACAGAACGGCATACCTTCATCGTGGGCGGGAACGAATATGACCTACCCAACCAGCTGCGCCTGAAGGCGGGGGTATACACGCGTGAACGCGGTAACGGCGAATACGAAGCGGCATTCAATCTAAGCAAGGGCACCAATTTCCGGCTGGCGATGGAGCCCGAGTCGGGAAAGCTTCATATGGAGCTGGGGTCGTCCAAGATACCGCTCTACCCATTACTACGCGCGCTCGGCGTTCCGGACACAGACATCAAACATCACTGGGGCGAAAAGCTCCGGGATGTGAATGCTAAATCCTCTAACGAGGATAAGGAAGAGACAGTACTCAACAAGGTTATTGCTAAGGTAAAGCACACCGACCAAACGACGCCTCTGACGTTAGAGGCGAAGAAACTTTTCGTACACGATTACCTGCAGAACACGGCGATGGACCCTCGGGTTAATCAGCGGACCCTGGGGCTACCTTTTGATAAGGCGTCGCCTATGTCGATGCTCGCGGCTTCTAAGAAGCTAATCGAAGTACATCGAGGCGAAGCTAAAGGGGATGATCGCGATAGCCTCGAGTTCAAGACTATTCATGCTGCGGATGACTTTTTCAAAGAACGCTTAAACGTAGATGCTAAGCGCTCTATGGCGCGAAAGATTGCCGCCAAGATTACGCAGACGCACGGGGAAGTGCCCCTAGACAGGATTGTCCCGGCGTCCGCGTTTACCAAATCACTGAACGGGTTAATCACCAGCACTGCGCTGCCGTCGATACCGATGCAGATTAACCCCGTGGAAATCATAGACCACGCATCACGCATGACGTCTCTCGGTGAGGGCGGCATTACGAGTGAACGCGCCATCCCGTTCGAATCTCGCAAAATACACAACACTCATCTTGGAGTGTTAGACCCCGCACGAACTCCTGAAGGGGCAAAGGCGGGTATCGATCTTCGAGCTACGATGTCCGCCTACCGGGATAATCACGGCAACCTGTATTCGCTAATGCGCGACGCTCGTACGGACAAAATAGTCCACGTCCCCGTAACGGAGCTAGCCGTAAAAACAATCGGCTTCTCTGGGCAAGACGCGGCGCATACGCACCACGACGCCATACGCGGCATAGATGTAGTTTCCGTGCCCAAGGCGGAGGTCGATTACTACGTACCCAACCCGACTTACATGCTCAGCCCGGCCACCGCACTAGTCCCGCTGAGTAACGGTATTCAAGGCAACCGCTTAATCATGGGCTCTAAGTTCCAGACCCAAGCGGTACCCCTGCTAGCCCGTGAAGTACCTCTCGTTCAATCAGGTGCTCCTCGTAAAGGGGAGAGCATGGAAAAGGAAATTGCCCGCCTGATCGTGCCCACGTCTCGTGTAGACGGCGTGGTACACAAAATAGACAAGGATTGGATCTACATAAAGGTCGACGGGCCTAAGTTGGCCGCTGAAGACGGCCACATTATCAAGATACCATACGACACCTATTTCCCTCTAGCGTCCAAGACGTATCTCCACAACGACGTACACGTTAAGGTGGGGGACCGCGTAAAAAAGGACCAGACACTCGCGGAGTCTAACTTTACCAAGGACGGGTCGCTTGCCCTAGGAAAGAATCTATCCGTAGCCTACATGGCTTACTACGGGAAGAACTCTAACGACGCAGTCGTGATCAGTCAGGGAGCCGCGGATAAACTAACGTCCGAGCACATGTACAAGGACGTTCTGCAGAAAGGCCCCGAGATAATCCACGGAAAGGATAAGTACGGGGCTTATTACGGCATGCAGTTCACTGCTGAGCAGATGGCTAAGCTAGACGCTAATGGCATAGCCCTCCCCGGTAAAATATTCAAATACGGCGACCCTCTTATACTGGGACTGCGCAAGGCTGCGCCGTCGCCAGAAGCGCAACTTCTAGGCAACCTGCACAAGTCGCTGGTAAAGCCTTACCGAGATGCAGCGGTGCTGTGGGACCACGCCGTGGATGGTACGGTGCAAGAGGCCGTGGAGTCTGCACGTCAAGTGATGGTTACCACGCGCACCAAAGAGCCTATGAAGGTTGGCGATAAGCTAGCTAACCGGTTCGGGGGTAAGGGCGTTGTCTCCGAAATCATCCCGGATGAGAGGATGATAAAGGAGGAAAGCGGCGCGCCCGTAGACGTGTTGTTCACATCTGCAGGTGTGGTGAGTCGCGTCAATCCTGCGCAGATAGTTGAGTCTGCATTGGGAAAGGTAGCGTATAAAACTGGTAAGCCTTACGTCCTCCCGCCCTTCGCGGACAGGGACCACGTGCAATTCGCTAAAGACGAGATGGCCAAGCACGGAGTTAAGGATAAAGAGACGGTCTACGACCCGGTATCGGGCAAACACATTCCGAATATCTTCGTAGGGCGCAGTACGATCCTTAAGCTCTTCAAGAACACCGAAACCAACTACGCGGCCCGCGGCGTTGACGCGTACGACATCAACATGCAGCCTACTCGCGGCGGTGATGAGGGCGCCAAGGGTCTTGGCAAGATGGAGATAAACGCACTGTTGGCGCACAACGCGCGCAATGTGCTCAAGGAAGGTCTCACTGTTAAGAGTGAGAAGAGCGATGATTTTTGGCGCTCGTACGAATTTGGCCTTCCCCCTACTCCGACCAAGACGCCTTTCGTAGCTGAGAAGTTTATTGCGATGCTGAAGGGCTCTGGCATCAACGTAAACAAGCAGGGCACTCAGGCAGTGTTGGGGCCGCTAACCGACAAGGACATCATCAAGATGTCCTCGGGGGCACTGGCGGTTCCCAGCCTAGAGAAGTCCAAATCATTCATGGTGAGCGCCAAGAATATGGCACCTGAAAAGGGGGGCTTGTTCGACCCCGTGCTAACCGGCGGACTCAGCGGCACTCGCTGGTCCCATATGGAACTGTCAGAGCCCATTGTTAATC
>Ga0315286_10002572_pt1 | contig 16953 bp, 16 predicted proteins | sample YL17G10_0_MG_FD_205038 | JGI IMG/M metagenome (GOLD analysis project Ga0315286, IMG submission 205038) | Sediment microbial communities from Yellowstone Lake, YNP, Wyoming, USA - YL17G10_0 | ecosystem: Environmental > Aquatic > Freshwater > Lake > Sediment | place: USA: Wyoming | collected...
TCCCAGGTGCGCCCGGATTATATTGCGGGACCGGGCATCCTGTCAAACGCCAAGCACGGCGGCGAACTTCCGCCCGAAGAAGTCCAGGCTGTGGCGGGCCAGCCGCTCGCCGAGGGTGCGCGCCCCGGCCGCCGGCGCGGCGAGCTCGCCGTAGGCCCGCTCCAGCTCGGCGGCGCCCAGATCCTCCGGCAGGCAGACTTCCGCGGTGATCAGGCCGGCGTAGCGCCGCCCGGCCAGCTCCGCGGCCAGCTCGTCCCAGTCGACCGCGTCGCGCCCGGGCGGCACGCCGTCGCCCAGGTGATCCCTGGCGCGGTCTATGCCGCTGACGTGGAAGTTGGCGACCCGGCCGCCCAGGCAGCCCAGGTAGTCCGCGTGGGTCAGGCCCAGCCGCTCGGGCTTGTAGGCGTGCTTGACGTCGAGAGTCAGACGCAGCTCGGGCACGGCCTGGAACAGGCTGACGAAGGGCTCCAGCGGCTGGATCGAGGCGTTCTCAACGGTCAGGATCACGCCGCGCTGCCGGCACCAGTCGTCCCATCGGCGCAGCGCGCGGACCTGCTCGTCAAAGGCGCCCAGCAGCTTCTGGTGGGGACAGTGCACCACGATCAGGCCCGCGCCGAGCTCCCGGGCCAGCGCGCAGTCCGCTTCGAGGCCCTCGACCTCGGCACTGGCGTGCAGCGACCACTGGCGGAAGCCCGAGCCCCCGAGCCGTCCGAGGACCTTGCGCCGGGCGTCGGCTGAGGCGTGGAGCTGCCTGGTGCTCGCCGGGCCGAACTCCACGCCGCTGACGCCCGCGCGCCCGGCCCACTCCAGGCCGGCGAGGAGTTCCCCGGCAGGGAAGGTCTGGCTGCTGATCTGGAGCGCCGCGCGGCCCACGGCAAGCCTGTTTCCGCAGACCCGGCCGACTAGCCGACCCAGCCGTGCTGGTAGCCGGTCTCGTACATGGCCACGATGTTCTCCGGAGGGCTGACCGCCTGGATGTTGTGGCAGGGCGCGAGCATGTACCCGCCGCCGGCGCCGAGCACGCGCAGGTTGTGGATGACCTCCTCGCGCACATCGCGGACCGTGCCGAAGGCCAGGGTCTGCTGGTTGTCCACGCCGCCGTGGAAGACCAACTGCCGGCCGAAGTCGCGCTTCAAGCCCTCGCGCTCCATCCCCGAGCAGCGCCACTGGATGGGGTTCAAGACGTCCACGCCGATGGCGATCAGGTCGGGGAGGATCTTGCGCACCGCCCCGTCGGAGTGGGTGAAGGCATAGGCCCCGGCGCCGTGCACCAGCTCGACCATCTTCTTCATCCAGGGCAGGAAGAAGGTGCGGATCTGCTCCGGCGAGTAGAGCAGGTCGGTCTGGGCGCCGAGGTCCTCGGCGACGTAGCTCACGAGCACCTTGCCGGGGATGGCCTCGTAGATGCGCCGGGTGTTCTCGCAGGCCAGGCCGTACATCCGGTCCATGCAGTAGTGGACGATCTCGGGGTTCTCGATCAGGTCCACGAAGGCCTGCTCGTCGCCGCGCAGGTACTTGTAGGTAAGGAAGGGCTCCGAGCCGCCCCCGCGGATGGGCCGGTGCTCCTGACCGGTGACCCGCCCGGGAAGCTCGGAGTAGTCGTACCAGTCCGGGCTGGGCCAGCGGTAGCCCTTCTCGATCTCCCCGACCGAGTTGAACTGCGCCAGGGGATGGCTGACCACCTCGTCATAGGCGCCGCCGGCGTATGGGACGGTCTTGCGCCGGAGCCCCCAGACGTCGGTGTCCTCGGGGAGCCTGGGGCCGATGTAGCGCGGCCCGACCGTCAAGGGGTTGTCAACATGGAGCCTGGCAAAGACCTGGTCCAGGCTCGCGCAGCCCAGATGCTTCTTGATCTTCTCGCTGGCCTCGGCGGTGGCCCAGTAATCCATGGGCACCCGGTCGGGCGGCTCGCGCCGGAGGACCGCCAGCCAGCGCTCGCGCGGAGTCATGGTCTCCTTGGGCATGGGCGACCTCCGACGCTCATCCGGGACCGCGCCGCGATCCGCAGCCGCCGGATTCTCTCCGCCGGCCCATGAGCGGCAAGCGGAATTCCGGCTCCCCGGCAAGCGCCTTGCGGTGGCAGGAGACTTCCTGCGTTGGCCGGCCGACCGGCCCGCAGCTATAATGGCGGCTGATGGCGCTCACGGAGAAAGCCGAATGACTGACGGCCCGCCACACCCGCCGCGGCTGCCGGTGCTCCTGGCCGCCTTCGCGATCGTGACCGCCGGGGCGGCGGCTGCCAACCACTGGGCGGGCAACTGGGCGTGGCCCTCAGCCGCCTTCCTGATGCTGCTGGCGCCTCTGGCGCTCTCCCCGGACCTTCGGCGGATGCTCCTGCCGGAGCCCGGCAGTCTGCTCCGCGGGGCGGCCCAAGGGCTGGCCGCCGCGCTGCTGCTGATTCCCGCCTTCTGGGCGGTCCTCGCGGTTTCGGGGGGCTTCCGGGCCGGTGAACTTTCGTGGGCAGCGCTGGGCGCCAGGGCGCCCGCTGAAGTCGCTCTGGTGGCGGTGCCCGAGGAGCTCTTCTTCCGCGGATTCCTCCAGCGCCACCTGGACGAGCTCTGGCCCGGCCGCCGGCGCGTGCTGGGAGCCGCCTGCGGCCCGGGCCTGGCCGCCGCCGCGGCGCTCTTCGCGCTGGCCCACCTGGCCGTCCAGCCCAGGCCCCAGGCCCTGCTGGTGTTCTTCCCGGGGCTGGCCTTCGGGTGGCTCTACGCGCGTCAGCAGTCGGTCGCCGGGCCGGTGATCCTGCACGCGGCCTGCAACCTGAGCCTGCTGGCCTGCCCGGGCTTTCTGGCCTAGCCGCGGTCAGTCTGTCTTCGGGTAGCCCAGGGGCATGACGTAGAGCGGAACCTCGTCCTGCTTGAGGGCCAGGCCCTTGCGGGCTTCGTCGGCGTTGACGCTGGCAGCGATGACCGTGCCGAGCCCGAAGGCCTCGGCGGCCAGGTACACGTTCTGGGCGATGCAGCCGGCGGCGCACTGGGACCACTCCCGGCGCATGGCCGCGTCGGTCTTGGGCGCCTTCTCCGCAAAGGCGGCCAGGTCGCTGGTCAGCACCAGCAGGACCGGCACGTCGGCCATGAACTTCTGCTTGCCGATGCGCGGCCGCAGGTCCTGCTCCGAGACCGCCAGGAGCTTGTGGGCGTCCTGGTCGTAGCGCCAGGCGCCGTCGGCCCGGCAGAGGTAGATGTGCATGTGGCGCAGGCCCAAGGCGGTGGGCGCGGTGTGCTTGCCGTCGGGCCGGTTGACCCCGTCGGCGGCCCAGAGCACGGTCGCCAGCACGTCGTCGGGGATGGCCTTCTTGGTGTCGAAGCTCCGCGTCGAGTGCCGGCCGCGCATCGCCTTGAGCAGGTCGACGTCGGATTTCTCCCGCGGCTTGGGGAGCGCGCCCTTCTCCGGGCCGCCCTCGCCCCCCGCGCAGGCCAGGCACGCTGCGCCCAGGATCGCACCGGCACAGACCCACCACTTCCACCTGTCCACGGCCTGTTCCCTCCCTTCACACCGCCCCAGCCGGTTCTAGGCGCGCTTGGGCGACTTGTCAAGGTCAGGTCCGCGGGGCCGGGGAGTGGCCGCGGTCAGCGCCTGGGCGAGCTTGCAAGCGGGCAGCCGGCGGAGAGAATCGTGCCCGGGCGGCGCAGGGCCGGCCGTCCGGCAAGCGCCGGAGAAAGCTCCGGAAGGATGCGGACCATGACCGAGCCAGCCGCAAGCTCATTTACCACCCACTTCGTGGCCGTGCTCATGCCCGAGCCGGAGAGCCTTCTGGACGACAAGGGCTACTACGGCCCCATGCTCCAGGGCCTCAGCGACGCCCTCCGCGAGCAGGGCTTCTACATGCGGCCGCTCCAGTGCCTGCACGAGTACCAGCGGGAGCGCTTCCTGGGCTCGCCCGCGGCCCTCTATGCCGGCGTGGTCTTCCTGGGACCGACCGGCACCTTCGAGCCCTTCGTCCGGGAGGTGACCCTGCGGGCGCCGGGCCCCAAGGTGCTCCTCGACCACCACCTGGAAGGCCTGGCCGCGCACAGCGTGCGCGAGGACGCCGAGGCGGGCATGCGCATGCTCACCGCGCATCTGCTCGGCCAGGGCCACCGTCAGCTGGCCTACATCGAGATGGGGGACCCGAAGGTCAACCCCTGGAAGCGCCGGGGGATCAACCTGGCCCTGACCCAGGCCGGCCTCCCGGAGCTCGGCCGTGGGCTGGTGGCCGGCTGCCGCGACAACTTCTCGGACGTCTCCGCGGCGCTGGACTGGTTCCTGACCCTCGAGCCCCGCCCCACGGCGGTGCTCTGTTCCGACGACGTCCGCGCCCTGCTGCTCCTGCAGGCCGCGGCCGAGCGCAGCCTGCGCGTCCCCCACGACCTGTCCATCACCGGCTTCGGCGACCTGGCGGTGCGCACTGGCCGGAGCAAGGCGCTGACCTCGGCGCACATCGACCCGGTGCAGATGGGGCGCCGGGCCGCCGAGCTGATCGCCGCCGGCCCCGCCGAGCCCCTGGCGGTGCTGATGCCCCCCGAGCTGGTGGTCCGCACCACCACGGCCCCGCCGCCGGGCTGACGCGCCGGGGCGCCGGGAGACGGGCTCGACGCGGCCGGCATCTCGCTGCCGCCCTGCGCTCCCAACTCCGTCGTTGACAACGCCCCGCGTCCGAAATAAAATCTATCGCGTTGCAGGAGCGCGGGTGTAGCTCAGCGGTAGAGCGTCAGCTTCCCAAGCTGAAAGTCGTGGGTTCGATCCCCATCACCCGCTCCATATTTTCAGGAGCGCGCCCCCAATTGCGCGCAGCTGTGCGCAACGGTCGCGGCCATTCCCGGCCCGGGCGGTCCTCTGCGGAACGCAGCACCGTCTGCGGCCAAGGCCCCGGGGCGGCGCTAGCGCACCTGGCCCACGCAGATCACCGCGTTGTGGCCGCCGAAGCCCAGCGAGTTGCTGAGCGCGACCTTGACGTCGGCCCGGCGCGCGACATTGGGCACGTAGTCCAGGTCGCAGTCGGGGTCGGGAGTCTCATAATTGATGGTCGGGGGGATCACCCCGCGGTCAACCGCCAGCGCGGCGAAGGCCGCCTCGATGCCGCCGGCCGCGCCCAGCAGGTGCCCGGTCATGGACTTGGTGGAGCTGACCGCCAGCTTCCGGGCGTGCTCGCCGAAAGCCAGCTTCACCGCGGCGGTCTCGACCTTGTCGTTGTAGGCCGTGGAGGTCCCGTGGGCGTTGAGGTAGCCGACCTGCTCGGGCCGGACCCCGGCGTCCTCCAGCGCCCAGCGCATCGCCCGGGCCGGACCGTCGGCGGTTTGGTCGGGAGCGGTGATGTGGAAGGCGTCGCAACTGGCCCCGAAGCCCAGGAACTCGCAGTAGACGTGCGCGCCGCGCCGGCGGGCCTGCTCCAGCTCCTCGAGGACCAGGACGCCGGCGCCCTCGCCGAGCACGAAGCCGTCGCGGTCCTTGTCGAACGGCCGGCTGGCCTTCTCGGGAGCGTCGTTGCGGGTGGACAGGGCCTTCAGGGCGTTGAAGCCGCCCACGCCCAGGTAGGTGATGGGCGCCTCCGACCCGCCGGTGATCACCAGGTCGGCCCAGCCGTCCTGGATCAGGCGCAGCGCATTGCCGATGGAGTCGGCCCCCGAGGCGCAGGCCGAGACGCAGCCGTGGTTGGGGCCCTTCAGGCCCAGGTCGATGGCCACATGGCCGCTGGCCGCGTTGGCCATCATCTTGGGCACCAGGAAGGGCGAGATCTTGCCCGGGCCCTTGGCCATGAAACGTTCGTACTGCTCCTCGATGGTACCCAGCCCGCCCACCCCGCTGCCGATCACGCATCCGCAGCGGACCGGATCGAGGGTCTTGAGGTCCAGGCGGCTGTCGGCCACCGCGAGCTTGGCGGCGGCGATGGCGAACTGGGCGTAGAGGTCGACGCGCTTGATCTCGCGCTTGTCCATCCAGTTGGTGGGGTCGAAGTTGCGGACCTCGCCGGCGAAGCGGGTGTCGAAGGCCTTGGGGTCGAAGCGGGTGATCGGGCCGATGCCGCTGCGGCCGGCGGTCAGGTGGCTCCAGCACTCCTCGACGCCGGTGCCCACCGGCGTGACCAAGCCCACGCCGGTGATGGCCACCCGGCGGCGTTCGGCGGGTCTCATCCTTGGGGATCGCGGCAGAGGCGCGCGCTAGGCCCCGCCGCCGCCCTTCTGCTTGAGCTGGGTCTCGATGTAGTTGACCGCGTCGCCGATGGTTTTGATGCCCTGCTGGTCGTCGGGGATGTTCAGGTCGAACTCGTCCTCGAACTCCATGACCAGCTCGGCGATGTCCAGCGAGTCGGCGCCCAGGTCGTCCACGAAGCTGGTCTCCGCCGTGATCTGGTCCTTGCTGACGTCCAGCTGCTCGGCGACGATGTCGGTGACCTTCTGGGTGATCTCTGCTCTGTCCACAATCGGCTCCTTCTCGAGTGGCCTCGCCTACATGACCATGCCGCCGTCCACGGTCAGAACCTGGCCGGTCACGTAACCGGCCTCGTCGGACGCCAGGAAAACCGCCGCGGCGGCGACATCCGCGGCCTCGCCGATGCGCCCGAGGGGCACGAGCCTGAGCATCTGCTCCTTCTGCTCCGGGCTGAGCTTGTCAGTCATGGCCGTGCGGATGTAGCCGGGGGCCACCGCGTTGACGGTCACGCCGCGGGCGGCGAACTCCTTGGCGCAGCTCTTGGTCAGGCCAATCACGCCCGCCTTGCTGGCCGCGTAGTTGGCCTGGCCGGCGTTGCCCATCAGCCCCACCACCGAGGCGATGTTGACGATCCGCCCGGCGCGTTGCTTGAGCATGGGCCGGGCCACCGCCCGGGTGCACAGGAACGGGCCCTTGAGGTTGACCGCCAGGACCGCGTCCCACTCCTCGTCCTTCATGCGCATGAGCAGGTTGTCGCGGGTGATGCCGGCGTTGTTGACCAGCACGTCGAGGCGCCCGAAGTCCTTGACCACCGCCTCGACTGCGGCGTCAACCTCGGCGGCGGCGGTGACGTTGACCTGGTAGCCGCGGACCCGGACGCCGAGCTTGGCGGCCAGCTCCGCGACCGCGGCGTCCAAATCCGGCAGGACATCGAAGAGGGCCAGGTCCGCGCCGCCCGCGCCCAGGCGTTCGGCGATGGCTCGGCCGATGCCCCGGGCGCCTCCGGTTACCAGCGCGACCTTGCCCTTGAGCGGCATCATGGGGCCTTCCGCGGGGCATCGGGGATGGCAACAACTCGCCGCCCGGCGGCGCGCCAAGCGCCGCCGTCTCCCCGTACATGCCCTGAATCATATTGGGAAAACGCCCGGCGTCAACCTCCGGAGGGCGGATTTTGGCGCCGAGCCGGCCGAGGTCACCGGCCGGCGCGTTCGAGCGTACAGATCCAGGTCTACCTGCGAGCCACTGGCTTGGCAGCGTTCCTGCTCGGCCAGCGCCTCCAGGAGTTGCCCAGCGGTGACCAGCCCGCGGTCAACCGGCTTGGCGGCCTACGGCAGGGCCGGCCGGTTTGTCGCGGGTGGCCGCGCCCTTGCCTTTCCCGGCGCGACGAGGTACCATCGGCAGCCAGCGGAGGGTCGCGGATGAAGCTCGGCCAGTTCCTGACCGTCGGCACGCTCCTGGGCCTGGGCTCGGCCGGCCCGGCCGTTGCCGGCGAGATCCGCAACGTCAAGGTGACCACCGACGGCTCGGTGGACTGCTCCACGCCGGAAGCCATCGTCGCCGCCACCTTCAAGGGCCGGAGCGACGAGGAGAAGGTGCTCAGCTTCTGGCACTGGTTCCGGCGCGTCGGCTGGCACTACAAGGAGTGGCCCGAGCGGCGGGACCTGACCGTGGAGCTGCTCAGCCACGGCCAGACCCTGTGCGGCTCGCGCTCCGCGCTGCAACTGGTGATCTTCAAGGCCGCCGGCTACCGGGCCAGGCCCTGCTTCATCGCCAACGGCGGCCACACCTTCGTGGAGGTCTTCTACGCCGGCGGCTGGCACGCCCTGGACGCCGAAACCGCCTTCTGCGTCTACAGCCGCGCCGAGCCGCGCCAAGTCCTGGGCCTCGAGGAGCTCAAGACCGACCCGGCGCTGATCACCACCGCCCAGGCGGAGAAGCGCGTCCCCGACTGCTTCCTGCACTGCGCCCGCGAGCCGGAGATCCGCAAGGACCGGCTCCTGCCCTGGAGTCACTTCCAGCCCCTGCCCACCATGGTCGCGTATTTCGCCGAGGGGCTGAAGTCCGGCAAGGTTGGGGAGGAGGGCGACCTCTACGGCGGCTCCTACACTCCCGGCAAGCTGAACCTCAACCTCCGGCCCGGCGAGAGCGTCACCCGGACCTGGGACTTCGAGCCCGGCAAGTATCCCCGGGGCTGGGCCTACCCCGAGAACGCCGCGGTCGGCCCCTACCACCGCTGCGGCTCCAACGACGAGCACGACAAGCTCAACTTCCCCTATTGGGAACCCTACCGCAAGGACAACCTCCTGGAGGTCAAGCGCTGCTACCGTTACTTCGCCAACGGCCGCTTCGACCGCCGGCTGCGCGCCGCGGAGCTGCTGGCCGCGGCCGCCGCGGACAAGGGCCTCAAGCTCGACGGCGAGGCCCTGGCCGCCGAGGGCGCCGAGCCGGGCAGCCTGGAACTGGCCACCGCCTTCCCCTATGTGCTCTGCGATGGCGACGTCAAGATCAGCTACGTGCGCAAGGCGGAAGCCGACGAACTCTCCCTGTACATCCTTGAGAAGGGCGGGGCGCGCAAACTGTGGAGCGCGGCCAGGACGGGCGAGGCGGCCGAGACCGCCTCCCTGGGCCGCTGGGACGAGAAGCTGCTCGATCTCCACGGCTACCGGCTCCGGCTAGTCCTGGGCGGCTCGGCGCGGGTCAGCTCGCTGGAACTCTCCACCGTTTTCATGCACAACATGTTCGCCGGCCCTTACCTGGTGCCCGGGACCAACCGGGTGACCGTCACCGTCGACAACCCCGAGGCCTTGGCCAAGCACCCGGTCACGCTGACCTACCAGTACGCCGATGGCGAGCTCTGGAAGGACGAGCACTCCGTCGAGAAGGTCGTGGAGCGCTCGCCGACCGAGTTCAGCATCGAGGTTCAGGGCCCCAAGCATCCCCGGATGCGCTTGGTGCGGCTGGAGGTCCGCTAGCGCCGGGCTGCCAGGCGAGCAGCTTGCGCCGGCGGCGGGCCGGTCTATAATCCCGGGCTGTCCGGTGGAGAAAAAGGTGTCAGGAACCTTTTGTGCGCAGCACCCGAAGGGCCGTTCCGGCAAAAGGTTCCTGACACCTTTTTCTCCGGCGCCGGTTTTCGAGGAGGCCGTTCCTTGATCGTCATGAAGTTCGGCGGCACCAGCCTGGGCACTCCGGCGCGGCTGGGCAACTGCGCCCAGATCGTCCTGGAGCGCGCCGACCGGCAGCCGCTGGTGGTGGTCAGCGCCCTTTCCGGGATCACCGACGAGCTGATCGGCGCGGCCCGGAGCGCCCTGGAGGGCGAGGTCGAGGCCCCCTTCCGGGCCATCCGCGTCCGGCACCTGGAGATGCTCGAGGAGCTCGACCTGCCCATGACCCTGGTGACCGGCGAGCTGGTCCGCCTGCACGAGCTGCTGGCCGGGATCAGCCTGGTCAAGGAGCTCACCCCGCGGACGCTGGACTTCGTGATGAGCTTCGGCGAGCAGATCAGCGCCAAGATCATGGCCGCCGAGCTCCGCAAGCTGGGCGGCTCGGCCGAGGCGGTTCCCAGCTACGAGCTGGGCTTCCGCACCGACAGCGACTTCGGCAGGGCCCGGGTGCTCAAGGCCGAGACCTACGAGAGCCTCCAGAAGGGGCTGGCCGGGCGCAAGGGCGTGGTGGTCACCACCGGCTTCATCGGCAAGAACCACAAGGGGGAGATCACCACCATCGGCCGCTCGGGGAGCGACTACACCGCGGCCATCTTCGGGGCGGCCCTGGGCGCCGAGGAGATCCAGATCTGGAAGGACGTCGACGGGGTCATGACCGCCGACCCCTCGGTGATCCCCCAGGCGCGGCTCTTGGAGCGGATGAGCTTCGCCGAGGCCGGCGAGCTGGCCTACTACGGCGCCGAGGTGCTCCACCCCGCGACCATCGCCCCGGCGGTGGAGCGGGACATCCCGGTGCGGGTCCTGAACACCACCAAGCCGGGTGCCCCCGGGACGGTGATCGTCAAGGGGCCCTGCCTGGAGCCGCCGGTCAAGTCCGTGGTTTACAAGGAAGGCATCTTCCTGATCGACGTCTTCACCCCGCGGATGCTCTCCGAGCACGGCTTCATGGCCCGGGTCTTCAACGTCCTGGAGAAGCACCGGGTGGTGGTGGACATGATCGCCACCAGCGAGGTGTCCCTGTCGATGACCACCGACTCGGCCGCCGGGCTGGAGGCGGCCGTCGACGAGATCAGCGAGTTCGCCGAGGCCGAGGTCCAGGAGCGGATGGCCATCGTGTGTCTGGTGGGCGAAGGCATGCGTGCGCGGGTGGGCTTCGCCGCGCGGGTCTTCGGGGCGGTCGGCGAGGCCCGGGTCAACGTGCGCATGATCTCCCAGGGCGCGCGGGAGATCAACATCGCCTTCCTGATCACCGAGGCGGACATTCCCGCCGCGGTGGGCGCGCTGCACAAGGCCTTCTTCGAGTAGCGGCGCGCCTGCGCCGGCCGCGGGGGGAGCCTCCGGGGAATGGCCCGGCCCGCCCGGCGGCTCCCTATTGGCGGCTGAAGGCGGCGCGGGCGAAGGAGGACCGGACATGCTCAAGTTCAACGGCGTCAACCACCTGGCCATGGCCACCGGGGACATGGACCAGACCATCCGCTTCTGGCGAGACCTGCTGGGCATGCGCCTGGTCGCCGGGATCGGCCGGCCCGGCTGCCGGCACTACTTCTTCGAGATTTCCGCCCACGACCTGATCGCCTTCTTCGAGTGGCCGGGGGTCCGGCCTGTGGAGCACAAGGATCACGGTGAGCCGGTGACCGGGCCGTTCGTCTTCGACCACGTCAGCTTCGGGGTGGAGACCGAGGACGACCTCTGGGAGCTCAAGGACAAGCTCGCCGCCGCGGGCTTCGAGCCCTCCGAGGTCATCAACCACGGCTTCATCCACTCGATCTACGCCTTCGATCCCAACGGCATCCCCATCGAGTTCAGCCACAACGTCGAGGGCACCGAGGTGCGCGCGCACCCGCTGATGGGCGACGAGTCGCCGGCCGCCGCGGCCCGCGAAGGCGCCGCGCCGGTGGCGGGCCGGTGGCCGCCGGTCGAGCGGCCCACGCCGCGCGCCGAGCGCCGCGTCTACCACGGCGCGGGCAGCGAACTCTGGCACGGGATCAGGAAATAGCCGCAGCTTGGGCTGGCCGTACCAATGCCGGGGACAGGAACCGCAGGCGGCCCCTGTCGCCGGAGCGGACGACTTGCAGACTGACCGGGCGGTTTACTTCGCCGGGGTCTTCCCGGCGGCGTCCCAGGCGGCCTTGCCGCCGAAGAGGGTGAAGGCCATGCCGTCGAGGGTCTTGCCCTCCAGGCCCAGCTTGTCGGCGGGGACCTCCAGGCGCACCCACTTGCCGGCGGCCGGCAGCGCGCCCATGCTCACTCGGCTCTCGGTGCCGTCGGCGCCCCAGTCGATGCTGTTGGCGCCCCAGTAGGCGCGGTGCTCCCAACTGCCGCCCTCGTGCCACTGGAGCATGATCTCGGTGGGCGGGCCGTCCTTGTCCAGCCAGACCCAGACGACCAGCTTGTCGCCGGCCTTGACCTCCAGCGTGGCGGTGGCGTCGGTGAAGAAGTGCTGGTGCTCGCCGTCGGCGGCGTTGGACTGGTGGCACTTCTTGCCGGACTGCGGGGCGGGGTTGGCTTCCACCCAGGTCCAGGCGTCCTCGCCGTCCTGTTGGGCGTTGGCCCCGGCGGGCAGCTCGTCCTCGATCCAGACCAGGTCGTTGGTGGCCTTGGCCTTGACCTTGACGGCGACCTCCGCGGAGGCGGCGCTGGCGCCGGCCTTGTCGGTGACCCGGGCGCTCAGCGCGTAGCTGCCGGCGGGAGCGTCCTTCCAGGTGCAGGTGAAGGGCGCGGCGGCGCACTCGCCGAGCTTGGCGGTGCCTTGGTAGAACTCGACCTTGGCGATCTGGCCCTCGGGCCCGGCGCTGGCGGTGATGGTGATGGCCGCGGGGGCGTCGAGCTCGGCGCCGGCCGCCGGGCTGGTGATGCTCACGGTGGGCGGCTTGGCGGCCGGGGGCGGGGGTTTGGGGCTGGTCTCGCCGCCCGGGGCGGGGGCCACCGGCCTCTCGCCGGGCGCGCCGCCCGTGGGGGTCTGCCCGGTCCCGCCGCCGGGCTTCTGCGGCTCGGTCTTCCCGCAGGAGGCGAGCAGAGCCAGCGCCGCGGCTGCGGCCAGGGAGGCCACCAGGTTCAGGCCGGTTCGTTTGGTCATGGGGGTAGTCCTCCCGGAGCTTCGGTTGCCTCGCCCGCGGAGCGCCGCGGACCACAGGCGCGGAATCTTACCCCGCCCTGGCCGGGTGTCAAGGCTCTGCGCCGCCGCGCTGAGCCGCCACGCAGCGTTGACGAACGCGGGGGCGATATGGATTGGAGGCAGTGGACGGAGGGGGAGATTGGTTGGCGGAAGGGTGGGGCGAGGGGGCAGCGGGGCGCTCCGCCGGGTTCCCGCCTACCCCCCATCCCTAGCCCCCGCCAAAAGGCCGCTTAGCCCCACCCCAAAGGCGCGAAGAATCCAAGGTTCGTCAACGCTGGGAATGGCCCTGGGCGCCCGGAGCGTGAGCTTGACACCGTCCCGGCGGAGGCTATACTGACCATACCGTTGCCGACCGGGTGGGGGATTAGCTCAGCTGGGAGAGCGCAAGGCTGGCAGTCTTGAGGCCACGGGTTCGAACCCCGTATCCTCCACCACTATCAACCATGCGAGCCCCGCTTCCGGCCCCCGGGTGCTGTTCCTGACCAAGGCCGGCCCCACCGGCGCCAGCAGCCGGCTGCGGGCGCTCCAGCACATTCCGCTCTTCGAGGCGGCCGGGATGCCGGTCCGCGCCGTCTTCCGGACGGCCCCGGACGCCGGGGGCCGCTTCGCCGCCGCCGAGAGCCGCCACGGCCCGGCCTACCGGCTGGCCGAGTGGCCGCACCGGCTCCGTTACGGCGCGGCGCTGCTGGGCGGCCTGCGGTGGTGCCAGGCGGTCTTCCTGCAGCGGCGCTTTCTCAGCCGGGCGCTGCTCGGCTTCTGCCGGGCGACCGGCCGGAAGCTGGTCTACGACTTCGACGACGCGCTCTTCGTGGACCCGGATCGCAAGCGCGCCGCCGGGCTCGACGACTTCCACGGGTGCCTGCGCGCCGCCGCCGTGGTGGTCGCCGGCAACGACTACCTCGCCGACTACGCCCGGAAGTTCAACCCGGAGGTGCGGGTCATCCCCACCGCGGTGCGGGCCGAGCCCTACGCGCCCCACGGGCGGCGGCCGGGGCGCTTCGTCCTCGGCTGGATCGGCACCCCCACCAACATCCCCTACCTGCACCTGCTCGACGGCGTTCTGCGGGAGCTCTCCGCGGCGGTCCCCGAGCTGGTCCTCAAGGTGATCTCCGCGCGGCCGGTGACCGTCGAGGGCGTGCGCGTCGAGAACGTCGCCTGGCGGCTGGAAACCGCCGACCGCGAGCTGGCCGAGTGCGACCTGGGGGTCATGCCTCTGCCTGACGATCCCTTCACCCGCGGCAAGTGCGCCTTCAAGGCCCTGCAGTGCATGTCCCTGGGGCTGCCCGTGGTGGTCTCGCCGGTGGGCATGACCCGCCAGGCCGTCGCCGACGGCCGGGAGGGCTTCTGGGCCGCGACCGACCGCCAGTGGGTCGAGGCGGTGCTGCGGCTCTGGCGCGACCCGGCTCTGGCCGCGCGGATGGGCGCCGCGGCCCACGCCCGCGCCCAGGAGTTCACCGTGGAGCGCATCGGCGCCGGGCTCGTGGAGATCTTCCGGGGACTGCGCCGGCCGGGGTGAGCCTATAGGCTGCGGACCAGCTCGCGGAAGCGCTCGCCGCGGCGCTCGAAGTTGGGGAACTCGTTGAAGCTGGCCGAGGCCGGGGCCAGGAGCACCACCCAGCCGGGCCGGGCCGCCCCGGCGGCCAGGCGGAAGGCGGCGTCGAAGTCCGCGGCGTCAACGGGCCGGGCCGGGCCGCCGGCAGCCTCGATGGCCGCGCGGATCTTCGGGCCGGTCGGGCCGGAGAGCGCCACCACGGCGGCCTTGCGCGCGGCGACCCGGCCGAACCCGGCGTAGTCCACGCCCTTGTCCGACCCGCCGGCGATCAAGGCCACCGGGCAGTCGAAACTCTCCAGCGCGGCGATGGCCGACTCCGGCGTGGTGGCGATGGAGTCGTTGTAGAACCGGACGCCCCCCTTCTCGGCGACCAGTTCCAGCCGGTGGGGCAGGCCCTTGAAATCCATGAGCGCCGCGCGCGCCGCGGAAAGGTCCGCGCCCAGGAGCGCCCCGGCCAGCGCCGCGGCCAGCGCGTTGGCCTGGTTGTGCCGGCCGGGCAGCGGCAGCTCGCCGGCGGCGAGGAGTTCCTGCGGCCCGGAGCCGGAGTCGAGCACGAGCCGGTCGGCCGAGAGCCAGGCGGCAGGCCGCTTGGGCTCTCCGGAGGTCGAGAACCGCGCGACTTTCGCCGCCGCCCACTGGGCCCACGGGGAGCACACCGGGCAGTCGGCGTTGAGCACCAGGAGGTCGTCGCGGGTCTGGCACCGGGCGATGTGCTCCTTGGCGCGCGCGTAGGCCGCGAAGTCCGGGTGCCAGTCCAGGTGGTTGGGGGTGAGGTTGGTGACCAGCGCCAACTGCGGCGAGCGTCCGGCCCAACTCAGGCGCTCAAGCTGGAAGCTGGAGAGCTCCATGACGATCAGGCCGTTCCGGGGATAGCCCTCGACCTCGCGCAGCAGCGACCCGCCCAGGTTGCCGCCCAGTAGCGTCGGCCGGCCGGACCGGCGCATGATGGCCGCGAGCATCGCCGCGGTGGTGCTCTTGCCGTTGGAGCCGGTGACTCCCGCGATGGGCGCCTTGGCCAGCTCGAAGACCAGGTTGATCTCACTGGTGAGCTTCACGCCCGAAGTCCGGGCCGTCCAGAGCTGGGGGCTGTCGGGCTTGACGCCGGGGTTGACCACCACCAGGTCGGCCTCGCGGAAGAGGCCCTCCGGGTGCGCGCCGAGGAAGTAGCGGATGGGCAGGCCCTGGAGCTCGGCCAGCGCCGGCGCGAGCTGAGCCTCGGTCTTGAGGTCGGTGACCGAGACCTGGTGGCCGCGCTCGGCGAAGTAGCGCGCGGCGCCGGCCCCGCCGCCGAAGAGCCCCAGGCCGAAGATGGTGACCTTCATACCTGATAGCTTATTCGCCCCGCCGGGCCGGGACAAGTGTAGAGTCGGGGGAAGCGGCAACCTGGGGGCGGCCGCTGCCGGTCGAGGCCAGCCCGCGCGCCGGCGGGGCGCTTGACAGGCCGGCCGTTCTTGTGTACACTTAATATGCACACTTCAAAGGAGGCGGGCCATGAAGGCGGCAGTGCTGGACCTCAGGAGACGCTCCCGCGACATCCTCCGCGCCATCGAGCACGGCGAGACGGTCACGATCCTGTGCCGGGGGAAGGAGAAGGCGATCCTTTCCCCGCTGCCCCGGGGCCGGCGCTCGGTGCGGGAGCATCCGGCGTTCGGCATGTGGAAGGACCGCGCCGGGATGAAGGACGTCGCCGGGTTCGTCCGCCGGCTCAGGAAAGCCCGGGCCCATGCAGTTTGACACCGACGTGCTGATCTGGCTTCTCCGGGGCCGGGAGCGGGCCGGCAAGGTCGTTGCCGGCGACCAGGACCGTTCTCTGTCGGTGGTCAGCTACATGGAGCTCCTGCAGGGCGCCCGCGACCGGCGGGAGGCCCGGGTGATCCTGGATTTCTTGAGCGAGACCGGGTTCCGCGTGCTGCCCCTGAGCGAGAACGTCGGGCACCGCGCCCTGATTTACGTCGAGGAGTACGCGCTGAGGGCCGGCCTCGGCGTGGCCGACGCCCTGATCGCCGCGACCGCCGTGGAGAACCAGCTCACGCTCTGCACCGCCAACCACCGGCACTACCGGCCGGTCAACGATCTCAAGGTGAGGCCTTTCAGCCCGTAAATTACTTGCTCGCGCCCGCCGCGCCGGCCCCGCCGCCGAAGAGCCCCAGGCCGAAAATGGTGACCTTCATGGCTCTATCTCGTGAATGAGCCACTTGTCCTCTTCTTTCACAAGGATTACTCTTTTGCTCGTGTAGCCTCCGCTCTTGTAGTAGAAACCAACGGAAACCTCGGCGGTGTTCTGCTTGATCTGAGAGTAGCTCCAGCTCAGGTAACGGAAGTCGCGAACGCCCTCGCCCACGATGGCCTTCACCTCTTCCAGGGATTGGCCTTGCCTGAACCCAGCGGACGTGAGGTCCCGGTACGCTTCCTCGCCTTTTCCGGCCAGGAACAGCTTGAAGAAGGAGTCGCACTGGCCGCAGGGCTTCTCGTCTTCCACAACATCGTTTCCTCCCCGCCACCACTCCGGGAGCTTGTACGCGAACAATTCGGGCTTCAAGGCGGCGTCGAGTTTGACATCAAAGAACCTGATGTCACTACGCCACGCACCTCCCATCCCCCGGAGCAGGCCGCTCTCCCTAGAGAAAAAGAACCAAACATACATATTCTCGTAGAACTGCGGCTCCAAACCCCATAGCCGGCGGGCTGTGATGCAGCCGCCCGCCTCCTTCCAAGCCTGGAGTTTGGCGCTGACTACATTCTTGCGGGCCTTGCCGTGAAGAACGTACATCGGTTCGCCATTCATCTCCTCTGCGACGCACTTCACAATCTCAAAGCGCTCCCGGATGGCTCCGGGCATCACCAGGAGATAGAACGGAAGATGGTAGCCCTCCAGCCACCACGAAGGCACCTTGTAAAGGGAAACTCCGGGAGGATTACTGGCCGAGTGTCCTCCGCGACGCAGCTCCAGATGAAGTGCTTTGCCGTCGGCAACCCAAACGTCTCCGGTGTCCGTC
>Ga0315286_10002573_pt1 | contig 16952 bp, 10 predicted proteins | sample YL17G10_0_MG_FD_205038 | JGI IMG/M metagenome (GOLD analysis project Ga0315286, IMG submission 205038) | Sediment microbial communities from Yellowstone Lake, YNP, Wyoming, USA - YL17G10_0 | ecosystem: Environmental > Aquatic > Freshwater > Lake > Sediment | place: USA: Wyoming | collected...
TGTAAATTACGAAGCTTAATACTTGAATTCCACAATCCTATAATAGCTTTCCATTGGAATCCTTTACGGGGATCAAAGTGTTCAGGATCAATATAACCAAACGAAATAGAAATTTGATATTCTCCTGAAAAAACAGTATTTTCAGCCACAGAAAGAGTGCTCAAAATTCCAAGGAATTTAAGGGTATGAATAAAAAAATTTTATCTTTTGCCGTATTATTAGCTTTATTAACGACTTTATTGACTGAAGCCGGTGCTCAGCTTTACGAGAAGAAAATAATCGAATATGTAAAAATGATTTCTGCAGGACAGGGTGAACACGTTGCGCTAAAATTGCCTGATTTTAAAAAGAAAATTCCACGTTCTGCCGGATTGATATATGTGGAGGGACTTATCGCCACAAAAGGAGATGAAGCAATCAAGTGTTTTAAAATTATCGCCGATAGCTTTCCGCATAGTGATTGGGCAGATGATGCCATTGCACGTTTATTTGAATATCATCAAAGTGTTGGTGATCCGAAAGACGCAGAACAAAATTTTGATCGGTTAAAAACTGAATACCCGACTTCTCCATATTTAACAACAAATTATTTACGTGATATAAGGTTTTCTCAGGATAAATTACCGCAGAATCAAGAAAATGACTACGCAGTTCAAATTGGTGCATTTACAATCCGTGAGAATGCCGAAAAACTTAGGCAACGTTTTATAACAGAAGGATACAATGTTGATATCTATGAAAATCTGCTGGATGGAAAAACTCTTTTGTATCTTGTTTGGGTTGGCTCGTTCGGCACTGCCGAGGAAGCACAGCATTTGTACATTGAAATTAAAACGAAATATAATATCGATGGATTGATTAGAATTCGTAGTAGCTGGAAAAAATGGTAGAGAGAGAATAATTCTCCTCTCTTTAAAAGCTGTACGGTAACCATGGGTTCGTATTCACATTATTACTCAAATCGTTTTGGATCTATCATAAGGGTTCTGGATAGTTATTAGGATTTTTATCGTTTATAAGGTTTGATGCTTGCTTCTAAATTGAAAATTGTTTAATTACCAGATTAGAGTGTGCATAAAACTGGTTGAAGATTCTACATTGAGAATAATTTCCACCAACCAAAAATGAAATATTGAAAGGAAATTCGGAGTGAAACAAACGATTACTCTCCGGTCTAAGTTGACATCGCTGACAGCCGAGCTTTTTATTTTTAGTTTACTATTAATCATCCCAAGCTTCTTACTAATCGCTCAACCTAAACGTCCTTTAGAGGTTGAAGATCTTTTTCGTATAAAGCGGGTGAGCGATCCGCAGCTTTCTCCAGATGGTAAATGGATTGCTTTTGTTGTTACAGAGGTTGACAAAGCCGCAAATAAAATGAACAGCGATATATATTTAATTCCCGCAACAGGTGGTGAACCAAGAAAGTTGACGTCAAGCCCAAGCAGTGATGCTAATCCACGATGGTCGCCAAACGGCAAAACATTAGCGTTCGTATCAAGTCGGTCGGATGATTCGCATGTTTGGTTAATTGACGTCGATGGTGGCGAGGCAAGGCAACTCACAAAATTATCTACAAGTGCTTCAAATCCGGTCTGGTCGCCGGATGGGAAAATGATCGCATTCGTGTCAACCGTTTATCCCGAATTTTCCGATAAACCATTTAATGAAAGTGACGAGTTGAATAAGAAAAAAGACGAGGATAAGACAAAAAGTAAAGTGAAGGCACGCATAATGACAAAGCTCTTATATCGACATTGGAATGCCTGGATTGATGATAAACGCCAGCATATTTTTGTTATGTCGGTTGATGGCGGCGAGCCAAAGGACATCACGCCTGGTGATAGGGATGCTGTACCAACCTCATCAACATTTTCTGCGGGAGATGATTTTACTTTTTCGCCCGATGGAAAAGAAATTGCATACACAGCAACACCGACAGAGAATGAGGCGTGGAATACAAATCACGATATTTACACGGTTTCAATTGATGGATCCAATCGGAAACAAATTACAACAAATCCGGCAGCGGATGGATTTCCACGTTACTCAAAAGATGGAAAATACATAGCTTACCGTGCTCAAAGGAAACCTGCCTTCGAAGCAGATAAGTGGGAATTAATGCTGTGTAACCTATTGAGCGGAAAGATTGAAAGTTTGACTGAAAATTTTGACGCTTCTGTTCCGACATTCCAATGGACTTCGGATGGAAGCAGAATTTATTTTTCTTCCGAAGAGAACGCAAATCAACAAATATTTTGCTTATCCGTGAAAGATAAAAAAATCAAAAGGGTTTTTGAAGGCGGCGTGAATGCCGATGTTAATGTTTCCTCGGATGGGAAGATGCTTTATTTTACACATCAGACGCTATCAAGACCTATTGAAATCTACACTGCTTCAACCGATGGTAAGATAGTGAAAAAGCTGACACGTGTGAACGATAATCTTTTCGATGCGGTTACAATGAACGAAGCAGAAAGTATCACCTACGCAGGTGCTGGTGGTTCGACAATTCAATCGTGGTTGATCAAACCGCCGCAATTTTCTGCAGAAAAAAAGTATCCACTCGTATATCTTGTTCACGGTGGACCGCAAGGTGTATGGGAGAACGGCTGGCACTTCCGGTGGAATGCACAAATTTGGGCTGCTCAAGGATATGTTGTAATGGCGCCGAATCCTCGCGGCTCAACCGGCTTCGGACAAAAATTTGTTGATGAGATTAGCGGTGACTGGGGTGGGAAAGCATTCCAAGACCTAATGAAAGGCGTTGAGTACGCGGAGAACCTTCCGTATGTTGATAAAGATAAAATGGCGGCAGCAGGCGCTTCGTACGGCGGCTACATGATGAACTGGTTTGCAACACACACGGGTAAATTTAAAACTATTATTACACACGCCGGTGTTTTTAATTTCTATTCGATGTATGGAACTACTGAAGAAGTCTGGTTCGACGAGTGGGAACACGGCGGAACACCATGGGATGTTCCTGAGGAGTACAATAAATTTTCTCCTCATGCTTATGCAAAAGATCTCCTAAAATACAAAACTCCAATGCTAATCGTACATAATGAGCTTGATTATCGTGTTCCTGTTACCGAAGGAATGCAGCTCTTCACAACTCTTCAACGGATGGGAATCAAATCAAAATTTTTATATTTCCCTGATGAAGGACACAGTGTTCTGAAGCCGCAAAACAGCGAACTGTGGCATAAGACTGTGTTTGATTGGTTAGCAAATTACCTGAAGTGATGTTCGATGCTGGTTGTTTGATATTATCGGAAGCATAGGGTTAAAAATTAAGAGAGAAGTATGACGTTCATCCAAAAACTTAAAAATATACAACGGAAAACAAATTCTCTTCTTTGCATTGGACTGGATACTGATTCGAGTAAGATTCCTTCATCTCTTCGCAAATCGAAAAATCCACAACTTGAATTCAACAAACGAATTATTGAAGCGACGTACGATTTGGTCTGTGCTTATAAACTCAATCTTGCTTTCTACGAATCTTCGAATGGATATGAAACGATCCATCAAACACTTGAATTCATAACTAAAAGTATCGTCACCATTGCTGATGGTAAACGCGGAGACATTGGCAACACTGCTGAACAATATGCAAAATCAATTTTTATTGATTGGAAATTTGATGCTGCGACTGTTAATCCGTACATGGGAAAAGATTCTGTAGCGCCGTTCATTAAAGATGAAAAACATTGTGCATTTCTCCTCGCGTTGACTTCCAATCCCGGCTCAAAAGATTTTCAATATTTAGATGTGAAGGGACAGCCACTCTATGAACATGTTGCTGCAAAGGCAATGAGATGGAATACGAAGAAGAATATTGGATTGGTTGTGGGTGCAACTCATCCGTTAGAATTAAAACGCATTCGATTGATGGTGCCAGACATACCGCTTCTTATTCCGGGCATTGGTGCCCAGCAAGGCGATTTGGAAAAAACTATACGCTACGGCTGCAATAAGGGAGGAGGGCTTGTGATTATAAACATCAGCCGCGGGATAATTTATGCATCGAGCGGGAAAGATTTTGCAAAAAGAGCAAGGGAAGAAGCGATAAAAATAAAAGATCAGATTAATTATTTTAGGAAGGAATATTTCGGATAAGAAATAAAATGTAGAACGGAATATCCACTTTGTTCATCGTGGACAGGAAGGATTTTCGTTCTGCCGTAGAAAATATTTTTGGAGGAATATATGCCAACGGGAAAATTATCATACAATATTCCTGAGCGCTTCTTACGGCAGCTTTGGAAGAACCAACAATTTGCCGCTTCAAGTTTGAGAACGGTTGATAATCAAGAAATTGAAATAATTTCAACAGGTCAATCTAACCAGGATGGAGGACCGGATTTCACCAACGCCGCCGTACGCATCAATGAGATCCTCTATCGCGGTGATGTTGAAATTCACCAGCGAAATCAGGAATGGTTCGAGCATAAACATCATAAGGATGCAAAATATAATTCTGTTGTTCTCCACGTCGTACTTCACCTTGAGCCGACCATCATCCCTCCGGTTACAAAAAGCAAACGAACGATTCCCGTTTTAGTCCTCGACCGGTATTTTACTTCATCATACCGTTCAAATTGGGAAAAGATGATCCTCGATGAGCGTGCGGAACGATTGACAACAATTCGATGCCACTCCACTAATGCGAACGTTGATGCAGTAATAATAAAAAAATGGTTAGAGAAATTATCTGTTGAGCGAATTGAGCTGAAAGTCCGACGGTTTGAGGAACGTTTGAAAGAACTTGCTGAACAGCAACACCTTCAGGTGAAAGAGCCGCCGAGCCGGTATAACGAAATTCCTTTTGGTATCAATCCCGAAGACTTGCCGCCTCCAACACAGAAATATTCTCCGGTTGATTTTCGAAAAGTACATTTATGGGAGCAGTTGCTGTATGAAGGCGTAATGGAAGCGCTTGGCTACTCTAAAAATCAGCAGCCATTTCTTAAACTTAGCCGTAACCTTCGGTTGAAGTCATTAACGGATATTATCAACAGCCAACCACCCGATGAGAATATTCATCACGTTGAAGCGATGCTCTTTGGAGTTGCCGGACTGCTACCATCAGTTCGTAAACAGATGGACACAGAAAGTAAGCAGTACCTACGACTATTGCGTAACCATTGGAAGGAACATCAGAACTTTTACACTAAGGAACGGTTGAATGAATCGGAGTGGCAGTTCTTCCGCTTGAGGCCGGAGAACTTTCCGACAGTTCGGCTTGCAGGTGCTGCCCGATTGATCCATAAATTTCAGCAAAAAAGTTTTTTCAAATCTATCATTCAAGATATTAAAAGAAGAGAACAATCAAGTCGAGAAAAATTTTCTCTATTAGAAAAGATTTTTATAACTCCAGCGGATGGCTTTTGGTCAGCACATTTTAGATTTGGGGAACTTTCCAATAAGACATTAAAAACGCTTATTGGCAATAATCGTTCTAATGATATCATTCTTAATGCGATCATTCCAATCTGCATTTTGTACGCACGGCTTTTCAAGGACAAAGATGTGAGACAAGGTGCATTAAAAATATTCGAGCAGTGCTCTCCACCTAGTGACAATACAATCACCCGAATAATAGATCAACAGGTCATCAAGGGGAAGTTTCAGATAAAAACAGCAATGCTGCAACAAGGTGCTCTTCAATTATATAAGTTTTACTGTGCCGAGGGTAAATGCGATGAGTGCACTATCGGGAAATTTGTCTCATAAGCAATAACATTATTTTCACTATTGAAACCATTTCCTTACAGACCTGAGAAACCGAACCACTTTCTTATTTGATTTTTAATATTTAAAGCATTATTTTTTGGCATACAATAGGTATATTCAGCGTTGCTGATCTAATCCATGCAATTCTCGTATTAAGTTTAAAAGGAACAGTACATGGCACTTATTGAATCTAAAACAGGAAAAATTACGAAAGATTACTCTATTGAAGAACTAAGGGAACAAGCAAATCTTATGCGCGGTTACAATCTTGTCGCACTCTGTGCAGCAGGATCAGGACATGCCGGTGGAACACTTTCAATTATGGACATTACCGCCGCTCTCTACCTGAAAGTTGCCGATCATGATCCCAAGGATCCATCATGGGAGAATCGCGATCGGATCATCTGGTCAACCGGACACAAAGCACCGAGTCTTTATCTTGGACTTGCCTTTGCCGGCTTCTGTAAAAAAGAAGATGTCATGTACTTGCGAAAACTGTACTCACCGTTTCAGGGGCATCCGCATTGGCTGAAACTTCCCGGCATTGAAGTCTCAAGCGGATCGCTCGGACAAGGACTCAGTGTTGCAGTTGGGATTGCGCTTGCAGGAAAGTTAAACAATAAAGATTATAAAACATTCTGTATCATGGGAGATGGAGAGCAACAGGAAGGAAACGTATGGGAAGCGGTAATGGAAGCCGGACATTTTAAACTGGATAATATTATTGGTATTATCGACTATAACCGCTTGCAGATCGATGGATGGGTGAAAGATGTAATGAACGTCGATCCGCTCGAAGATAAATATAAAAGCTTTGGATGGGAAGTCATTCGTATCAATGGCCACGATATGAAACAAGTTGTTGACGCATTGGAGAAAGGGAAGAAATGTATTGGAAAGCCATTATTGATTATTGCGGATACAATTAAAGGTAAAGGCGTTAGCTTTATGGAAGATGTTGCCGGCTGGCATGGCAGAACACCAAATTACGAAGAGATGCTTAAGGGATTGGATGAACTTAAATTGAAAGATAAAATTCCATACGAGAAACTTCTTGAACACGCAAAAGAATATCAAAAGGAAGTCGACAAGAAACTTGATCTAAAAATGCCAAAGTTTAAAAAGAATTACTGGTGGAATGCTGATAACACAATGAAAGTAAAGATGGAGCCAACGCGAAAAGGTTTCGGACAATCTTTGGCTGAGCATGGTGATGATGAAAGAATTGTTGCACTTGGTCTTGACATCTCGGGCTCAATCACTATCAGTGATTTTTACCAAGGGAAGCCTGAGAGAAAGAAACGCTGGATAAGTATGGGAATCGCCGAGCAATCTGCAACAGCGGCAGCAGCGGGATTAGCAAAGGAAGGAAAACTTCCGGTGCTTGGAACATACGGAACATTTGCCGCGGCAAGAAATTTGGATCAAATTAGAGTTTCGGTTTGCTACGGAAACTTCAATGTCTTCATTGCCGGCGCACATGGTGGAGTTTCTGTCGGTCCCGATGGTGCAACACATCAAGCGCTTGAAGATTTGTTCAATGTGTGCGGCTTACCTAACATGTCGGTTGTTGTTCCTTGCGACGTTCTTGAAACAAAAAAGGCAACCGATTATCTATTGTTAAAGCATGTTGGACCGAAGTTTATTCGCTTTGCCCGTGAAGCGACACCAATTGTTACTACAGAAAAAACACCGTTTGTTTTCGGTAAAGCAAACGTGAGTCGAATGCGGAAAGAGTCTGAGCAGTTAGTTGATGCATTTGAGACAGTTCTTGCCGACCAGTATAAAAACGAAAACGAGCATCTATCCATCATTGCCTGCGGACCAATGGTACCGGAAGCGATGCGAGCCGCATATATTCTTAAGAAGGATTATGGCTGGGAGACACGCATCGTCAACATTCACACACTTAAACCGATTGATGAGGCAGCAATCATCCGTGCAGCGAAAGAAACGGGTGTTGTTATTACAGCGGAAGAGCATCAGATCGGCGCACTCGCGTGGCGGGTAAGCAGTGTTATTACTGAATGTCCTGAGCTATACGGTAAACCAATTATTACCGGCGCTATCGGTGTTAAAGATCGCTTCGGCGATTCCGGCGCTCCGTGGGAATTAGTGAAAGAATTTGAAGTGAGCGCCGAACACATCGCCGCAAAAGCGGTGGAATTGATGAAGATAAAAGGGAGGAAGTAATTTTTTATTTGATTCGAAGCATGTCTGATTCTTTCAAGGGAAGCAGGCAGGCTTTTTATTTTTCCTAGAATAAGATACCGCAGCTTTAAAAACTATTTGTCAATCCCCAAGATAAGAACAGGAATATCAATATCAGAAACACCACGGTGCTCTAAGTCCCAAACGAACTGCTCAAAGTATGAGACGCCAGTTGACATTTGGTCGGCAAATTTCTTTATGGGCACAATCTCAATTCCAGTATCAATGTAACCGAGCTTATTAAAAATTGTCATTTTTGCACAAACATTATACACCATGAAAGCATATTTGCCAAACTGGACTTCAATACCAAGTTTCTCCTTGATGAAGTCCATTTCTCGGAATGCACCTTTGTTTAGTTTGGCGGGCTTATAAGTTGAAGAGTAGTATTGTGTAGGATATTCACAGGGAACTCTTTGGTTTTGCCAAGCGTACTTGGCAAACTCAGACTTGAAGGCAATGTTAAGAGCCTTCGGATTGAAAAGAATTTTCCCCAGCATTGTTTTTTCTCGACTCTCTTTTGTCTTGGCTTTCTTTGCACTAACTCGCTTTATGATCCGTTCAACTTCTTTAAGCAGATGAGGATATTTGTGGACAATCGTTTCTTTTCCATTATTGAAAGAGTAGATGCCGACAATTTTCATTCAGTGTCTCCGTTTCCGTTTTGCTTCCACTCGCATGGAATCTGGGATACTTTCTCTTTACCTGTCGGCTCGTATACAGGTTTTCCAAGTGGTCTGATTTTGAGTTTGCCAGTGTAAAAGTCTTCAATTCGTTGTTTTGCAATTGTAATGTACTCTTGTTCTTTGTCAACGCCAGCTGCTTTGCGATTGTGCTTCAGTGCAGCAATGAGAGCAGAGCCAACACCACAGTATGGGTCAATAACCCAGTCATCATCGTTAGTAAGTGCAAGTACGCACCGTTCAATAAGTTCAATTGGATACTGGCAAGGATGCACGGTTTTTTCGGGGTGATTCGCTTTCACGTTCGGGATGTCCCAAAGTTCTTCATCCCATTCCTGAGCGATGAATTCCCAAACGTCCGCTGGATTCTTGCCGAGTGGATTCCCTGATGGCAAACCTCGTTTTGGTCCTTTGAAGTGTCGTTTGCCCGGATATTTAGATGGTACTCGGACGGAATCCAAATTGAAAGTGTAATTATCTGTTTTTGTAAACCAGAGAATCGTTTCGTATCGTCCAGAGAATCTCTTGCTGGCATGTAAGCCATGATTGAAACGCCAGATGATTCGATTCCGAAGTTTTAACCCGTGTTTCTTAAAGTGACTGTAATAAAGAGTATCGAGTGGGAACACTTCGGAGTTTTCAACAAAGTTGCCGACTTGCCAGCAAATGCTTCCGTCGGGTCTCAGTTTGCTAACAAGCTGCTCAATCACTTGGTCCTGAAATTCGAGGTAGGACTCTATGGATGTCTTGTTCTCGTATTCCTTCCCAAGATTGTAAGGCGGTGAAGTTATGATGAGTTTCGCAATCTCGTTTTGTACAGTCTCAAGGAAGTCGAGTGTATCGCCGCAATGTAGCACGACTTGTGCAGTCGAGTCGAAGTAGTCGTGAACCTCTGGTCCCTTAAACATCGGCAGTGTGTTTGACTGGATAAGCATGACTTAATTTACAAAATTCAATCCCAGAGAGCAAACGGCACTTAACAACCAAAACAATAATACCATTAATTCTTTATCTCTTCCTTCTCCAGCTGTTCAAAATATTTCTTGATAAGCTCTTCGTAATCCTTCGTGTATTTTCCTTCGAGCACTTTGAGAAGCTCTTCGCGAAGCTTGTTCTTTCCTTCCTGAGTGGAGAGGTCAATATCGGTTGGGCTTGGTTGCAATATATTTTTCCCTGCCGCTGCTTGCCGGCGTTTCTCGTAATCACGCTCGCGCATCGAGCGTGCGGATTCTAAAAGTCGGGATAAAATGCGTTCTTGTTTTTGCAGCGTGTTCGGATTAACATTACCTTGTTGCAAATCTGTTTGAACTTCTTGCATCTCCTGTGCAATCTTATCAAGATCACCAAGAAGGCGGCTGTACTCGCCCGCATTCTTCGCTTCACGTGAAAGTTCTTCTAAAGATTTTTGTGCTGAACCTTGCTGTGCACCAAGTCGTTGATACTCTGCCTGCTGTTGAGGGGTCAATTTACCTCCTTGTCCCTGTCCCATTCCCATAGCTTGCTGGGTGCCTGCATTAATTCCACCTTGTTGACCCGCCATCTGTTGAAGCATCGACATCAAACCAGCCATGCCCATTCCGCCGCATTGTTTACCTTGCATCATACCATTCAATGCACCCTGCATCATCATTGCCGCCCGATTTAACGAACCCATCGCTTCGCCTTGCTTTTGTGATGAACCGCCGGGGTTGCGGTTTTGCATCTGCTGCATCGCATCACCCATCTGCCGCATTGCGTTACCAATCTCCTTTGCCATTTCAGGGCTTACGGCAAATGTCTTCATGCCAAGCTTACCAACTGCATCTGCAACATTATTCAGATCGCTAATTACCTCATTTTGTTTTTGAGCGTTTTCCCTAAAACGCTGTGAATTTGGATTCAAATTTTTTGTGTCGTCTTTCAACGATTCCTCGCGTTTCGATAGCTCCAGCATATTTTCCACCTGTCTCCGCATCTCGTTGACGATCTGCTTCATCTGCTGACTCCTCAATGCCTTTTGTGCCTCTGTCAACTGATCTTTGAAATCACTCAAATCTTCCTGAGCTTTCTTTTGACTTTGCTGGGCTTCCGGCATATCACCCGACTGCATCTGCTGTGCCGACTTCTTCATTTTCTTGCCGATTTGATTTTGCTGTAACTGCTGCTCGGCTTTCTTCATCTCATCGAGCGGCATTTCTTTTGGAAATTCTTCCATCTTATCTTTTAGGTCAGAAGTTTCCTTTTCCAATGAATCCATCTGTTTTTGTAAATCCTCCTGCTGTTTGGCGAGCTCATCACGTTTCTGCTGATCGGATGGGTTAGTTTTAGAAGTTTGTTCCTTTAGCGTCTCCTGCTGTTTCATCAATTCTTCTGTTCGCTTGATAAGCTCATCAAGTTTCTGCTCAATGTGTATTCGCTTCAAAAGCTCGATCGTCCGCTCAAGACTTTTACGGAACTGCTCTTCCGTAAATTTCAACTGCTCCATTGCCTGCTTCATTTGTTCGGGAGATAGCTGCTTCATCGATTCTTGTAATTTCTTAAGTGCCTCACGAAGCTCGGGTGCATTCAGTTGTTCCATTAATTTCTGAAGTTCCTGGTATTTCTCCAGCGTCTCAGGTGAAAGAAGTTTGTTATCTTCCATCTTCTTCACCATTTCATCTAACTTTTGAGTTGTCTCTTCCAATTTTTTCTTCATCGCATCATACCGCTTCAGCATCTCTTCAGCTTTTTTCTGCTGCTGCCAGTCGGCTTTCTCGCGGTTCTTTTTCATTTCACGATGTAAATCCTCAACATCCTGCTTCAATTGCTGTGCCTCTTTAGCGACATTCTGCATCGATTCCGTCGATTGATCATGACTCTTAGAGACATCGGAAAATACTTCCTCTAACGATGGCAGTCTTACGATATATATTTCACTTCTTCCCGATTTTGGACCACTGACATTATCATTGTCAAATACTTCCACATAATATGCGATAACATCCTCCGGCACAAGATGTAAATTTGATAAACTCCATTGGTACCATGTATCAATTTGACTTTGATCTTTTTTCGGAAGCGGAAGATCAATATATGTAAATTCTTCGGCGGGCCGCTCGTAGCGCGACTGTGCAAGACGATATGCGAGCCGCAAAGATGAGAATCCAAAATCATCTTTCATGCGAATAAAAAGATCAAGTTTCATCTCCTCGGTAAGATCGATATTCTTTCCCGGCGAGAGGATTGCAATAGATGGATACTCATCGGGAATGATTTTAATAACGTATTCTACTGGGTCGATATTAGGGAGCTCATCTTTATCTTTTAAAAGAAAATGGTAGGTGGCATTTTTTCGGATGCTGAACGATCCGTTCGCCGCGGCACCCGTGGGGGTAAGCGAAAGAATTGTGCTATCATTAAAAACGACTGTTGCTGCCGAAAGTTCTTTACTTGAGAGAAGATTGAATTCTACTTTCGATCCGGGATAAGCATTGACATCTCCCATATTTTCATCCATTAGCTTTTGCGGGATGCGAGTATACGATGGCGGTGTAATCTTAAGCTGCATTGAACGGATTAGTGGTCGATCCAAAACATTAATCGTGAACTTCTCGCTTTTAATCTCATCAACTGAAGCATAATAATCGGTTGTGTTTTTTATGTTATTGATTATTGTTTTGAAAGCACCGTCGTCGAAAGCGCTCAGGTTTTGTGTGTCAAACTCAAGCTGACCGTGCTGTCGGGTAAAGAACGAAAGACTTTTTATCGGCTTTCCTTGTGTGCGGATTATGATAGGAACATCCTGCCCGCGGATAACTTCCACGTTTCCCGGCTCGATGAAGAACTGAACGGGCAGTGGTGTCGCAAACGTTTGGTTGAAGTTGATGATTCGATAGAGCGAGCCGAAGAATCCTGATGGAAAAATCGCAAACAGCAACAGAAAAACTCCGAAGGCATAAGCTGTGAGTTTTCTCATCTTCCGAACTTGAAAATCACTTATCGTATCTGAAAAATTTAACGGCTTTATTTGCCGGTATAGATCGCTAAACGAGGCATCGATCAATGCAAGAGAATAATGCTGCTGTAATTCCTCTTTTTCTTCGTACATCTGGAGTGCGTCGAGGAGCCGATCCTTGATGTCGGGGAAATGTTTGCCAACTTTTAAAGCGAGTGTACGATTATCAAGAGATTTTAATAAACCAAATACATACAAAAGCGGACGAACAATAAGCCATCCGATTGAGCCGATGATTCCAATAAGAGTAATTGTGAACAGGATGGATCGTCCAAGCGTCCCGAAAGATAGAATTCCTTCAACAAGCGAAACCAGCAACAACAGGATGATCGTAATTAGAATCACTGCCATGATGCCATAGACAAGTGCGAGATAATGTTCTTTTTTCCGAACACCATCTAATCGCACTAAGATTTCTGAATAGAATTTTGATATCTCTTTATTTATCATCTAACGACTGTAATCGGTAATCTATCGTCCTTAATGTGTTAACGCCCAAACAATAATATTTGTTCCGAAACGGAGAGCTTCCTCGTGTTTCTCGGGTGTGTCGCCATGAACTTCGGGATCGTTCCAGCCATCGCTGGGATTAGATTCAAAAGTATAATAAACAACAAGTCGCCCGTTATGAAAAAGTCCGAAGCCCTGTGCTGGTTTATCATCATGTGCATGGACTTTAGGCGGACCGTTCGGAAAATTGTAATGGCTGCGGTACAAACCATACGAATATGGAAGCTCTACCAGCTCTTGCTCAGGGAAAACTTTTTTTATCTCGCGGCGAAATGCCTTGTCCATTCCATAATCATCGTCAGCGTAAAGAAAGCCGCCGTTCTCCAGGTATGTTCTCAGTCGCTTCACTTCAAATTCAGAAAAAGTTATGTTCCCATGGCCTGTCATAAATATGAATGGATAATTGAAGAACTTATCATCCGATATTTCAACAAACTGATAAACCGGATTGACATCTATCAGCGTGTTTTGTTGAACAAACTTGAGCAGATTGACTTCCTCATTCGGATCGTTGTACCAATCACCACCGCCCGCGTACTTCAAGCGCGCAATTTTAAACGAGCTGCTCGCCTTTACAACCTGCGACGACATATTGTTTGGAAGAAGAATTCCAAGTAGTACAATAGAGAGGAAAAACTTTTTCATATAATAAAAAGGTATGAAAAGGAGGATGAAGAAGCAAATGAAAATAAAACGGCGGTTCCAGACACGCTGAAGCCGCCGTTAACACATAAGCATAACCGAGTTTATTTCACCAAAAGCATTTTCTTGACGTCCGTAAACCTTTGTCCTGAGCTTACCGAAGGATCACTGGCTTGCAATTTATAGAAGTAAACTCCACTCGGTAATTTACTCGCGTCGAACTCAACAGACTTGTATCCCGCATTTTGCATTTCATTCACCAATATCGCCACTTCCTGCCCAAGCGTATTGAAGACTTTCAACGTTACATAATCATCAACTGGCAACTGATAACTGATAACTGTTAATGGATTGAAAGGGTTGGGATAGTTCTGAATTAAGGAAAACTCATTAACCGTTACTTGATATTGTTCTCTCTCCTCCTCAATAGTAATGTCCGGTGGTGGCGGCGGCATCTCACCATCATCGATGATCTCCACTCGATTCAATGGAGCAATGTCCTTCGAATTCACAAAAATACTTCCGGAGCTTGACATGACCAACATTCCAGCATGGTCTGCTTTCACCCAATAACCCATGCCAGGATAAAGTGAATCCGCAAAGAAATACCCATTACAATTGTTGTAACCAAAGAAGCGAGATATGACAAGACCAGGTGGGATCGATTGAACGTCGTTTGCTGCTAAAGGCGCTGATAAGGCACCGACAATATTCCATTGAGCATTAACTAAGATAGTATCGGTATGGAACTGCGCACCCACGTAATCAACCGATTCGCCCATCCCAACAAATTTTGCCCAGTAACCCTTCCCTGGAACCATTGTATCTGCTGCTATGTATTGATTCTCATAGGCAAACATAGACCGGAGCCGATAAACACTATCGGGAATGACTGGTAATGAGACTAGATTCCAGCCCGGCTGATAAGATATTTCTGTTCCTCGCACCGGTGGTCGAACTATCTTTCCCCGGCAATAATAAATGTTCCATAGATGACTACCCCATGGGTCGGTGTCTTCTTCCCATACAACATGAATAGCAGAATCTGAGATAGCAATGTCTGAAAAAGTTGCCCATGCTAAGGGTTGTGGTGTCAAGTTCGTAACAGCTTTCCATGTAACTCCTCCATCCAGACTGAGTCTGACTTTGATCTGAAATGGACCAGCAAAATCAGAGCCTTCATGGATCCAGGTTACTGCAACTACATTGTCTTTGATGGCAATATTGTGAAATGAGCCGTAGGGTACATCACTAACTACCTGATATGGCTGCCATGTTTTACCGTTATCATACGAGATACGTAGAGCCATCCCGGCACTAAACCATGAACCGCCCCATTCTTCACCCCGCCACATTACTGCAATCGTCGACGATTGGGTGCCACAATAACTTTTCTCATATGTGGCAACCTCTGGCATATCGCTTCCATTGCCGTCAATTGGTGAAAGAACAGTTGAGTCCTTCCAGGTATCGGCAAGGTCAGTTGAGCGGTGCAGAACAATTTCTGGTGTAGGTCCGGGCCACATGTCACCAGGGTGAAAAAAGTTTAGAAGATCAGGTGTGAGTGCAATACGAAGCTGGTTGGATGATGAAGATGGCATACGAAATGGATTCTTTGTCCAAATATTACCACCATCTGTGCTTCTTGTGATGCGGGGGTATTGTACTTGCTGGTTTACGTATGGTACATAAACAGCGGTCATTGTATCAACACGCACACTGGCTGACCAGAGGGCACCTGTAGTATCGCTTGTTCCCCGAGTCGGGTTCGACCACGTTAATCCATGATCAGAGCTTTGAATGTAGTAAACTGTTCCTCCTTGTCCACTCGGTAAGCCGGGTATTAAACCTGCGAAGAATATGTACAATCTCCCTTTGGATGGTAGAATTACTTTCAAACCCGTGTAAAACAGCGGTAGACCACTCGAATCGCTAAGCAGATCCCTTGGTTCCTCCCATGTTAATCCGTCTGTCATGGAACGAACGTACGGAAACTTGTATTGTCCTTCCCAGATGCAATGAACTGTGTCACCCTGTGCTGCTAAGGTTTAATCTTGCCCCCGATTTTCGGACAGATAGAAAAGCCAGTATATTACAGAAAAGGAGCATAGCGTACCAATACTAAGACTTACAATCTGTATTGGCACGCTATCCTTAAGGAGTATACGATAGTTGTTCCTACTTTGGAGGATATCCAAAGTTTGTAAAACAAAAGCAGATCGCTCTTAGCTATTTAATCCATAATTTTCCGCAAGAACGCCGGCTTCTCCATATCAATCGTATCAACTGCTTTGGGCTGATCTGTATCCTCAGCTTTGGATGAGCTGAAAGGTAAATTAATACCTCTCCTCATAAACGTGGGCTCATCAAGCTTTTGCAAATCATGGAGACCGGCAGGAATGCGATCAATAACTTTCGCGGCGGATTTCGCAACTCGCACTCCGCCAACACCGCGCTTGTTGAAACCTGTCGCTATTACTGTAACCATCATCTCATCTGCAAGATTTTCATCGATGACTGCACCCATGATAACGTTAGCTTCTTCACCGACAGCTTCATGGATAACACTGACTGCTTCGTCGACTTCGACCAGCGACATAGTAGGACCTCCGGTGACATTGACCAGAACGCCGAGTGCACCGGAAATTGAGACGCCTTCGAGCAACGGACTTGAAATCGCCGCATGTGCCGCTTCGATTGCGCGATTTTCGCCGGTTGCAACACCGGAACCCATCAGAGCATCGCCCATTTCTTTCATTATTGTTCGAACATCCGCAAAGTCCACATTGATTAGACCCGGAGTTGTAATCAACTCGGAAATTCCTCGGGTCGCATTATATAAAACATCGTTCGCTTTATCGAATGCTTCTTGCAGCGGTGTATTGCGCTCAACAATAGAGAGCAGCTTCTGATTTGGTATAACAATCAGCGTATCCACTTGCTTCTTCATCTCTTCGAGGCCTGCTTCCGCCTGTCCCATACGCTTCTTGCCTTCGCAGGTGAACGGTTTTGTAACTATCCCGACTACGAGTGCACCAATACTTTTTGCAATGTTCGCTACTATTGGTCCACCGCCGGTGCCCGTACCGCCGCCCATTCCGGCAGTAACAAACACCATATCACTGCCTGCAAGTGCACGTGCGATTTCATCACGGTCCTCTTCAACTGCACGCTGCCCAATTGATGGATCG
>Ga0315286_10002574_pt1 | contig 16944 bp, 14 predicted proteins | sample YL17G10_0_MG_FD_205038 | JGI IMG/M metagenome (GOLD analysis project Ga0315286, IMG submission 205038) | Sediment microbial communities from Yellowstone Lake, YNP, Wyoming, USA - YL17G10_0 | ecosystem: Environmental > Aquatic > Freshwater > Lake > Sediment | place: USA: Wyoming | collected...
TACCATGACGGCGAACTGGCCGAGCCGTCGCGCGCCGGCCTGGAGGCACATCTTCGCGGATGCCCGCGGTGCGCCGCGGAACTGTCGCGCCTCCGGAAGATGTCGCAACTGATTCGTGCGGCCGGCCGGGCGGAGATGCCTCGCGAAGCCCTCGAGCGTTGGCACCGATCTCTGGACCTCCAGCCCAGGACGGCGGTGCTGCACATGGCGGAGGTATTTGTCGGGGTGGCGGCGTCGATCCTGCTCGTCTCGTGCATCTGGCTCTGGAAGATCTCGACCGCCCGCGACACGGCCGTCCAGATTCCGCTTTGGGAAACGACGGCCGTGGCCGCGCACGACACCTCGGCCATCGCCACGCACGAACAGCAGTTGGCCCAGTGGATCGTCCAGGACCTCTCTCGGAAGAACGGAAATGACTAGGATCAAGGCCATCCTGATTGCGTCGTTCATCGTAACGTTTGCCGCGGGGGTGGCGGCCGGACTGCTGGTCGGCCATCTGCGCCACAGGCCGCCCATGCCTTCGTGGCTTGGAGCCGAACTGAACCTGACAAGCCAGCAGCGGGAGCAGATGCACAAGATCTGGTCCGAGGTCATGGGGTCGACGATGCGGCAGGGGTTCGAGCAGAGGCGGGCCCTGCGGCAGGAACGCGATCAGGCCATCGTGGGCCTGCTAACGGCCGAACAGAAGACCCGCTACGACGCCATCCTCAAGGATTACGCCCGCAAAGAGGGCGAGTTGTCGGAGCAAGGCAAGCAGGCGTTCGAGGAGGCCATCAGGCGCACCAAGGAGATTCTGACGCCGGAGCAGGCCGCCAAGTACGAGGAGTTGATGCAGAAGCAGCGCGAGAGAGGATTTGGCCCGCCGCACGGCGGCCGCATGGGTACCCCGCCGGGTCCCCCGCCCGGCCCCCCGCCGGGCCCGCCTCTGGAACTGCCGCCCGACAAACAGCATGCTCCCCGCGGTGGGGAGTAGCCGCCATACGATGTTGGTCGAGGAGTCTCTAACAAGGAGGCAGAACATGTTGCGAGGCGCCGCCGTCTGGTTCGTGATCGTGGCCACCGTTGTGGCCGGTGCGTGGGTCCAGCAGGCCATTTCTGGGGAGAACGCTCCGCCCCCGCCGCCGCCGGGCGAGCGCGACCCGGCGCAGTTTCAGCAGCGGATGGAGCAGTTCCGTCAGCAGATGGCGGACCGGCTCAAGCAGGAACTGGGGGTCAATGACGAGGAATGGAAAGCCCTCCAGCCGAAGATCGAGAAGGTGCAGACGCTGGCCCGGCAGTTGGGCGGCGGCATGGGCTTCATGGGCGGCTTCGGTCGCCGCGGCCCCAGGCCGGGCGCAGAGGCAGACGCCAACCGTCCGCCACAGACCGACATGGAGAAGAAGGCAGCCGATCTCCAGAAGGTCCTCCAGAACAAAGAGGCCAAGGTTGAGGAGATAAAGACCGCCCTGGCGGCCCTGCGCGAGGTCCGGGCGAAGGCCAAGGCGGAACACGAGGCCGCACAGAAGGAACTGCGCGAGATCGTCACCGTGGCCCAGGAAGCGCATTTGGTGCTCATGCGCGTGCTCGACTAGTACTACAGCGCCGCATGGCGCGGCGGGTCTCCTGGCCCGCCGCGCGCATGCGTTTTCTGGCCGCCGCAGGGGCACCTGCGGCGCGGTGGGTCAGGAGACCCACCGCGCACGGCGTCAAGTGGCGCGTAGTGCCAGTGGCGCTGTAGTGCCAGTGGTCCGTCACAACTGTTCGTGTGAGTGCAACTGGGTAGCGCGGCGAGCGGGACTGCCCTCCGCGCACCCCTAAGGTAAAGACGGATACGATGGTCGACATCCTCGAACGAATGCGCCAGACCGGCCTCTTGGACGAGCCGGCTGCCAAGCGGGTCGAAGGGCTGGTGGCCGAGGGCAAGCCGCTCGACGAGGCCTTGCTGGCCGGGGGCGGTCTGCCCGAGGACCAGGTGCTGCGGTACCTGGCCGAGGAGTTCCACGTTCCGTACGTCGACCTAGAGCAGCATCCGCCCAAGAAGGAGTTCCTGGCGCAGTTCCCCGCCCGCATACTGCTGGAGCGCGGGCTCCTGCCCCTGTGGCAGGAGGACGGCGCGGTAACGGTGGCCTCGAACCGGCTCTTTGACACGAGCGGCCTGGACGAGTTGCGTCTGGCCTCGGGGCTGGAGTTCCGGCTGGCGCTTGCCCCGTCGGCCGAGATCGCGCGCTGGATGAAGGGCCTCCTGGGCGTCGGGGCCGACACGCTTCAGTCGCTCGTTTCCGAGGCGGAAGACGAGGGCGTGCAGGTGGTGGACCACGAGGCCGACGACGACATGGACCTGTCGGCCGCCGCCGAAGACGCCTCGATCGTCAAGTTCGTGAACCAGGTCCTCGCCGAGGCGATCGATCGGCGGGCGACCGACGTGCACTTCGAGCCGTTCGAGGATGCGCTTCGGGTCCGGTACCGCGTGGACGGCGTCTTGCAGGAGGCGAACATTCCGCCGGAGGTCCTTCAGTTCCAGCCGGCGATCGTCTCGCGCCTGAAGATCCTGAGCCGCCTCGACATTGCCGAGAAGCGGCTCCCGCAGGACGGGCGAATCCGCCTCAAGGTCGCCGGCCGAGAGGTCGATGTCCGCGTGTCAGTCATCCCCATGCTTCACGGAGAAGCGGTGGTCCTCAGGCTGCTGGACCGGACCGCCATGCTGCTGGGGCTGGAGCGCCTCGGCATGTCGGACCGCGACCGGGCGATCTTCCAGCGCCTCCTGGCGGTTCCCCACGGCATCATCCTCGTGACCGGGCCCACCGGCAGCGGCAAGACGACCACGCTGTATGCGGCCCTGTCTCGCATCAACGACGTCTCGCGCAAGATCGTGACCATCGAGGACCCGATCGAGTACCACTTGCGCGGCATCAACCAGATCCAGGTGTCGACGAAGGCGGGGCTGAGTTTTGCGCGGGGGCTGCGGTCAATCCTCCGGCACGACCCCGACGTCATCCTCATCGGCGAGATCCGCGACCGCGAGACGGCCGAGATCGCCGTGCAGGCGTCGCTGACCGGTCACCTGGTCTTCTCGACCCTCCACACGAACGATGCGCCGGGCGCCCTTACACGGCTGGTGGATATGGGCATCGAGCCATACCTGGTCGCCTCGTCGCTCGAGGCGGTGCTGGCGCAGCGGCTTGTAAGGCTCATCTGCACCAGTTGCCGGGAGTCGTTCACCCCGGAGGACATGGGGGCGCTGGAGGCCGAGTTCGGCGACAAGGCCCCGAGAGTGCTGCACCGCGGGCGCGGTTGCCGCGAGTGCCAGGGCACCGGCTATCACGGCCGGAGCGGCATCTTCGAGACCATGCTGGTGACCGCCGACATCCGGGCCATGATCCTCGAACGCGCCTCCGCCGGCGAGATCCGCCGCGTGGCAGCCGCTCAGGGCATGAAGGGCCTGCGCGAGGACGGCTGGCGCCTGCTGCTGGCCGGACGCACCACGCTCGAGGAAGTCCTGCGAGTCACCAAGGACGAGCGGGCGGGCGGCAACGGCGAACCGGACGCCGACGACGACGCCGCCGGCGCCAATGAACGCGGCGGTCCGTACCCCAAACCCAGCGAGGCAGACGCCTGATGCCTGTCTTCACCTACACCGCCATAGATGCCAAGGGACAGCGGACCTCGGGAACGGTGCCCGCGCCAAGCCGGGCCGCGGCCCTCGACGCCGTCGTCCAGAAGGGGCTTGTCCCGGCCGCCGTGGAGGAACAGGCGGCGGAGACGGCCCGGAAGCCTTCGCGGCGGCCGGGTTCCGGCCGCGTGTCGCAGGCCGACGTGGAGGCCTTCAGCCGCGAACTGGCGAACCTTCTGGCGGCGGGGGTGTCGCTGAGCCGCGCCCTACAGATTCTCAGCCGCGAGGCGTCGCACCCAGCCGCCCGGACGCAATGGTCCGCGATCCACGACGAGGTGGTGGGCGGCGTGTCGCTGGCCGAGGCGCTGGCAAAGTTCCCACAATCGTTCTCGGCCGTGCACGTCGCCATGGTTCGCGCGGGCGAGACTGGCGGGTTCCTCGACGTCGTCCTGGGCCAGATTGCCGACTTCCGCTCGCGCGATCGGGACCTGAAGTCCAGGATCCGCGGCGCGCTGGTCTACCCGACGGTGCTGGTGGTCCTTGCGGCGGGCGTCCTGATTTTCCTCATGACGTATTTCATTCCGCGGTTCTCCAGCGTTTTCGCGGAGTTCGGCGCCGCCCTGCCGGCGTTGACCCAGGCCATCGTCGCCGCCAGCGTCATCGTGACCAAGTACGGCTTGCTCGTGGTCATTGCGGCGGCCCTGGCGGTGCTCGTGGTGCGGCGGGCGCTGAAGGCCGAGGCCGGGCGCCGATTCCTGGAGCGGAACCTGCTGCGAGTCCCAGCCGTGGGCCGCGTGCTGGCCCGTTTTGCCCTCGTCCGCTTCTGCCGCATGCTCGGAACGCTGCTCGGCGCCGGCGTCTCGCTGGTCACCGCGCTGCGGGTTGCCAGGGAAGCCATCGGAAACCAGACCCTCTCGGACGCCGTGAACCTCTCGATCGAAGAGGTCCAGCAGGGCAAACCGCTGGCCAAGAGCCTGGCCTCGTGCCAGGGGTTGTTCCCCGCGACGGCCATCGAGATGATCGCCGTGGCCGAGGAGAGCAGTCGCCTCGACCAGGAACTCGTGCGCCTGGCGGGGGTCTACGAGACCGACCTCGACCGGCAACTGAGAATGCTGGTGGCCCTGGCGGAGCCCGTGCTTCTTTTCATCATGGCCGCGGTCGTTGGAACGGTCGTCATCGGCATGCTGCTGCCCGTGTTTACCCTGCAAGATTACATTCGCTGAACGGAACGAGCCCTGAATGGCAAGGTTATGAGAATGGTCATGAGAAACGCACGCCCCCTGAGACTTGCGGTCCGAGCCTTCACGCTCATCGAACTCCTGCTGGTCATGGTGATCCTTGCCACCCTCGCCGCGCTGGTCGTGCCCAAGTTCACCAAGCGCTCCGAACAGGCCAAGGTCACCGGGGCGCGCACCGACATCGCCACCATCGAGTTGGCGATCGATGCCTTCGAGGTGGACTGCGGACGATTCCCCACCAACGACGAAGGGCTGAGGGCCCTCTTGGAGCAACCTTCCAGCGGCACGGGCTGGCAGGGCCCGTACCTGAAGCGCGGCATGCCCAAGGACCCGTGGCTCGCCCCCTACATTTACCGCTGTCCCGGCCAGCACAACACCAGCGGATACGACCTGTACTCGTTCGGGCCCGACGGACAAGAAGGCGGTGGAGACGACATTGACAACTGGACACAACGCTAAGGGGCCGAGTCGTTACCCCGATGACCGCGCTCAAGCCAGAGCGCGCCGCGCGGCGGGTCGCCTGACCCGCCGCGCACAAGTCGCCGCGCAAAGACCGCAGCGCCGCTGCTCCCGCGGCGGGTTCACCCTCCTGGAACTCATCGCGGTTCTGGGACTGGTGGGCATGCTCCTGGCGCTGGCGGCGCCGTCGCTGCGCGGCTTTATGGCCTCGCGGCAGACGGCCGATGCCGCGGCGCAGGTGCTGGCGCTCACGCAACTGGCAGGATCGCGGGCCATGGCCCAGGGCAGCGTCTATCGCCTCAACATCGACCCGCAGACCGGCACGTACTGGCTCAGCGTTCAGCAGGGCGGGACGTTCGTGGACCTCAATTGCGAATTCGGCCGCCGCTTTCGGCTGCCAGAAGGGGCGAGCGTCTGCCTGCGGACGCCCGCGGCGGGGGCGCCGCCATCGTACGTCCAGTTCTACCCCAACGGCCGGACCGAGGAGGCCACGGTCGAACTGACCGGCAGGCAGGGCGAGGTCTTCCAGGTCGTTTGCGACTCGGCCACCGAAGCGTTTCGCGTCGTGTCGCCGGCGGAGGCTTCACGATCATGACCGGTGCCCTACGACAGCCGACTTGCTCGATGCGTCGCCGGCGGGCGTTCACCCTCGTGGAGGTCCTCGCCACCCTCATGATGGTGGCCATCATCCTGCCGGTGGCCATGAGCGGCATTTCACTGGCATTGAAGGTTGCCGATGAGAGCAAGCGGCAGACCGAAGCGGCGGCGCTGGCACAGGCCAAGATGGCCGAGATTGTCGCCGCCGAGTTGTGGCGCACCGCGTCGCTCGCCGGGGATTTCAGTCCCGAGCGGCCCGAGTACCGCTGGTCCTCGCAGGTCAGCAACTGGCAGGGTACGCGCCTCCAGCAACTGGATGTCCAGGTCATGTGGAACTACCGCGGCAAGGATCGCCGCGTCACGTTGACCACGCTCGTCTACACGGGAAACTCGGAATGAACCGGCGACACGCGGCGGCGCACGCCTTTACGCTGCTCGAGATGCTGGTGGCGACGGCCCTGGTGGCCGTCCTCGCCGGCTCACTGTACGCCAGCCTCAGCATCGCCTTCCGGGCGAGGCGCAGTGCGCTGACGGTCCTCGAACCGGTGCACAAGGCCCAGATGGCCGTGGCGTTCGTGGGCGACGACATCCGGTGCGCAGTGGTCCCCAAGGGGATGCTGGCGGGGCCTTTCATGGGCCAGGACTCCGCCAACGCCCGCGGGCAAGACTCCGACTCGCTCGAGTTCTGCTGCACCGCCGGCACCCCCGAGCCGGCCGAGGGCATCGGAGACATCAAGAAGGTCCAACTGGGGTGCGAGCCCGCCGACGACGGCAGGACCCAGGTCCTCGTGCGGCTCGTCACAACGAACCTGATGACGCCCAAGACCGTGGAGCCGCGGCGCGAGGTCCTCTGCCGCGGGGTGGCCTCCTTCAACTTGCGATACTTCGACGGGTCCACCTGGCTGGACACCTGGGACAGCACCGTCGAGGAGAACACGCTGCCCCTGGCGGTTGAGGTGACGCTGCAACTCGACGAGGGCCGGCAGGCCGATCCGAGCCGCGGCGGCTATGCCGTTTCGCAGGTGTTCCTGGTTCCGTGCGGCGTGGCGGCGTCGGGCACAACCTCGTCGACGGGGGCTTCGCCATGAGGCGCCCCACGGATTACCGCTCGCGGCATTCCGGCAAGAGGGGCACGGTGCTGATCGTGACCATGTGGATCCTGCTGGTGCTGGCCGGACTGGTGCTGGTCCTGGCCCGCGCCATGCGCGCCGCGGGAGACCGCTCGGCCAACGAGTTGGCAGCCGCGCAGGCCGACACCGTCGAGCAGGGCGCCGTCCAGTACGTGCTGTCCGGCGTCGACGGGCTCCAGGGCCAGGTGCCGTCGGAAGTCGACACGCCGTGCGAAGCCGTCCAGGTAGGCGACGGGGCATTCTGGATCCTCAAACCCACCGGCGACGACGACCGCGCGTATTACTACGGCATCACCGACGAGGCGGCCAAGGTGAACCTCAACACGGCCCCCGTCGACATGCTCTCGAGGTTGCCCGGCATGACGGCGGAATTCGCCGCTTCAATCGTCGACTGGCGCGACACCGACAGCACCGTCACCTCCGGCGGCGCCGAGAACGAGTACTACCTCATGCTCCCCGATCCGTACGAATGCAAGAACGGCCCGCTCGAAACCGTCGAGGAACTCTTCCTGGTCCGCGGCGCCACGAAAGACATCATCTTCGGCCAGGACGTCAACCGCAACGGGATCCTCGACGTCGGCGAGAGCGATAATCCCCTGGGCGGGATGTTCTCGAGCAGCGGCGCCCACCTGTTCCGGGGCATCATCAACTACGTGACCGTCTACAGCGCCGAGCCGGCCGCCTCTTCGACGGCGGCATCCTCTTCGTCATCGACGTCGGCGTCATCCGGCACACGGACCGTCAACGTCAACGATCCGATGTCGGGGGCGCTGACCGACCTGCTGCGAACGGTCCTGTCGGGCGACCGGCTGGCCGTCGTTCGCGACAACATCCGGCGAGAACGGCCATTCCGCAACGTGCTGGATTTCTACTTCCGGTCCGGCCTGACCATCGCCGAGTTCCGGCAGATAGCCACCCAGGTCACGGCCGGCACGGGAAGGGCCCCGACCGGGCTCATCAACGTCTGCACCGCGCCCAAAGAGGTGCTGCTCTGCCTGCCGGGCCTCGACGAGAGCGACGTCGCCGCCCTCGCCGGCAAGCGCCCCACGGTCGAGGCCGACCGCGCGAACATCGCCTGGGTGGCGGAAGCCCTGTCGCGCGAGAAGGCCCAGGGCATAGGCAATTACATCACGGTGTGGTCATACCAGTTCTCGGCCGACATCGTGAGCGTCGCCGCCAGCGGCCGCGCGTTCAAGCGATGCCGCGTTGTGATCGACGCGCGCTCGAGCCCGCCCAAAGTGGTCTACCGGCAGAGCCTGACTCACCTGGGCTGGCCGCTCGCGCCGGACATTCTCGAACAATTGCGGTCGGGCGCCCCCTTGGATCGCCTGACGCAAGCGGTCGGACAGAAGGTGGTCACACGATGATCGGACACCGCAAGATGCTGGGGCTGGCGGTCACGGAGCGGTCGATCGCGGCCGCCGAGGTTGCCGTCGTTCATGGCCGGCGACATGTGCTCCGCGCCGCCGAGTTCCCCATGCCCGACGGCGACGGCGCGCAGGAGCCCGCGGTCCTCGGGAAGGCGCTTCGGCAGTTCCTGCGGCAGAACCGGTTCTCGGCGTCGCACGCAGTAATCGGCATGGGGACCCGTTGGCTGGTCGCCAAGGAGAAGTCGCTGCCGCCCGCCTCGGCCGATCTTGCGGCCGGCGTTCTGGCCCTGGCGGCAGAGCGGGAGTTTGCCTCGGACGCCAAGGACCTCGCCTGCGATTACAGTTGCACGGTCGATGGCGCCGAAGGGCGGTCGGTGCTCTTCGTGGCGGCCCCCCGGCGCAGCGTCGACCATCTCGTGGCCACGGCCCAGGCGGCCGGGCTGACGGTAGCGGCCGTGACCTCGTCGGCGATGGCGCTCGCCTCCGCGACGGGGGGGCCGGCGGCCGCCCGGCGGCTGGTGCTGTACCTCTCGCCCACCGCCACCGAAGTCAGCGTGCTGTCGGGCGGCGGGTTCCGCCTGCTCAGGCGGCTGTCGATTCCGTCTCCCGTCGCGACGGCGGCCGGGGCATATCCCGAGGACGACCGGCTCGACGGCCTGGCCGACGAGTTGCGGCGCATCATCGCCCTGCTTCCCGGCACCAAGGCGCCGCAGCAGGGTCCCGACCTGCTCATCTGGAGCACCTCGGGGCCGTCTGCCGAAGCGCTGGCGACGCTGGGGGACCGGCTTTCGCTCTCGGTGCGGGTCTGCCAGTACCCTTCGGACCTGGGGGCTGCCGCCGGCGCCGCGGCGCCCGCGGGCGACTCTGTCGCCGCCGCCGCTCTCGCCATGGCGGGGCTCGACAGGCGGGCGCTCGCCGTGGACCTGGTGCACTCGCGGCTGAATCCGCGCAAGAAGTTCGCCCTGCAGAGGAAAGTCGCCTGGGGCGTGGGCCTGGCCGCGGCGCTCGTCGTCGCCTGCCTCTTGCTGTTCCTCGACTGGCAGCGCGAGACCCGGGAAGTCCAGGACGTGAGGGACCGGCTCGATGGGATGAAAGACAGCCTGGCCGCGGCCAAGGACGTCGTCGACAAGGCGGTCTTCGCGCGAGGCTGGTACGACCGCCGGCCAAGGCACCTCGACTGTCTGCGCGAACTGACTCTCGCGTTTCCGGCCGATGGCCGCAGTTGGACCACCAGCCTCGCCATCAGCGAAGACATGCGAGTCGTGCTTACCGGAAAGGCCACCGACGGCGGCGCCGTGCTCGAGGTCCAGGACCGCCTCAGGGCCAACCCGAGGTTCTCGGACGTCAAGCACCTGTACACGCGCGACGTCGGCGGCGGCGTGCAGGAAGTGTCGTTTACCATCAGCCTGAAGTTCAACCCGGCGGAATGACCATGATTCTCTCGAAGCGCGAACGGCTCATCATACTCGTGACGGCGATCGTCCTGGCGACGCTGGCGCTGGACCGCTACGTGTTGACGCCGTTCCTGGACTACCGTGACGCCCTCGAGACCCAGAAGCAGCGCTCCCTGGGCGAGATGGAACGGGCCACTGCACTGATGTCGCACAAACACCAGATCGACCCGAAGTGGCGCGAGATGCTGGCCGCCGGCCTGAAACGCGATCCAGCCGAGGCCGAAAGCCAGGTCCTGCACTCAGTGCGCGACTGGTCCACGGAGACCGGCCTGAAACTCACGTCGCTGAAGCCCGAGCGGTTGCCCGAGAAGAAGAACCTTCAGGAGATTTCCTTCCAGGCGGTGGCCACGGGGTCCATGGATGCCGTCTCGCGGTTTCTCTGGCGGATCGAGACCGCCAAGGTCCCCATACGGGTGAAGGAGTTGCAGTTGGGTTCCCGCAAGGAAGGCGCCGACGACCTGACGCTCCAGTTGCGTCTTTCGACGCTGTACCTGACGGCCCTGCGGCCGGCATCGACCGGGGCCGAAGCGCCGGCCCCCTCGGCAGGAGAGAAGAAATGACTCGCCGTGCCCTCGCCCTAGCGATGCTCGTCTTGCTGCCCGGGCTGGTGGCGGCAGCCCCGCCGCCGGCCGCTCCCGCGAGCGGTCCTCCGAGCGCCACACCGAGCGCTCCGCCGGCCCGCCAGTGGGAAGGTTTCAAGATCCTGTCGGAACGGAATATGTTCCTGCGTAATCGTTCGAGGCCGCCCAGCATGCGTCGCACGCCGACGGTGTTTGTCGCTGCCAGCAGCAACGCCGGCCGCGTGGTGCTGACAGGCATCGTTCAGCAAGAAGACGATTACATTGCCTTCTTCGAGAATACTCTGACCGGAAAGACCACACAGGTGCAAGTCGACGACCCGCTCGGAAAGGGCTACGTGACGGCCATTACGATCGACGCCGTCGAGTACACGTGCGGCGACGAAGCCACGGTGATCGCGATCGGCTGCGACCTGACCGGCACGGCGGCGGCGCTCTCCAGACCGACGACGGCGGCGGCATCAGCCCCGGCGGCGACGGCCGCCACGCCGTCGGCCCCGACGCCGGGGACGGCGAACGGCACGATGGGCGTAGCGCCCGCGTCGCCCTTCGCGCTCCCGACGCCGGCAAACGGCTCAATCGGCGTAGCGCCGCCGTGGCCCTTCCCGCCCCCGATGCCGGCAGACGGCGCCATCGGCATAACGGCGCCGTCGCCCTTTGCGGCCCCGGCGGCGCCGCCGACCTCAACGACTCCGCCCCAGTCCGCCCCTCCGCCGACCGCTGTCGGCGCCCCGGGCGCAACGAAGGACAGCGGTGCCGCCGGCGTCTTGGAACGCATGCGCCAGCGGCGCGAACAGGAACTCAACCGATGAAAACCATGCTCCGCCTCTCCCCCTGCGGCCGCAAGCCGTGCCCACGTGCCCTGAATCGCGTGGCCCGTCTTGGCCTACGGGCGGCCGCAGCCGCCATGCTGCTGGCCCTGCTGCTGCCGAGCCTCGGATTGGCCGCAGCGCCGGAAGCGGCGCCGCCGGCGGCAGCCCCAGGTGCGGCATCGCCCGCGCCGCCCGCGGAAACGCCGGCCGCGCCCCCTGCCCCGCCGCAGACTGATGTGCCACCGGCGCCGTCGCCGGCCGCGCCACCGGCGGCTCCCCAGGGCGAGCCGCCGGAGATGGCGCTGCCGGAGCCGCCGCCGGATATCTTCGACATGGAGATTGAAGAAACGCCGCAGCAGCCCAAGGCGCCGACCACACCTGTGCGGACCCCGAGGAAGCCTATTGAGGGCCCCATCCTGCTGAACTTCCGGGATGCGTCGCTGCGCGCAGTGCTCGAGTATCTCTCGGAGGCCGCCGGCCTGGTAGTGGTGCAGGAAGGCACGATGGAGGGCCGGGTGTCCGTCATGAGTCTGCAACCGCTGAGCGTCGATGAGGCGGTCTCGCTTCTGAACACCGTTCTCAAAGAGAAGGGCTTTGCGGCCGTCCGCAACGGCCGGACCCTCAGGATCGTGTCGCTCGACCAGGCGAAGAAGGCGGCGCTGCCGGTCCGCTCCGGCATCGACCCCGAGAAGATCGAACCCTCCGACCAGATGATCACCCACGTCATTCCAATCCAGTTCGCCGATGCGACCCAGTTGAAGCGCGACCTGGCCACGCTCATCCCCACGTACGCCGACCTGAGCGCCAATGCCAGCACCAACGCGCTGATTCTGACCGATACGCAGACGAACGTCCGCCGCTTCGTGGAGATCATCAAGGCGCTCGATTCTCGCATGGCGACCGTCTCGGAGGTCAAGGTCTTTCAGTTGAAGTACGCCAACGCCGCCAACGCCGCGCGGCTGATCACCGACCTCTTCAGGCAGGATCAGACCGGCCAGCAAGCGGGAAGGATGGGCGGCCCCTTCGGCGCCATCCAGAGTTTCATGATGGGCGGCAGGGGCGGGCCGGGCGGCCAGCAGGGCCAGGGCAGCGACCAGCAGACCAGCCGCCTTCAGAAGGTGACCGCCTCGTCCGACGACCGCACCAATACGCTCGTTGTCAGCGCCCCCCCCGACCAGATGAAGGTGATTGAAGGCATCGTCAAGGAACTCGACGCCAACCCCACCGAGGAACAGGGGGTCTTCACGTACCCGCTGCGGAACGCCAAGGCCGTGAATCTTGAGGGAGTCCTGAACAGCCTCTTCGGCTCGTCGGGCGGCACCACCTCCGGCCGGACGACCTCGGCCCCAGGCACCTCGCAGTTCCGAGCGGGGCAGACAGGCACCCGGAACACGGGCAGTTCGAGGTCCGGCGGCTTCGGGTCAAGCGGCGGCGGGTCAAGCGGCTTCCGGTCCAGCAGCATGGGGTCCGGCGGTTTCGGGTCCGGCGGTTTCGCATCGTCGGGCTTCGGCGCGGGCAGGACTGGCACCACCCAGAGCCGCGCGACCGGGTTCGGGGGCACGCGTATATCGCCGACGGCCGCGTCGGCGGCCTCCGACCTGGCGGGCCAGGTCTTCGTGGTGGCCGACGAAGACACCAACTCGCTCCTGGTGACGGCGGCCTCAAAGAACTTCGAGAAGATCAAGAGCATCCTGGCGGAACTCGACCGCCCCGTGCCCCAGGTCCTCATCAAGGTCCTCATCGCCGAAGTGACCCACGACAACTCGCTCGACCTGGGCGTGGAATTCTCGGTCCTGAACATGAATGCGGCGGGCACCAAGGGCGAAACCTACAGCACCGACTTCTCCGTGGCCGCTCAGACGGGCGGGGTGATCGTCAAACTCCTCCACGACGACTACACCGCCACCCTTCGGGCGCTCGCCACCACGGGCAAACTCGACGTGCTCTCGCGACCCTACATCCTCACCAGCGACAACCAGGAGGCGTGGATCCAGGTCGGCCAGTATGTGCCGTTCATCGCCTACACGCAACTCACCGACACCGGCATCACGAACAACTCCTACCAGTGGGAGGATATCGGCATCATCCTGAACGTACTGCCGCACATCAATCCCGACGGGTTGGTGATCATGGATGTCTACCAGGAGATTTCGGACCTGACCGAGACCACCGTGCCCCTGTCGGCCACGACCACGGCGAAGGCGCTGTCAAAACGCGCCGCCCAGAGCCGCGTGGCCATCCGCGACGGCCAGACCATTGTCATCGGCGGCCTGATGGCCGACCGCAGCACCGACACCGAGCGCAAGGTGCCCCTCTTGGGCGACATCCCCGGACTCGGGGCGCTGTTCCGGCGGACGGTTGCCACCAAGACCAAGACCGAACTGCTCATCTTCCTCACGCCGCACGTCGCCAAGGTGCCCGATGACCTCAAGGCCATGTCGGAGGACGAGCAGGCCGGCATCAAGGTGGTCCCAAAGGCCGTGGCGCCGGGCACGTTCAAGGACCACATGGAAGGCATGCGGCGCGGCGCCGCCCCGCCTTCAACCAAGGAAGAGAGGCGAGATGCTCCTGCCGCAAAGACCGAGACCGCGCCGCCCCCGCCCCGAGAGGACGATGAGACGCAGCCTTGATCTCCTGTGCCTGGCCTGCGCTCTGGCCTGTGCAACGATCGCCGCGGGGTGCCAGGCGTCGGGGACCTCGGCCCGCAGGCCCGACGCCGCAATCGACCCCTGCGCCGAGCGACTGCACGACGTCTGTGGGCGGCTGCTCTTCTACTGCTCGGTCAACGGCAAACTGCCCGAGAAACTCGACGACCTGAAACGCGTCGACTCGAGCCCCCTGCCGCCCCTGGTCTGCCCGGTCTCGGGCAAACCTTACCTCTATAACAAGGAGGGGCTGCCCACCCCCGGCCGTGCGGGCTTCTTGGTGGTGTACGACGCGGCGGCGGTCCATGGCGGGATGCGTTGGGGGGTATGGCTGGAGGCCGCCGGCGAAGGCCAGCCCCTCAGCGGCCGCATCGTCCGTTTCCCCGAGAGCCTGCTGGCCCCGGCGAACAAGCCGCCGCAGAGCCGGGCCAGGTAGCGCTGCGTTACGGCTTCTTCGCACCAGCCAGCCCACCGTATCATGTAACACCCCCAGCACCAAATGCTCTTGCCCGAACCCCACGCAACTTGCACTACAGCGCCACATAGCGCGGCGGGTCTCCTGACCCGCCGCGCGCATGCGTTTTCTGGCCGCCGCAGGGCACCTCCTGCGCGGTGGGTCGGGAGACCCACCGCGCACGGCGTCAAGTGGCGCTGTAGTACTTGTTTGCCCAGGAATGCCCTGTGCCCTACAATCAGGCCCGCGCCGAAGCCAGGAGTTCCGCATGACACGCAGCACAACCGACAACTGCATGCTGTGGTACACCCGCCCGGCCGAAGAGTGGTTCGAGGCCCTGCCCGTAGGCAACGGACGCCTGGGGGCCATGGTCTTCGGGCGGACGCCGCGAGAGCGCATCCTCCTGAACGAAGAGACCGTCTGGACCGGCGGGCCGTACGACCCGAGCCAGGAGGTCGAACCTGGCGCCCTCGAAGAGGTGCGGCGGCTCGTCTTCGCGGGCGAGCACCTCAAGGCCCACTACCTCTTCGGCCGGACCATGATGGGCAGGCCCGTGGAGCAGATGAAGTATCAGCCGCTCGGCAACCTGTGGCTCGAGTTTGCGGGCCACGAAGACGTTCAGGACTACCGCCGCCAGTTGGACCTCGACTCAGCAGTGGCCGCAGTTTCGTACCGCGTGGGCGGCACGACCTTCACCAGAGAGGTCTTCGTCTCGCCGGCCGACCAGGTGATCGTGGTTCGCCTTGCGGCAGACCGGCCCGGACAGGTCGCCTGCGCGGCCGGCATAGTCGGCGGCGAGCGCGGCGACCCGGCGGCAGACGACTGGTTCGCCGGCGAGGTGGCGGCGCCCGACGAACTGGTCCTCCGCGGACGCACTCCCTCGTTCCGCGGCATCGAGGGCCGCGTCAGGTACGAGGCCCGCGTCAAGGTGCTGGCCTCCGGCGGCAGAATCTCCGCCGACCGCCTCTTATCGGTGGCCGGCGCCGACGCCGTCGTCTTGCTCATCGCGGCCGCCACGAACTTCGTCAACTACAAGGACCTGGGCGGCGACCCCGAGGCCCGCGTCAGGTCGGCTCTCGACAAGGCAGCCGCCAAGCCTTACGCGCTCCTGCTTGAAGACCACCTGGCCGAGCACCGGCGTCTCTTCCGCCGCGTGACGATCGACCTGGGTGCGACCGAGGCCTCGGCCCTGCCCACCGACGAGCGCCTGAAGGCCCACGCCGCAGGCCGCGACCCGGGCCTGGCCGCCCTGCTGTTCCAGTTCGGGCGGTACCTCTTGATATCGAGTTCGCGGCCCGGCTGCCGCCCGGCTAACCTCCAGGGCATCTGGAACGAGAGCGCCAATCCCGCCTGGGAATCCAAGTTCACGGTCAATATCAACCTGCCGATGAACTACTGGCCCGCCGAGACGGCGAACCTGGCCGAATGCGCCGAGCCGCTCTTTCGCATGGCGGCCGACTTGGTCGAGCCCGGCGGCCGCGTGGCCCGCCGACACTATGGCGCGGGCGGATGGGTCCTGCACCAGAACACCGACCTCTGGCTCGCTGCGGCCCCGATGGACGGACCCACCTGGGGCACCTGGACCACCGGCGGGGCGTGGCTCTGCCGACACCTCTGGGAACACTATCTCTTCAGCGGCGATAAGGAGTTCCTGGCCGAGTTCTACCCCGTGCTGAAGGGTGCGGCCCAGTTCTTTCTCGACACGCTGGTCGAGCACCCGGCGCGGGGGTGGCTGGTCACGTGCCCGGCGACATCGCCCGAGAACTTCCCGGCCAGTCCGGGCAACCGCCGCTACCTCGACGAGTACCTCCAGTTCTACCTGCCCGGCACCAGCATCTGCGCCGGGCCGACGATGGACATGCAGATTCTGCGCGACCTCTTGGGGGCGTGCGTCGAGGCGGCGGCGATCCTGGGCGACGACGCCGAGTTCAGCCGCAGGGCCGACCGCGCACGCGAACACCTCGCGCCGATGCAGGTCGGCCGGCGCGGCAACCTACAGGAGTGGATCGAGGATTGGGACGACCTGGAGAGGGAGCATCGCCACATCTCGCACCTGTACGGCCTCTACCCCAGCGACCAGATTTCGCCCCAGGCGACCCCCGACCTGGCCGAGGCCGCGCGGGTCTCGCTGGCCGAGCGCGGCGACGGCAGCACGGGGTTCTCGATGGCGTGGAAGGCGGCCTGCTGGGCGCGCCTCGCCGACGGCAGCCACGCCCTCCGGTGCCTCGCGAACCTCGTGGCTGAGCAGACCTGCCCGAACCTCTTCTCGAAGTGTTTTAGGGCGCCGCAGGTCGACGGCAGTTTCGGCGCCGCGGCCGCCATAGCCGAGATGCTCCTCCAGTCGCACGGTTCTCCGACAGGCGCCCCCCGAATGGACTCGCGGCAGCCAAGGCCGGCGTGGGAGATTCACCTGCTGCCGGCCCTGCCGGAAGCGTGGCCGGCAGGCACGGTGACGGGCCTCCGCGCCCGCGGCGGCTTCGAGGTCGATATCAGGTGGGAAGGCGGCGAACTCGCGGCCTGCCAGGTCCGGTCGCTGTCAGGCAACCCGTGCCGAGTCCGCTGCGGCGGCCAAGTTGTGGAGTTCAAGACCGAGGCCGGACAGTCCTACCGGCTACGCG
>Ga0315286_10002575_pt1 | contig 16941 bp, 18 predicted proteins | sample YL17G10_0_MG_FD_205038 | JGI IMG/M metagenome (GOLD analysis project Ga0315286, IMG submission 205038) | Sediment microbial communities from Yellowstone Lake, YNP, Wyoming, USA - YL17G10_0 | ecosystem: Environmental > Aquatic > Freshwater > Lake > Sediment | place: USA: Wyoming | collected...
GGGTGAACATCTTCCTGGAATCAGTCGTTTCACCCATCTCCTATACCCCGGCCTTTTCGAGGAGGTGAACCCTGTTCCCCGATATAGATTCGAAGAGGTCTTTTTTTTCCAGGAAATCGACCTTTTCTAGGACGAAGTTCTGGTGGGTGAGCGCCTCGAGTATCAGGTCGCCCCGCTCGTTCAGGCGGGCGTCGAGCTTTCTCACTTTTTGTTTGTGCGTCCTGTCCAGCGCGTTCGTTATCCGCAGTATGGCTGATAGCTTCTGCACGAGAATTCGCGTTTCCTGCGGGAGGGAGCTGAACAGAGGGTGGCTCGCGCTTGGCGTGTTCCCCCGGTGATAGCGGGATATGCAGGCAACGATCTTCATCTCCTTGTCGCTGAGCCTGAAGAGGGAAAGGGCGCTCAAGAGGTATTCGGTGTGCTTATGATGGGCTCTGTTGTGGACAAACATCCCGAGGTCGTGGAGATAGGCGGCGAGAATAAGGTAGATCTTCTCGTCCTTTTTCAAGCCGAGAATCTCCTTGGCCGCTTCGAAGATGACCCCCGCCATGGAAGCCACGTTCTGCGCGTGGGGAAGGTCGGCGTTGTACTTCTGGCACAGGTAGCGTGCCGCGGAGACGAGCTGGTTCGTCTTGTCGTACTTCTTCCTCAGCTCCGACCCGAGGAGCAGCTCCGCGAGCACGGCCTCTGCGAGCGATGTCTCGAAGATGAAGAGATAATCCTTCTGGATTACCTTCAAAAATTGCACGAGAAGGAGGATGTACATCGTGATCCGGTCCGCGATCTCGGCGGGAAGACCGAAATCACGGGTGATATTCTCGGCGCTCCGGTTCTTCAGCTTCATGAGGAGCGACGAGATCTCCTTCACCCCGAATGGATAAAATCTCCCCTCCCCCGTTTCTTCCCCAAGGATGGTCGAAATGTGGGGCGAATAGGTCTCGTCTATGAGGATGAGGTCGTCGATGTGGGAGACCCTGAGGCCCCTTCTGAGCGAGGAGAGCTCCCTCTCGATGTACTCCTCCACCGCTTCGTAGTTCTCTTCCTGGGTGCCGTCGAGTTTGTTGAGGAGCTGCTGGAGCCTCATGGTCCCCAGCGGAAGCCCCACATTAAAAAGGGTGAACCCTTTTCTCATGATCGAGAGGTCCACGCTCCCCGCCCCGAGATCGGCGATGAGCACGTTCTTCGTGTGGATAGGGTAGCTCCCCTTCAGCGTGTAGGCGAGGTACGAGTCGATGTAATAGACTACGTCCCCCACTGCGAGGATCTCGACATTGAACCCGGTCTTCCGGTACACGGTGTCGACGAAAATGTCGCGGTTTTTGGCCTCCCGAATTGCCGTGGTCGCGAAGCTCTTCGCGTTCGGAATGTCGTAATCCCTCAGCACCTGCCGGTACTTTTGGAGGACGTTCACCGACTGGTTCAAAGTCTCCTGGGGTATCTCTCCGCCCATAAAGGCGTGCCTTCCGATCGGTACTATGTTCTTCAACGATTCGAGGAGCCGCAGCTCCTTCTTGTCCTTTTCCCCCACTACCAGCTTGATCGAGTTCGAGCCGATGTCTATAACGCCGTTTCTCACGTGTGAATCCCCTGTTGCTTCTATGACATAGAAAATACATTCAAAGGCAGGTTCAAGCAAAGTGCTTATTGGCGGTTGACGAGCTTCGAGCCCGCGAAGAGGAGGATCACCAGGATCGCGCCTATGGCCATGTTCTGGTAGAAAGCCGGCACCTGGAGCTGGGTGAACCCCTTCGAAAGGAGGCTCAGGAGGATCACCCCGAGCAGGGTGCGCACGACGTCGCCGTTCCCTCCCCCGAGGGTTGTGCCTCCGAGGAGCACCGCGGTGATAACAAAGATCGCCGTGTCGCCGCCGAAGGTGGGGCTCGCCGTCGCGAGGCGGGCGCAGTAGAGCACGCCGCCGAGGGCTGCGCAAAACCCGCAGAGCACGAAAACGCTGATTCCCATTCGTTCCACGCTTATACCCGTGTACCGGCTCGAGAGACGGCTCCCGCCGACCGCGTAGAGCTTGACCCCGTAGATAGTGCGCTTCAGCACGGCCTGGATGAGCACGGTGACGGCAAAGTAGAAGAGGGTGGATACCGGGAACACCCAGAGAGAACGATTTCCGAAGCCGGTGAGCAGGTCGTTCGTGAACCCTACGCTCTGGTTCGAGAGGAGGAAAGCCACCCCGCTCAGGACGAACCCGGTGGCGACGGTGGTGATAAGGGAATTCACCTTGAGGCGGTGCACGATGAATCCGTTGACGAACCCGATGAGGGCGCCGGCCGCGAGGGAGACGGCGATCGCAGCCCAGAGCCCGTAGGGGAGGAGCTTCACAAGGAGAAGGCCCGAGACGGCAAGCGTTCCGCCCACCGAAACGTCGAGCTCCCCGATGATCATGACAAGGGTGACCCCTATGGCGATGACTCCGTCCGCGGGGATCAGGAGGAAGGTTTTCTCGACCGTGCGGAGTGAAAAGAAGTCCCTCGACGCGAGCGAGAAGGTCGCCACCAAAACGGCGATGAGGATGACGATCCGCAGCGCGTAGACCCTCTGGATCGCGCGTGGCCGTTCAGGCATAGTTCCTCTTGCTCTGCATGTCCGTGATGATCGCGGCGAGCAGCACGCCGCCCTTCAGGATGAGCTGCCACGGGTATGGGAGCCCGAGGAGTATCATCGAGTTGTTTATGAATCCGAGGAAAAGGACGCCCAAGACCGTGTTGACGATGCTCCCCCGCCCCCCCGACAGGCTGATGCCTCCGAGGGCGCATGCCGTGATCGCGTCGAAATCGTAGTACCACACGAGCGACGGCGTGATGAAAGAGGTCTGGGCGGCGACGAGGACCCCGGCCAGCCCGGCAAGAAACGCGTTGATCACGTAGGTCGACATCGAGAGCCCCTTGACGGGGAGGCCCGAGAATCGCGCGACCGCGGGGCTCGAACCAACCACGGCGATCCTGCGCGAAAAAGGCGTGTGACGGACGACGAACCAGCACGCCGCGGCCGCTACGATCCACGTCAGCACCACCACGGGGAGGTAACCGAAGAGCCTGTTCAACCCCACGAACTCGAGGATCGGGCTCGGAACCGACGCCCCGATGACAGCGCCCGCCGCATAGACGAAAATGACGCCGCCCACGATGCTCCGGATCCCGAGGGTGATGACGAATGGGTTGAGGTTGTGGATCCCGATGAGGTAGCCGTTGACAAGACCGATGGCCGCCGCCGCCGCGAGTACGAGCACAAGAGCGGCGCAAAAAAAAAGCGGACTCGAGGGGCTCATGCTGATCAAGAGGGTAGCAGTAAGGATCAGGGTCGCTCCCTGGCTCAGGTCGAATCCGCCCCCGAGAAAGACGAAGGTGAGCCCGCAGGCGAGGAGCATCGTGTGGGTGATGTTCCTGAAGACGGTGAGGAAGTTTTCGACGGTGAAAAAATTATCGACGGCGAGGGACATCACGGCAAACAGACCGAGCATGACGAACAGGATGGTATAGGTACGAAAATAACGCCGCAGCGACATCCTTCTACGCGCCCCTTTCCTCATCCCGCGCCGTCTTCAGATAGCAGGCCGTTATGGTGTGCACGTTTATATCGTCTCCGGTGAAGACACCGGAGATTTTACCCTCGCTCACAACGAGCACCCGGTCCGAGAGGAGAACGATCTCCTCGACCTCGGAGGAGATGACGAGCACGCTCATCCCCTCTCCCGCGAGGGAGAGGATGAGCCCGTATATCTCTTCTTTAGATCCTACGTCGATCCCCTTCGTCGGCTCGTCGAGAATCAGCAGCTTCGGTTCGGCGAAGAGACACTTGCCGAGGAGGAGCTTCTGCTGGTTCCCGCCGCTCAATGAGAGCGCGGTCTGCTCGAATGACGAATACCTCACCCCGAGGCGTTCGAAGAGACGGGCGGCGAGGGTTTTCTCCTTCGGGAAATCGATGACCGGTCCCGACTTCACCTTGTCGAGCCTCGATATCGTGGTGTTGACGAGCAGGTTCTGATCGAGGAACAGCCCCATCACCCTCCGCTCCTCGGGGAGATAGAAGATCCCCTCCCGGATGGCGCTTGAAGGGGTGATCTTTGAAAGCCCCTTCCCTTGGTAGGTGATCCGCCCGCTCCGCATCCGGGATAGCCCGAAGATCATCCAGGCGAGCTCACTCCTCCCCGCCCCCACGAGACCCGTGATCCCGAGAATCTCACCTTTGTGCACGTCGAATGAGACATCCCTGACCCTGTCGCCGTCCCCTGCCCCCTCGACCCGGAGGATCGGCTCCCCAACCGAACGCTCGACGCTTTTCCTTCGCGCACGCTCGTGCGAGACTGCGCGGCCGATCATCATCTCGTGGAGCCTGCCTTCGGTCGCCTCCCGGCGGGCGATAGTGCCTACCTTCCTCCCGTCTCTGAACACGGTGATGCGGTCGCTGATTTCGATCACCTCGTCGAGGTGGTGGGAGACGTAGAGCACGCTCACCCCGCTCTCTCTGAGCCTCCCGAGGAGGCGGAATAGAAGCCTCACCCCCTCCCTCGTCAACGACGCGGTCGGTTCATCGAGGCTTATCACCTTCGCGTTCGGCTTGACAGATTTGAGGATTTCGAGCATCTGCCTCGTATCGGCGGGCAGCTGCGCGACCTTCATGCCCGGGTCTATATCCTGGAGGCCGAGACTCGCGAGCGCTCCCCGCGCGGCGGAGGCCGACTTCTTCCGGTTTATCGCGGCGCCGCGGTGCATGTGAAGACGGCCTAAAAAGAGGTTTTCGGCGACGCTGAGATTGTCGAACAGCGAGGTCTCCTGGAAGGCTGCCGAGATCCCGAGCTCGAAGAGCCTCCCCGGGTCTTCGTTGGTGATCCGCTTCCCCTCGAAGGAGACCTCCCCCCCGTCCGACTTGAGTATCCCGGAGAGTATCTTGAGAAAGGTGCTCTTGCCGGCGCCGTTCTCGCCGACGACCGAATGGATTTCCCCGCGCTCGACGGTAAGGTCCACTCCGTCGAGCGCGAGGACCCCGCCGAACCGCTTCGTCAAACCTTCGATGCGCAGAAAATCCATGGCGCTCCGCCTTCCGGTTCAATCGGAGAGCGGCAGTTTGACCGCCTCGCCCCCCGCCTCGATCGAACGGTCGATCGCCAGACACAGCTCGTGGCTCTTGTATGCGGACTCCATGCCGTTGAGCGGCTCCCCCCCCCGCGCGATGCATTCGGTGAAGTCAGCCATCATCGGCTTGAAAGGGTGGTGCTTCACGTCGCCGCTGTCGAGAAATATCGCGTTGAAGGTCTGCCACCCTGCCTGGCCGGGGAACCAGGACTTGCTGAAGAACTTCTCGTTGAAAACCGAGCCGTTGCTCCCGTGGAGGACGATGTTCATGACGTAAGGGCACTCGTTCTCGAAGCTGTTTCCGGTTTTTCCGATCTTGCCGCTCGTGAACTTGACGACTGCGGCATAGGTGGGCTCGTACTCGTAGTCTTTCCGGTGCCCGAAGCAGCCGTAGGCAAATACTTCGCTCACCTCTCCGCCGAAGTACCTGAGCAGATCCACGGCGTGGCAGCCCGCGAGGAGGGACGCGCTCGGCCCGCCCTTTCTCGTGTTGGAGCCCCAGGTGTAGCCGTGCCACCATGGCCCGATCTCGTGGTAGTAGTCGACTTCGACGTAAAAGAGCTCCCCGAGGCCCCCACCCGCGATCATGCTCCGCAGGCTCATGATGTACGGGTTCCACCGCGAGGCGAAACCGACCTGCACCTTTACCCCCGCCTTTTTCACGGCGTCGCGAACGGCCTTGAGCTCCTTCAGGTTCATGGCGATCGGTTTCTCTATGATAAGATGCTTGCCCGCCTGGGCAGCCGCAACAGCCTCTTCGGCGTGGAAGGCGTTCGGCGTCGTGATATCCACGATGTCGACGTCGCTGCGCTTTATCAGCTCCTCGAAGCTGTCCACAACGGCGCAGTCCAGGCCGTGCTTCTCCTTTGCGGATTGCGCCGATGCCTTGTTGCGTGACCCGAGCGCGGCGACCCGCATGGCCGAATTTGCTGAAACCGCCTCGATGTGCGCCCCCGCGACCCACCCTATTCCGTAAATCCCCACTCCGAACTGTTTCATGATTCATCCCCCCTCACTGAATAGAACCCGGTTGCCGCACGCGGACCGGCGTATATGCGGCGGCCTCCCCGCACCAGAGCGGGGAGGCCGCCGTGCGCACCCGCGCTGATCACCATGTCCCCGGGAAGCGGCTGATGTTGTCTTTGTTGATCACTTCCTGCTTGACGGCCGCAAACGTGGGGATCTCGACGCCGTCCTCGAGAAGCGACCGCATCAGCCAGATGTCCTGGTTGACGCAGAAAACGGGGCCCTGGTCGACGACCCCGAGGTACCAACCGGCTTTAAAGTCATTGATGCCGACCTTAGATCCGCCGTTCGCGGCGATCTTGACCTGCCCGGGTTTGTACCCCTTCTCCTTGAGGGACCTGATGAGCCCGCCTCCCATCCAATCATCGGACACGTAGAACCCGTCGATTTTCGGGTATTTGGTGAGGATGTCGCTCGCGGCGGCCTGCGACTTCGCGATGTCCCACTCGCCGGACTGCTTCGCCACGACCTCGAGCCCCGAACCCAGTCTCCTGAGCTCGTTCACGAAGCCGGCGGTGTACTGCATCTCCGACGCGGAGCCGTTGGGCGCGGTGATCAGTGCGACCTTCCCCTTCCCGCCCAGGGTGTCGTTGAGCATGTTGGCGCAGATCCGCCCGGCCTCGAGATTGTCGAGCCCCGAGAACCCGGTCATGTAATCGTAGGCTTTGTAATCCGGCGGATCCATGGTGAGGAGCATCGGGATCCCCGCGGCCTTGACCTTCTTGTAAGTCTCGAACATCGGTTTGTTGTCGAGCGCGAAGTGCAAGATGAGGTCCACATCCTGCGCGACGAACCCCTCGAGACCGTCGGCCATGGCCTTGAAATCGAACTTGGCGTCGTGCCAGATGATCTCGTAGTTGGGGTACTTCTTCATCTCCTGCTCGAAGAGCTGCTTGTAGTAGACCATCCAGGGAATAGTCCAACTGATGCAGGAATACCCGATCTTGTACTTTTTCTCGGCTCCGATGGCGCTGAAGGCCACCAGCAGTGCCAGTAAAACGACCAGCGCGACTACAAGGATCTTCTTCATACTCCCTCCTCCTATGATGAGTGTACCATCAGGCAGTCCATTCTTCTAACGGAGAGCGACTGCATGACTTCAATTGCAGGATTGTATCAGAATGACAATCCACTGTCAATAAAAACCATGTTTTTCTCCCGTTGTTATCTGTATCTTGTGCAAAAGAAAAAATGGGAGGGTTCATCCATGCCGTTCATCGAGCTCGCCGCCCTGGCTGAAATGCAGAGAGTGCCCGGCTTTCACGGGCGGTTCATCCACACCGAGAACGTCACCTTTTCGTACTGGCGCATCGAGAAAAACGCCCTTCTCCCGTCCCACCGACACCCCCACGAACAGATAACCGTCGTAATCGAGGGGAAACTCGAACTCACGGTCGATGGAGAGACGAGGGTCCTGGAACGAGGGCAAAACGGAAGCGGCCCCCCCACCATCGCCGTCATACCCCCCAATGGGGAACACGGAGGGAAGGCGCTCACCGGCTGCGTCGTCATCGACGTTTTCTACCCGGTCCGCGAGGACTACCGCTCCGTCGCTCGTTGACCCTTTTTATCACCCAATCCGCAGACGGCTCCGGACCATCGTCCTGCATGCCCGTTCAATGCCCTGAGATCGGCCTCGGGGTACAACCTCTTCAACAATCGAAACAGTTCCCGCGCGAGGGGGACCAGCCTCTCCACTTTCCCCTTGTCAGTGCTCTTGCCTACCCGGCAAGGGTCGATGAACACCCCGTAGTAGTCGGCCACTTCGGCCGGGGGGGTGATAACGCCGATCTGGGTGACCAGGACGATGATGACGCCGAACCAGATCGGATCGAACCCGAGGGCGCTCACGACAGGGTAGAAGATCGGGACGGTAAGCATGATGAAGGGTTTTCTGCGCCGTACCGATCATTGGGACCCGCCGGCTACTCTTTTGCGTATCTATTGATCAATGCGTAGAGGAGCTCGACGTATCCCTTTCCGTCGAGGCCGTTCTTCCTGCTGGTCTCGATGTAGTCGTCGATGACCGGCTGAACCGCCTTCTTCCAACGGGCGTTCTCTTCAGCCGAAGGGTTGATGATCTCGTTCTTGAGGCTCAGGGTAAACTTCAGACCCTCTTCGTCGTCCACGTCCCAGCTTTCTCCGTGGACGGCCATCCACTCGCTGGAAACGTCTTCGATGACCCCCTTGACGTCGTCGGGGAGACTGTTCCACTTGCTGACCTCGGCCTGACGCCATCCTTTGAGAACCTCGATGGGTCCGAAGGTTCCTTCCACAATGCCCTTCTGGAGCGCCTCGTAGGTCTGCCCCTGGGGCATCGCGACGGGCCCCCCCCCGAGAGCCTGGACGATCTTCGCGCTGAGACCCGTGGACCGAATCTTGAGCTTTTCGAGGTCTTCAAGCGTCCGCACCGGTTTCTTGGTGCGAAGGAGGCCGGGCCCATGGGCGTGCAGGTAGAGGACCTTGACGTCGGTGAGCTCCTTTTGGCTGGTATCTGGCGTAAAAGTCGTTTACGCCCTTCGTCGCGACCTTTCCGTTCGGGTAGCCGAGGGGGAGGTCCGCCGCCTCCATGACGGGGAAGCGCCCCCGCGTGTAGGCGAAAACGGACATCCCGATATCCGAAATTCCGTTCACGACACCGTCGTAGCACTGATTCGCTTTTGTGGGCGTCTCACCGGGAAACACGGTTATCTCGACCTTCCCGGCGATGCGTTTTTCGACCTCTTTCGCCCATAGCACGGCGGCCTGGGTTTGTCCGTGAGTGGAGGGAAAGAAGATGCTGTAGTTGAGCTGTATGGCTTTCGCATGAAGAACGCCGGCGGGAAACGCGAACCCGATGAACGATAGGATTGCAATGATAAAGGCTGCAGCGAGAATTTTTTTACAGGCCGGTTCCTCCTCTTGCTCCTCATCAACTTGGAGCGCGCCGCAATTTCCGTGAAAATACCAATTTCCGGCGATCTGTCAAGAAAAATACCTAGTGTATCTCTATTTGGACCTGCGCCCACAGCTTCTGGAGGTTTTTCAGGGATTTCTGCTGCCAGGATATCTGCTCGTTCCCGAGGACTCTCAAAGCGATCTTCTCCGACTTTCGCGCCGTTATGACGAATTTGCTGATGGTATTGATGCCCGCGCTGTTTAGAAACTGAAGGTTCCTGAAATCGAGAATGAGCGTGCCGGCGGCTTTCCCGTGCGCGTCTTCGAGAAGATCGCTTATCGATTTATAATCGGAAGAATCCCGAAGACGTATCGTGCCGAAAAACTCGACCGCGTTCTTGGATTCGTTGAGCGCTACAATGAAATCCTCACCCTTAAGCTCCATCGATCATGCCTCCTTGAATTTCATCTTGGCCTGCACCGTAACCTTGACCAGGTCTGGGCCCATTTTTTCCAACCTGAAACCGAGCGCGACCCCGAAATCGTTGATAAGGGTTAGATACCCCAAACCGGAGCCTCCAGTGGTCTCTTCGATGTTTTTCTCCAGTTTCTTGATATACAACTCCTCGGGATCGCCATCGAGTATCTCGTGGGCCACCTTCAAAAACGACTCCGCGAGCTCCTCCTTGACGAAGTTGGATATGTTGAAAAGGACGAAGGTCCCAAGCATACATATCGTGATCTCCACCTCTTTCTTCCCTGCATCGGAATACTTGGCGGTGTTCTCGATCAATTCGTTCAGCACGAAGGAAATGCTGTTCTCGGCCGACTCCCTGTCGAGCATTTCCTGCGCCTTCTCTTTATAGGGGAAGAAGTAGGAATAATAGCGCGCGATGAAATCGGCGCTCAGGCTCACCCTCCGCCAGTTTTGGAACAAGTCGTCGGACTTGAGATGAACCGTCGATTCCGTCACCGCCGTCCCTTCGACCGCATCCCTGTATTCACCCAGGATCGTAACCGGGTCCGTCATATAGTGAACTCCTTCCCTTTATTCCCGATAAAGAGATGCACCCTCACTTCTGCTTGATCACCATCAACGAGATGTCGTCGTACACCTTGGCCTTGCCTATGTACTGGTTGAGCGTCTCGAGGACGTTCTCGACGATGATCGCCGACGGGAGATCGTGGTTCTTTTTCACGAGTTCGCAGAGTCGCTCGAGTCCGAACTCCTCTTTCTCCCCGTTGATCGCATCGGTCACGCCGTCGGTGTAGAGGACAAGGACTTCCCCCTCTTCGAGGATGATTTTCGTTTCCCCTATGAACTGCGAGATGTCGGGCTCAAAACCGACGAACATCCCGAGGTCTCTCGTGTCTTTGATCTCGATTCTCCCGTCCCTGCGGCAGACGATGACCGACTCGTGCTGCCCCGTGATGGTGTAGGTCTTGTTCTTGTAGTCCATGAGCGCGAGGGTCATGCTCCTGTCCTCGGTGATGCGCTCGATGTTGCTGTAGAGCACCTTGTTCACGAGGGACAGGAATTTCTTCATATCACCCTCTCCCATGAGAGAGATCGTCTTTATCGCGGTCTGCGCCATCAGCATGATGACGCCCGCCGACAGGCCGTGCCCCGTGACGTCGCCGATGCCGAATCTCACCGAACCGTTCGTCTTGAAGCAGTCGAAGTAATCGCCTCCGACCTCGTCCGCGGGCACCATCGTGCACGCGACGTCCAGGTCTTCGATCTCCTTAAGCTCCTTTTTTCCCGGGAGCACCATGAGCTGGAGCCTTTTGGCGACGTCGAGCTCCGCGCTCAGACGAAGGTTTTCGTCTTTCAGTTTTTCGTTCAGGACTGAAATCTTGCCGAGCGCCTGTTCGAGCTCCTCGGTGCGCCCGCGCACCATATCCTCAAGGTGCTCGGTGTACCCTTTTATCTCCCTGCTCATTATCATGAAGGCGTTCCCGAGCTCCCCCATCTCGTCCCTCGAGCTGATGGGAACCTGTATATCATAGTTCTTCTGCGAGATCTTCTGCGCCGCGATAGAGAGCTGGCCGATGTTCTTCGTGATGGAACCGGAGATGAGAAAGCTCACGAGAATGACCACGATGAGCATCGCCGCCACCACCAAAAGCGAGATCAGTATCGTACGGTTGTTCCTCGCCGTGATGGCCTGGTGGGTCGAAAAGAGAGTGCTCAGAATCTCCCGCTCGGGGACGTTGATGAGGATCTTCCATTTATCACTCTCGTATTTCGTGTCATTGATGGGGTCGAGGCTCGCGAACACCATCACGTGCTGCTCCCCGTCGTCCATTCGGATGTTCAGGTACCCTGAATCGTCCTTCATGATCGTTTCGTATACGCTTGCTATACCCTTGTCACCGGAGGTCGAAAGGGACCGGTAATAGTAGTTCAGTCCCCCTCGCTCGATCTGCTCCACCTTGACCTTCAGGCTCGACTCGGCCTTTTCGGGCATCGTGACTATTTCACCTTTGCCGTTCATCAGAACGGCAAAGCCCGTTTGGGCGACGTGGACGGCGAGAACGTTCTCGACGATCTTCGCAAGCGACACGTCCGAGGCTACGACACCGCCGAACTTGTTCGTCCTCTTGTTCCAAAGCGGATAGAACAGGGTGATGATCTTCCCCTGCCCCGCCGCGTCTTCGTAGGGCGGGTCGAAGGTGACCGGCGTTCCCGCCTCGGACAGTACCTTTTTTCTGAAACCCTCGTCCGTGTAGAAGCGCTCCCAGTGCTGGACGTTGTCGGGAAAGAACCCCTTCCAGAAGAGCACGTCTACAGCCTCCCCGAGGTACTCGGCGAGGTTTATGTATGGGTAGGCCCTCGTGACAGGGCTCTCGCGGTCGCCCACGAAGTAGACGAACGTGTTGTTCTCGTTGCTTTCAAATACCGGGCCGATGACGAGGTTCAGGAGTGATGAGACGCGCAGGACCTCCTTCGCACGCCTGTCTGAAACCAGCGACGGCGGTATCAGGACGTTGACCCCGTCCTCAGGCCGATTGGTGATCGCATCCCGAAAGCTCACGTAGTTGTCCGCGAAGAGAGGTATCCGGTAGATGTCGTCGATCTTCGCGAGATCGGCGTAGTTGTCGCCGATTTTTTGGGCCGCCTTTCCGAGGATGGTGATGCTCTCCACCGCCCGCCTGAACTGGAGACTCGTCAGCCGCGCCTTGTCGCCCGCAAGGTTGTTGAGGAACTCACGGTTCGACTTCTCGATGCCGGCCGTATTCTGCTCGAGCGAAAATCGCGTGATGCCGTTGAAATTGTTGATGAAGAAGATGACGAGCACCGCGGTCGGTATGAGGACGACTGAGAGCGCGAAAATAAGCAATTTCGCCTTGAATTTGAGATTCATACTATCATCCCTCGATCAAGCAGTTCATCGCTGTTTTTCCCCCGACGCGGCGACGACGGTCCATGTTGTGTACCCCAAAAGGTTTCGTATCGTCTTGAGGTGGGCGTCGTACCCGTCGAGCAGGTTGTCGTGCTCCATGGGGGGGATCTTGAGCGTTTTCCCTATTTTTTCAGCCGAAAAATGCCGCCAGCTCGTGATCATCTCCGCGAATACCTTCCTGTCCGAGTTGACAGTATCCGCGCTGATGTAATCGACCTTCACGCCCGCCATCCGCATCCCGGTCAGGGTCGAGTAGAGCTTCCTTCCGTTGTAGAGGTCCATCCCCATGTCGGTCCCGTATTTGCCGGCCTTGTTGTACACGGTCCTTATTTCGTTTTCATTCGGGTATCCCACTATGAGGTCGTAGTCCTCCCCCGTCAGGTAAAGCCTGCCGCCCGGTTTGAGGATCCGGTAGAGCTCCTTCAGGATCTCCTGCGGTTTGGAGAATATTTGTATGCTGAGCCTGCACATCACGAAGTCGAACAGCTCGTCGTCCATCATGAGCGCGGTCGCGTCGCCGAGCTTGAAATCGGCATTCTTCACCTTGAACTCCCGCTGGAGGCCGACGGCGTATTCGATCGCCGGCGCCGAGTGGTCGAGGCCCACCACTATGCTCGGTTTCATCTCCCTCGCGATCAGGAGCGCCACGTCGCCGCACCCGCAGCAGATGTCGGCGACCTTCATCCCTTCGCGCAGGCCGTGTTTTCTCAGTATTTCCTTCTCCTGCTGCCAGAGGAGCCTAGTCTGGTTCCTGAGGAGCGGTATGAAGCTGGCGTCCTCGATAAGCCCCTGGCTCTCGTAAAATTTGTCGTCGTACACGATGAAGTCTATCCCGCTCCAGAGCGAAGCGAGGCTCGACAGGCTCTTTCCTTCCCACGTGAGCACCTTTGAGCCGACGAGCTTTATAGTCATCTTGCCGCTGCTCCGCGCGTACTTGAGGAAACCGACGACCGCTCTCAACCCGGCCGAGTTTATGTACCGCATCTTTCTGAAGCTCAACCTCATCGTGCCGTCGAGTTTATCGTGCAGGTCGATCAGGTAATCCTTGATCCTTTCGAGGTCGGAGGGATTGACGGGTCTGAGCACCCCTTCGAAGTTCACCTGCTGGTCCACGGGATCGTATGATATGGTGTACCGCTCGCCGGTGATGTTCATGTATCGATCTCCTCCTGCCTGATGACCGCGTGAACCGTGGCCATTCCCTCTTTCTCGTCGAGCCGCGCTGACAGCCGGGCGCGGTAATCGTGGGCAAGCATGATAAGTCCCATTTTCCTGTAAACGGCCGGCACGCTCAGGTCCGCCTCCAGCAGGCTCCGGTAACTTGCGTCGAGATCGCCTCTTTCGATTTCCTCGAGAAGCTCCTTGAGCCATCTGAGCTCCTCCCTCGGGATGGTCGCCGAAATCGCGAACAACAGCCAACCTTCGCGCACGGAAAACTGTATGTCGATCCGGGAGTCGCGGTTCGCGCAGGACGAGATGTGTCCGATGAGCTCGTAGAAAACACTCGAGATGAGGTTCTCCGCCCTGTCCTTTTGCTCGAAGAAGTAGGAAGAGTACTCCGCCATGTAATTCGATACCAGGTTATACCTTCTCCAGTCCAGGACGAAGTCGTTGACGCGGAGAAGAAGACGCATAAGGGGCGGTCCGGCTTCCGTTTCAAGCCCGGGTGTCGGACCGTCAGTCTGAATGGGCCGCACGGCTAAACCTCCTCGTTCGGTGGATCGATGAAGCATGAATGCGGTTGCCCCGGGGGGTCCTCCATCCATGGCGGATCCGGGTAGGTCGCGGTTCCGCGCGACCCGCCGGGTTTTTGCGTCACGAGCATTTCTTTTCTTCCTGCTCCGCGCGTTCGATGATCCCGAGGGCCGTTACAAGCGCCTTCTTGATATCTTCCCGCTCGCGGGTGTTGCTCGAGGTATAATCGAAATGGAGCTCGGCGAGGATGAAGCAGTTCCTGTCTGTTTGGACGAATCGGGGCGCCGATTGCTCCGCCCCTTTCAACCCGAGGAGTTTGTATACCTCTATTGGGTAGTGAATCCCCTTGACCGAGATGTTGTCGACGAATGTGCACTCGGCGATGTCCTGAATGAGCGCGTAGGTGGAATGAGAGATGTAGATGCTGTCGGGTTCGGCGATCGATTCCAGCCTGGAGGCGATGTTCACCTGGCCTCCGACGATCGTGTATTCCATCCGGTTGCTTGAACCGAAGTTGCCGACCGTGCAGTAGCCGGTGTTTATCCCCATCCGTACGCGGACCGGCTGGAACATCCCGAGCTCGCGCCAGTGGACCCTCAAGACCTTCAGCTCCTCGAACATGTCGAGAGCCATTTTGGCGCAGTTCTGGGCGTGAGTGGTGTCGTCGATGAACTCAGGATCGCCGAAAAAGACCATGACGGCGTCGCCGATGAACTTATCGATCGTCCCTCCCCATTTCATGGCGATGTCCGCCATCTTGTTCAGGTACTCGTTCAATACCTCCGAAAGGAGCTCCGATTCCACCGAATCGGTGATTTGGGAGAAGTTCACGATATCGGAGAAGAAAATGGTGAGCTTTTTACGGGTGTGCCTGAGAACCGCGTCGGTGGTGCCGCCGAGGAGCGCCTGAAAGAGCTGGGGGGAAAGGTACTTTTTCATCTTGTCCTTCAGCACCCCCTGCTTCGTGTTGTACTCAACGAGCTCGTTCTCGAGCCTTGTGCTGTGATCGATGGTGGTCTCGTTGAGGATCCTCTGGTCCTCGAGCTCGTGTTTAAGCTGGTCGTTTTCCTCTTTCAGCGTGCGGATTTCCTCATCGGTCATCGCATGCTCCTCCTCTCACCATTAATTATCGTTGAGCGGTGTCGGAAAAGCAAAAAAATGTACCACGTATGTCATAAAAAACACACACACGGGCGGAGTTGAGGCGGGCTTGCATCTTTGTTCGTGAGGGTTTTTGTTTGGGCCCTGTAGGGATCGAACCTACGACCCGCTGATTATGAGTCAGCTGCTCTAACCGGCTGAGCTAAGGGCCCTGATCCGCTTTCAAAATATACTATGGACGTTTAAATTTTTCAATTGCTAGGTAACCCCCTCCCCGTCCTCAATGACCGACGCGAGAGAATCAGAGAGAGCGGATATCCTCTCGACCTGTTCGCCGTCTCGGGCACGTTTTTCACCCCCGGTTAGCTCGTCGGCAAGATCGAGAGCGGCGAGTATAAGCAGCCGCGCGCTGCTCAAGGACGGGTATTTCGTTTTCAGGGCGTGTATTTTGATCTTGAGGTTCGAAACGAGCCCGAGGAAATACTCCTTCGGGACATCCGATCGCACGGAAAACCTCTCATCCAGAATTTCGAAGGTGATGTGCTCGTCCGGAGCGTGCATCTTTGAATCTCCCATCTCCCCGCAGACCGCAGGTCACTCAAATCTCGACGAATGGATTGATGTTGAAGAGGTCTCCGGTGGCGGTGTCGGAGTTCTTGCCGAAAAGATGCTCTCCGTCGCTCTTTGCGCTTCTTGTCGGTCTGACCTCGGGACCCTGACTTTGTTTCGAGGAGTTGTTTTCCCCTAAGCTCTTTTTCTGACCCGGTTCCTCGGGCCTTTGCTTTTTACCGTCTTTAGCTCGGTTCGTATCTTTCAAATCGACGATGTTGTCCTCAATGATGATCCCTCCATCCCCCGGCCCGGTCCCTTTACGTGCCGTCTCAGGCGCCCCTTCCCCCGCTGCGTCTTTTGCCTCCCTGCCGCCATGTTGCCTCTCCGGTACGGAAGGCGGATGCTCCTGGTACATACCCGCAAGCCCTTCAAGCTTGCCCAGAATCGTTTCGATCCTTTCCTTCAGATACTTCTGAGTCCTGAGCAGCTCTTCGTTCTTCCTGGCGCTTTCTTCGAGGACCTGCTCGAGCTGCTGGGCCTTATTCGCCAATTCGTCCTTTTCCGATAGGAGCTTTCTCTCTCTCGTCTTGAGGTTCTCGATAAATGAGATAGCGCTGTTGATCCTCGTTTCGAGCAGTCTGAGCTGATCTTCTTTCATGCTCCCCTCCTCGCATGGTAGGATCGAACGCTGTGTTTGTGCGGCAAAAAGGCGGCTCCACGGAATACGACGGTATCACGAGAGAGTGATCAGGAGGGATCCTGCCCTATGAGTTCCCCTCCCAAGGCGTTGCCGCACGGTCGGTATCGTTCGCTCACGATCCTGCCGGATAAAACAGCGATTTTCAGCGCCGGTCAGCTCACTTGTGAGCGTGGATCGTCTCAACGAGCTTCTGGAATCCAAGCTCATCGTTCATGGCTATTTCGCTGAGGAACTTCCTGTTGATGAGTATCCCGGTGTCGTTCAGTCCCTTGATGAACACGCTGTAGGACATGTCGAATAGCCTGACACGGGCATTGATCCTGGCGATCCACAGCTGCCTGAAGTCCCGCTTTTTAGCTTTTCGGTCCCTGTAGGCGTAGTTGCCGGCCTTCATCACCGCTTGACGGGCGACCCTGTACAGTGTATGCCGTCTGCCTCTAAACCCTTTCGCCAGCTTGAGGATTTCTTTCGACCGTTTGTGTTTTGTAATTCCTGAAAC